>OJKK01000018.1_pt1 | contig 109612 bp, 79 predicted proteins | sample 1596551 | NCBI WGS metagenome assembly OJKK01 (sample SAMEA4350131, study PRJEB24818) | metagenome | biome: human; feature: gut; material: faeces | place: Denmark | collected 2013-09 | reverse complement strand
TATCTCTAATTCAAGGGTTTTCATGTGTGAAAAGCATTTATGTACTTTCTTTGGTGGTGCCACCAGGAATCGAACCGGGGACACAAGGATTTTCAGTCCTTTGCTCTACCAACTGAGCTATGGCACCTTTTTCGTTTGCGGGTGCAAAGATAAAGAGTTTTTTTTATACCGCAAGGCTTTTTGAGGAAAAATATCTAAAAAAGGTACCTCTTACTCTATGGAGCGAGGTACCTTACTTCTAAGAATCATTTGCTATCGAAGAAATCAGTCGATATTCGGATTGATGCTGTGCCAGTCTTTGATGGCAGGCAGTACACCCATTTCTATCACCTCGTCACGAAGTTTGCAGAGATGGGCATAGCTTTCTTTCAGTTTGGCTTCTTCTTCGGGTGTGCCGTTCAGTTCCTTATAGTGTACGCCGTCTTTGGTAATTTCAGTTTCCATTGCCATCATGATGTGGTCGAAGCCGTGGTTGTGTACATATGTACCGGCAGGCCAGCGGAACGGTTTGCCACCCATAGCTGCAGCTATCATTTCGATGGAGACGTATGCCGGACTCTGGAAGGAAGAACGTCCACGGAGGGCGATGATGTTGGCACCGCCTTTGGTTACCTTAGTCTGGATTTCGACCCACTGTTCTTTAGTCAGGGCAGGGGTGCCGATGATATCAAGTAACGGTTTGCCGTCCACCTTGGCGGTAGAGGCATATACAGCCATCTGTTCACCATGACCGCCGTAGGTACGGCAATTTTCGATTTTGTCGGGGGCGATGCCGAAATGCTTGGAAAGTTCACTACGCAGGCGGGTGCTGTCGAGGGCGGCCAGTGTGGTCACTTGTGAAGGTTTCAGGCCGGAATACAATAGGGTAATCAGACCGGTGATGTCGGCAGGGTTGAAAATGACAACCACGTGCTTCACATCCGGACAGTAGGCTTTTACATTCTTGCCGAATTCTTCGGCAATAGCGGCATTGCCTTTCAAAAGGTCTTCGCGGGTCATGCCGGCCTTGCGGGCGGCACCGCCTGATGATACCACATACTTGGCACCGGTCAGCGCTTCTTTGATATCGGAGGTAAATGTGATGTTCATTCCTTCGAATCCGCAGTGGAACAGCTCTTCGGCCACACCTTCCAGTCCGGGAGCATAAGGGTCGTACAGACATAGGTTGGGAGTGAGATGCATCATGATTGCAGTCTGTGCCATGTTTGAACCGATCATGCCGGCTGCGCCGACGATTGTCAATTTGTCATTTGTCAGAAATTCCATAATCTTTTTTATTTAAAGGTGAGTAATATCTTTTCTTGCTGATTGTCACGATACAAAGATAACCCTTTTTGAAGAGAGTTGTTCATAGAAAAAAGTTATCTTTTAGAGCAAAAAGTTATTTCTTCTTTCCGAACTGCTGTATTGTACCTAAATTACTTATCTTTGTTGGGAAAATGAAGATAAGTAAGAAACTATGAGCATTGAGTTAGGAAAGTACAATACGCTGGAAGTGGTGAAGGAGGTAGCCTTCGGCATGTATCTGGACGGTGGCGAAGAAGGTGAAATTCTGCTTCCGTCGCGTTATGTCCCCCAAGACTGTAAGGTGGGAGACAAACTGAACGTTTTTATATATCTTGATAACGAAGAACGTCTGGTAGCCACTACTCTGACACCGTTAGTGCAGGTCGGGCAGTTTGCCTGCTTGGAGGTGGCGTGGATAAACCAGTATGGTGCTTTCCTTAACTGGGGATTGATGAAGGATCTTTTCGTCCCCTTCCGCGAACAGAAAATGAAGATGCAGGTGGGAAAGAAGTATGTGGTTCATGCCCATTTGGATGATGAAAGCTATCGTATCGTGGCATCGGCCAAGGTAGACCGTTATCTTTCCAAAGAGAAGGCCGCCTATGAGTCGGGGCAGGAGGTGGATATCCTGATTTGGCAGAAGACGGATTTGGGATTCAAGGCGATCATCAACGATGAATATAGCGGCTTGCTATATGAGAGCGAGATATTTCAGCCACTGCACACGGGCATGAGGATGAAAGCCTATGTGAAGCAGGTACGTGAAGACGGCAAGATAGACCTGCTGCTTCAAAAACCGGGGCAGGCTAAAGTAGAAGATTTCTCAGCTACGCTGCTGGACTATATCCGTGAACAGGGCGGACGGATAGCTTTGAATGACAAGAGTCCGGCAGAAGAAATCTATGCAACTTTCGGTGTCAGCAAGAAAACCTTCAAAAAGGCTGTGGGAGATTTGTACAAAAAACATCTGGTTGTATTGGAGGAAGATGGAATCAGGATTAGGAATTAGTCCCAGTCATTAGGAATTTCCCTACTTGTAAATAGAGACAATCATTAGGGAGGGGAATTTCCTCTCCCTATTTTTGTCGTACAATAAAAAAAGAAAAGTCATGATACGTCATTTGATATTAAGTGTTTGTCTAGTTCTGGTAGCGTTTCCCGCAATAAAAGCGGCGCCCATAGACGGAATCCGTATAGAAAGTCCATACCGTAGAGTGGTGGTACTGGTCGACGGACAGCAGGTTTGCCTGCCTACTTTCAGTTGTTTTGTAGCCAATCTGCGTGGTAGTTGTCGGGTAGAGGTTTATGAAGCGCCATCCCGTGGGGAGAATTCCCGAAGAGGAAAACTCCTATATGATGAACGTGTGCATTGCTCCATCAATGAAGTGGAAGATATTTTCATTCCAGAGGACAAAAGACCTGGTGGAAACTGGGGTACTTCTAATCATCACAAGCCTGGCAGACCCGGTGACAGACCGTTAGGAGGCGAGCAGCATGAACCGGTGATGTCACCATCTGCCTTCGAACAGTTTATGGGGCTGATGGAAAAACAGAGTTTCGATTCAGACCGTAAGGAAGTGCTCGACCATGCCTTGCTGACCTCTTGGTTCACTACTGACCAGTGTATCCGTCTGATGGATTTTTATCGTTTCGACAGTGAAAAGAAACAGTTGATGAAGAAGATTTATCCTAAAATAGCCGATAAACCGAATTTCTATTATGCGATAGACAAGCTGACCTTCTCGTCGGACAAGAACGAGATAAATGCCTTCATCAAACAATATCATGAGAAGAATAACTAAAAAAAGGAGGGATTATGAAACGGATTATATTTATATTTCTTGCCGCTATGATGAGTACAGCTGTTTGTAGTGCGGCAATGAGCAACAGCAAAGTGCGTAAAGAGACCCGCTTTCTTACAGACAAGATGGCCTATGAATTGAACCTGAGTACAGAACAGTATAATGACGTGTACGAAATAAACTATGATTTCATTTCCGGTATACGCTATCTGATGGATGACGTTCTTCGGGGGGAGGAATGGGCATTGAATCGCTATTACGATTATCTGGATGTGCGCAATGACGACCTTCGATGGGTGCTGAATAACCGGCAGTACGGCCGTTTCATGCAGGCCGCCTATTTTTACCGTCCGGTTTATGTAAGTGGTGGTCGTTGGTCTTTTAGGGTTTACATCACTTACACCAACCATAATCATTTCTATTTCCCGCGGCCGTATCATTACCGTACATATTGCGGTGGGCATTATCGTACGCACTATCACAACAGCTATTATCGCGGTCGTTACCATCATCCGCACTATACCGGTTCGTGGAGTATTCGGAATGATAAGTCGTACCACACCAGCCGCCGTTCAGATTTCGGTTCGGTGAACATCCGCCCTAATTCGCATAAGCGTCCGGCAGGCAGGGATGATGTATATACCACGCGACGTAGCAACGGTAGTAATAATCGCATTAGCACAGGTACACGTAACAGCAGTACGCGACGTAGTAGTGTGGATAGTGGCAGAAAGTCGAGTAAAGAGAAAATAGAAACCTCAAGAACTAAAAATAATGATAAGAGCCCCAGCCGTAGCAGGGTAAAGACGGCAAGCAAGGAAAGAAGAAATGCTTCCGGCGTACGGAGTTCCGAAAGCCGTCGCAGCAGCTCTTCAAGCACTACCCGCAGTTCTACCGGCAGTAGCTCTTCCCGCTCTTCGGAAAGGAGATAGAAGAACAAAAAACTCCCCTCTTGTCAGCCTGGAGGCAGGGAGAGGGGAGAATCAAACACAACAACTAAAATTATACTTCTTTTTTTATTCAATCGGTTCTCCCTTATAGAAATCCAGAATCTTGGTACGGAACAGATAGTCATACTTGGCTTGCAATTCGTCTGATTGGGATTTCATAAGGTTCTGTTTTGCTTCATTGTATTCTACGGCATTTGCTTTTCCGTTCTCATACTTTTCGCTCATCAGCTTGAAAGACTCTTCGCTGGCAACGGTGGCTGTATGGCTACTGGTATATTTGCTTTCGGCAGCAGCGGCGTTGTACCATGCTTGTTGGATTTCTTTATAAAGTGTCTTCTTGGCATTATCCAATTGCAAGGCATAGTTTTCACGTTGCAGGCGTGCCGTGCGTACCCGGTTACGGGTAGAGAGACGGTTGAAAATAGGTACGCTGAGGTTGAATCCTACATATTTGTTGAAGTTATCGTTCATCTGCTGGCTGAAAGTACGGTCGATGGTAGAATAGTAATTCGTACCGAGACTACCGTTCAGGCTCAGTTGCGGGTAGTAGTTGCTCTGGGCAATACGGATATTGTGTTTACTGCCTTCCAAGCGGAACTGTGCAGCTTGTATGGAAGCCTTACTCACCATGGCTGTTTGGAATATCTCATCCGGAGGAGTGAGAGGGACTAAATCCAGATTGACTGCCGGAGATTCCAGATTGAACCCTTCCGGTGTTTCCAGTTCGATAAGCTGGCTAAGGTCGAGCAGGGCCAACTTATAGTTGTTGTTTGTCTGCACTACATTCATCTCGTCTTGTGCCACACGTGCTTTGGCTTCTGCCAGTTCTGCCGGAGAGGCTTTTCCCAAGTCGGCAAGCCGGCTGATGCGGACATATTGCTCTTTGCTCAATTGCACTTGTCCCAACGCCACCTGGTGGAGCTCTTCATTGAACAGCACCTGAAGGTAGGCCGAAGCTATATTGATGGCAATGTCTTCCTTGGCTTTGTCCAGGTCGGCAATGGCAGCTTTGAGGTTTAGTTTGGCCAATGCATACTGGTGGGGAATTTCCAGACCGGTAAAGATAGGTATGCTGGTATTGACAGACATATTAGTGCCGTGGCTGCTGGTGTTGACGTATACAGTGGAATAGTCTCCCGTATCCTCATTTTTGATGGCTGTTTGCGTACGTCCCCAGTTCCAGCTCTGGCCGGCACTGGCATTCAGGTTCGGCAGTCGTGCCCATTTGGCTGTATTTACTTCGACAGCACTCTGTTCGGCAGCGTTGGCTGTCTGGCGGATACTGATGTTATGCTCGATGGCATAGTCTATGCATTGGCGTAAAGACCATCGTTCCTGCGCCTGCACTGAGATACTGCCGAATATTGCGAGGTATAAGAATATCTTTTTATTCATATCGTATATCTTTTTAAGCTATTCCGTTTGTTAATCCTTTTTCTCTGCACCGCGAATCTTATCCTGGGCACTGATACCGCTTTTGATGGCAATCTTTATGCCGTCACTCATGCCGACCTGGATGGGGCGGCGTTCGAACTTCTGTACCGGTACACTGTCCGTCATTACATATACAAAGGTGCTGTCACCATTGAATTCAATGGTACTTTCCGGTACGGCAAGCGTTTTCTGGGCACGGTCCAATACGATTTCTGCGTTGGCAGAATAGCCGGAACGTATCTGTACGCTGTCCGGTGCGGCAATGGCAGCTTTGATTTCAAACTGGTTGGCACCGTTTTCTTCCACACCCTTCGGAGATATGTATTCCAGTGTGGCATCGAACGAAAGATTCTGCAGGGCGCCGATTGTCAGTTTCACCGGCATGCCTTCGTGCACACGGCCCACTTCCGTTTCGTCAATGTTGCCGCGGAAAATCAAATCGTTCATGTTGGCAACGGTAGCGATGGTGGTTCCGTCATTGAAAGTGTTACTCATGATAACCGAGTTACCGACTTTGATGGGTACATCCAGAATCAGACCGGTAATGGTGGAACGGATCAGGGTACTACTGAAAGAGGCGCTGTTCTTGGTGATGCCTTCCTTTACAATTTCCAGGTTATCTTTTGCTGTCTGCAGTTCCTCGCGTGCCTGCTTCACGCTTACTTCCCCTTTTTCGTACTCTTCAGCGCTGATAAGCTTGTCGTTGTACAGTTTCTGGGTACGGGCGAAATCCGTTTCGGCTTGGGCAGCGTTGATTTCCGCCAATCGTACGCGGCTTTCGGCAGAGTTCAATTGTCCCAGTTCGGGTATCACCTTTACTTTGGCAAGCACTTCCCCTTGCTTCACACTTTGTCCTGCTTCCTTGTATACTTCGGCAATGATACCGGAAATCTGCGGCTTGATAAGGACTTCATCTCTCGGTTCCACTTTGCCGGTGGCTACGGTAGTCTTTTCAAGGTCTGTCACTTCCGGAACTATCGTTTCGTATACTGTTACTTTAGGTTGGGACTTCTGGTACAGAAAAACGAATGTCCAAATGAATAAGGCAGCAATTACTACCAATAATGCGATTTTCAGAAACTTCTTTGTTTTCATCTTATATTTACGATTTAATTATTTACGATTGATATAGCCATTATTTCATGGCTTACGGTTAGTGGTCTCTCTATAAGTTTATTCATCCCTGATGGCTTCAATTGGCTTGATTGCCATGGCGCGATAGGCAGGTGCCAGTCCGGCAAGCACTCCTAATGCGATGAGGAGGATGCAGGTTCCGATAGCCAGTCCGAATGAAACCTGGTAGTGGGTTTTGATAACTCCAGGGTCATTGGCGGCCTTTTCAAGTATTTGCAGTACAAATACGGCAAAAGAAATACCTGCCATACCCGCTATAGTGGTTAGCACCATGCTTTCCGAAAGAATTTGTTGCAGAATGTCTTTAGGACGGGCACCTATGGCACGGCGTATGCCTATTTCCGTTGTGCGCTCCTTGACGGTTACCATCATGATATTCGATACGCCGATAGCTCCGGCAAACAGCGTCCCCAAACCTACCATCCAGATTAGAAAGCGCACTCCAATCATCAGGTTGTCCATCATGGAGAACATAGCTTCCGCATTCAGAAGCATGACGGCTTGTTTGTCATCGGGAGCAATGTAGTGCGCCGCTTTTACAAGACGTTCCACTTCGGGCTGCACGTCTTTCACTTTTACTCCCGGTTTCATGATGAAACATACTACATGCAGTTTCTTTCCGAGGTTGTAGGTCTGTTGCATGGTGGAAAAAGGCAATGTAATGGCTTCAGAGGCCTGCCCTTGTATATTGACATTGCCTTCGGATGAACACATTCCGATAACCCGGTAATAGATACCATTTACCCGGACATATTTGCCGCAGGGGTCTTCACCGGGTTTGAAGAGGCTTTCATAAACACGTTTGCCGATTACACACACTTTACGCGACTCTTTAATGTCGACATCATTGATGAAACGTCCATAGGTCATCTCTTGATGTTCTATCTGTTCATATTCGGGATACAAGCCTTTCACACTACAGTCGTACTTGTTGTCTCCGTAGACAGCCACTTGTCCCCATAAGGCAATGGAAGGCGTGGCAAGCGCCACACCGTCCACATTGCGTACACGGTCCACATCTTCCATCTCCAAATCCCACCATCGTCCTTTGCGAAAACCTTTATAAGCCTCGCTTGTCTTTTGTGCAGCGATAAAGCCCGAGTTGGTTGCAAATCCTTCGAACTGGGATTTTAGTTCTTCCTGCATGCCCTGGCCGCCACCGATAAGCGCCACCAGCATAAAGATACCCCAGAATACGCCGAACGCCGTAAGCAGGCTTCTCGTTTTGTTCCTTGTTATTGTGATGAGGATTTCCTCACACGTATCTATGTCTATTCTCATAATCTTTAATCTGCTCTAAGTGCTTCAATAGGACTGATACTTACCGCTTTCTTAGCCGGGAAGAACCCAGCCAACGTACCCGCTATGATAAGGGTCAGGGTAGCTTGGATAGCAATACTGAGGTCTACGGTGGGATCGGAGAACATGGTCTGCTGGAACATGCCGGCATCCATCGTCTGGCTACCGAAAGCAGAGTTCATCCATTCCGTCACCCCGATGCCTGCCACCATACCGATATAACCGAATAGCGTAGTGATAGTCACGCTTTCCACAATAATCAGCCAAAGGATGGAGAAAGGTTTTGCTCCCAATGCCTTACGGATACCAAATTCCCGGGTACGTTCTTTCACGGTAATCAGCATTATGTTCGACACGCCGACAATCCCACTCAACAGTGTGAAGATACCGATAACCCAGATTGCAGTCCGGAGGATACCCATTGCATTCTGTGTCTGCAGATAGTTGGTGAAACGATTCCATATCCATATGGCGCTCTCATCCGTGGGGTCAAAGCGGTGATTGGTGGCAATAGCCTTGCGGTATTCTTTTTCAAAGGCTTCGTTACTTTCTATGCTGTGCAGGTTCTTGGTTGTAAAGATGATGTTATTCAGCTTGTCTCCTTTATTATAGATGGTCTGCAAGGTGGAGAAGGGGATATACGCTTCGTTTGCCTCGCGGTCTCCCTGGTCATTGTAGAGGCCTACTACTTGATAGGCCACTCCACTGGCATTGACAAATTGTCCGATGGGTTCAGTATGCGTTTTTCCGAAAAGGATATCTGCAGATTTCTTATGGAGGATGATGACTTTACGTCGGTCTTTCAGGTCGTTGTAGTTGATGAAACGTCCGTCCGCTGTTTTCACGGTTTCCACTTCGGTGTAGTTGGGATATACGCCCAGCAGAGAGATATTGATATATTCTTGTCCGAAGCTGACGTTTACATTACTTTGACGCACGGTGGCACCGGCACTGATGACATTTTCAGTGAATTGCTTCTCCGTGTCATCCATGTCCCGGTTGTCCAGTTGGACGCGGCGTCCTTCTTTCAGACCGTCGTATGACTTGGTGGTCCAGCCGGGGAAGATGCGGATAGAGTTCAAGGCACGCTCCGACGCATTTTGCTCGAAGGCATGTATGATACCGTTTCCGGCTCCGAGCAGCACGATGAGCATGAAGATTCCCCATGCCACGGCAAAGCCCGTCAGGAATGTACGCAGTTTGTTGCGTTTGATGGTTCCGTATATTTCTTGCCAAAGGTCTATCATTGATAATTAAAAATTAAGAATTAAGAATTAAGAATTAAAAATTAAAAATTAAAAATTAAAGGGGGAGGGGCTCTTCCTTTATTATTTCATGAGTCCGTCTTTTCCGAACGGGCTTGCATCGTGGTTCAGATTCGTCTCGATGCTACCTATGATACCGTCTTTGATATGGATAATCTTGTCCGTCTGGTTGGCAACACCGCTTTCGTGGGTCACGACTACGATGGTCATGCCCGTATCGTGCAGTTCCTTTAGAATCTGCATCACCTCTACGGAAGTCTTGCTGTCGAGCGCGCCGGTAGGTTCATCGGCAAGGATAATCTGCGGTTGGGTAATGAGGGCACGGGCGATGGCTACACGTTGTTTCTGTCCACCGGACATCTCATTTGGCATGTGGTGTGCCCACTCTTTCAGCCCCAGGCGGTCCAGATATTCCAGTGCCAGCGCATTACGTTTGCGGCGGCTCACTCCTTGATAAAAGAGAGGAAGCGCCACATTCTCCACTGCATTCTTGAAGGAAATGAGATTGAAGGACTGGAAGATGAAACCAATCATACGGTTGCGGTACTCGGCTGCCTTCGTTTCGCTGAGGTTCTTGATGAGGGTACCGTTCAGATAATATTCCCCCGTGTCGTAACTATCCAGAATACCCAGTATATTGAGTAAAGTGGACTTTCCCGAACCCGATGAGCCCATGATGGAAACAAATTCGCCTTTCTGAATGTCGAGGTTGATACCTTTGAGCACATGCAGCGGTGCTCCGTTGTTGTAGGTCTTGTTAATGTCTTTTAGTTGTATCACTGTTTTCCCTGTTTATTGCTTTACTCTTATTAATTTTCACTATTAGACGCAGCAATGCTACGAAAAGTTGCAAAAGTTGCAAACTTTTTTAAAAAAAGATTTTGCAGTGTCGTTTTTCTTTGTGATTTTTGTAACCATGAATGTGATTAACTAACCCTTTAAACAAAAGTAATATCATGAATTCAAACATGGAAAAGCCCTATGTAGTGGGCATTGACATAGGCGGAACAAACACCGTCTTTGGTATTGTAGACGCACGCGGAACTATTATTGCAAGCAGTTCCATCAAAACCGGAGCTTATGAGGACGTCAATGATTACGTAGACGAAGTTTGCAAGAATCTGTTGCCGCTCATTATTGCCAACGGTGGAGTAGACAAGATAAAAGGTATCGGTATCGGTGCTCCTAACGGAAACTATTACAGCGGTACTATTGAGTTTGCCCCGAACCTTCCCTGGAAGGGTGTAATTCCTTTGGCTGCCATGTTTGAAGAGCGCTTGGGTATCCCTACCGCTTTGACAAACGACGCCAATGCTGCCGGTATCGGTGAAATGACTTACGGTGCGGCTCGTGGTATGAAAGACTTTATCATGATAACTCTTGGCACCGGTGTAGGTAGCGGTATCGTTATTAACGGTCAGATGGTATATGGCCATGACGGTTTTGCCGGAGAGTTGGGACATACTATTATCCGTCGTGAAAACGGACGTCTCTGCGGATGCGGACGTCACGGCTGTCTGGAAACTTATTGTTCGGCTACGGGTGTGGCGCGTTCTGCACGTGAGTTCTTGACCAAGAGTACCGAACCGAGTTTGTTGCGCGACATTCCGGCAGAAAACATTACTTCCAAGGATGTGTATGATGCAGCGGTGAAGGGTGACAAGATTGCTCAAGACATCTTTGAGTTTACCGGAACCATCTTGGGTGAGGCTTTGGCTGACTTCATCGCTTTCTCCAGTCCGGAAGCTATCGTGTTGTTCGGTGGTCTGGCAAAAGCGGGAGACTATATCTTCAAGCCTATCCAGAAAGCTATTGACGACAATGTATTGAATATCTACAAAGGTAAGACCAAGTTGCTGGCTTCCGAGTTGAAGGACTCTGATGCTGCAGTGCTGGGTGCCAGTGCGTTGGGCTGGGAGCTGAGAGATATCAAGTAATCAATATTAGGGAAACTGATAAAGGAGGGGATATGTCAAAACTCCCCTTCTATCGAAGTCACCCTCGCTACACCTATCTGTGGCGAGGGTGATTTTTAGTTTATGAGAGTTTCGACACACCTTTTTTTCTTTGGTGGCACATATTCCTCAGCAATAAAGTTATGTCACAAGTTGCTTCCACACTTCCACCCATTCTCTGTATCCCTTTATTCATTGGGGTTGCGGATGCTGTGGAAGCAACTTTTGCTTCCACCTTAAATTTACGCCAAATAATCTATTAATATCTTGTAGTACAATGAATTAATAGGATATGGAGCAATTTGCCAATATCGTGTAAACAAGCTATTGGTTTCCTGCAAACACGGTATTAACTTCGTAAAAGCCCGTGCGATAATAGGTGGAAGTCAGGTTTTTGGTATGGATAAGATAGGTATTCAGTATAGGCAAGCTATGCATATGAGAGCTGTTTAACGGCCGTGAGGCGTTCGCCTAACGGCCATAAAGCACCTTGTTGACGGTCGTTAGCAGAGCGTCTCACGGCCGTTGGGCGCTGATAAACTAACATATCAGCAAGAAGGAAGGCTTATGTGAAAGGAAAGGAGCGCAGGCTTACAATGTTTTGAATGAGGGAGTAGCAGTAGAGTATCGCATGGTGTGTATGCCTACTGTGTATATCACTAAAAAAGGGAAACCGACATTGTCAGTTTCCCTTTTTTATTTCGAAATAGGAGTCTGGAATTAACCGTTAACTCTTTTTTCTTTGATTCTTGCTTTCTTACCGGTAAGAGCGCGCAGGTAGTACAGTTTAGCGCGACGAACTTTACCCACCTTGTTCACTTCGATGCTGTCGATAGCCGGTGATTCAATCGGGAAAATACGTTCTACGCCTATGGTTCCTGACATCTTACGTACTGTAAAACGCTTCTTGTCTCCATGTCCGGCAATCTTGATAACAACACCACGGTACAGCTGTACACGTTCCTTGTTACCCTCGACAATACGATATGCTACTGTTACAGTGTCACCTGCCTTGAAGCTCGGGTGCTGTTTTCCGGTAGCAAATGCTTCTTCTGCAATTTTAATTAAATCCATTGTTTTTATTATTAAATTGTTTCATCGTTACAACGCAACATACCAGGCTTCTCTCTTGGTGTCCTGACAGCGATTGCGCGAAAGCGGTGCAAAGGAACGAATTATTTGCCAGATACACAAGTGCTTCAAGCTTTTTTTCGCCAGTTGGGATGATTTTTGAGCGTTTCATTCTGCTAAACGCAAGTCTAAATAATCGGTTAATTGTGTGGCTCAGTCGCAAAAGAAAAGTATATTTGTAGCAATTTAAAACTAAATGAATATGAAGAAACAAACTTTCAGTCTCCTTTCGGGGGCAGTGTTGGCGGTTGCGCTTCTATTGGTTTCCTGCCATTCTTCCTACGAAGTAACCAAGGTAGAGGGAGGCAGAATTCCCATGAACTCTGTCTGGGATGCCGAGCCGGATGCCGAAGCCGTGGCTCTGCTGGCGCCTTACAAGGCCCGGATGGACAGCGTTATGTATCATGTGGTGGGAACCGCAGAAATGTCGATGGACAGATTCCGGCCCGAAAGCCTTTTATCCAATCTGATTGCAGATGTACTGCGTGAGGCTGCGGTGGAAGTGCTGGGCAAACCGGCCGATATGGGGCTAATCAATATCGGTGGAATCCGGAACTCCCTGACGGAAGGAGACATCACTACCGAAAACATCTATGAGATATTGCCTTTTGAGAATTCGCTCTGTGTGCTGACGATGAAAGGCTCTGCCATGAAGCACTTGTTTGAAAACATTGCGGTGAGACTTGGTGAAGGGGTGAGTGGTATACAGTTGGAAATCAGCAAGGATGGCAAGCTGCTCCAGGCTTCCATTGCCGGCAAGCCGGTGGAGGATGACCGTGACTATACGGTTGCCACGATTGATTATCTGGCTGATGGAAACGATGGAATGACGGCTTTCCTGCAGGCGGATAAAAGGGAGTGCCCGGATGGGGCTACACTGCGCGGTCTGTTCATGAAGTATGTGGAGAAGCAGACGGCAGCCGGCAAGAAGGTGACTTCGCGCATGGAGGGAAGAGTGGTCGTTAAAGAGTAAGCATTAAAAAAACAGAAGTTCTATGAAACATATGTATTCCTTGGCAGCCCTGCTGCTTTTCATGCTCCCCGCATCGGCACAGCAAGAGGAGCGTGTCATTACTGAAGAACCCCTTTGCCTGGTGTCCGCCGATTCTGTATCGTCCGGCCAATCCGGAAAACAACTGTTTATCCTGCACACCAGCGATACGCACAGCCGTATAGAACCCATCAGCGCCGAGGCTGCCGACGAGTATGCCGGGATGGGCGGTGTGGTGCGCCGTGCCGGTTTTGTAAAGCAGTTTCGCGGCAAGCATCCGGATATGTTGCTGCTGGATTGCGGAGACATCTCGCAAGGCACCCCTTATTATAACTTTTTCAAAGGCGAGCTGGAGGTCAAGATGATGAACCTCATGGGCTATGATGCCATGACGATAGGTAATCATGAATTTGATTTCGGACTTGAGAATATGGCGGAATTGTTCCGTATGGCGGATTTTCCCGTGGTCTGTTCCAATTATGACGTGACGGGTACGGTACTCGAAGGACTGGTGAAGCCTTATATCACCTTGGTGCGCGAAGGGGTGAAAATCGGTATCTTCGGCCTGGCCCCCAAGATGGAAGGGCTGGTGCAGGCGGATAAATGCGTAGGCATTGTCTACAACGACCCGATAAAGGTGGCCCAGGAAATGACAGACCTTCTCAGGGAGAAGGAGAATTGCGAGGTTGTGATTTGCATGTCTCATTTGGGTATCCGCAGTGCAAATCCCGAAGGCGCTTCCGACGAGAACCTGGTAGGCAAGACGCGTGGCATTGATGTCATTTTGGGAGGACATTCGCATACTTTTATGGAAAAGCCTGCCGTTTATCTGAATGCGGACGGCAAGAGCGTTCCCGTGCTGCACACCGGAAAGAGTGGCATCTACGTAGGAGAAATGGTACTTACTTTAACTGAAAAATAGCATGATGAAAAGACTCACCCTCCTTTTATGGGTTGCAGGATTGTTTATATTGGGATTATCTTCACTTCACGCCCAGACGGGGGGCCCGTTTCTTCCTTCGGCTGCAGACAACCGGTGCCGGCAATGGGTGGACTCCGTGTTGTCAGGTCTGAATGTACACGAAAAAGTGGGGCAGCTCATCGTTGCCACCATTCCGGCCAGAGCAGACAAGGCCACGAAAAAGCAGATGCGCGAGCTGGTAAAGAAATACAAGGTCGGTGGCTTGCTGTTTTCCGAAGGTACTCCGGAAGAGCAGGCTATCTTGACCAATATGGCCCGGAAGGATGCCAAGATTCCCGTTATGGTTACTTTCGATGGAGAGTGGGGACTGTCAATGAGGCTGAAAGGCGCTCCGGACTATCCCCGTAATGCCGCCTTGGGATGTATCGAGGACAATGGCCTGATTGAAGAATATGGACGTGAGGTGGCCCGCCAGTTCCGCGAATTGGGGGTACACGTCAATTTTGCACCCGATGCGGATGTCAATACGAATCCGCTGAACCCGGTGATACACGTACGCTCCTTTGGCGAGAACCCGCAGCGGGTGGCAGAAAAGGTGGTGGCATATAGCCGTGGGCTCGAAAGCGGGGGCATACTTTCCGTTTGCAAGCATTTCCCCGGGCATGGCGATACGGATGTGGATTCTCATAAGGCGCTTCCTGCCTTGCACTACGACCGTGCACGCCTGGACAGTGTGGAACTTTATCCCTTCAAGGAAATGGTACGTGCCGGATTGGGGGGTGTCATGGTAGGCCATCTGCAAGTGCAGGCGCTGGACCCGGACGGGGTGACTCCTTCTTCCTTGTCGCGGAATGTGGTGACCGGGTTGTTGAAGGATGAACTCGGCTTTAAAGGGCTGGTGTTTACCGATGCCTTGGACATGAAGGGTGTGTCTGCCATTCCGCAGGTAACTACCAAAGCGCTGCTGGCGGGAAATGATATGGTGCTGGTACAGTTCAATACGAAGAATGCGGTGCAGGAGCTGGTAGATGCAGTGGAGTCGGGACAACTGAGTAAGGACGAACTTGATGCCAAGTGCCGCAAGGTATTGATGTACAAGTATATGCTTGGTTTGAGAAACCGCCAGCCGCAACTTCGGGTCAGCGGAATGAGCTATCGCATCAATACGGAGGAAGCGCAGGCGTTGGCTGCCAAGTTGCGCCGTTCGGCAGTGACTGTATTGAACAATTATTTCGATGTCCTCCCGCTGGCACCGGTGGAAGGTGATATTGCCGTGCTCAGCATCGGAGAGAAGGAGGCAGATGCTCCCTTTGTGGAAGCTATGAAAAAGAATGCAGGCATCAGCCATTTCCACTTGCCTTGGAATGCCGATGAGGCTCTCTGGCAGGAAGTGCAGGGGCAGTTGGCTGCTTTCCGTCGCGTGGTTATCAGCATCACCGGTTCGGCTTATGTCAGCGACCGTGATGTGGCCTTTCTGGAAGGCTTGAACCTGCGTGCTCCGCTGGTCTATACTTTTTTTACCTCTTACCGTACATTGCAACCTCTGATGCCCGCACTTGCCAAATCTAGCGCTGTGGTGCTGGCACATTCGGCAGAGACGGATTTGCAGCAATACGTGGTTGATGTTCTTTTTGCCAAAAAGCCGGCCAGTGGCAGAATGTCGATGAGTATCGGTAAACTGTTTCCAGCGGGAACGGGCTGTATGATTGAACCGGGCATGAAACCGGGGAAGACTGTTCCGGAAGATTACGGCATGAAATCGTATGTGCTGCAAAGTATCGATGCCGTTGCCCGGAAGGGACTGGAAGCGGGAGCTTATCCCGGTTGCCGCGTGCTGGTGTGGAAAGACGGACTGCCGGTATATGACAAAGGCTTCGGAACCCACTCTGATAAGGATACCACTACTGTCCGTTCTTCGGACCTTTTTGATTTGGCTTCGCTGACCAAGACTACGGCTACGTTGCTTGCCGTCATGAAACTGTATGATGAGGGCAAGATAAAACTGGATGACAAGGTTTCCGCTTATCTGCCCTTCTTGCGCAATGGCAACAAGCGGAACATTACCATCCGCGAACTTTTGTTCCACGAATCGGGGCTTCCTCCCTATATCCGCTTCTACCTGGACATCATAGACCCGAATTCGGTACACGGTCCGTACTCCCAGAGTTGGGTGGACGAGTGGCATCGTACGCAGGTAAGCGAGCATAGCTATTATTGTTCCGATTTTAAGTTCCGGAAAGGGATGGTGTCCGACAAGAATACACCGGCCTATACTCTGCACATGGCAGATGGCATGTGGCTGAACAAGAGTTTCAAGAATTCTATCCTTCAGCGGATAGCCAAGTGCGAGTTGGATGGCAAACGTTATGTTTACAGCGACCTCGGCTTCGTGCTGTTGCAGCAGGTAGTGGAGAAGGTGACGGAGCTGCCGATGGATTTGTACCTTGCCCGTGAGTTCTATGCCCCGATGGGATTGCAACGTACTATGTTTCTGCCTTTGACGAAGTTCACCAAAGCGGAAATCATGCCCACGGCATCCAATGACTTCCTGCGTCGCCAGGATATATGCGGATATGTGCATGACGAGACTGCTGCCTGCATGGGTGGGGTGTCCGGTAATGCAGGACTTTTCTCTACGGCCGAAGAGGTGGCAAAGGTTTATCAAATGTTGCTGAACGGCGGTGAATTCAATGGCAAGCGTTTCTTGAGTGAGGCAACCTGCCGTTTGTTTACGACGGAGAAATCTGCCATCAGCCGTCGCGGTCTGGGATTCGACAAGCCGGATGTATCCATTGTGAAGCGCAGCCCTTGTGCTCCTTCCGCTCCGGAAGCGGTATATGGACATACCGGATTTACCGGTACTTGTGCTTGGGTGGACCCGGAAAACAAGACAGTGTATGTATTCCTCAGCAACCGCTTGTGCCCCAATGTATGGAACACGAAACTGGGTGACATGAATATAAGAAGAGATATCCAGGAATTGATTTATAAAAGTATTATTCCGCAAATCCCCTAAAAACAATCTATCTATAAGGAATGAAGAGAATATACCTGCTTGCCTATATCACTATATTGTGTTGTCTTTGTCCGCTTCTGAAAGCGCAGCTTGGCCCGATGCCGTTTACTCCGGTGCCGCCGAACGACCCTTCGCTTGTACGTCTCTTGAACAGTGACGTGCGGTGCAGGCAGTGGGTGGATTCCGTCATGCAGCGTCTGACTCTGAAAGAACGCATCGGACAACTGTTCATCTATACGATTGCCCCCCAGCAGGACAAGGCCAACAAGGAACTGCTGCGTAAGGTGGTGGAGGACTATAAGGTAGGCGGTCTGTTATTCTCCGGCGGATTGATGCAGAACCAGGTGATGTTGACCAATGAGGCGCAGCGGATGGCGGAAGTTCCGCTGATGATTACCTTTGACGGTGAATGGGGACTGGCTATGCGCCTCCGCGGTACTCCGAACTTTCCGCGAAACATGGTGCTGGGCTGCATACAGAACGATACACTGATTTATGAATATGGGCGCGAAGTGGCCCGCCAATGCCGTGAACTGGGGGTGCAAGTGAATTTTGCTCCCGTAGCGGATGTGAATATCAATCCCAAGAATCCGGTTATCAATACCCGTTCCTTCGGTGAAAGTCCGTTCAATGTGGCGAACAAGGTTGTTGCCTACTCCAAAGGGTTGGAGGATGGTGGTGTACTTTCTGTCAGCAAGCACTTTCCGGGACATGGGGATACGGATGTGGATTCTCATAAGGCGTTGCCCGTGCTGCCTTTTACCCGTGCCCGTCTGGACAGTATAGAGCTTTATCCTTTCAGAAAAGCCATTCGTGCCGGATTGGGAGGAATGATGGTGGGGCACTTGGAGGTGCCTACCATAGAGCCGCAAAAGGGGCTCCCGTCTTCGCTTTCGCGTAAGGTAGTTTCCGGTCTGTTGGTGAATGACCTCGGCTTTCAGGGGCTTGTCTTTACAGATGCCCTTGCCATGAAAGGGGTATCGGGCAATGAAAGCATCTGTTTGCAGGCGCTGAAAGCCGGCAATGATTTGCTGCTTGTCCCCCGGCGTATTAAGGAAGAAGTGGAGGCTGTGCTTGCCGCTGTGAAAAAAGGGGAGCTGACAGAGAAAGAGATAGAGGCGAAATGCCGTAAAGTACTGAAATATAAATATGCCCTTGGGTTGGAAAAGAAACCCCATGTACAGCTTTCAGGTTTGGGGACCCGCATCAATACTCCGAAAACGCGTGATTTGATGCGCCGGCTGAACTTGGCGGCCATCACTGTGCTGGATAACCGGGACGAGGTACTTCCGCTGGACCCTTCCATCGGTGAAGTTGCCGTGCTCAATGTGGGAGAAGCGCAGGAAATCCAGCCGTTCCTCAAGGAACTGTCGCAGTATACCCGTCCTGTGGAGTTCCGTTTGGGCAAGAATCTGCCGGAGGCTGACGGGAACCGTTTGAGAAATGCGCTGGCCAAGTACAAACGTATTCTGGTCTGTGTCACCGAACACCGTTTGACGCCCTATCAGAATTTCTTTGCAAAGTTCGCTCCTGACGTACCGGTGGTTTATCTGTTCTTTATTCCTGGCAAGCAGGTATTGCAGATAAAACAAGGGGACGCTGCTGCTGAAGCGGTGATTTTGGCACACTCCTCCAACGAGGAGGTACAGCGGCAGGTTGCCCGGATTGTTTATGGCAGCGCTTGTTCAGAGGGACGCTTGTCTGCCAGTATCGGTAGTCGGTTTGCTGCCGGTGCGGGAGTGACGCTGACTCCTCAAAGCGCCCCCCGCTTTGTACCCGAAGAGCATGGTATGAATTCCCGTCTGCTGGCTGAAATAGACAAGATAGCTGAAGAAGGCATTCGTGAAGGGGCTTACCCCGGTTGCCAGGTGGTGGTGCTGAAGGATGGTAGGGAGATGTATAATAAAGTTTTCGGTACCCACGTCTGGAACGAGGCCGGAAGCAAGGCGCTTCCCGTAAAGAAGACGGATGTATACGACATCGCTTCGCTGACAAAGACCACAGCCACGCTGCTTGCTGTGATGAAGTTGTACGATGGCGGACGCCTCAATCTTACAGACCGGGTGTCGGATTATCTGCCTTTCCTACAGGATACGGACAAGAAGAATATTACGGTACGCGAACTGCTGATGCATGAATCCGGTCTACCTTCTACCTTGCTATTCTATCAGGAAGCGATTGATGAAGAGAGCTACACCGGCACTTTGTTCAAGGCACGTCCCGATGCCCGGCATTCCGCACGCATCGGACGGCAGACTTGGGCGAACCCTAAGTTCCGCTTCCGTCAGGGACTGACGTCGAAGGTGCAGACACCGGAATATACGATGCAAGTGTCCGACAGCCTTTGGCTGAACCGTTCCTTCAAGCAAGAGTACTTGCAGAAGATTGTGGATACTTCGCTTAGAGATAAACGTTACCGTTATAGTTGTGTGGGCTTTATCTTGTTGCAGCAGTTGGTCGAGGCGCGCACCGGCATGTCTATGGACGAATATCTGGCCAAGGAATTCTATACTCCGATGGGATTGGAGCGTACGGGGTATCTTCCTCTGCGCTTCTTGAAGAAGGAAGATATTGTACCTTCATCAACAGATCCTTTCTTGCGTAAGACTACCTTGCAAGGATTTGTACATGATGAATCTGCAGCTTTTCAGGGCGGCGTTTCCGGTAATGCCGGGCTGTTCTCCACTGCCGGAGAAGTGGCAAAAGTCTATCAGATGCTGCTGAATGGGGGTGAACTGGACGGTAAACGCTATTTGAGCAAGGAGACCTGCAGGGTATTTACTACCACCGTCTCAAGGATAAGCCGCCGGGGGCTGGGATTTGATAAGCCCGACCGGCATAATCCCCAGAAGAGTCCCTGCGCAGAGTCTGCCCCTGCTTCTGTTTACGGTCATACCGGTTTCACGGGCACTTGCGCCTGGACAGACCCGGAGAACGGCTTGGTTTATGTCTTTTTGAGCAACCGCACCTATCCGGATGTGTGGAATAACAAGTTGATGAGGCTGGATATAAGGACGAGGATTCAGGAGGCGGTATATAAGGCGATGCTGAGAGGAAAAAAATAATTGGTACAAATTAAAAAGAGCCTCCCTTGCTCACGCAGGAAAGGCTCTTTTCTTCTTCAATTTTGAAACAATTAAATTCTATCTGTTAAGCTTTAAGTGTGTGTCTTATCAGAACGCAATACCTACGCGCAGACCGAAATTACTCAAACCGTCTACGCTGTACGTAAAGAGGTCACCTTTGTTCGTACCGTAGCTGTAATAGGCTGCGAAATGCAAGCCCGGTCCATAAGCCCAAGGATACACATTGAAACCAATTTCAGGAGATACATAGAAACCCCATGTATCTTTGTTGGCTTCGAATACGTTGAAAGTTGACTTCAACTGTGCATATTCAGCACCCAGTTTTACACCGGCATACGGCTGGAATGCACCTCCACGGTTCCATACATAGCGGGAGGCCAGACCGAAAGGCAACTGGAATGCAGTGTGCTGCTGGTCGGTATTCAGACTGCCGCCTTCGCCTACGGGAAGTGTCTGGCGACCGAAATACTCATGGTTGCTATGGTAGTTCAAGAAAGCTCCCAATGCAAAATTGTCTGTCAGGAAGTAACCGCCTTCAAAATTCATACCCCAGCCGCTTGATTTGTCGGCGAAGTTGTTGCTGAGGGGAAAGTTATATTGCCAGTCGATATTGGCATAACCGTTATCGGTCATCTGTGCCTTCGTCGGTAGGGCGAAGACGAGAGCAAGAGCGGCAACCGCAAATACTCTCAAGGAAAGATATTTTATTGTTTTCATACTTTGTTCTTGTTTTTTGGTTCAATGGCAACTTCCCAGTCCGGAAAGGATGCTGCCGTATTATTCTTGTTACCTTAATATTGGGTAACCCGTCATTTGTCACTTATAGCTCGTAGCTTGTCACTACTTGTTAGTCAGGTAAGTTGATTGAGTGAAAGCTTGGTTCACACCTTGCACGGCAAGTTTGGTATTGACAGAAGTAGAACCACTCAGCAAGCCGCTCATATAGCTGGTCCACAGAACAGGAAGTTTCTCGCTCTGGCCTTGCGGCGCCTCCAGATTCAACAATTCGCTGATAAAGGAACCGGTACTGTAGGAATAGTTCACGGCATAGGGATAATACCATCCGCCCCAGTTGCCCCAGTAAGGAGCATCCCAGTAGCCTGGATAGTTCCACCACCATTCGGGACGTCCGTAGTCGGTGAAGTAATAGGTACTTCTGACATAGCTTACCTGCAAGCCAAGGTCGGCTTCTTCCCGGTCATCCATACGGATGTAGCCGCGGCTGTTCATGTTAGCAACATAAGCGCTGAGAATTTCCTGGGCATTCTCATCTTTCCAGTATTCGGCGTTTTCCTTATCACCGATGACCAGAATGCTGTCCGGCAAGTAATAAGTTTCGAAGGTTTTGAAATCCGCCTTCTTGTCATAGTTGGTATAAACCAGATAATTATTGTCCAGCTTATCCATGTCAGGGTCTTTTTCGCAAGATGCAAGCGTCACTGCAAAGACCGCTAATAATAGGGGAATAAATTTCTTCATACTTTTATAATTGTTTAGGTTTAATATAAATTCCTGCCCTATGGTACCTTAGGCTTTTGTGAGAAAAAACAAGATAGGATATAAAAGGTTCACGTAGAGGTATGTTAAAAGTGATAAAGGAATAGGGTGACAGCACTTTTAACGTAACTGTCACCCTATTGCACTTATCATGTCATTACTTTATCACCCTATCATCTTTTCCATATCCGTGCTGTCCATCCTCCTCCGGGTGCCATGTGTATGTTCAGCTTGTCCCCCGAGGTCACGGTGCGTACTTCTTTCTTGTAGTCGGTTGCTTCCCGGTCGGCATTGATGCCGTCGGAAAAGATTTCGGCTTCGTAACTTCCTTCTCCGAGGAAGGAAAGGTCGATGGTACAGTCGCGTGGTGTCCAGTCGGTCATAGAGGCGACGTACCAGACGTCTCCCTTGCGGCGTGCCAGTGTAAGGTATTCACCTACTTCACCGTCCAGTGCCACGGTCTCGTCGAAAACGGTAGGCACTTTGGCAATGAAGTCCGTGCATTCCTGCTCCTTCATATATTTGCTGGGGCTGTCGGCAAGCATTTGCAGCGGGGCTTCGAAGAGGGTGTACATCGCCATCTGGTGGACGCGCGTACCCTGGCTCATCGGATGGTCGTTGACGGCACGGAAGGTTTCGCGGGTTGCGTTCATTGTGGCTCCCGGTGTGTAGTCCATCGGACCTATAAGCATACGCAGGTAGGGAGCAGTCACGTCATAGCGCGGGAAGTTATGGAGGGGGGCTCCGTTCACTATCGGTTCCCATTTGGCGTTCTCCAGTCCCTTTACACCTTCAAAGTTCAGGACGTTGGGATAGGTGCGCTGTATACCGTATGGCTTGAGTCCATGCAGGTCTAATACCAGGCGGTGCTCGGCGGCGCAGGCTACAATGCGTTCTACGGACTGTACCAGTGGCTGGTCGTCACGGTCGAAGAAGTCTATCTTGAAGCCTTTGATACCCATCTGTGCATAGTGGCTGAATGCGGTTTCTGTATCTTTGGCAGAGTTTCGCCAGCTTGCCCAAAGAATGATGCCGACACCCTTCTGGTTTCCGTAGGCTACCAGTTCCTTTAAATCGATATCCGGATTCAGGTCTTTCAATAAGGATTCGTTTCCGCTCCAGCCGTCATCGATGATGATATATTCCAGGTTGTTGTCGGCGGCAAAGTCGATGAATGCCTTATAAGTCGGGGTGTTCATGCCGGCTTTGAAGTCTACGCCAGTCAGGTTGCAGGTGTTCCACCAGTCCCAAGCCACTTTGCCAGGTTTAATCCAGGAAATGTCTTTGATGCGGCAGGCGGGGGCAAGACGCTGTGCCATGTCGTTGTCGGCAAGCTGCGTGTCCTTTTCGGTGACGAGTACCACACGCCAGGGGAGTTCCTGCTTGGCACAACGGGCGATGTAGTCTGCACGCTTGGTCGGTATCAGGTTCAGCCGGTTGTGTCCGCCGATTATTTCTTCCAGCGGATAGGGAGCAAATGCTGCCTGCACTCCTTGACGTGTCTGGGGATTTACAGTGAGGAACATGCCGGGATAGTTTTCCAATCCGGCTTCCATGATAACGGCTTTCTTTCCTCCGTCCAGGCAAACCATCAGTGGGGTGATGGAGAGTGAGTCGGTGTGCATTTTGGACAACGGGGCTTCGTCGTAGTAAGACTCGAAGGAGAAGCAATAGCGCTCACCGTTGCGGTTGTCGTTTATGTAAGGTACAAATGCCTGGTAATCCTTGTCGAAATTGAAGTCCGCAGTTTCGTTGAGGACGATAAACGGCTTGTTCTGTTCGGAAATGAAGCGATAGGCAGCGCCGTCATCGTATGCGCGGAACTGTACGCTGTAGCCTCCGCGGCATTTCAGTGTCAGCTGGTTGTAGACATCCTTCACACTTGCTTTTTTATAGAGGGGAGTGGGGAAGGAGGACTCCACGGACTTGCGTTCTGCACGGATTACTTTTACATTTTTACCGAAAGTTATTGCTTTCTTGGCTGATTTTTCATCTCTGCCTTGCAGGGCGATGGCAGAGGGTTGCAGCACCGTGGTTCCGTCGTGTGCTATCTGCCAGGTGAGGGCTTCTCCGGCATCTACCGTAACGGATAGTTTTCCGTTGGGTGATGCAAGTTGGTATTGCTGTGCACGGACCGTGCCCAAGCAAAGGAATAATAAACAAAAGGTTTGAATAAGGAGGCTTTTCATGTTGATTTATTTTTGAATGATTTTCTTTATCTTCTCCAGTTCCTCGGCAGAGAAGTCTGTATTTTCAGTCGCTTTCAAGTTATCTGCCAGTTGGGCAACGGAGCTCGCTCCGATGATGACGCTTGTCACCAGGTCGTCCTTCAACAGCCAGGCAAGTGACATCTCGGCAAGGGTTTGCCCGCGTGAGGCAGCAACTTCGTTGAGTGCCTTGATTTTTTGCAGCGTCTCGTCGGTCAGTGCTTCTTTCTTCAGGAAAGCCCCCTTTGCCATGCGCGAATCTTCGGGAATACCATTCAGGTAGCGGTTGGTCAGCAGGCCCTGCGCCAGCGGGGAGAAGGCGATGAAGCCGGTTCCGTTCCCTTTGGCTTGCTGCAGGATACCTTCTTCTTCCGGTTCGCGGTTGAAGAGATTGTATCTGCCTTGATAGAGCAGGCAGTGTACATCCCGTTCTTCCAGGTATTTGTAGGCAAACTCGGCCGCCTCTTTGGGATATTTGGAGATTCCTACATAGAGTGCTTTGCCTTGCCGTACGATATCAACCAGTGCTTGCAGGGTCTCTTCAAGCGGAGTATCCGGGTCGTAGCGGTGGGAGTAGAAGATGTCCACATACTCCAGGTTCATCCGTTTCAGACTTTGGTTGAGGCTGCTCATCAGGTACTTGCGTGAGCCCCACTCCCCGTAGGGGCCGGGCCACATGTCGTGTCCGGCCTTGGTGGAGATGAACAGTTCGTCCCGATAGGGCGTGAAGGATTTCTTCATAATCATTCCGAAAGTCTCTTCGGCGGAACCGTAGGAAGGACCGTAATTGTTGGCGAGGTCGAAATGCGTGATTCCACGGTCGAAGGCATAGTGCGCCATGGCCTGGGAATTGGCAAATGTGTTCATGTCGCCGAAGTTGTGCCACAATCCGAGTGATATTTCCGGCAGCAGGATGCCGCTTTGCCCGCAACGGCGGAATTTCATGCCGTTGTCATAGCGTTCGGGCGCTGGAGAATAAATAGGGTTTATCATGATATTGTATTTTGTGGGTTATCCCATTATTACTTCTACTGTATGCGTGCCCGGCAGATGGTTCACCACATTGCCTTCTATCGGCTGGCCGTCTACTGTGACGGACTTGATGCCTTTGCACACACCATCGGGATTCTTCACGGTAATATGATATTCTGCCCCGCGGAACCTACGCTTCACGTTGAAGCCTTTCCAGCCTGCCGGGATACAAGGATTGATTTCCAGACCTTCATACGAAGGCTTGATGCCGAGTATGAATTGCGTGATGGCATACCACATCCAGGCAGCCGTTCCAGTCAGCCAGCTGTTCTTGCCTTCACCAGGGCGGGCGGCGTCCTTGCCGGCCACCATCTGGCAGCATACGTAAGGTTCTACTTTATGCAGGGCACTGTGCTCTTCGGTGTACGACGGGCATATCTTGCGGAAATACTCCCAGGAACGGTCACCCCGTCCCAGTACGGTTTCTCCGATGATGACCCACGGGTTGTTGTGGCAGAAGATACCTGCGTTCTCCTTGTAGCCGGCGGGATAGGTGGAGATTTCTCCATACTCCACAACATAGCGGGTGAAGGGTGGATTGTTGAGTACAATACCGTGCTCGCAGTCCAGGCGTTCCTTTACGGAGTCCAGCGCTTTTTTTACCATGCCTTCTTCCAGTCCGATGCCTGCCATGGTACACCAGCCTTGCGATTCGATGAAGATTTGTCCTTCTTCGTTCTCTTTGGAGCCTACCTTGTGGCCGAAGTAATCGTAGGCGCGCAGATACCAGTCTCCGTCCCAGCCGTGTTTTTTTACGGCTTCCACCATATTGTCTATGTAGGTTTGCGCTCTGTTTGCTTCGTCGTCTTTACCCAGGCGGCGGCACAGCTCCACGTAGTCGCGTCCGCATACCACGAACAAGCCGGCAATCATCAGCGATTCTGCCTGGCTGCCTTCCGTCTGGTTTTCCGTGGTCTGGAAGGATTCATTCGGATCCCAGGAGAAGCAGTTCAGGTTCAGGCAGTCGTTCCAGTCGGCACGGCCGATGAGGGGCAACATGTGGGGGCCGAGGTTCTCGATGACGTGGTTGAAGGAAACGCGCAGGTGCTCGAACAGAGAAACCTCCGAACCCTTCTTGTTGTCGAAGGGGACGGGCTCATCCAGGATACTGAAGTCTCCCGATTCCTTGATGTATGCCACCGTACCGAAGATAAGCCACATGGGGTCGTCGTTGAAGCCGCCGCCGATGTCGTTGTTGCCGCGTTTGGTCAGCGGTTGGTATTGGTGGTAGCATCCTCCGTCGGGGAATTGGGTAGAAGCTATGTCGATGATTCGTTCGCGGGCTCGTTCCGGTATCTGATGCACGAAGCCCACGAGGTCCTGGTTGGAGTCGCGGAAACCCATTCCACGACCGATGCCGCTCTCGAAGAAAGAGGCGGAACGGGACATGTTGAAGGTAATCATGCACTGATACTGGTTCCAGATGTTCACCATGCGGTCCAGTTTTTCTTCGTCGGTCTTCACGACGTAGATGTCCAGCAGGCGGTCCCAGTAGGCTTTCAGTTCGGCAAAGGCAGCATCTACTTTGGCGGTAGTGTCGAAGGCCGAAATCATCGCCTTAGCCTTTACCTTATTTATAATAGGTGAAGAGGGTACACTCTGCTTGAACGCTTCATGCAGAGATTCTTCACGTTCCTCGAACTTTGCCTCCTGCTTGTTTTCCACATAGCCCAGCAGGAAGATGAAGTCGCGGCTTTCGCCGGGTTGCAGTTCTACTTCCAGATAGTGCGAGGCGATGGGACTCCAACCGTGGGCAATGCTGTTGCCCGGTCTGCCTTCTACTACCCGTTCCGGGTCGGCAAACTCGTTGTAGAGTCCCACGAATGTTTCGCGGTCGGTATCGAAACCGTCTACGGGTGTATTGACACTGTAGAAGGCGTAGTGATTGCGGCGTTCCTTGTATTCCGTCTTGTGGTAGATGACAGACCCGTCCACTTCCACCTCTCCCGTGGAGAAGTTACGCTGGAAGTTCTCCATGTCCGTAGCGGCATTCCACAAGCACCATTCGGCAAAGGAGAATAGTTTGAGTTTTCTCACTTTGGCAGAAGTATTCCGCAAGGTCAGCTTCTGCACCTCTCCCCAGGTCTTCAGTGGGACGAAGAAGAGCAGGCTGGCTTCGATGCCGTCTTTGGATCCGGTGATGCGGGTGTAGCTCATGCCGTGGCGACACTCGTAACTGTCGAGTGCAGTCTTGCAGGGCTTCCAGGTGGGAGACCATACGTTGCCGCCTTCATTGATGTAGAAGTAGCGTCCCCCGTTGTCCATCGGCACGTTGTTGTAGCGGTAGCGGGTGATGCGGCGGAACTTGGCGTCCTTGTAGAAGGAATAGCCTCCGGCAGTATTGGAGATGAGTGAGAAGAAATCTTCATTGCCCAGGTAGTTAATCCATGGCCAAGGTGTCTTGGGGTCGGTAATGACGTATTCGCGGTTGTCGTCATCGAAATATCCGAATCTTTTGTCTTGCATATTATTTCTTGTATTTAGTTTGATACATTCTTCATTAGTTGTGCCATCCGGCCATTTTCCCGGAAGCACGCTTCAAATTTAAAAACTTTTCTCCTATCACCCTTGTTTGCCCGGCGTGTTTTTTCCCCTCGGAAACATGAAGTACCGGAAAATGATACAAAAGTATCACCGCACGAATCTTTTTCGCTCTATCTTTGTAAACACATTTTATGATTAACCGATATGAAACACTTATTCGCATTTCTGTTCCTTCTTGGAATTACCTTTTCTCTTTCTGCCCAATCCGTCCGCGAACGTATTTTGCTGGACGACGGCTGGCAGTTTGCTTTTGGCAATGCTTCCTCACCGGAGAAAGACTTCGGCTGCGGAACGGAGTACTTCAACTATCTGACCAAGGCAGCCTCTATCCATAATGAGGGCCCTTACTCTCCCAAGTTCAATCCGGAGAAGTGGGGTGTGGACTGGAAGACGGTCAATCTTCCGCATGACTGGGTGGTTGATTTGCCTTATGCCAAAGAGGCGAGCCACAGTCATGGCTATAAAGCCGTCGGCTATAAATTCCCCGAAAACTCTGTGGGATGGTATCGGAAAAGTATCACTGTTCCGCAAGAGGACCTCGGCAAGCATCTTTATCTTCAGTTCGACGGTATCTTCCGTGATGCCCGTATCTGGATAAACGGTTTCTACCTGGGACACGAACCCAGCGGCTATGCCACGCAGGTATACGACATTACGGAATACCTGAATTACGGAGAAGAGAATCTTATCTGCGTCCGTGCGGATGCCACGCTCGAGGAGGGCTGGTTTTACGAGGGTGCGGGCATCTACCGCCATGTATGGCTGAACAAGACGGCGCCGTTGCATGTAGCTCCTTTCGGCGTATTTGTATCTTCCACGCTGGAAGCTCCTTTCGACAAGGCTGTGCTGGTGACCGAAGTGCAGATGAAGAATTCGGGAAAAGACCCCGTCTCCGGCAAAGTATGGTGCCGTCTGCTTGATGCCGACGGACAAGTGCAGATGGAGGACGAGGCGGAAGAGATAACCCTGCTGCCGCAAGAAACGCGTAGCGTAAAGGTGCGTACCAAAGTGCTGAATCCCCAGCTATGGAGTACAGAACATCCTTACCTTTATAAAATGGAAACCAGCGTCTGGCAAAACGGTAGGCAGGTGGACGTGGTGGCCACCCCGATTGGTATTCGCGACATCCGCTTCGATGCCGACAAGGGCTTCCTCCTGAACGGACAGCCTCTGAAACTGAAAGGTGTGAACATGCACCAAGACCACTCCGGAGTAGGTGCCGGCATTCCCGATGCCCTGCAAGTGTACCGACTGAAGGAACTGAAGAAGTTCGGCTGCAATGCCTACCGTTCTTCCCATAACCCGATGACTCCCGAAATGCTCGATGCCTGCGACAGCCTCGGCATTCTTGTAATAGAGGAAAACCGTCTGACGGGCGTCAACGAGGAACATACCCGCCTGCTGAAACGTATGATAGACCGCGACCGCAACCATCCGTGCATCATCCTTTGGAGCGTAGGCAACGAGGAGTGGGGCATCGAGTGGAAAGAAAGCGGTACACGCATTGCTGCCACGATGCGCGAATATTGCCACCGTTTCGACCCTACGCGCCTCATGACCGTTGCTTCGAGCAGTGGCCCTGCCATTTTGATTCCCGCAGACGTGGCCGGTTATAACTACATCCTTCAGAACCCTGTGGAGCAGCACCGCAAGGATTATCCCGGTCGCCGGGCGCTCGGTTCGGAAGAGACCACGGGCTGTGGTACGCGCGGCATCTACTTTGATGCCCACGGCAAAGGCCACATGGTGGCGCACAACCGTAAACCGAACGGGCCTGACAGCCTGCTGAACTGCATCGAGCGTGGCTGGAAATTCTATGACGAACGCCCCTATCTGGCAGGTCTTTTCTATTGGACGGGTTTCGACTACCGCGGTGAACCCAACCCCATGAAGTTCCCGGCTACGGGCTCACAATTCGGCATTCTGGACTACTGTGGCTTTCCCAAGGACGAAGCCTGGTATCTGAAGTCCTGGTGGACGGATGAGCCGGTGCTGCACATCCTTCCCCACTGGAATCTGCAAGGTCACGAAGGTGATAGCATCGACATTTGGGTATACAGTAATTGCGATGAAGTGGAACTGACTGTGAACGGCAAGAAACTGGAGCGCAAACCGATGCCCCGAAACGGCCATCTTTCCTGGAAAGCCGTTTTCCAGCCCGGTGCAGTGAAGGCTGTAGGCTATAAGAACGGCAAAAAAATATTGGCCCGTACTGTGGAGACTACCGGTGCTCCTGCCCGTATCTCCCTGACGGCAGACCGTTCCGTCATTCAGGCAGACAATCGGGATGTGGCAGTGTGTAACATTGAGTTGCAGGACAAGAAGAAACGTTTTGTCCCCACTGCCTGCAACGACTTGACAATAACCGTCTCCGGTCCGGTACGCATCCTTGGGGTGGGGAATGGAGACCCCGCTTATCGGGCTACGGAACGTCCGGCCGACGCTGATGCACGCACCTATCAGGTAAAGGCATTCAATGGACTTGCACAGGTGCTGTTGCAAAGTACCGGCGAAGTGGGAGAAGCCACAATGACGGTCGTTTCGGAAAACCTGCCGGAAACTTCCTGCGTCTTGAAGCTGCAGAAGTAAGCGACTTATCATTCATATCATCCGGCGAAGCGGAGACCTTTCTTTTGTTTATGGGGCAAGAGAGGGATCTCCGCTTCTTTCTTCCTCAAACTATAGTGTGTAAGTGTACGAGATGCGCATCTCATACATCCTTACATTAGAGCCTGAGGGGGAGAAGAACGGAAGTTTTGCTTTTCCGGGTGGGACTTTCCCGGGTATCTGCTCATATATAACAATTATTACCTCTAAATGTAACAAATGGTACTGTTGTGGGATTAAAAAGAATGAGTATATTTGTGGCATGATATTTTTTTAACCAATGCCTATGGAAAACCAGAACTATATCATGAGGGAAATAACCCCTCTGTCGGAACGTGACTGTTTCTATATTGCCGATCGTCGCAAAACAGAATTTACCTACCCCATCCATTGTCACGCAGAGTATGAACTGAACTTCACGGAACATGCTTCCGGCGTACGTCGTGTGGTGGGCGATTCTGCCGAGATTATCGGTGATTATGACCTGGTGCTGATAACCGGTAAGGAGTTGGAGCATGTATGGGAGCAACATGAATGTACCTCCGGGGATATTCGGGAGATTACCATTCAGTTCTCTCCCGACTTGTTCTTCGGGAACGTTGTCAACAAGAACCAGTTCGACAGTATCCGTCGGATGCTGGAGCGTGCACAGTGCGGACTTAGTTTCCCCATGCAGGCCATCATGAAGGTGTACAACTGGCTGGATAAGCTGGCTTCCGAGGAGCAGGGCTTTTATGCCGTGATGAACTTTCTCCGTATCCTTTACGAACTTTCCCTCTATGACAATGCCCGGGTGTTGTCCAGTTCTTCGTTTGCCAAGATAGAGACTTTCTCTGACAGCCGCCGGGTACAGAAGGTGCAGAAATACATTTCCACCCATTATCAGGAGGATATCCGGTTGGCTTCATTGGCCGATATGGTGGGCATGACCCCGGTCTCTTTCAGCCGTTTCTTTCGCCTGCGCACCGGCAAGACGCTTTCCGACTACATTATTGATATCCGTCTGGGCTTTGCCACGCGTATGTTGGTAGATTCCACGCGTACCATTGCAGAGGTGTGCTATGACTGCGGCTTCAACAATCTGTCCAATTTCAATCGTATGTTCAAGCGGAAGAAGGGATGCTCGCCGAAGGAATTCCGTGAGAATTATCGGAAAAAGAAGCTGGTGATATGATAAAAAAGTATTGGTATTCTTCATTGAAAGTGCCTATTTTTGCACCAATGATTAATACTAATATCTGATATCATGAAAAGAGTTTTTTCCTTATTTTTATGTCTGCTGTGTGTATGTGCTGTGACGGCGCAGATACGCGGCAATGAAATCCGTGTAGTCGTTTCACCTGACCATAGCGATTGGGTGTATCGTCTGAATGAGAAGTGTACGTTTACCGTCCGGGTGCTGAAGGCACAGAACCTCTTGTCCGATGTCAAGATTGACTATGAACTGGGCCCCGAGATGTATCCTACTGAAGTAAAGAAAGACGTGGTGCTGAAAGATGGTACCTTGAAGTTGCAAGGCACGATGAAGACTGCAGGCTTCTTGCGTTGCAAGGTCAAGGCGCATGTGGACGGCCGGACTTATGAAGGGCTGGCTACATCGGCCTATGCTCCCGAGCAGCTGCAACCTGTGACGAAACTTCCTGCCGATTTTCGGGATTATTGGGCCAAGACCTTGGAAGAGGCGCGCAAGACTCCGTTGAATCCCCTTATGACGCTGCTTCCCGAACGCTGTACGGAAACGGATAATGTATATCAGGTCAGCTTCCAGACAAAAGCTTGGGGAGGACGTTTTTACGGTATTCTCAGTATTCCCAAGAAAGAAGGGAAGTATCCGGCTTTGCTGCGTGTGCCCGGTGCGGGTGTCCGCCCTTATGCGGGAGATACGTATACGGCTCCTGGAAAGGTGATTACATTGGAGGTGGGTATCCACGGCATTCCCGTCACGATGCAGCAGTCTGTATATGATGCGCTGGCAGGTGGGGCGCTGAGCAATTACTGGACGTTCGGCCGCGACAGCCGGGATGCTTCTTACTATAACCGTGTGGTGGTAGGCGCTTTGCGTGCTGTGGATTTTATCTGTTCGCTGCCGCAGTACAACGGGAAGGCGCTGGGCGTTACGGGCTCCAGCCAGGGCGGTGCCTTGTCTGTGATTACGGCGGCTCTTGATTCGCGCGTTACTTTCCTGGCGGCTGTTCATCCTGCCTTATGCGACCACGAAGCGTTCTTCAAGAAGCGCGCTTGCGGCTGGCCCCATTATTTCTATTATTACGGTGCTCCCGATGAAAAGCAGCTTGAAACGGTGCGCTATTATGATACGGCAAACTTTGCCCGCCTGCTGAATGTGCCCGGTTGGTTCAGTTGGGGGTATAACGATGAGGTCTGTCCTCCCACTTCCATGTATGCAGCCTACAATGTGATTTCTTCTCCGAAGGAACTGCATCCTTATCTGGAAACCGGGCATTACTGGTATCAGGAACAGTGGGATGAATGGCTGGACTGGATACGGAGACAACTTAATGTGCCAATGTGATTAATCACATTGGCACATTAATCTGATAATATAGTATCATTTTTTATGATATGAGCCGCGTATCTTTGTGTATCGCTTAAAAACTGATAATATGAAGAAACAATTCCTTTTGCTGACAGTACTTTTATTCCTTTTGGGGGCATGTGCCCCTAAGCCTGCGGAGCATTCGTTTATTAAGGTCAATGCCGATGGACAGTTCGTTCGCGACGGAAAACCCTATTATTTTGTAGGTACCAATTTCTGGTACGGTGCCATTCTTGGTTCCGAAGGTGAAGGCGGCAATCGTGAACGGTTGCATAAGGAGCTGGACTTTCTGAAAAGTATTGGCATCAACAACCTGCGCGTATTGGTGGGTGCTGACGGTGAAAATGGCATAAAGACGCGGGTAGAGCCCTCTTTACAAGTGGCACCGGGCGTCTATAATGATACTATTTTAGCCGGATTGGATTATTTTATGAATGAACTGCGTGAACGTGATATGACAGCTGTCCTCTATTTGAACAATTCCTGGGAATGGAGCGGTGGCTATTCCGTTTACCTGCAATGGTCCGGACACGGTGATGCCGTGGTACCTGCCGTAGACGGATGGCCCGCCTATATGGAGTATGTCAAGCAGTTCCCCCAATCGGACAGCGCGAAGGCCTTGTTTGCCAATCATGTCAATTATATTGTTTCACGCACCAATAGGTATAATCAGATAAAATATGTGGATGACCCCACTATTATGTCTTGGCAGATTGGTAACGAGCCTCGCGCTTTCTCTGACGAGAACAAGGAACCGTTTGCCCGCTGGATGGCCGATGTGGCTGCACAAATCAAGTCACTTGACCCGAACCACATGGTGTCTTCCGGCAGTGAGGGCTCGTGGGGATGCGAAATGGATATGAATCTTTTCGAGAAGATTCATGCCGACCCCAACATCAATTATCTGAATATCCACATCTGGCCTTACAACTGGAGTTGGGTGAAGGCGGACAGCCTGAAGGAACTTCTTCCGCGTGCCAAGGAAAATACTAAGAAGTATATAGATGACCACATGGTCATTGCTCGGAAGTACAGCAAGCCGATTGTTTTGGAGGAGTTCGGTTTTCCCCGTGACGGTTTCAGCTTTTCCAAAGAGGCACCGACCACTGCCCGCGATGAATATTACCGTTATGTATTCGACCTCATCCGCCAGGACCGTGAGAGCGGCGGACTCTTTGCCGGATGCAACTTCTGGGCATGGGGTGGTTTTGCCGGACAAAATCCCGACCATGTATTCTGGGAAAAGGGAGATGACTATACCGGTGACCCGGCTCAAGAACAACAAGGACTGAACTCTGTCTTTGCCACAGACAGCACTATTGAAATAATTAAAGCGGAAAACCGGAAGCTGCAAAATTGAACCTATCCGTGCTTTTCCGTGTAATCCCTGCCTGAAAATTAGAATGTAAGCGTGTACAAAGCGTTTGTACCGTTATATAAGAAAGATTATTACTCTAAATACTAAGTATGATATGAAAAGCATATGGAAAGTTATGTTGGCGGTTTGTTGCCTAGGTATGACCATTGGTTGTGGAACAAACCCGTCGAAGAATGAAAATGTAAAGGAAACGCTACCGGCATTGGTGGTCAATGGTACGCAGTTGATGAATACCGAAGGAGACACGGTGGTATTGCACGGTGTCAGCTATGGCTGGCATCAGTTCTGGCCCCGTTTCTACAATGCCTCTTCGGTTGCTTATCTGGTCAATGACTGGGGCGCACAAGTGCTTCGGGCCTCTATGGGAGTGGATTTGGATAGCGCCTGCTATGTGAACAAGCCCGAATTCGGTATTGAGTGTGTTACGAAAGTGGTGGATGCTGCTATCGAGAACGGCGTTTACGTCATCATCGACTGGCATAGCCACAATCTGCGGCAGGAAGAAGCAAAGGAGTTCTTCACCCAAATGGCTACCCGTTACAAAGGGGTTCCTAATGTCATCTATGAGGTTTTCAACGAACCGGTGGAAGACAGTTGGGAGCAGGTGAAGGCATACTCTGTGGAGGTTATCAAGACGATTCGTGCCATAGAACCGGATGCCGTTATCCTCGTTGGTTGTCCGCATTGGGACCAGGACATCCATTTGGCAGCGGACGATCCTATTACCGGATATAGCAATATAATGTATACACTCCACTTTTATGCCAACACCCACGGACAGTGGCTGCGCGACCGCGCCGACTATGCTCTGGGCAAGGGCTTGCCGATTTTCGTTTCCGAATGCGCCGGTATGGAGGCAAGTGGGGACGGCCCCATCAGTAAAGAAGAGTGGGGGAATTGGCTGGACTGGATGCAGCGGCATTCCATCAGCTGGGTGGCCTGGTCTTTGTCTGACAAGGATGAGACTTGCTCCATGTTCTATCCGTCGGCTTCTTCCGAGGGAAACTGGAAAGATGCAGATATGAAGGAATGGGGAAGAATGGTACGGGACGAACTGAAGAAATGACCCTTTCGGGAAAAAGCAATATGATTTAACCATTAATAATTTAAGAAAAAAAGAATTGTGCCTATGGGAAAAAAGGAAAAACGGAACTATGAAGACATGGACTGTTTGGAAGTAAACCTAAATGTCAAGGCTGTGATAGTATATCAGGGCTTTTTGACTCAGTCTCATTTTTGTTAACTAAAAAAATCTTCTTTTGGGAGGTTTTGTGTTTGTTTTAAATCTAAGAAATACAGTATGAATTTGAATTTTAGAAAGACAGCGCTGCTTGCGGGGATATGCTCGGTGTTCAGTCTGGGTTATGCTCCTCAGCTTTTCGCAGTATCATCGACGGATACCGTTGAGGCAGTGCAGCAAACAAAGAAAATTACGGGTGTCGTCAGTGATGCTATGGGCCCTATTATCGGTGCCAATGTATTGGAAAAAGGTACAACGAATGGTGTAATTACCGACATTGACGGTAACTTTGCCTTGAATGTGAAACCAGGAGCTACCATTGTAGTCTCCTTTATAGGCTATGTCAGCCAGGAAATAAAGATAACGAACCAGACAACAGTGAACATCACGCTGAAGGAAGACTCCGAGATGTTGGACGAAGTGGTGGTTGTGGGGTACGGTACGATGAAGAAAAGCGACCTTTCCGGTGCTTCCGTTTCCATGAGTGAAGACAAGATTAAGGGTTCTATTATCACCAATCTCGACCAGTCCCTTCAAGGGCGTGCTGCCGGTGTGACGGCAGTCAGCACTTCCGGTGCTCCGGGTTCTTCCTCCTCTATCCGCGTACGTGGTCAGGCCACTATCAATGCTAATGCCGAGCCGTTGTATGTAATTGACGGTGTGATTGTACAGAGTCAGGGACAAAGCGGTTCATCTTATGGTTTGGGCGATGCACTGGGTAATGGCTCGGTTTCCACCATTTCTCCGCTTTCCACCATCAACCCTGCTGATATCGTCAGTATGGAAATTCTGAAAGATGCTTCGGCAACCGCCATTTACGGTGCGCAAGGTTCCAATGGTGTGGTTTTGATTACGACCAAACGTGGTAAGGCGGGTGAGGCTAAGTTTACTTATGACGGTATGTTTGCCGTTCAACGCCAGACAAAGCGTCTGGATATGATGAATCTGCGTGAGTATGCCACTTATTATAATGATTTGGCAAACATGGGTGAAATCTCTGACCCTAGTAATTATTATGCCGATCCTTCTCTGCTGGGAGTAGGTACAAACTGGCAGGACGCCATCTTCCAGACTGCTTTGCAGCATCAGCACCAGATTTCGGCACAAGGTGGTACAGAGAAGATACAATACTACGTATCAGCTTCCTATATGGATCAGGACGGTACCATCATCGGTTCAAACTTTAACCGTTACAGCTTCCGTGCCAACTTGGATGCCCAACTGAAGAAGTGGTTGAAACTCGGTTTGACCGCCACCTATACAGCAACGGGTGATGACCTGAAACTGGCAGACAGTGATGAAGGTTTGATTAACTACTCGTTGACCACTCTTCCTGATATACCTATCTATAATCTGGATGGCAGCTATGCCACCGTTGTTCGCGAAGGCTACACGAATCCTAACCCGATTGCCCTTGCCATGATGGATGACATTCTGCTGGACCGTCAGAAACTGACGGGTAATATTTTCTTTGAGGTTACTCCGATTAAAAATCTGGTATGGCATGCCGAATTGGGTTATGACATCAGTTCCAGCAAAGGTGAGCGCTACAAGCCGATGGTTGATTTGGGTGGATGGGTACGTTCCAGTAATGAAAGCAATATCCAGAAAAACAGCAGTACATTCTGGCAATTGAAGAACTATGTGACCTATTCCGGAAACATAGGCGACAAGCATCATTATACAGCCATGGTGGGTCAGGAGTGCTGGGAGTCCAGCTATGACTTCACGAGTGTGTTCAATAGCGGTCTGCCTTCGGATGAAGTGCACAATCCTGCCTTGGGTACGGGAACCCCGACTATCAATGCAGGTTTTGGAAGCTCGTCTATGGCATCTTTCTTTACACGTCTGACTTATAACTATGCCGACCGTTATCTGGGTACTTATACCTATCGTTATGACGGCTCTTCAAACTTCGGTCCCGAGAACCGTTGGGCAGGCTTCCATTCATTGGCTACTTCCTGGCGCTTTTCCAACGAAACGTTCTTTGAACCGTTGAAGAAGGTCATCAGTAACGGTAAGTTGCGTCTGGGATGGGGACAAACTGGTAATGCCAACATCGGTGGTTATGCTTGGGGTACATCCATGAGTCGTATGCCTTCCGGTCTGGGTATGGGGTATCGCCCCTCCAATATACCGAATACTTCCATCAAATGGGAGTCCCAGGAGCAATGGAACGTCGGTGTGGATTTGGGATTCCTGCACGACCGTATCAACCTGACGGTAGAGTGGTACAAGAAAACTTCCAGTGATATGTTGATGCCGTTGCAGTTGCCTTCTTATATGGGTACTTCCGGTAATGCCTCTTCTGCATTGGCTGCTCCGAAAGGTAACTATGGTGACATAGAGAATACCGGTTTTGAAATCTCTCTGAACACACATCCTATTACGGGTAAGTTTGAATGGGATTCTGACTTCCAGATTTCTTTCAACAAGAACAAACTGAAAGGATTGGCTGGTACAGCCAATGCGCAGATTGTGGGTTACGGACAGTGGACCGATGTAGTCAGTGTATCCAGTGTAGGCGAATCACTTTATAACTTCTATGGATTTGTTTGTGATGGTGTTTACAAGGACCTGGAGGATCTTCAGACTTCTCCGAAACCTGCCAAGTATCCGGCAAACGGTGTATTCGACCGTACCAATACCGTATGGGTGGGTGATGTGAAATATAAGGATATCAGTGGTCCTGACGGTGTGCCCGATGGCGTTATCGACGACTATGACAAGACCAATATCGGTTCTCCGATGCCTAAGTTTACTTTTGGCTGGACTAATACTTTCCGTTACAAGAACTTCGACTTGTCTGTTTTCATCAACGGTTCCTATGGCAACAAGGTGTACAACTACCTTTCCATGAAGCTGACACATATGAACTCTCCCTGGACTAACCAGCTGAATGCTGTAAACGGACGTGCACAGCTTGTTCCTATCAATCCGAACAAGGTCTACGAAGATGGAACGATGTGGTATAATGATGTGTCTAACGTCATGGTGGCAAACCCGGGAGCTTCCATTCCACGCGCCACTATCAATGACCCGAATGACAACGACCGTATCAGTGACCGTTATATTGAAGATGGTTCTTATATCCGTCTGAAGAACATCTCTTTGGGATATACTTTCCCGAAAAAGACGATTGATAAACTGGGACTGAGCAACTTGCGTATCTATGCCAATATCCAGAACCTGCTGACCATTACCGGTTATGACGGCTATGACCCTGAAATTGGTGCCAGCACTTCAAGCGTCAATGTCTATGGTTTGGACAACGGACGTTATCCGTCTCCTACAGTTTATTCATTCGGCTTGAATGTTTCATTCTAACACTTTAAATTGAAGAAAACATGAAAATCAGATATATTAAATATTGGGCGTTTGCAGCTGTACTCGGTATGGGAACAGTTTCATGCGAGGATTTCCTGAACCGTCCTACCGAAGACAATTATAACGAATCGAACTTCTATCAGAATGACGAACAATGTGTGCAGGGGGTTAATTATCTTTATAACTCACCTTGGTATGACTTTCAGCGCGGTTTTATTAAAGTCGGTGAAATCTTGTCCGGAAACGTATACGAGGGAAACAGCCCTTACTTGAATTTTACGGTGAATGGTACGGATGAAAACCTTGTGAACATGTCCTATTCTCTATGGGCAGTGATTGGCCATGCCAATACTGTATATACTCGTTTGAAGACGGCAAATGCGTCAGAAGCAGTGAAAAATCAGTGTATGGGCGAGTGTCTGGCATGGAAAGCCATGGCTTACTTCTATTTGGTACGTAGTTTTGGCGCAGTACCCATTATCCATGATAATACGGACGAATTGAATTCCGGTAATTATAACTCCAAATTCAAAGTGGAGGCAGCAGATGTGTACGAATATATCATTATGACTCTGGAGAAAGCTATGGAGTTGCTTCCGGCCAGAGGTGAAACGGGACGTATTGACCGCTATTGTGCCGAAGGTCTTTTGGCTAAGGTGTATCTAACTAAGAGTGGCCTTTCCGGTACCCGCAATGCGGATGATTTGGCGAAAGCGGCAGAATATTCCAAGGATGTAATTAATAATTCCGGCCGTAACTTGCTGGCTAACTATTCCGATGTTTTCCGTTTGGCAAACAACAAGAATGAAGAGTGTCTCTTCTCCTGGCACTGGTCGGCAGGACGTGACCCCTGGACACAGCAGAATACGTTGCAGTCGGACTTGGCAATGGTGGGATTCGATGAATTTGGTGATTGCTGGGGCGGCTATGCAGGTCCGTCGGTTGATTTGCAGGATGCATTTGGAATTTCCGCTTTGGAAAGTCCTGAGACGCGTTCGGATACGGATACCCGTCGTAAGGCTACTATGATGATGGCAGGTGATGTATACGATTATTTCTGGCAGGACAAGGGCGGATTTGATTATCTGCGGTTTATTTATGATGCCGAATATGGTAAGGGAGGACCTAATGGCGATTACCAGTCTCCTACCGGTGCCAATCACGTGAAGCATCTCTATGGTAACAATAATGACCATGTATTGGACCTGGGCGTATCGGCTGGTAATATGTACAGCGGCCTGGCAACCCATATCCTGCGCCTGTCCGATATCTATCTGGTATATGCCGAGGCGAAAATGGGACTGGCTACCTCTACTACAGACCAGAGTGCACTGGATGCTTTCAATGCAGTACGTGGCCGTGCCATTCCGGGAGTTACTCCGAAAACCTCCATTACTTGGGAGGACGTCTGGAAGGAACGCCGGCTGGAACTGGCTTGCGAAGGCGACCGTTGGTATGATTATGTACGTTTGGCATATTATGATTCCCAGCGTGCTATCAATGAGCTGAAGGCACAGCGCCGTGATGTTTATTATAGTCTGGGTACTACTTATAAGGCTTATTATGAAAACGGCAGTTGGACGGTGAATCCGGATGAGACCCGTTACAATCCGGATGCAAAGGCGCCGAATGTGACAGTTTCCAGCTTTACATTGCCGTTTCCGACAGAAGACGTGGTGTTCAATCCTAATTTGATGAAAGACCCGGTACACGTAGATGTACGTTCTGAATTCAGTTATTAATTTAATGCTTGAAAAGATGAAAAATAATAGATATACGAATTGGTTCTTCGCGGCAGCTGTTGTTGTAGCAGGCTTTTCCATGGCGGCTTGTGAGGATGAACCGGATAAATATGAAGTGGCAGGGGGAAAGCCTACCTTGAAATATGTTCGTGTCCCTGATCCGGCAGCGGCAGACTCTTTGCTGACGGGGGCTTATATGGCGAATACGATTTGTCTGGTCGGTGAGAATCTGCGGAGTGTTTACGAGCTCTATTTCAATGACCAGAAGGCGATACTTAATACCAGTTACATCACTGACCATACACTTATGGTAGATGTTCCGAAAGAGATTCCTTCGGTAGTGACCGATAAGATTTATATGGTGACCAAAGCAAAGGATACCATAGATTATGATTTCAAGGTGTTGGTTCCGGCTCCTACCGTGAACTCCATTTCTTGTGAGTTTGCAAAGCCGGGTAGTGAGGTGACACTGATTGGTGACTATTTCATTGATGACCCGAATGTGCCGCTGACCATTACGATGGCCGGTAATGTGGAAGTGACTAATATTACGAACATAACCAAGACTGCGGTCAGCTTTATTCTTCCGGACAATGCTCCTGCAGGCTATATCAACGTGAAGTCCATTTATGGTACCGGACGTTCCAAGTTCCGCTATTATGATACACGTAACATTCTCTTTGACTGGGACGGTTCTCATGGCGGTATGGCTATTGCCCACGGTTGGCGTGATGGTAGCAAGGTGTTGAGAGAAGCCGATGAAAACAGTATTGACGGTGCTTATATCTGTCTCACCGGAGCACTTGACGGTGCTATCGGAGCTACTTGGGCAGAAGATGAGTTCTCGTTCAACTATTGGCCGGAACCGTCTGCCGGTTATCCCGAACTTTCTGCACGTCCTGAGTTTGCAGAACTGCTCGAGGAGTATGGCGTCAATGGCTTGCAACTGAAATTCGAGGTGAATATTCCTTCTTCCAATCCGTGGCAGTCTTGCGCTCTACAAGTGATGTTTACGGGTAATGATGTGGTGACTTATGCGACGGGAACTAATGCTTATTTTAGTGATACGAATGTGCCGCGCGGTTTGTGGTTGCCTTGGAAGAATACGGGTTCGTATGATACGGGTGGTAAATGGACAACCGTTTCCATGAATCTGTCCGAGTTCAACAAGACGCATGAAGGTAATAAGTGTGATAGAACTTTTGACAAGACTATGCTGACCGGATTGACATTCTTTGTCTGGGCAGGTGGTGTGGAAGGTAAGGATTGCAATCCGGTGATTATGATTGACAACATCCGTGTGGTACCTATTGAATAACCTTTTAAATAGAATACTGATATGAATAAAACATATAAATTTCCGGCACTGTGGATGATGTGCCTGATGCTCTTCAGTTGCTTGACGTTTACGGCCTGCGACAATGGGGATGATGAAGATACCAACCAATATAAAGGAGGAATCAGTCTGAATGTATTCGGACCGAGTCCCGTAGCTCGCGGCGGTGTACTCCGTTTCCTGGGAAGTGGCATGGATAAGGTGACTGCGGTTGCTATTCCCGGTTGCGACGATATAACAGACATCGAAGTAGTCAGTGATACGGAAATCCGTGTCACTGTACCCCAGACAGCCCAGCCGGGTTTGGTTGTCTTGAAGACTCCGAAGGGGGATATTACAACAAAAACCGAGTTGACATTTACGGAGCCGATTGCTTTGGAGGCTTTTGCACCGGCAGAAGTAAAGCCTGGTAGTGAATTGACCATTACTGGTGAATACCTGAATTTGATTAAAGAAGTGATATTTGCTGACGAGGTAACAGTGCCTGCTGATGAGTTTGTCAGTCAAAGCCGTCAGGAGATTAAAGTTATTGTTCCTGATTCTGCTCAGACCGGTAAGTTCATCTTGTCTGATGGAGCTGAAATCCCCAATTGGATTTATTCTGAAGGGGAACTGGAGGTTACTTTGCCATCGGTAGAGGCTCCACTCGACCTGGTGGATAAGAAGCCGGGTGATGTCATTCGAGTTTCTGGTAAAAACTTTGATTTGGTGAAGAAAGTACAGATGCCGAATGGGGATGAAGTTGAATTTACGATGACTGCCTCTTCCGAAGGGGATGAACTTACTTTTACATTGCCGGATAATGTCTCGGACGGAGAAGTTACGGTACTTCCTGCTTCGGATGTAAAAGTTGTGGTTGCTACTGTTGTAGTAGCTACGCCTTCGAACGTAGTGGCTGTTCCTGCTGTAAACTTGCGTGGCGGAGATATGATTACCCTGAAAGGTGCCAATATGGATTTGGTGACTGATGTAACGTTCCCTGGTGTAGAAGAAGCAGTAGGATTGGAATCACAAAACTCGACTGAAATAAAGGTCTTGATGCCGGCTGCGGCTATTAGTGGTGATTTGCAATTGAATACAAATAGTGGAAAAGCAACTGCCGTATCTATTGCAACGGCAAAGCCGGAAAACATTTCTTATAGTGCGGCGACGGTCCCGGCAGGAGAGGCTTTGACTGTCAAAGGAGTAAATATGGATGTTGTTTCGGCTGTTGTATTCAGTGGTAATGTGGAAGTTACCGTATCCGATGCCACTGCTACTGCCATTTCTTTGACTGTACCTACAACTGCCGAAACTGGGGCCTTACTCTTGAAAATGGCCAATGGGGAATCTGTAGAAGCACCGTCTCTGACAATAGAGAAACCGGTATGTGCCTATTTGCCGGCATTGCCTGACAAATTGGTTCGGGGACGAATTGTGGAACTTGAGATTGTTAATGCTGATAAGCTGACAAATGTATTGCTGAATGAGGCTGCTGTCCAGTATATCAATGATGCAGCTAAAGGGGTATTGATGTTGAATGTACCGGCTGAACTGGATGGAACTTATAGCTTGAAACTGATTTCCTCAAATGGTGAAATTGCTTATGATGTTCTTGTAGTTGCCAATGAAGAAACTGTTTGGGCTGGTCCGCTCGATATTGGTTGGGGTGATGGAGGACGTGTGTTGGTACCGGCTGCATCTTTTGCCAAGGTAACGGCAGGCACTGTCATGAAAGTCTATTTCGATCAGAAAGACCAGACTTGGGCACAGGCTCAGTTTAACTATGGCGATTGGAGTGGCATAGCCTTCTCTTTGTTTGATACGACTATGGTACCGACAGACATTTACGGCTGGAGTTTCGAGAGCCGTGTGATGGAGTTGACATTGACTCAGGAGATACTTGATAATATTCAAGCTAAACAAGGAGATTGTGAAGACCAGACAAATGTAGGTATCATTATTCAGGGCAGTGATTTGACGTTTACAAAAATAACGATTGTAAATTGATGAATTGTGGCTTGAAGAATGTGACTATGGATGCCCTGATTAAGAATGAAATAAAATCATAATTAAGATGAAGAAACTGAATATAAAATGGATGCTTTCGTTGATAGCAGCTTTTACTTTTGCCTCCTGCGATACTGATGTCGATCATGATATCCCTGCAGTGGATGCACCGGTATTGGTGTCTACTACTCCTGAAAGTGGAGCAGCCAAAGTGAAAACGGGAGAAATCACTATTGAGGTGAAATATGACAAGAATATATTCTTTGCAACGGACAATCTGAGCGAAATCAAGTTTACCGGCGGTGAACTGATAAGTGCCGATGTGCTTGGCGCAAGCAATATACTGACTGTAAAAGTGAATGTTCCCGGGAGAGAGACGGCTTGTTCTCTCTCTATCCCTGAGGGAATAGTAACCGGACCGAACCAAATGCCTGCTCCGGCTGTATCGGTTCAGTTCTCTACTGTCGCTTTGGACAAGACACTGGTTGCCGCTACTTCGGCCAAAGCTGTGAAACTGTACAATTATCTATTGGATAATTTTGAGACGAAGACACTATCGGCTATGATGGCCGATGTTGCCTGGAATACGGAAATGTCCGAAAAGGTGTACGGATGGACCGGAAAATATCCGGCTATCAACTGTTTCGACTATGTTCACCTGCCGGCATCTGTAGCTGGAGCAGACTGGATTAATTACGGTGACATTACTCCCGTTAAGGATTGGTCTGACAAAGGTGGTGTCGTAGCTGCCATGTGGCATTGGAATGTTCCCAAGAAAGCAGTAGGCGAGGCTTTTTCTACCCGGATATGGGAAGGCGAGACGTTTATGCCGGGTGATTGGAGTGGAAATGTACAGATGACGGATGATGCTGCAAAAGCTGTCTTTGCCGATGCACAAGTGGGGCAGGTGATACGCGTGGCTGTGAAAGATGTGGCAGAGGGGGCGCAAGGTTCGTTCAAAAACAGTGGTTGGAGCGAGATTGCTTCAGGAACTGATTATTTTGACATATCCGGAGACTATACATTGGTGATTACCGAGGATATTTTGAAATCCCTGCAAGAAGGTGGCCTCATCATTGGCGGACATGATTATACGGCAGTTGCTGTTTATCTTGAAAGTAACGGTACAGCCCTCGACCCGAATAAGGATTATGCCTTCTATAAGGCAGATACGGAGTTTGACGCTGCCAATGCCACAGTGGAAGGCACTTGGGAAAACAAGGTGTTTACCGAAGATTTGAAAAATGCTGCCGCTTACTTGAAGCTATTGAGAGATGCGGATATTCCGGTATTGTGGCGTCCATTCCACGAGGCAGCCGGTGGCTGGTTCTGGTGGGGCAAGGATGCTGCCAGCTTTAAATCTCTGTGGATTGCTATGTTCAACTACTTCAAGACTGAAGGATTGGATAATCTTATCTGGGTTTGGACTACCGAGGGCGATGATGCCGATTGGTATCCGGGAGACCAATATGTAGACATCGTGGGACGTGATATTTATAATAAGGAAACTGCAGATTGTGTTTCAGAATATACTTCCATTGCCGGAAATTATGGAAACAAGATTGTTTCGCTGAGTGAATGTGGCACAGTCGGACTTATTTCCGAACAATGGGCATCTGGTGCACGTTGGAGTTGGTTCATGCCGTGGTATGACGGGACAAATGAGGATGGCAGTCCGGTAGTCCATGCTGATGAAGCATGGTGGAAGGATGCTATGAGCCAGGAATTTGTTGTTTCCCGTGAAGATCTTCCTTCTATGGAATAGCAATTTTTAATAATAAAATGGAAAGGGTTGTCTCTGGTTAGTATCGGGGCAACCCTTTCTGTCTTTTATAGCTTTTAGTTGTTGGTTATGGAATTCATGCTTTATACTTTTTAGGAAAAATAGTAATGGATGTTAAATGAGTGTCGTTATTTGATAAAATAGTATTATAAGGTTTGCTGCTAAAAGTCTACTTTTGTCAAGCCTAATTAAAATTTGATAATAATCATATAATGTTTAACCGCTAATGAAATGAAAAATGCCTATGAGAAAGGAGTGATATGTATACCAACCACTTTATAGAATAAGGTATATTTAATTTTTCCTCAAAAAGAGAAGTTTAACCTTATATTAAACGGTAGATGCCGCCAGGCAATACCAATTCATTAATCTAAGAAAAATACAAGTATGAATTTAAATTTCAGAAGAACCGCGCTGCTCGTGGGTATCTGTTCGGCTGTCAGCCTGACTTATACTCCGCAACTTTTCGCCGCATCGGTCGATGCAATAGATGCTGTGCAGCAAGCAAAAAAAATCACAGGTACTGTAACAGATGCAATGGGACCGGTCATCGGTGCCAATGTATTGGAGAAAGGAACCACAAATGGTGTCATTACCGACATTGACGGTAATTTCACATTGAATGTTCAGCCGGGAGCAACGATTGTTGTGTCTTTTATAGGTTATCAGCCGCAAGAAATAGTGGTAGGTAACCAGACTAGTTTCAAGATTCAGCTAAAGGAAGATACGGAATTGTTGGATGAAGTAGTCGTAGTGGGTTACGGTGTACAGAAGAAGAAACTGGTGACAGGTGCTACGGTTGAGGTAAAAGGCGAAGACATCGCAAAATTAAATACTACGCAGGCATTGGGCGCTTTACAAAGCCAGTCTCCGGGTGTAAATATTCAGGCCGTTTCCGGTCAGCCGGGTGATGGGTTTAAAATTAATATTCGTGGTGCTGGTACTAACGGAAATACAGCTCCAGTTTACGTTATTGATGGTGTAGCCGGTGGCGATATTAACGCCTTGAATCCTGCCGATATTGAACGTATTGACGTGTTGAAAGATGCTGCATCTTGTGCAATTTACGGTTCGAGCGGTGCCAACGGTGTTATCCTTATTACTACGAAGCAGGGTAAGGTAGGAAAGGTTTCTGTATCTTATGATGGAAACATAGGTTGGGCAAATATATATAAGATGCCTGATATGTTGAATGCCAAAGAATATATGGCGGTAATGGATCAAGTGGCCTATAATAATGGAGGCCAACCGTATGATTGGTCAAAATTCGTAGATGCTGATTTGCTGACTGCTTATCAGAATGGTACCAATCCTGGTACAGATTGGGTAAAAGAATTCCGGAATAAAAATGCTGTGGTTACTAATCATGCGTTGAATGTAACAGGTGGTTCTGAATTCTCCAAATTTTCGACAGGTATAGGCTATCAGTATCAGGATGGTGCATTCGGTGGTCCGGTGAAGACTGACTATCGTCGTTTTACTTTCCGCATTAATTCTGAGCATGTGATATATCGTAAGGGAGATGTGGATGTGATAAAGTTTGGTGAGAATATATATTATCAGCACAAACAGAATCAAGGTGTGCAGTTAGGTAATCAATATTCGAATGACCTTTCTAATGCTTTGCGTGCTATTCCTCTGATTCCTGTATATAATGAAAATGGTGATTTCTTCATGTATGATGATTTGAAGAATTTTGGAACGAGTGCTAATGGTATACTTGATTATACTGCATATGCTTCTAATCCGATGGCTCACATGGTATATAATCAGGCTGGGAATAATAAGAATAAGAATTTTAATCTGAACACAGCGGCATATCTGGAAGTACAACCACTTAAGAATCTTATTTATAAAGGTCAGGTTAGTTACAAACAATGGTCAAGTTCATGGCGTTCATATCTTCCCGTTTACCAAATTAATAATCAGGGAGATAGCCGTGATAAAGACCAAACGATAAATAACGTGTCTTTGGGTTGGAACTGGAGTTTGACTAATACGTTGAGTTATCGGTTTGATATTACAGACTTACATCATTTTGATGTTTTGGCTGGTACAGAGTATTCTAAATCAAGACCAACTTATGGCGAATCAGTAGAGGCAACCGGTTATAATAGTGCTTTTGGTGACTTTACACATGCTTATTTGCATAATACAGAACGTAAAGCTACTGCTACAGTAAATGGTTATCCCTCGGATTATGGTTCTAAGATGTCTTATTTTGGACGTTTGAATTATGACTTTAAGGAAACTTATATGTTTTCTGCTATCATTCGTGCCGATGGCTCGTCTAAGTTTGCGAAAGGCAATCAATGGGGATATTTCCCATCATTCTCTGCTGGTTGGGTTATTTCAAACGAGGCTTTTATGAAGAATACTGCTTCTTGGCTTGGTTTCTTGAAAGTCCGTGCTGGTTGGGGACAGAATGGTAATGACAATATCCCTAATTCAAATTGGCGTGCCGGTTACGAGTTTGGCGATTATGGTCTTTATACATTTGGCTCGGATAAGAATGGAGGTACAACCGGAGCTTACCCGAATCGTTTGGCTAACCCCGATTTGACATGGGAAACTTCAGAACAGACCAATATCGGTATTGATGCCCGTTTCTTGGATAACCGTCTGAGTTTTACCATGGACTGGTATAGCAAGCAGACGAAAGACTTGTTAGTGGAAGTGGGTACCAATGCGGCTTCCGGTTTCGCTACTCAATATCAAAATGCTGGTACGGTAAAGAATACTGGCCTTGAACTTTCAATGGGCTGGAGAGATCAGATTGGTAAGGAGTTCAAGTATGGGGTGAATGTCAATATGGCCTATAATAAGAATGAAGTAACGGAGGTTAATAACGCCAATCATTTTATTGAAGGCGGTAATGATTTGTTGGCTCAAAGTACGGGTCGGTTTGTCCGTATGGAAGAAGGACATCCTATTGGCTATTTTTATGGTTATAAGACGGATGGTGTCATTCAGAACCAGAATGACTTGCAGGCATATCTTGACCAGAATTGTAAAGGAAATGCGGCAAACTCTAAGCAAGGTGCAAGTATTAAACCGGGTGATTTGAAGTTTGTGGATGTTGATGGAAATGGGGTGATTAATGATGACGATAAGACTGATTTGGGTAATCCTCATCCTGACGTGACAATGGGTCTTACGTTAAGTGCGGAATATAAAGGATTTGATTTCTCTGTAACAACCTATGGCGCTTTTGGTGCACAGGTAGCTCGCTCTTGGCGAAAGTTCTCAGATGGACAGTATGAAAACTATACGACAGAAGTTTACGATTACTGGCATGGCGAAGGAACCTCAAACAGATATCCGCTGCTTGCGCCGGGAAATAGTGGACAGAATTTCCAGGCCATTTCAGATATTTATATTGATGATGCCGACTATGTTCGCATTCAAAATCTGACTATAGGATACGATTTCAAGAGAATTTGGAAGAACTGTCCGTTCCAGCAACTTCGTGTGTATGCTGCTGCACAGAATCTATTTACTTTTACCGGTTATAAAGGGATGGATCCGGAGAATGGTAGAGCCCTCAATGACAAAGAACCGTGGGTAACCGGTGTTGATGTAGGTAACTATCCTCAACCTCGTACTTATATGGTAGGTGTTAATGTTAAATTCTAAAATTGATACACGATGAAAAAAATAGCATATTTAATAGGTGCAGCTTTGATGATAGCAGGAATGTTTGCTTCTTGTAGCTTGGACTCGATGAGTCTGACGGAAAAAGATACGACCAATTTTCCTAAAACGGCTGAAGATGCCAATCAGGCTTTAGCTGCCATATATCAGAACCTGAATAATGTCAATGCTTTTCCACAGCAGTCTTTCTTGTATAATTCTCTGCTGGCTTGCGATGATATGTTGGGTGGTGGTGGTCCCAATGATAAGTTGATGCAATCTTTGGACCTTATTTGTAATACGGGTACAAATGCTACGCAGGACTACTGGGTGGCTCGCTATCAAGGAATCAACCGTGCCAATACGTTGTTGGAGGCTCTTGCTGGTATTGAAATGGATCCGGAAGTAAGAGCGCAGGCTGAGGGCGAAGCCAAGTTCCTTCGTGCTTTTTATTACTACGAGTTGGCTTCCATGTATGGGCGCGTACCTTTGGTGATTACTGCTTTGTTGCCCGAAGATACTACTCCTCCGACTGCCGCTGTTATCTGGGGGCAGATTCTGCAGGATCTTCGCGATGCGGCTGCAAATATGCCGGCTGTTCGCAAGTCGGATGGGCATGTTGATAAATATACGGCTGAAGCTATGTTAGGACGTGCTTGGTTGTATTATACTGGTATGTATGGCAATGGTGAAACTCTGAACGATTTGGTTAGTACGAACTATAGTCCGTTGACTTCAGTTGATTTGCCTGATGGGACAACTTTGACCAAGCAGGATGTGGTTGGGTATATTGATGATTGTGTGAATAATTCTGGTTATAGTCTTGTTCCTGAGTTTCGTAATTTGTGGGCATATACCAATAAATGTACGGTAGAAGATTTTCCGTTTACTGCCGGTCAGGGATTGAAGTGGGTAGAAGATGATGCAGCGGTAAATCCCGAATCCATGTTTGCCATTAAATATAATAAACTTGCATCTTGGAGCACTACTATCGGTTATGGTAACGGTTATGCTCTGCATTTTGGTGTACGTGGCAATGATCAGGCCAATTCTTTCCCCTTCGGACAAGGATGGGGTGCCGGTCCTGTAGCTCCCAATTTTTATAATGATTGGAGTGTGGCAGAACAAGATGATGCCCGTCGTCCGGCCTCCGTATTCAAGACGGAGGATATGCCGAGTTATAATAAAGGTGGTGGTGACGGCTTTATCCAAGAAACGGATTATTATCAGATGAAAATAGGTTCTATCATGGCTTATAGTACGGATGCGGCTGGAAATAAAACGATTGAGCCGGTATTTGAGAAGATAATGTATGGTGCCGACGGCTGGATTAATGATAATCTGATGCAAACCGGTTCTATTCATGATTTGGTTTTGATTCGTTTTGCGGATGTATTGTTGATGCAGTCTGAATTGAAGGAAGATGTTTCCGGTATAAACAGAGTGCGTAGTCGTGCCGGACTTGAACCTATTGGTACATATTCGTTGGCTGCATTGCAGAATGAACGCCGTTGGGAATTATGTTTTGAAGGTACTCGCTGGAACGATATTCGCCGTTGGCATATTGCTGCCGATGCCCTTGAAAGACAGACGGGAGCAAAGGTTTATACAAATGGGGCTGAAAGCCGTAATGTGGCGCAGAACGGTGGTTATGCCGCACGTTATAAGGCTACGGCAGGTTTCCAGAAGATTCCCGAAAACCAAGTCCTCCTGAATGAAGGAAAGGTAGAACAAAATGAGGGTTATACGGATGCAAGTGCTGAGTATAATGGTTGGCAAGAATAGAATATGAATTTAAAATGAAAAAAGATATGAAAAAGATATTATTCGCAATACCTTTGTTTGCAATGCTGCTGGTGGCTTGCGATCCGATAGTGGATGAAATCAGTCCGGATCCCAATGTCACACCGGAAAATCTTACTTTTGAACTTGTGGCCAAGAACCAGGGAAACAACAACATTCAGATTGTTCCTACTCCGTCACGTTATGTGAAGGTTTATGATGCTACGTCTGATATCAAGTTGGCAGAAGGTACGGCTCCGTCGGTTCAAGTAGCTCCTCCTAATAAAGAATTGCAAGTATATGTAACAACCATTAATTCGGACGGCTCCATAACAAAATCGGCTTCCAAATCAATAGCAGTAACGGAGTATACAGATCTTCCCGCTATTTATGCTGATGTATTCGGCACAACTCCGGACGGTGGTTATGGAACAACCACTTGGGTCTGGAATACAGAAGCTGCAGACGGTTGTTGGGGTAATGGAGGTTATCTCGGCAATACCGGCCCCGGTTGGTGGATTTGTGATGCTGTGGGAGATGTCGGAAACGGTAGAGGGCAAATTGATGAACAAGCTGTAGGAAAAGGATTGCCTGATGATGGATTAAATGGTTGGTTCTCACTTAGTTTGACTGGTGTTCAGACAAGTCGTGGTGAAAGTGGTTCTGTCAAGGTGTCAGAAGATGTGGTGCAATCCGGTTGGGATGTAGGTACTATGGAGTTCTCTGGTACTATTCCATTGTTAGGTATACAGCCGAATCAAGGAAATGCACGTCAGTATGAGTATCATATTTTGAAGATTACAGAAGATGAACTTCGTCTTTGTGCTCCTGAACCCGGTGCTGGCGCTTGGGGTACGGCATGGTTCTGGAACTTCAAGAAAAAATAGTTAATATTGAAAGGTACGGGTGGGTAACGACCACTCGTATACTTTTATTACTAATAAAAAAATGCAACAATGAAACGAACTTTCTTTTTGATATTACTGTTCTTCTGTGCTCTTTTTGTTAAAGCGGATGTTTTGGGACCGTATACAATGGATAGTAATGTACCTCCCACACCAACCGGATATGCTCGGGTTGTACTTCCGATAGGAGGTGCTGACGCTTCGGTAGCCGTAAGCATAACTGTTTGTGACGAAAGTGGTCAACAGTATGTTTTGAGAACTACTACCCCAAATGCTGCTCCATATTGTTATTTCTTGGCTTATGGCGTTTACCGCGTGGTCGCTTTAGAGGATTGTACAGCACAATCTAATTGGGGCGCACTTACGGTTGGTACAATTTTCGAAGTGACAGGAGGTGGCTATATTTCTTTAAATTATATAGGAACAATCTCTACTCCAAGTATTGTTCAAGCATCGGGTACTGATGATAATGTTCCTCCTTCCAAAGTAGGTTACAATATAATGAAAGTGTATGGAATAGAGACAAACGGCGGTGGGGTGTTGGTTGATTCTGACAAAAAAGAATATGGTATCTTTAATTATACCGGACATATAGGCGGTGCTCATTACTTTTACATTAAGCCAGGCACATACACTATAAAATCTTTGAGTGCTACCAATGGAAATTATATTTATTTGGAGTATGGAAATGTTAGACAACCGCTTTCTGCTGGTAGGACTTTCACAGTTCCTGCGTCATTCTTCTCCATTGTGTTTTCTAAAAAGGCACTTTAAGAATAATCTATAAATGAATTATTCAACTCAAAGCAGTTGTCGTTACCCCCCGACTTTATTAGTCGCCCGTAACATCGGATAATTGTAAATGCATTAACCGAATAGTACAATTGTTTAATGGTTAAATCAGGAAAAGGCGAGTCGTGAGATTCGCCTTTTCGCATTCATTCTCTATTGCCTTTCCGGATGCAATTCACATTCCTTTTTGTATTACCCCTGATTTCAGGGCGCAGAATGTTTCTTTTTATCCCTGCATCTCCTTCACCTCCTTCTCCCATCCTCCTGTTCATTGGCTTTCCCGGTGAAACCGCTTTCCACCCTCATCGCCCCGCCTTTGCATCGCGCGACACGCCGTAGTATCCCGGCATGGCCCGGTAGATGGGTTGCGTGGGCTTCCCCACATTCTTCAGCTTGCCCTCTTGCTGCAACCGTTTCAGGTGGACGTTCGCGGTGGTGCGCGCCATGCCGCAGAGCGCTTGGAAGTCACTGCGAATCAGCACGTCGTGGTCGGCAAAGTATTCTTTCAGCTTCATGTCTATCTCCACTTCCGAAAGCTTCAGGGAGTGGCGGGTGTATTTACTGCGGATGGCATTGACTCCCGTCATCGCTTGTTTCAGCCTGACGTCGGGACGGAAGCTGATGCTTTTCAGCCGGAGTTTCAGGTGCTTGTTCGGGGTGCTGCGGGTCACTTTCTGTGTGGCTTCCAGGGTGGGGGCGAAGTAGCCCAGCCCTTCGATGTGCACCTCGTGGCCGTCGCGCAGTTCTTCGCCGCAAATTTGCGCCAGGCAGTCTATCGCGTTCATCACGTCGCCCACCGTGAGCGAGCTGCGGGCATGCACGCGGTTGTAGAGCTGCCGCATGGTTACTTTCCCGTTGAGCAACGGGCGGGGATGGAGGCCTCTCTCTTCAGGGGCTTCCTCATTAGTGCCCGGATTCTCGTACCAGTCATATAGTATTGCCATATCAATAGGTTTTAGTGCGTTCAACATACTTGTTTCTTCCCTCGGAAGTGTCTTCCTGTAAGTGAACGACTCCGGTCGGCCGAACGAATAACCCGGGTCGTTCGATTGAACGACCTAAGTCAGTCGATTGGACGACCCGGGGCGTTCACTTATAAAGAACCGTGCAAAGGTACTGAAAATAAAGGGTTCCGAAGCATAAATAAGTATGTTTGTCGGCAGGAATGATTTTTGAAGAATAAGCGGAGAATGGTTTGCAAAACGCCCTCGGCAGGCAGTAACTTTGGCGAAGAGGCGAGAGGAAAGAAAGGATGATTCCCTTCCTCGAAACCTCCCAATAATCATTTTAATAAAAAATATTTATGAAGAAAAAACTGATGACTTTGCAGCAACACCGGCTCTTGAAGGAAGCGGGACAACTGATAGCCTTTTCCGAAAGGCTGAAACACGCACAAAAAGAAACGACCGACCGAAACTGGAAGGAGCGGGAAGAGCAGCGCCGCCGGAGCGCGAAAGCCGCAAGCACCGTGACTGCACTGAGCGGCGACATCGAGGAGTTCCTCACTTCGCGCTACGACTTTCGCTATAATCTGCTGACGGATGAAACCGAGTTCCGCCCCGCCGGACAACGCTCTGCCGCCTTCACCCCCGTGGGCAAGCGCGAGTTGAACACTTTCTGCATCGAAGCCCATGCCGAAGGTATTCCTTGCTGGGACAAGGACTTGAACCGATACGTCTATTCCACTTACATCCCTGCCTACCATCCCTTCCTGCTCTACATGGACGAACTGCCCGATTGGGACGGCAAGGACCGGCTGACTGCGCTTGCCTGCCGCGTCTCTTCTCGGCCTCACTGGGTGCGGGGATTCCATACCTGGATGCTGGGACTTGCCTCGCAATGGATGGGCGTGTCCGGACTGCATGCCAACAGCGTGGCTCCCGTTCTCGTCAGCCGCGAGCAGGGACGACGGAAATCCAGTTTTTGTCGCGCCTTGATGCCTGACGTGCTGACGCGTTACTACGCCGACAACCTGAAACTGACCTCGCAGGGACAAGCTGAGAGAATGCTGGCGGAAATGGGGCTGCTCAATATGGACGAGTTCGACAAGTATGCCGACAACAAAATGCCCTTACTGAAAAATCTGATGCAGATGTCGGTGCTCAACATCCGCAAGGCCTATCAGCAGAACTTCAGGCAACTGCCCCGTATCGCCTCGTTCATCGGCACCAGCAACCGGTTCGACCTGCTGACCGACCCCACCGGGAGCCGGCGCTTCCTCTGCATCGAGGTGAAGCACAATATTGACTGCATAGGCATAGAGCACGACCAGATTTTTGCCCAACTGAAAGCGGAACTCATTGCCGGGCGGCGCAACTGGTTCACCAAGTCGGAGGAGGAGGAACTGCAATGGCATAACGAGGCTTTCTATCGTGTCAGCCTTGTGGAGGAGGCAGTTCACAGCTTGTTTCGTGCCCCGCTTCCGGCAGAGAAGAGCTTCGATCTGACTGCCGCCGACATCTTTGATGAGTTACAAAAAACGCATCCCGCCTTGATGCGTGGCAGCAATCCCATGCAGTTCGGTTCGGTGCTGCTGCGGGTGGGACTGAAACGCCGGCATACGAAGTACGGCAATGTATATGAGGTGGTGAGAAGGAAGAAAGAAGTTTCACCGGAAAGGGTTGAACGATAGGGAAATAATGCGAAAGGTGAAGGGGTGAAGGAAGAGAAAGCCGGTTTATAGTCTCATTACGGATTGACATAGATTCCTATTAATTCAGGTTGTAGATGCCGATGGGATAAATATTTTCGCTCATAATAACTGTATATTTTATAGATTTCTATAAAAGTAACTTTTTTATAAGAACAAAACAAGCGAAAGTTGCGATTTTCACTACTCCTTGTCGGATAAAAAACTTATCTTTGCGATTGAAACAATCTCTTGTTAATGATATGAAATACACATCATACTCTTATCCTTCAGGCAGGGCGGAAGTGGCTGCATTTGTTGTGACCGGCGGAGTGACGGAATACCATGTGATGATACATGCCACTGACCCGAAACAGACCTATCGTGAACAGATGAATGTCGTGTTGGATGCGTATGCCGCTTTACTGAAAAAAGAACTGTCCGGAGCCGTGGCGGTTTTTAAAAGATACTTCCTGAGTGATGCCGCCAACCAAGCGGAACTGTTGCTTGCCGCTACGGCGGAAAGCTCCGATTGCGCGCTGTCTGTGGTGGAACAGCCTCCGCTGGATGGCACCAAGATTGCTTTGTGGGCCTATCTGCAGACCGATGTGCAGACACGAGTGCTGCCGAACGGACTGTATGAAGTGAAACACGGTGCTTACCGCCAGCTCTGGATGGGAGGCAGCTTCAATCGTGCCGCCAATTCGGAATACCAGATGCGTCTTTTGCTCAACGACTATGCCATGCAACTGATGGAGGAAGGGTGTACTCTGGCCGACAATTGCCTGCGTACCTGGATATTTGTGCAGAATGTGGATTGCAATTATGCCGGTGTAGTCAAGGCACGCAATGAGATGTTCGTCACCCAGAACCTGACGGAGAACACGCACTATATTGCCAGTACCGGTATCGGTGGGCGTCATGCCGATCCGAAAGCATTGGTGATGCTTGACGCTTTTGCTGTAGCGGGATTAAAGCCCGGACAAATCAAATATCTCTATGCCCGCACACACCTGAACCCCACTTATGAGTATGGAGTCAGTTTCGAACGGGGAACGGCGGTGGATTACGACGACCGTCGGCAAGTACTCATTTCCGGTACGGCGAGTATCAACAACCGTGGGGAAGTGATGTATGCCGGAGATGTACGCCGTCAGACAGAACGGATGTGGGAGAATGTGGAGGCTCTGCTGAAGGAAGCTGACTGCGGCTTTGGAGATGTAGGGCATATCATTGTCTATCTGCGTGATATTGCGGATTATGCTGTAGTGAAAGAGATGTTTGACAAGCGTTTTCCCGATACGCCGAGAGTGATTACGCTGGCTCCCGTCTGTCGCCCGGGGTGGCTGGTGGAAATGGAGTGTATGGCGGTGAAGAAAATCTCTGATTAAAAATATTATCTTTGGTTAATTGAATATTAGGCTGACAGTTGGTAAACGCCTACCTTTGTTGAAATTCTAATGTATAAGGATGAAAACACGTATCTTGCTTTTCTGTATCAGTTGCCTTCTTTGGGCAAGTTGTGGAAATTCCGGACAGAATTATGTGATTGAAGGAACGTTGCCGTCGGTGAAATACGACGGGGAATGGATATACCTCGTGCCGATGGAGAATGCGCCGGGGCGGGTGGATTCTGTAAAGATAACCAATGCCTCTTTTTCTTTTTCCGGACAAGGGGAGGAGATGAGGGTGTTGCGTCTGCGCCATCTGCTGCGTATCTACATCCAGGAACTGCTGGTGGTGACGGAGCCGGGAACCATACATGTGAAGGCCGACTCTGTCGGTTCGGTAACGGGCACTCCGCAAAATGATGCCCTTCAGAAATGGAAAGAGGGGAGGGAAAAGAAGCAAGAGGCTTACCATTTTATCCGGACGGGACTACGGAATGCCACCGGAAAAGATTCACTGCATCTGATACGGATACGTGACAGTCTGAGGATGCAGGAGCAGGAAACGAACTTTCTGTTTTTGAAAGAGCAGGGAAACAATACGTTGGGGACATTCATGCGGAAGATGGTGCGTGGCTCCTTGACGGAAGAACAACAAAAACTGTTGGATGAAAGCTTGCAGAAGGAAATACATTGAATGGGGAGCGGCAGGAATCGGTGCTTTGGCGTTGTTTCTTTTTTTCTTCCGGATATTGCCCTATCATCTGTTCCATCGGGAGCAGACACAGCTCTTTTTGCTTGCCACCGAACCATTGGCCGGGTATCTGCGGCATCCGGCGGCTCTGGCACGTCTGTCAGGAGATTTCCTCACTCAATTCTTTTATTACGAAGGGGGTGGCCCGACCATAATGGCTGTCGTGCTGTTGCTTTGGGGAGTGGTGGTGTTTCGTTTGTTGGCTCCGTACATGGGACGTTGGGCGTGGATTCCTACGGTGTTGGCGGTGGCTTGGGAGGCAGGAAGGCAATGCGGATTGAGTTATCCGCTTTCCGGCACAATCGCTTTAACCGGTATCGGAGGTGTTTTGTTGTTGTGCCGTAGCTGCATGCGACGTTCGTGGAAGTCGGGCTTACCGGTAAGCATATTGGCGGTATTGTCCGGCTATTGGCTGTTTGGCTGTGGCGATTGGTCGTCACGATGGTACAATATGCCCGATTTAGGGCGGGAATATCTTTTGGCGTTGGATTCGGAAATGTATTTCGGCCGTTCGGAAAAAGTACGGAAACTGTTGGTGGAGGGTGAATACCGCTCTCCGTTCACTGCCTATTATTATAATTTGCTGAATGCACAGCAGAACCGGCTTCCCGACCGGCTGATGGATGGTTATCAACCGGCTTCGCAAGGGCTGTTTCTGCCTGTGGCTCCCCATTCTACCTACCTCACTATTTATGCAGCCAATGAAGTCTGGTTTGCGTTGGGAGATATGACGATGGCTGAACATGCCGCCATTCTGGGAATGATTTTTTCTCCGCACCACACCGGGGCAAGAGCTGTCAAGCGTTTGGCGGAAATCAACCTGGTGAACGGTGATGAGGCGGCGGCTATGAAATATCTTCGTCTCCTGCAAAAGACAATGTGTTACCGTGATTGGGCAGAACGACGTATTCCCGGAAAACAGACGGCCGAAGTCTGCCAATGGCTGGAACGGAAGCGGTTGTTGTTGCCTGCAACGGATACTTTGCGTTCTTCTGCCGACATTCCGCTTTCACTTCGTCATCTGTTGCGTAACAATCCTGATAATACGTTGGCATGCGATTACCTTCTCTGCTTTGATTTGCTGAATAAGGATATTGGGGCTTTCGCCGGAGATTATCGGGAGTTTGCTGCAAAGAAGTTTCCTTCCAGATTGTATGCCGAAGGTTTACTTATCTATCTTGCCGGGAAAAAGGCTTCGTTGGATGAAGTGGAAAAATGGAATATACCGCCTCAAGTATTGGATGAATTTGGCGATTATACCCGACTGTACGAGGCGAATGGTGGTAATGGTGCCCCTTTGCAAGCCAAATACGGAAAAACATATTGGTTTTATTTCCACTATGCTACGATGAAAAAGGGGAAGTGATTTATGATGAACATAGATATGAAATATATACAAGTTGTTGTGGGGCTGTTACTGTGCTACTGCCTATATGCTTGCAGTCCCCGTCCGGAGTCTGTACAGCCTGCAGACCGGTTATTGGTGCTCTATCCGGAATATCAGGATGTAACCATTCCCTACAATGTGGCTCCTTTGAATTTCCTTGTGCGGAATGAAGGGGTGGATGCGGTATGCGTGAGTGTAAAGGGAGCATCGGACAGCTTGGAGATAAATGCGCGCGGGAACAAGGCGATATTCCCCTTGAAAGCTTGGCGTGCATTGCTTGAAGCGGAGAAGGAACATACTTTGGAAGTAACTGTTACTGCCCGTACCGACGGCCGCTGGCTGCGCTATCCTTCCTTTGCATGGCAGGTAGTGGCGGACAAGCTTGACGCCTATGTCAGTTACCGTCTGATAGAGCCCGGTTATGAGGTATGGAATACCTTGCAGATACGTGAACGTTGTATTGAGAATTTCGAAGAGCGTATTTTGGCGGATAACAGTCAGACAGACGGCAAGTGCATGAACTGTCATGTGCACGGAGGAAATAGTGGCAACCTTTCGATGTTCCATCTTCGGGGTGAGGGAGGGGGGACTGTCCTGAACCGTGACGGCAAGCTCCGTAAGCTTGCCTTGAAGAATGAACAGATGATATCTGCGGCTGTCTACGGGGATTTCCATCCTGACGGGCGGTATGGTGTGTTCTCGTCTAATGTGATTATTCCCATGTTCCATACGGAAAGTAACCGCCGTCTGGAAGTTTACGATACCGTCTCCGATTTGGCTGTCGCCGATTTTGACGGAAACCGGATGATTCTATCTCCGCTTACGGCGGATTCCACCGTATTGGAAACTTTTCCCACATTCTCTGCCGATGGGAAATGGATATATTACTGCTCAGCTCCGACTGTGCCATTGCCGGACAGCGTACAGCAATTACGCTATTCGCTTTGCCGCATTGCGTTCGATGCCAATCACGGCGCATGGGGTGACCGCGTGGATACCCTTTGGAATGCCCGGCTGGAGAAAGGCTCCGTGTGTCATCCGAAAGCCTCACCGGACGGACGCTACCTGCTTTATACCGTTGCTGATTATGGAACATTCCCCATTTGGCACCGGGAGACGGAATTGCAGCTGATGGATTTGCAGACGGGCGCCATCGACTCCCTGCCAATGGTCAACTCCAGCCGTTCGGACACTTATCACAGTTGGTCGTCAGGCAGCCGTTGGTTTGCCTTTGCCAGCAAGCGGGGTGACGGGCAGTACGGGCGGGTTTATTTTGCCTATCTGGATGCTGAAGGGAAGGCGCATAAGCCTTTTGTGCTACCCCAGTCGGACCCTGAAAAAGACGATTTGACATTGAAATCCTACAATATTCCCGATTTGTCGGCTACTCCCGTTCCTTTTGATGCTTCTTCCATCAAGCGGATAAACCGGCAACTGAAGGCTGAGGAATTCAAATGACAAGACATACAGAGAGTACCAAATTGTAAATAATAAATTGTAAATAGTAAATGTTCTTATTTCTGAAAAAGACTTGGAAGATAGGGTTGTCGATACTTTTTGGCGTAGCGGTGCTTCTCTTTTGGGGAAGCGTATATCCGGCCCATATTTCCTATCAGGAGCAGTTCCAGCTTTTCTTGTTCGATGCCGACTACTGGTGGGAACGGATAGTGGTTCCCGGTGGGTTGGCCGATTATATCGCTGAGTATCTGACGCAGTTCTATTATCACGTGTGGGCGGGAGCTTGTATTCTGGCTTTTTTGTACGTGTTGTTGCAACGGTTGGTTTGGAAACTGGCGAAGGAGCAGGGTGCGGCTGATGTGTATTATCCGCTGAGTTTTCTGCCCATCATTGTCTTGTGGCATTTCATGGGTGATGAAAATGCGATGCTGTCATTGGTGGTGGCTCTGCTGTTAGCATTGTCTGCATCCTGCTGGTATGCGGATTTGAAAGGGAAGTGGCAGCGTGTGGCATACATTCTGATAGCCCTTCCGCTGCTTTACTGGACAGCGGGTGCGGCACACTTCATCTTTATGGGCTGGGTGATTGTACGCGAGTTCCGGTTGAATCTTAAAGGTAAGAATTTCTGGGGTGGTGTCGGAGTGTTCTGGGGTGTAGGATTGTGGGGTATCGGTTGTCCGCTATTGGCAAGCATGTGGGTACAATTCCCCATTTACCGTCTGATGGGCGGTATAGGATATTACCGTTTCCCGGCAGTGATTCCCTGGATAGAGATAGGGCTTGCCGTATTACTGGTTGTTCTCCCCTTCCTGCTGTCCGCTTTGCCCGCTTTGAAGAAGAAGCCGGTATTTTATGGAGTTCTGCAAGTGGTGGCGGTAACATTGTTCGGCTATTACTACGTGGTGGCCGGTTGCGATATGGATAAAGAGGAAGCGATGGAGTATGACCAGCTGGTACGTAATAAACAATGGCAGGAGATTATAGAAAAGGCAGAAGAGAAGTCACCGGTTTCACCTTTCGGCGTGACCTGCCTGAATCTTGCTTTGGGAAAGACGGGACAGATGGGCGACCGTATGTTCGAGTTTTACCAGAACGGGACGGAAGGGCTGCTGCCGGAGTTTCAGCGTGATTTTACTTCTCCGTTGCCCACCAGTGAGGCATACTATCATTTGGGTATGGTCAATACGGCACAGCGTTTCACTTTTGAGGCGATGGAGGCCATACCTAACTTCAACAAGAGTGGCCGTTGCTTCAAGCGTCTGGCGGAGACGAACCTGATAAACGGGCAATACGAAGTGGCAGCCAAGTACCTGCGTTTGTTGAGGAAGACAATCTTCTACAAGGATTGGGCGGAGGATGCCATGACCTATCTGTATAATGAGGAAAAAATCAATGCCCACAAGGAGTGGGGTTGGTTGAGGCAGATACGCTATACGGAAGACTTCTTGTTCAGCAGCCAGGAAACGGACATCATGCTGGGGCTGCTTTACCAGCACAACCACCGGAACCGGATGGCATTTGAGTATATGCTGGCCTATGTCCTGCAGCAACGTGATTTGGAACGTTTCATGAAGTACTATCCGCTGGGCAAGCATGCCGGCTACGACCATATTCCCCGCAGCTATCAAGAGGCGTTGATATATGTATGGACACAGACGCACAAGAACTTCCAGGGTATGCCGTGGAGTATTTCGCCCCAAGTGGTGCGGGATGTAACGGAATTTGCGCGGATATATACCTCGCAGCAGAATGCCCGGCAGATGTTGGAGGCGCGTTTCGGCAGTACATACTGGAATTATTTGCTACTAAGAAAGTAAAATGAAAAAGATGAAGAATATAGCTGTTTGCATAATGGCTGCATGGTGGTTTGCCGCTTGCGGCAATCCGGTGACTTCCCCGGAAAGGGTGGATGAATGGCCGGATATCTATCCCGACTATATCGGTGTGACTATTCCTGCAACCATTGCTCCTATGAATTTCAATTGTATTGGTGGAGCGTACGAACGTGTGGATGTGACCGTGACCGGAGGAAAGTCCGGAGAGATGCACGTAAATGATAAAATAGTATCATTTCCGCAAGATGCATGGCAAGAGCTTTTGGAGGAGAACAAGGGTGATAGCCTTCTGTTTACGGTATGTATCCGGAAAGACGGCGAGTGGAAACAGTACCGCTCTTTTCCCATGTATGTCAGTCCGTATCCTATAGATTATGGGGTGGTATACCGCAAGCTGGCTCCCGGATATGAAGTTTATAGCAAGATGGGCATTTATGAGCGTGACCTTGCTTCGTTCGAGGAGCGTCCCTTGCTGGAGAATACCATGGTGCCGGGCATGTGCCTGAATTGTCATGCTTTCAACAAAACAAATCCGGACCATCTGAGCCTGCATATCCGTGGAAAGAACGGAGGGACCTTGATGCAGATAGACGGGAAGCGCGAAATGCTGGATACGAAAACGGATTCCACTCTCTCTGCGGGGGTGTACCCTTATTGGCATCCAAACGGCAAATATATTGCCTATTCTGTCAACAATACGCGCCAGTCTTTCCATGCGGTGAAGGATGAGCGTGTGGAAGTGCTCGACTTGGAATCGGATGTACTGGTCTATCATCCCGAGACACATGAATTACTGCTCTCTCCCTTGCTTCAGAAGAAGGAAGTCTTCGAAACCTTTCCAGTATTTTCACCGGACGGACGCAAACTGTATTTCTGTACTGCGGAGGCCAAGCCGATACCGGCGGAATATAAGGAAATACGTTATAGCTTGTGTAGTATAGATTTCAATCCGGAAGACGGGACATTTGGCGAAAAGATAGATACGCTGGTCAATGCGGCAGCTATGAAGAAAAGCATCTCCTTCCCGAGGCCCTCGTACGATGGCGAGTATATCATGTTTACTTTGTCGGATTACGGGAATTTCTCAATTTGGCATAAAGAAGCCGATTTATGGCTGTTGGATTTGAAGGATGGCGGTATGCGTCCCATAAAGGAGGTGAACAGCGATGATACGGAAAGTTTCCATAACTGGAGCAGTAACTCCCGATGGTTTGTGTTCAGTAGCCGCAGGGGAGATGGGCTTTATACCCGTCTGTATCTGGCAAGTATGGATGAGAATGGGGTGGTGGGCAAGCCTTTCCTGCTTCCTCAGGAAAATCCTTGGGAGTATTACGACCGTCTGGTCTACTCGTACAATGTTCCCGATTTTACAAGCGAACCGGTGAAGCTGGAACGCCGGAAAGTGGAACGGGGAATTGTCTCGCGGAAGCGCGTTCCGGTGAAAGTTAGATGATACGTTTTTTATATTCTGCTTTTTAATACAGTAAAGGGATAAAATTGTATCATTTTCTCTTGGTGCAATCCGCTATCTTTGTGCCAGGAATTAGTGTTACCAATAACAATACCAGATTGAAAAACATGGATATGAGAAAAGTAAAATTTGCTATGATGATTCTGGCGGCAAGTCTGTTGACCGCCTGCGGTTCTTCCAAGAAAGAACAGAGTGTGAATGAAGAGACGGCTGCTGCGCGTACGCAGGAAACGGAGAACTTACTGGCTAACTTGAAAAAAATCCCTTCCAAAGGTATCATGCTCGGCCATCATGACGATACGGTATATGGTATCGGCTGGGAAGGTGAGGAAGGCCGTTCGGATGTGAAAAGCGTGTGTGGCGACTATCCGGCTGTCATCAGCTTTGATTTGGGAGAGCTGGAACTAGGGAATGCCGCCAATCTGGATAAGGTGCCCTTCGATAAAATCAGGAAAGAGATAATCAATCAGTATCAGCGGGGCGGCATGGTTTCGCTCAGTTGGCATGCGCGCAATCCCAAGACGGGCGGTGATGCCTGGGATGTATCGGATACGACGGTGGTGAAGTCCATCCTGCCCGGTGGCGAGAATCATCAGAAGTTTGCCGGCTGGTTGGGAGGAGTGGCCGATTTCCTTCATTCGCTGAAGACGGCAGACGGCGTGAAGATACCCGTACTTTTCCGTCCCTGGCACGAACACAGCGGCAGCTGGTTCTGGTGGGGCGAAAAACTGTGTACCCCTGAAGAGTATAAGACATTGTGGCACATGACAGTGGACACTCTGCAGGCCAGGGGAGTGGATAATGCACTCTATGCTTACTCTCCGGGCACGGAACCCAAGGACACGACGGAATACTTGAAGAAGTATCCGGGCGACGAGTTGATAGACGTTATCGGCTTCGATACTTATCAGTTCGACCGGGATACCTATCTTGCCGGGATGGATAGGGCACTTTCCATTATCGACAGTATAGGGAAAGCACATAATAAGGTGATTGCTGTGACCGAAACCGGTTACGAAGGAATTCCCGATGCCAAATGGTGGACTGGTACTCTGCTGCCTGCGTTGGAGAAATATCCGCTTGCCTATGTGCTGGTGTGGCGCAATGCCCGTGAAAAGGTGACCCATTACTATGCCCCCTATCCGGGACAGACATCTGCGGAGGATTTTGTGGAGTTCTATAACAATCCCAAGACGCTGTTTGCAGCTGATGTAAATCTGTATCAATAAACAAACAATCAATATAACAGACATGGAAGCTTTTAAAGAAAAGGTAGAGAGGCTCTTTCAGAGACACGAAGAGTTGATTACGAGAAAGAATGTGGCCGTGGAAGACGGCAATGGCATATTCACCCGCTATAAATATCCGGTAGTGACGGCTGCTCATACACCTGTATTCTGGCGGTATGATTTGGATGAGAAGTCCAACCCGTACCTGATGGAACGTATCGGTATGAATGCGACCATGAATTCGGGGGCCATTAAGTGGAATGGCAAGTATCTGATGGTGGTACGTGTAGAGGGCGCTGACCGCAAGTCGTTCTTTGCCGTAGCCGAGAGTCCCAACGGCATTGATAATTTCCGGTTTTGGGATTACCCCATCACCATGCCCGAAGACGCGATTCCGGCAACGAATGTATACGACATGCGCCTCACGGCTCATGAGGACGGCTGGATTTACGGTATCTTCTGCGCCGAACGCCACGACGACAATGCGCCCGCCGGTGACTTGTCCTCGGCTACGGCTACAGCTGCCATTGCTCGCACCAAGGATTTGAAGAATTGGGAACGCCTGCCCGACCTGAAGACCAAGAGTCAGCAGCGCAACGTGGTGCTGCACCCGGAGTTTGTAGATGGCAAATATGCCCTCTATACCCGTCCGCAGGATGGCTTTATTGATGCCGGTAGCGGTGGTGGTATCGGCTGGGCGCTGGTGGACGACATAACCCATGCCGAGGTGAAGGAAGAGAAGATTATCGACCAGCGCTACTATCACACCATCAAGGAGGTGAAGAATGGTGAAGGTCCGCATCCCATCAAGACTCCGAAAGGCTGGTTGCATCTGGCTCATGGTGTCCGCGGTTGTGCCGCCGGATTGCGTTATGTGCTTTATATGTACATGACTTCTTTGGAAGATCCGACGAAACTGATTGCCACTCCCGGTGGGGCCTTTATGGTACCCGAGGGTGAGGAGCGTATAGGTGACGTAAGCAATGTGCTTTTCACCAACGGCTGGATTGCCGATGAAGACGGAGCTGTATTTATTTACTACGCTTCTTCCGACACGCGGATGCATGTAGCCACTTCTACCATTGACAAGCTGGTGGACTATTGCATGAATACGCCTGCTGACGGCTTGTCTTCATCAGCTTCGGTAGAAACGTTGAAGAAGCTGATAGACAAGAATTTGCAGATAATGAAATAATAAAAATACAACATACTATGGCAACACTAAAAGAGAAAATCGGTTATGGTTTTGGGGATATGTCTTCCTCTATGTTCTGGAAAATATTCTCCTATTACTTACCGTTCTTCTATTCGAATATTTTTGGCTTGAGCTTGGCTGATGCAGGATTGCTGATGCTGGTGACACGTATTTGGGATGCAGTGTCCGATCCGATGATGGGAGTCATTGCAGACCGTACTCATACGCGTTGGGGCAAATACCGTCCTTATTTGTTGTGGATTGCAGCTCCTTTTGCCATTGCCGGGATTTTACTTTTTACAACGCCCGACATGGGGACAACGGGTAAGCTGGTATGGGCTTATGTCACTTACATCCTGATGATGACGGTATATACGGCAATCAATGTACCATACGGGGCTATGCTGGGAGTAATGACTGATGATTCGAATACAAAAACGGTTTTCTCTTCTTACCGTATGTTTTTTGCATACGGAGGTAGTTTTATCGCTTTGGGAGCATGGGAGCCATTGTGTAATTGGTTTAAATCAATGGACTATAGCAATGCTTCCAGTTGGCAATATGCCATGGTATGCATTGCCACGCTCTGCTTTTTGGGTTTTCTGTTTTGCTTTAGCATGACGCGCGAGCATGTCAAGAGTGTGGCGTCCGAATCCATCGGTAAGGATGTGAAGTCACTGGTGCGCAATTCGCCTTGGTGGATATTGAATGGTGCGGCGTTGTTGTCGAATTTCTTCAATACGGTACGCGGAGCTACTGCCGCCTACTTCTTCAAGGACTATATCAGTGCCAATGCATTCCTCGATTTCGGGGTGTTCAATCTGGTATTGTATGCCGGCTTGTTCCTGATGGTGGGTGAAGTGTGTAATATGATTGGTGTGGCGCTGGCTGTGCCTCTGTCCATGAAGTTTGGAAAGAAGTCCACTTATATCATTTCGCTCGTGTGCCTGGTAGTGCTCAGCGTGCTCTTCTTCTTTGTGCCGAATGACGGGCTGGGATGGTGGCTGATGATGATTTTCCAGGTGCTTATCTCCATCTGCACCGGTATCGTATCTCCGTTGATTTGGAGCATGTATGCGGATGTGGCGGACTATGCCGAGCAAAAGGATGGCACATCCTCTACGGGGCTGATATTCTCTTCCGGTTCTATGGCGCAGAAGTTTGGCGGTGCATTTGCAGGCTGGGCAGTAATGGCACTGTTGGCATTCTTCGGTTACAATACCGCAGAGAATGCCGTGCAGACTCCCGAGGCGCTGGATGGCTTGAAGTATCTGATGAGCTTTATTCCTGCTGCGATAGCCGCACTTTCCATCGTTGTCGTATTCATCTATCCATTGAATAAGACGCGTATGGCAGCCATCAATGCAGACCTGAAAGAGCGCCGTGAGAACCTTCAGCAGAATAACTTATAACTCATAACTCAAAAACTTGTGGATATCAAGAAGATGAAACAGGAGATGGAGGAGGAGCTGGTTTCCAATATCCTCCCCTTCTGGATAAATAGAATGACGGATGAAGTGAACGGCGGTTTCTACGGCCGTATCACGGGCCGGGAGGAGGTGAAGCCCGAAGCTGAAAAAGGGGCAATCCTGAACGCCCGCATCTTGTGGACCTTCTCGGCTGCATACCGCTTGCTGAAGAGGCCGGAGTATCTGGAAACGGCTACGCGTGCCAAACGTACTCTTATCGACCGTTTCTATGACAATGAATTTGGTGGAGTTTACTGGTCTCTCGACTATAAAGGCAATCCGCTCGATACCAAGAAGCAGATTTATGCTTTGGGGTTCGCCATCTACGGGCTGAGTGAATATGCTCGTGCCACGGGCGATGATGAAGCGCTGGCATATGCCATCCGCTTGTTCGAGACCATCGAAGAGCATAGCTTCGACCCCGTGAAAAACGGTTATTGCGAAGCCTTGACCCGCGAATGGGGAGAAATAGCCGACATGCGCCTCAGCGCCAAGGATGAGAACGAGCGCAAGACGATGAATACCCATCTGCATATTCTGGAACCTTATGCCAATCTTTTCCGCGTGTGGAAGGATACCCGTCTGGAGAGGCAACTGCGCAATTTGATAGGCCTTTTCACGGAACGGATTCTGAATATCAAGACCGGTCATCTGGAATTGTTCTTCAATGATGATTGGGTTAGTAAATACCGCATTGTCTCCTATGGGCACGACATCGAAGCCTCCTGGTTGATACACGAGGCTGCCCTTGTTCTGGGCGATAAGGACCTCCTGGAGAAAGTGGAACCACTTGTAGAATACATCGCTGCCGCTGCCGATGAAGGATTGACGCCCGACGGCAGCATGATATACGAGACTTTTCTGGATAAAGGAAAGACCGATACTGACCGCCACTGGTGGGTGCAGGCCGAGAACGTAGTGGGACATGCCAACCTCTACCAGCACTTTGATGACGAAGTGGCCATGCAGAAGGCTCTCCGATGTTGGGACTTCATCAAGCAGCATCTGGTAGACTACAAGTACGGAGAATGGCATTGGAGCGTGCGTGCCGACGGCACGGTGAACACCGATGATGACAAGGCGGGATTCTGGAAATGTCCGTATCACAACGGACGTATGTGCATGGAAATTATTGAACGTTTTTCATAGGTTTTCTATCATAAGAAGATGAATAGATTGATGGTTTTGGGGATTCTTGTCTGGATGGGGATTGCGCTGCATGCGCAATCTCTTTATCCGGACTTCAGCAAGCTGAACTTCGGGTGCGATGGAAACAGCATTACCGCAGGCGAACAATGGTCTAAGACTGTAGTGGATAAACTCGGATTCGCTACACATCACAACGTGGCGGTCGGTTCTGCCACATGGGCATGCCATCCCGATACTCAGGATTATGGCAGCGAAGCTTTTGCCGGCATCTCCGGCGGTTGGCAGGTTACGGAGGATAAGCATGAGTTACAGATGCGGCACAACAACGTGTCAAAGGTGCATATCCAGAAGTTCATAGCCGAAGTGGAAAGTGGCGCTTACCCTGCGCCCGATGTCTTTGTGTTCTCTATGGGAACGAATGACCGTAACTTGGGTAGTGCCGAAGAGGCCCTTAAAGGGAAGACGCTCGATGAAGTAGATGTCAACACCATGGCGGGCGGTGCCCGTTGGTCCATTCAGACCATTCTGGAGCATTATCCCCAATGCCGCGTATTCGTGTGCACGCCGATTCAGACCGGCAACCCCGAACACAATGCACTGAATCTGCAGAAGATTGCCATCTTGCGTGAGTTGTGCCGGGCGCTTTCCGTGCAGCTGATAGACTGTTACTCCAACTGTGGTATCACCGAAAAGTTTGAGCAGCCTTCCGGTAGCGGGCGCTATCTGTGCGACGGGTTGCATCCCGACAAACCGGGGCAGGAGCTGATGGGCCGTTACATCGCGAAGGAGATACGGAACCATTTCTTTTAGTTCCGTTCTGCATATTCCGGTTGGAATAACTTATCATTTAGGGCTTGTAAAGCCCTTTTTTTGTCTGTATTCTTAATGACGAATGCCACGTCATTATTGCTGCTGCCATATGAAATCATCCGTAGGGGGATGTCCTTTAGCGCCTCCATAATCTTTGCCTCAAACCCGGCATATTCCCATTGCATGTTGCCCACCACGGAGACGATGGTCATGCGGTCTTCTACCAATACATGGGCATATTGGCGTAGTTCGGAGATGATATTCGATAAACGAGTGCAGTCGTCTATAGCCACAGATACGTCCAGATTGGAGGATACCAGCAGGCAGAGGGGGGTACGGTACTTGGCAAAAATGTCGAAAATCTTGCTGATGAACAGATAGGGACACAGATTATGGTTCGATTCGAACTTTATGTATATGATGTGGTCCTTGGCGGCTATGGCCTTGATGATATTGTCGTCCTGCAGGTTGGAAATCAACGTGCCTTCTGCCGACGGTTCCATAGAGTTAAGCAGCCGGACGGGAATATTCCTTAGGCGTGCCGGGGCGATACAGAAGGGATGCAGTATCTTGGCACCATAGAAGGCCAGTTGTTCGGCTTCGTTGAAGCTGAGGCGTTTCACGGGGCGGGTACCTGACACCTCGCGCGGATCATTGTTGTGCATGCCATCTATGTCCGTCCATATTTGTATCTCGTCTGCTTGGAGGGCGGTGCCAATGAGGGAAGCGGTGTAATCACTGCCGCCGCGTTTCAGGTTGTCTGTTTCGTTATAGGCATTCTTGCAGATGAAACCCTGAGTGATGAAGAGATTGATGCCGGGATGGCAGGCAAGCTGCTCTCGGAGTTTCTGTTCTATATATTCCAAGTCGGGTTCGTTGTCGGGGCCGATACGCATGAAGTCGAATGCACAAAGCAGTACATTGGGAACTTTCAGCTCGCGCAGGTAGAAGTGCATTAGGGCGGTACTGATAAGTTCGCCTTGTGCCAGCACTTCCTTCTCTTCGACAGAGGTGAAGGAATCTTTGGTAAATTTCCATAGTTGCTGGAAGCGGTCGAGGATATAATCTATTGCTTCCCGTTTCAGTTTCTCGTCGGTCAGCAACCCATTGGCAAATTCGATGAATTGGAATTCCAGCCGGGTGATACGGTCGTGAGCTTGTTCTATTTCACGGTTGAACAAGTTGGCGGCAATCTCCTCCAGATGGTTGGTGGTGCCTGCAGTGGCAGACAGTACCACAATCTTGGGTGTTGCATCTTTAATGAGTGTTGCTACATGTTTCATTCTCTCTACGGTGCCGACGGAAGTTCCGCCGAATTTACAAACTTTCATTTCTTGTTTCTTTTTTAACAGTTTCATAATTGCATTCATCCGGATGTTCTTCCTTCCGGCTTTTCATTTCAGGTGGCCTCTTTCCAAAATGGAAGGGGGAGGCATGAGGGGCTTTCACTGGGACTAGGCCTGCATAATGCCGCTGTGGCATTGCTGTGGTGGGATATTCATATCCCGGTTGGTGGCAGGCTCTTGCCCCTTCACCTATAAAAGTTCAAAAGATATGCCGTTGGTATTTGGGAAAAGCTTATATTTGCACACCCTGTTTTTTACCGTTATCAGTTTAAAAACTTATCGAATAGATATGAGTAAGATTCTAATCATTGATGATGAGGTACAAATCCGTACCCTTCTGACACGGATGATGGAGTTGGAGGGATATGACGTCTGTCAGGCTGGTGATTGCAGGGCTGCCCTGAAGCAACTGGAACTCCAAAATCCCGATGTAGTTTTGTGTGATGTGTTTCTGCCCGATGGAAATGGGGTAGACCTGGTGTTGGCTATCAAGAAGGCGGCACCCAATGTGGAAGTTATTCTGCTGACAGCGCACGGCAATATTCCCGATGGGGTGCAGGCCATCAAGAACGGTGCTTTCGACTACATCACCAAGGGAGACGATAATAACAAGATTATTCCTCTGATAAGCTGTGCTGTAGAGAAAGCGCGTATGAATGTGCGGTTGGAAAAACTGGAGAAGAAGGTGGGACTGACGTACTCTTTTGATTCTATCCTGGGAGAATCCAAAGTCCTGAAGGATGCTGTTTCATTAGCTCAGAAGGTGTCAGGGACTGATGTTCCTGTACTGTTGACTGGAGAAACGGGCACGGGTAAGGAGGTATTTGCCCAGGCCATCCATTACAGTAGTAAGCGTGCACGGCAGAATTTTGTAGCGGTTAACTGTTCTTCGTTCAGCAAGGAGTTGCTGGAAAGTGAAATGTTCGGTCATAAAGCCGGTTCGTTTACCGGCGCATTGAAGGATAAGAAGGGACTGTTCGAGGAAGCGAATAATGGGACTATTTTTTTGGATGAAATCGGTGAGATGGCGTTTGAACTGCAAGCCAAGTTGCTGCGTATTCTTGAAACCGGTGAGTATATTAAGATAGGTGATACGAAACCTACCCGTGTCAATGTCCGCATCATTGCCGCTACGAACCGCAATTTGTCCCAGGAGATTGTTGCCGGACGTTTCCGTGAGGATTTGTTTTATAGATTAAGCGTATTTCAGATACATCTGCCGCCATTGCGCGAACGTGCAGGTGATATCCGGCTGTTGGCGAAGGCCTTTATAAAGAGTTTTGCGGAACAGCTGGCGCGTCCGGTGGTTGAAATAGCTCCCGCATTTCTTGAAGCATTGGACTCCCAACCGTGGAAGGGAAATATCCGTGAATTACGTAATGTGATAGAACGTAGTATGATTGTTTGCGAGAGCGGACATCTGGACATTGCTGATTTGCCGTTTGATATTCAGAATGCCCATTATGAACACTCCAATGATTCAAGTCCCGGCAGTTTTGAACTTTCAGCTATGGAACGCCGGCACATTGCCCGTGTATTGGAGTATACAAAGGGGAATAAGACAGAAGCAGCCCGGTTATTGAAAATAGGTTTGACGACGTTGTATCGGAAGATTGAGGAATACAAGATCTCAGAACGCCTTCTATAATAGGGGGCTCAGTATACGACTGAGGTACCTTCGATATAGGACTGTGGCAAGATTATTTTTGAAACAGTCTTAGAAGCAGAAAGTGCTTATGGACTAAAACATATCAAAACAGGTTGCACCTTTTCAAAATGAAAAGGTGCAACCTGTTTCTTTTTATACTTATGTAGCTCGTATTTTATTGATAATTAATGATGTATGCCATGCGCGATCTTTTTGGCACATATTTGGCATATTCCCGGCAGACAAAAATATGTAGTAACATTTTAAAAGGTAAAAACATGGGAATAACAGTATCATTTATTTTTTGCCTATTGAGCGGTTTGTTCGCCTTTTGGCTTTTCTGGAAATGTGTAGATTGGTTTGAGAAGATTTAAAAGAGAGAATTATGTACACAGCTTTATTGGTATTAGGTATTGTAATGTTCGGGTATCTGACTTATGTGCTGATAAAACCCGAAAAGTTTTAATGAATGGAGAGTGGAGAAATGAACACTGAGATTTTAGGTGTAGCCTTGCAGATTGTTCTGCTGATTGTGATATCCTATCCTCTGGGAAAGTATATTGCCAAGGTTTACAAAGGCGAAAAGACATGGTCGGATTTCATGAAGCCGGTCGAGAGATTGATTTATAAAGTGGCTGGAGTCAATCCGGAGGAAGAGATGAACTGGAAACAGTTCTTGAAAGCCCTGCTGATTCTGAATGCCTTTTGGTTTGTATGGGGCATGGTGCTGCTCTGTACGCAGCAGTGGTTGCCGTTAAATCCGGATGGAAACGCTAACCAGACACCGGACCTGGCATTCAATACATGTATCAGTTTTATGGTGAACTGTAACTTGCAGCATTATTCCGGTGAAAGCGGACTGACATATTTTACACAGTTGTTCGTCATTATGTTGTTCCAGTTCATTACCGCCGCTACCGGTATGGCAGCTATGGCAGGTATCATGAAGGGTATGGCTGCCAAATCGACGAAGACTATCGGTAACTTCTGGAAGTTCTTGGTTTTGAGCTGTACACGTGTATTATTGCCGCTTTCGTTGATTGTGGGCTTCATCCTCATTCTACAAGGCACTCCGATGGGATTTGATGGTAAGATGGAAATCCGGACGATGGAAGGGCAAACCCAGTTGGTTTCACAAGGTCCTACGGCAGCCATTGTTCCTATCAAGCAATTGGGTACGAACGGTGGCGGTTACTTTGGATGTAACTCTTCACATCCGTTGGAAAATCCTACTTATCTGACGGACATTGCAGAATGCTGGTCTATCCTGATTATCCCTATGGCAATGGTCCTTGCACTTGGTTTTTACACCAGACGCAGAAAGATGGCCTACTCTATCTACGGCGTAATGCTTTTTGCTTTTCTTGTCGGTGTTTGCATCAATGTTTCGCAGGAGATGGGAGGTAATCCGCGCATTGATGAGATGGGAATTGCCCAAGACAATGGAGCAATGGAAGGTAAGGAAGTCCGTTTAGGGTCTGCTGCTACTGCTCTTTGGAGTATTGTGACTACAGTTACTTCCAATGGCTCTGTAAATGGTATGCATGATTCAACAATGCCTCTTTCCGGTATGATGGAAATGCTGAACATGCAGATTAATACGTGGTTTGGCGGTGTGGGTGTAGGTTTCATGAACTATTATACATTCATCATTATCGCCGTATTCATCAGTGGACTGATGGTGGGACGTACTCCGGAATTTCTCGGTAAGAAGGTAGAGGCGCGTGAAATGAAGATTGCTACCATTGTGGCACTGCTTCATCCGCTTATCATCTTGGGCGGTGTGGCACTTTCTTGCTTTTTGTTCGCTCATTATCCTGAATTTGTGGCAGGTGAAGGCGGCTGGTTGAATAATCCCAGTTTCCACGGACTGAGTGAGCAGCTTTATGAATATACTTCGGCTGCGGCCAATAATGGTTCTGGCTTCGAAGGATTGGGCGACAATACTTACTTTTGGAACTATACTACCGGCTGGACGCTGATTTTGGGACGTTTCCTGCCTATCGTAGGTCAGGTAGCCATTGCTGGTCTGTTGGCCGGAAAGAAATATGTTCCGGAGAGTGCCGGTACGCTGAAGACAGATACAGTAACTTTCGGTGTGATGACTTTTGCCGTTATCTTTATTGTGGCTGCCTTGTCATTCTTCCCGGCACATGCATTGAGTACGATTGCTGAACATTTCAGTTTGTAATAGTAGTTTGTAAAAAGTAATTTCATAGGTATGAAAGATAATAAATCAGCTTCTCTGTTTCAGAAGGAGCAAGTAATGGAAAGTTTGAAGCAATCATTCGTGAAGCTAAATCCACGGGTGATGATAAAGAATCCGATTATGTTTACGGTGGAAGTCGTAACGGTTGTCATGCTGATTGTCTGTTTCCTTTCATTGGGTACTTCGGAATATGGAGCATTCGGATATAATTTATTGGTATTCATCATCTTGTTTGTGACGTTACTGTTTGCTAATTTTGCTGAAGCCATCGCTGAAGCTCGTGGTAAGGCCCAAGCTGACAGTTTGCGTAAAACCCGTGAAGAGACTCCTGCTAAAGTGTTGGTTGACGGTAAAATCCATACCGTTAGCAGTTCACGTTTGAAGAAAGGTGACTATTTTATTTGTGAAGCAGGAGATACGATTCCTGCCGACGGTGAGATTGTGGAAGGTTTGGCCTCCATTGACGAAAGTGCCATTACCGGTGAATCTGCTCCGGTTATCCGTGAGGCCGGTGGTGACAAGAGTTCCGTAACTGGTGGTACAAAAGTTCTTTCTGATAAAATCAAGGTATTGGTGACGCAGCAACCGGGTGAGAGCTTTCTTGACAAGATGATTGCTTTGGTAGAAGGCGCTACTCGCCAGAAGACTCCGAACGAAATAGCATTGACTATTCTTCTGGCTGGTTTCACTTTGGTATTCGTTATTGTATGTGTAACGTTGATTCCTATGGCTGATTATACGAATATTGACCATCCGGGAACTTATATCTCCATTGCAGCCATCATATCTTTGTTTGTCTGCTTGATACCGACTACTATCGGCGGACTGCTTTCTGCCATCGGCATTGCTGGGATGGACCGTGCTTTGCGCGCTAATGTAATTACAAAATCCGGTAAGGCGGTAGAAACAGCCGGTGACATTGATACCTTGTTGCTAGACAAGACTGGCACCATTACAATCGGTAACCGTAAAGCTACTAAGTTTCATTCGGCTTCGGGTGTTGACGAGAATTTGTTCGTAGAGGCTTGCTTGTTGTCCTCACTTTCTGACGAGACTCCGGAGGGTAAGTCTATCATTGAACTGGGACGTGAAAACGGTCATCGTATGCGTGATTTGAATACTACCGGTGCTCATATGATTAAGTTTACAGCCGAAACAAAATGTTCGGGTGTGGATTTGCAGGATGGTACTCAGATACGTAAAGGCGCATTCGACGCTATTCGCAAGATTGTGGAAAATGCCGGAAACAAGTTCCCGAAAGAGATTGAAGAGGTGATTGCTGTAATTACCAGCAACGGTGGAACTCCGCTGGTGGTATGTGTCAATCAGAAAGTTACTGGGGTAATTGAGTTGCAGGATATTATCAAACCGGGCATTCAGGAACGTTTTGAGCGTCTTCGCAGGATGGGTGTGAAAACTGTGATGGTGACCGGTGACAACCCTTTGACAGCCAAATATATTGCAGAGAAAGCTGGAGTAGATGATTTCATTGCTGAAGCCAAGCCGGAAGACAAGATGGAATATATCAAAAAAGAACAGCAGGCCGGTAAGCTGGTGGCTATGATGGGTGACGGTACAAACGACGCTCCCGCCCTTGCACAAGCTAATGTGGGTGTGGCAATGAACAGCGGTACGCAGGCAGCCAAAGAAGCTGGTAACATGGTGGACCTTGACAACGATCCGACGAAGCTGATTGAAATTGTGGAGATTGGCAAACAGTTGTTAATGACGCGCGGTACGTTGACTACCTTCTCCATTGCGAACGACGTTGCCAAGTACTTTGCTATTATCCCTGCTTTGTTTATGGTAGCCATCCCTCAGTTGGCTCCTCTGAACATTATGGGACTGCATAGCCCTGAAACGGCCATTCTCTCGGCTGTCATATTCAACGCTATCATTATTCCTATCTTGATTCCGTTGGCTTTGAAAGGTGTTCAGTATAAGCCGATCGGTGCCAGTGCGCTACTTCGTCGCAATCTGTTGATTTATGGTGTGGGTGGCGTCATTGCTCCGTTTGTCGGCATCAAACTGATAGATATGATAGTTAGTCTGTTTTTTTAAAACTTGGATAAAATGAAAACTCTTTGGAAATCATTTAAAATAACAATTGCATTTTGCATATTTTTCTCTCTGTTCTATATCCTTGTCTTGTGGATATTTGCACAGTTCGCCGGTCCCAACAAGGGAAATGCAGAGGTGGCAACACTCAATGGTAAAGTGGTAGGTGCAGCCAATGTAGGCCAGATGTTTACGCAAGATATTTATTTCTGGGGACGCCCATCTGCGGGTAATTATACAGCCGATGCTTCGGGTGGTAGTAACAAGGGACCTACGAACGATGAATACCTGGCAGAAGTGGAAGCCCGTATCGATACTTTTCTGGTACATCATCCTTATCTGAGCCGCAAGGATGTGCCTGCTGAAATGGTAACCGCCAGTGGTTCCGGTCTAGACCCACATATCACACCTGCTTGTGCTTATGTACAAGTGAAGCGTGTGGCTCAGGCACGTGGCATGAACGAGGCTGAAGTGAAAGCCATTGTAGACAAGAACATCAGCAAACCCTTTTTGGGGGTGTTTGGTACGGAAACTGTCAATGTGCTGGAACTGAACATTGCATTAGAAGAAGCCGATCAGAATAAATAATTTTTTAGTTGTGTTTGTCATGTGTTATGGGCAGGAGCGGAAGTATTTCTGTTCAGGCAGCGAAAGACTGTCATTTTACAGGGGGAGCCGAAACTTCCTTCCTGCCTTTCAACGATTGATTAGTAATGGTAAATAAATAGTTGGATATGAAAAGTTTAAAAATATCAATTCTAGTTTTTGCGAGTATGGTAGCTGCTTGTTTTATGGGAACCGGCAAAGTGCAAGCTCAGGAATTTACAATACAAGGTGATTTAGTCAGTTCTTATGTTTGGCGCGGCTTTTACCAGACGGGAGCCAGTTTTCAGCCCACTTTGGGTTTTGGGGTCGGTGATTTTTCTTTGACGGCATGGGGCTCTACCGATTTTGACGGAGTTTCTTCAGGAGAAGGGGCTGCGGCTAAGGAGATTGATTTGACGGCTGCCTATGCTTTGGGAGAATCAGGTCTAACTTTTTCTGTTGCCAGCTTGTGGTGGGGCGGACAAGGAGCAAGAAAGTATTTTAATTTTAAGAGTCACGAAACAGCTCATCACTTTGAAGCGGGATTAGCCTATACATTGCCGGTTGAAAAGTTTCCTTTGTCAATCGCTTGGTACACTATGTTTGCCGGAGCTGACAAAGATGATAAAGGCAGGCAGAATTATTCTTCGTATGTTGAACTCAACTATCCGTTCAGTGTTAAGTCTGTAGATTTGAACCTGACTTGCGGATTTCTGCCTTATGAAGCTGGGGTAGGAGTATATGGCGTTCCTAACAGCGGGTTTGCCGTAACCAATGTGGCACTGAAAGGTATTACGGAAATCAAGATTACTGACAATTTCTCAATACCTGTATTTGCACAAGCCATTTGGAACCCTCGTATGGAAGATGCACATCTGGTATTCGGCTTTACTTTAAGGCCATGATTTATTTAGATATAACTTTAGAACTCATGAATTAGTGTTGGATGCCCGTGGCGGTCGTGATGATTGTTACGGGTTATATGGCATATATAAGACAAGTAAAAAAACAGAAGAAATGAGTAGGGAAGAAAGCGTACAGCATTTTCTTGATTTGATTAAAAAGTCGCGGCGTGGCAAGTTCAAAGTCTACATCGGCATGATTGCTGGTGTAGGTAAATCTTATCGTATGCTTCAGGAAGCACACGAGTTACTTGACAACGGAGTAGATGTGAAGATAGGCTATATAGAGACACACGGGCGTGCCGGTACGGATGCTATGTTGGAAGGATTGCCCGTTGTTCCTCGTCGTAAGATATTCTATAAAGGGAAAGAGCTGGAAGAAATGGATTTGGATGCCATTATCCAGATACACCCTGAGATAGTAGTGGTGGATGAACTGGCACATACCAATGTGGAAGGTAGCCGGAATGAGAAACGCTGGCAGGATGTGATGGATTTGCTTGATGAGGGTATCAATGTGATTTCTGCCGTTAACATCCAGCACATTGAGAGTGTCAATGAAGAAGTACAAGGCATCTCGGGTATTGAGGTGAAGGAACGTATTCCCGATAGCGTTTTGCAAGAGGCAGATGAGGTGGTGAATATTGACTTGACTGCGGAAGAATTGATAGCCCGTCTGAAAGCTGGAAAAATTTACAAGCCGGAAAAGGTCTCTACTGCCTTGAACAATTTCTTTAAAACGGAAAATATTCTCCAATTACGTGAACTGGCTTTAAAAGAGGTGGCTTTACGGGTGGAAAAGAAAGTGGAGAATGAAGTGGTTACCAGTGTGGGAGTCCGTCATGAGAGATTTCTGGCATGTATCAGCAGCAACGAGAAAACACCACGACGCATCATTCGTAAAGCTGCACGTCTGGCAACCCGCTACAATACTTCGTTTGTTGCCCTTTATGTGCAGACTCCCAGAGAAAGTACTGACCGCATCGGTCTGGCAAATCAAAGGTATTTATTGAACCACTTCAAATTGGTGACCGAACTGGGAGGGGAGGTCGTTCAGGTGCAATCGCCGGATGTGCTGGGAAGCATTGTTGATACTTGTAGGGAGAAACAGATAACAACTGTCTGCATGGGAAGTCCGTCACTTTCTTTTCCGAAATCATTGTTCATGATATTGAAATACCGAAAATTTGTGCGTGATTTGGCACAAGTAAACATAGATTTGATTATACTTGCATAATATTAATTCTTAGGAACATTATGAATATTCGTACAAAATTGATACTCAGCGTAGGGGTATTGGCTGGAATGATTATTTTGTTGGTTGCTCTTTCTGTGGTGAATCTACAGATACTGACGGCTACAGAGCCGGATAGTCCTGCTGCTGTACCGGGATTGCAACGTGCATTGCTCTGGATTTCTGTGATAGGTGGGGTATGTATTTTTGCCAGTATCATATTGTTGGTATGGCTTCCCCGTTCCATCAGCAAACCTATTCAAGAACTGACGCGTGGGATTCTTGAAATAGCGAACCATAATTATGAGAAACGTCTGGATATGAGTGGACGCGAGGAATTTCGTGAAGTGGCTGATAGTTTTAATCGGATGGCGGAACGACTGACGGAGTATCGCGCCAGTACGCTGAACGACATACTTTCTGCTAAGAAATTTCTTGAGGCTATTGTGAATAGTATTGATGAACCTATTATTGGTTTGAACCGTAATAGGGAAATTCTCTTTATCAATAATGAGGCTTTAACTGTGCTGAATTTAAAACGGGAAGAGGTAATTCGCCGTTCGGCTGAGGAGCTTTCTTTGAAGAATGATTTGCTCCGCCGTTTAGTTCGTGAATTGGTAAATCCGGGTGAAAAGAAAGAACCGTTGAAGATTTATGCAGACAATAAGGAGAGTTACTTTAAAGCTTCTTACATTACCATTATAAATGCAGAGGCTGATGATGACGAACCTCATAATCTTGGCGATGTGATTTTACTGAAAAATATTACAGAATTCAAAGAATTGGATAGTGCCAAGACTACTTTTATCTCGACTATTTCTCATGAACTGAAAACGCCTATATCCGCTATTCTGATGAGTCTGCAGTTGTTGGAGGACAAACGGGTAGGGGTGTTGAACGACGAGCAGGAGCAATTATCGAACAGCATTAAGGAAAATGCTGATCGCCTTCTTGGGATTACCGGAGAACTACTGAACATGACGCAGGTAGAAGCCGGTAAACTGCAGATGATGCCTAAAATAACAAAGCCCATTGAACTGATAGAGTATGCCATCAAGGCTAATCAGGTACAGGCTGATAAATTCGGCATTCAGATAGAAGTGGAGTATCCGGAAGAAAAAATGCCTAAATTGTTTGTCGATAGCGAAAAGATTGCTTGGGTACTCACCAATTTGTTGAGTAATGCTATCCGCTATTCCAAAGAGAACGGGAGGGTGGTTATCGGCGCCAAGCATGACGAGGATTTTGTGGAAATGTATGTGCAGGATTTTGGAAAAGGTATCGACCCGCGTTATCACCAGAGCATTTTTGACCGTTATTTCCGAGTGCCGGGCACTAAAGTGCAAGGTAGTGGCTTAGGACTTTCCATTTCGAAAGACTTTGTGGAAGCGCATGGCGGTACACTGACTGTTCAGAGTGAGCTGGGTAAGGGGAGCCGCTTCGTTATCCGGTTGAAAGCGTAACGTTTTCTATTTTTTGCGGTACTGTTGCGGAGACATGCCTGTTTGTTTCTTGAAAAATGTACCAAAATAAGAAGCATTGGGAAAATTGAAGAAATCGGCGATTTCCTGGATATTTTTCTGGGTGTTCTTGAGTAGTGAGATGCTTTTGCGGATGATGGATTTGAATATCAGTTCCTGCACGGTGAATCCGCAGACGGACTTGGATAGTGCAGAGAGGTATTTGGGTGATAAGCAGAGTTTGTCTGCATAAAACTCTACACCGCGTTCTTCCGTGTAGTGCGCATCTATCAACTGAATCAGCCGGATAAAAATTTCATGTTTGTGGCCAACCGTTGTTTTAAGGTTCATCAGTTTACGGTTGTAAATGGAACAGATGCGGTATGTGAGTCCCAGCAGAAGCAGCCTTTGTTCGTTGTCGTTGAAGGTGTTGTTGTCTAAGTGCAGGGTATTGTCCAGTAAGGACATGTATTTCAGAACTTCTTCTTCGTCTCCGGTGTTCCATACGTAGCATGGTTCGGTCCGGAGCTGCATGTATAGGTACATGGTTGCCACTGAATTGCCTATGATGTCCCTTATCGGTTCTATCTGGTAAATGAATATGAATAGTTGCAGGTCTTCCGATTCGCTCAGCACTTGGAAGAGGGAATCTTCCGGAATGAAAACTGTTTCGCCAGCCTGGGCCGAGAATACTTTCATATTGAGCGAAAAGGTGAAGTTACCCTGGCGGCAAACTATCAGTCCTGCTCCATTAATCATAAAAGGTTTCTTCAGGGAGGTGGGAAAGGAGCAGAGCATACCTTCTGAACTACAAATGTTTTCTCCGTTTGACAATGCGTGGTCCAAGTGGGATAAACGTTCTTGTTGGGTATCCATAACAGACAAAATTACAGGTTGTACTGAAAATTGTCCGCTAAGTTAGTAATTTTCGTTTAGGATACCGCACGACAAGCACAAATATCATGCAAATCAGGCAGGCATAGAGTGTCCATCCTGCCATTTCCTTTATAGCAGAGAGAGTGGCTTGTACTTGGATGCGTCCTTTGGTGGATATGGCAGCCATGTTGATTGCTTCTTGTTTGCTCTTTCCCTGATATTGCATACCTTGTACAGTTTGGGTAAACGAGGCGGACGCTTCGGGGTGTAGCATGTCTACATTCTGTGCATAGCGGGTGACGTAGTGCTGCTGGCGTTCTTGCAGTACATTCGTATAGAGTGCGGCTCCGATGCTGGGAGCCAATACCATGCGTACGGTAAGCATGGTGCATATCCAGGAAGAAAGATATTTGTAAGGCATGCGTTGGGTGGCGTAGGTTGGAATCAGCGAATAGAGGAACATCATACCGGTAGAACGGATGATGACCGGATACTTCATCCGTTCGTACAGTCCTGCACCTTGTACCTCGAAATACATGAACATGGTGGAAAGCCCCAATAGAAGGAAACCGGCGGCAAAGAGATATTTGAAGTGTACGCCTTTCACACTGAGCCAGATGGTGGCTATACCGCCGATGAGGTAGCCCAGCATGGACCAGTTGCCTAGGGTGGCGTTCTGAAAGTTGTCCAGTTTCATGCCTATGCCTGTGAATACGTTGACAAACATGGCGCTGGAATTCAGTACCATTAACAGAAAATAGAATAGGAAACCCATACGGATGGTGCGCAGTTTGAATACATCGAGTTGATAGTAAGGATTGCGTTGGGTAGACTCGATGTAGAGGAATATACCACCAGCAATGATGGCGCAGACTGTGGCCCATCGTATGGTTGGGTCGTCGTACCAGTCGAGCACTTTGCCATAAGTAAGCACGTAGGTAATGCAAGCCAGTGTGATGCAGAAGATGGAGGCATTGCCAAACTGCTTGAGGTTGATGGGGAAGCGGCGGGTGGTATATTTATGATAAGGCATAGTGATGAATGTGATGAGGATGCAAAGTAATAGTAGCCCCATCATAAAGTAGTGTATGTACTGCCATTCGTACTCAAAGGCGAGCCAGGCGGTGAGCGAGGTTCCCAATTGTCCCAGTACCATGAAGAATAGGTAGATGGCAGGTTGTGCCGCACTCCGTTCGATGTCCAGCTTGTCCCAGCCTTCGCCGGTTACAGGCTCGTTGCCGGGTGTAATCTTATCGTACGCTTCGATATGCCCTGCATACTTTATGAGGGTGAAGAGGTTGACCATCATCAGTACCATTCGTAGGAATCCCATAAAGATGCTGCATAGTGCCAGCAGGAAAACACTGTCTGTCTTGGCACAGATATAACTGAAGATGTACATCAGGGAGAATCCTGCCAGACACATCATTTTCTGCCGGCGTATGACTACCAGCCTATATAGAAAGGGGCAGAATGCCGCCATACCGATGGAAGTGGCGAAGTTGGCAAACTGGATATGCTCGGAAATGATGCCGAGCCCGCTCATCATTTCGGTGCTTGCCACCGAGTAGGTACCGCCTACAGTCAGTATCGGCAAAAAGAATACGAATAGGATGATGATACCTACCGGCTTAGGTACCCAGTTGTAGAAGGGATAGTTCTTGGGGGATGAGGGCATGGATAATTAAAAATTAATCATTAAACACTAATCATTATTCCATCTTCGCTTTGACTATTACCATCATACCGGCGGCAAGGCTGCTGTTGTCTTCTTTGGACAAATCGGTAAAGTCGATGCGGACTGGGATGCGTTGCTGTATCTTCACGAAGTTGCCGGCAGAATTATCCGTGGGCACTAGGGAATATTTGGAGCCGGTGGCTCCGGAGATGGCAGTGATTTTTCCTTTGAATTCTTTGTCGCTGATGGCATCGACGGTAATGACTACTTCTTGTCCCAAGTGCAGATTCTCAATCTGGGTTTCCTTGTAGTTGGCTATAATCCACTTTTGTGTGTCAGGCAGAATGTAGGTGATGGTTTGTCCGGCAGTGATGAATTGTCCTTCTTCAAGAGTACGCCGCCCCAATTTCCCATCACAAGGAGCTACTACTACGGTGTAGGAGAGATTCAGTCGTGCCATTTCGAGTGCGGCTGTTGCCCGTTGTATGGCAGCTTCGGTATTTTCACGGCGATGTGACACTTCGTTCACACCCGACAAGGCAGCTTTCTGTTGTCGTTTCACGGCTTCCAACTTCTTGTGGGTAGCTGCATATTCGGTTTCTATCTGTTCCAATTGAATGGGGGTGGCAGCGTTTCTCTTCACCAGATTCTGGTATCGTTGGCGGTCTTTCTCCAGCTTGGTAAGGCGGATTTCTATCTCTGCTATGGAGGCGTCGTAGACAGAGGCTGTAGTTTGCGTGGTTTGTAGTGTGGCACCAATGACTGTGGCACCGGCTTGTGCATCCTTGAGTGCAGCTTCAGCTTCCATGACTCTGATTTTATATTCCCGGTCGTCCAATATAAGTAAGGTATCTCCTTTGTGTACTTCTTGGTGTTCTGTGAAACAAATTTTCTTGATATATCCTGATGCGCGCAGATTGACGGGAGATATGTATTGTTCAATCTGTGCATCATTACTGGTTTCCGTCCGTTTGTAGTTCAAAAAGAGGCAGACCACTTGAATAATTCCCCAGATAAGGATAGCTATTCCTAATAGGCTGACAACGATTTGCCAACGGCGAAGCTTCTTCAATTTCCGTGCTTTTTCTTGGTGGGTACTTGCGGTGTTATTGTTCTCTTTTGTTTCCATATTTTCTATATTATATTGTTTACTTATTATTATATATACATCCGTCCTTGAATACGGGCTCTATTCATCTTCCTCTTTAATGAATTGAGGGGCTCAACGTCTCCAGCTGTCCCGTCAGCTTCAGCAAAGTCAGATTGGTTATCCGGTAATTGTAGTGGGCACTGATATAGTTGTTTTGGGCTTCGCTCATCCGCATTTCGTCCTGCAACACTTCGGTCATTGAGGCGATTCCTTCCCGATAACGGTCCATGGTAACGGTATATACATCTTCAGCAAGCAGATAATTGTCCTTCTGCTTCTTAAAGTTACGCTGGCTGTTCATCAGGTCATTGGTAGCATTCAGATATTGTGTCTGAAGATTTTTTCGGGTATTCTCTTGAGCGAGTTTGATGTTCTCTATGTCAATGGTTGCCTTACGCATCTTGTAGCGTTTGTCCAGTCCGTCGAAAATGGGAATGCGCAAGGAGAGTCCCACTCCATAGGAGCGATACCAATGGTTGGAAGGGCCGGAATGGAACCAATGGTAAGCTTTGTCCGTATAGGCAGAGAACATCCAGCTTCCCGTCAAGCTCAAGGAGGGGATGTAACCGTTGCTGACTATTGTTTTTTGTTGCTCTGCGAGTTGTTTCTGTGATTGCAGCAGCTGTAGTTCATATAGTGTTTCAGATAGCCCGGTGAGTGCTGCGGGCGTAATCATTTCTGTATTCACCGGTACCAGTGCTATATTTTCTTCTGCCGGATAGTCGATGATGTATTTCAGTAGGTTCAGTTGCTGTTCCATCATGGCTTGTGCGTTGTCGTGTTGCACCTTGAGGTTCTCCAGGTTGATGTTGACGCGTTTCACATCTACTTCCATAGCCATACCGTTGTCATAGAAGGCCTGAGTGATATCTCTCAACTCTTCTAGGCGAGTGATGTTGGCTTTTATCAAAATAATCTGTTCAGCTGTAACCTGTCCTAGGTAGTACATTTGACTAATTTGAAGGATGAGGTCTTCTCTTGCCTTTTCATAAGAAAGGCGATTCATCTCATCCATGGTTTTAGCTATGGACAGAGTGGTGTAGAGTGTTTGGTTATAAAGTGGTATCTGCAGCTGTAATCCGAAGTTGGCGTTGTATTGCAAAGTTTGGGTTACATTATAGGGATTGCCATACGCTGAACCATCGGTAACGGATACGGGTGGATCGATATTGTCGTTATAGTTGGCAAAACCATTGATTTGGGGCAGTAGTTTGGCTCGATTCTCAGAGATGCCGTATTTCCCTTTTTGTATTTCCTTCCGTTTGCTTTGTAAGGACAAATTGTTTTCGATACCTATTTTGAGGCAGTCCTCCAAGGTTAGGGTATCTTGTGCTCTTGTACCTAGTGCAAGCAGACACAGAAAGGAAAATGTGAACAGTTGTCTTTTCATAATAGTCACTTGATATTTGCACACAAAGTTAGTGGCTTAAAATGCAAGAGGACTATCCATATATCAACTGTTTGTATTCATATTTTCCTTTTTACTATAATTTGAAAACAAACCATAGTAAAAAACGAGTATTAAAAACAAAAAAGACCGCCAAGAGTGGAAGCCTCCTAACAGTCTAAATCTTCTTTGTAGCGGGACCCGGGATTGAACCGGGGACCTCATGATTATGAATCATGCGCTCTAACCAGCTGAGCTATCCCGCCATCATTTCTCGATTGCGGGTGCAAAGATATAGCTTTTATTTAAATTGCCAAAACTTTTATGGATATTTTCTGCTTTTTCTTTTGCTGATAGGGTGCTGAAGTGGTTTGCAGTACTTTTTATGGAAAAACGCTGGAATAATCAACCGAAATCGGAATAATAGTGCATCTTGCACTGATAATAAACGCATTACGCTGAAAATCTCGGAAATACGGGAAATAGCAATTTAGCAAAGAAACGCAAGGTAATGAAATAGAACGGTTGCCTAATCGTTACCCGAAAACGAGTAAGATTTTTCTTTGTGTCGTCACGTTTCATAGTTCTGCATCATATTGCGTATCAATGTATAACTCGCTGACAACTAATTTTGTAACCAAAAAAGATTGGATTATGCGAAGTACATTTAAGGTGCTGTTCTACGTGAACGCAAGCAAGGAGAAAAACGGTATTGTTCCCATCATGGGACGAGTGACAATCAACGGCTCAGTAGCTCAATTCAGTTGTAAGCGTACCATTGCAAAAGAGCTTTGGGATGTAAAAGGCAACCGAGCCAAAGGTAAGAGCAAGGAAGCAAGAGAAATCAATCTTGCTTTGGATAATATCAAGGCTCAAATCATCAAGCACTATCAACGCCTGTCGGATAGAGAAGCCTATGTAACTGCCGAAATGGTACGCAATGCCTATCAAGGCATCGGAACAGAATATGAAACACTGCTCGGCGCATTTGATAAGGATAATGCCACATTCAAGAAACGTGTAGGTACAGACCGAGTGATAGCAACTTACATGTCAAGAGTACGGGCAAGAAACCATGTTGCAGCATTCATCAAGGCGAATTACAAGCGTAACGATATGTCTATGATTGAGCTGACTCCCGACTTTATCAAGGAGTTTGCGGTATTCCTCGCGACAGACAGAGGTTTGCAGAATGGCAGTATCTGGGCAAATTGTATGTGGCTCAAGGGTGTTGTTATGCGTACCCACTACAACGGATTGATGCCGAGAAACCCATTTGCTCAATTTCACATAAGCCCCAATGTTAAGGAGAGGGAGTTTCTGACCGAAGATGAATTAAAAGCGGTGATGACACACGATTTTACGGATAGCAAGTTGGCATATATCCGAGACCTGTTTGTGTTTGCAAGTTTTACAGCCTTGTCATTCGTGGATATTAAGGAACTTACCACCGATGATGTTGTAGAAATAAACGGAGAGAAATGGATATTATCCAAGCGACACAAAACCAAAATACCGTTCCAAGTTAAGTTGTTGGATATTCCGTTGCAGATTATCAAGCGATACGAGCCATTCCAAGAGAACAAACTCGTATTCCCCAATTTGAACTATTGGAGTATCTGTAAACCATTGAAAAAGATGATAAAAGAGTGTGGAATCGACAAGGACATTTCATTCCATTGCTCAAGACATGGATTTGCGACCCTTGCCCTCAGTAAAGGTATGCCAATCGAGAGTGTAAGTAGAGTTTTGGGACATACGAACATTGTTACAACACAGCTATATGCGAAGATTACCACCGAGAAAATCGACAAGGATTTAACGATGTTCGGCAACCAACTTAATAAATCATTCGGTAACACCACAATGGCATAAGGTATGGAACGAGCAATTATAACAATCAGCGAATCGGGCAATGTGAACATACCCGATGGCGATGTTTGGATGTCATTTGCGGAACTTGTGGGGCTATTCGATGTGGTAGCTTCCATATTAAAGACATCAATCCAAGCCATACACAAAAGCGGAGTAATAGCGGAACATACGCAACATTGCGAAGTAATGCCATATACCTATTGGGCTACCCTCTACAATATGGATATGATTATAGCCCTTGCTTTCCGTATCAACTCATACGGCGCGGAGAAGATACGTAGTGAGTTGTTAAAGAGAATATGCGGACGAAAAGAGAAAGTATGTTATCTCTTGCCAATTCACCAATAGGTACGTCATAATATCGGCATATCGGTAAGTTGATAAGTCGGTTGGTCTGCATATCGGCTGATTAGTCAGTCAAGGTAAGTCCCAAGATAGGTTTACGACCTGTTTTCGGACTTGCTTTGTTTATGCACCCCTCAAATTCCAATCCCCATAGTACTTTATTCACTATTCTGCTATGATTTGCGTAGCAACTTATCCGTCAATCACTTATATTTTTGTAGCTGACATTTTTTGAACTTAAAAGCATTTGAAAATGGAAGCTACCAAAGTAACATCAAGCCATAAACCGGCATCAGATGGTGGTATGGCAAAAGAAGAATTTATCCGAGTGGGAACAACGCTCTACAAGATTGTGGAGCAACCGAGACTGAGCGGTGGATATGTAAAGAAGCGTATCCCCTGGAACAACGAAACGCTCCGCCAAGACTATGGCAAGGACTACATCGGCAGCGTTCCCAAGTATGACGGATTCTGTACCGTACCCGAACACATCGGCTATCGTCCTGTAATCGGCAAATTCCTTAACCTCTATGAGCCGATAGACCACCAACCGCAAGAGGGTGATTTCCCCTCTATCCGTTCATTGGTGGAGCATATCTTCGGTGAGCAATACGAGTTGGGTATGGACTATCTGCAACTGCTCTACCTGCAACCCGTTCAGAAGTTGCCAATCCTGTTATTGGTATCGGAGGAACGCAATACAGGCAAGAGTACATTTCTTAATTTTCTGAAAGCCCTCTTTCAGAACAATGTAACATTCAACACCAACGAGGATTTCCGCAGTCAATTCAATTCCGATTGGGCAGGCAAACTTCTTATTGTGGTTGATGAGGTGCTGCTCAATCGTAGAGAGGACAGCGAACGATTGAAGAATCTAAGCACTACACTATCCTACAAGGTGGAAGCCAAAGGCAAAGACCGTGATGAAATAGCGTTCTTCGCCAAATTCGTGCTATGCTCCAACAACGAGTATCTGCCCGTAATCATCGATGCAGGGGAAACACGCTATTGGGTACGCAAGATAAACCGCTTGCAGTCCGATGATACCAATTTCCTGCAACGCTTGAAAGCGGAGATACCCGCATTTCTACATTTCCTCACCAATCGAACGTTATCCACCGAGAGGGAGAGCAGAATGTGGTTCAACCCCTCGTTGTTGCATACAGAAGCATTGCAGAGGATTATCCGAAGCAACCGCAACCGATTGGAGATTGAAATGTCGGAGCTGCTGCTCGACATAATGGCAACTATGAATGTGGATAGCGTTTCATTCTGCCTTAACGACCTTATTGTGCTGTTGATGCACTCGCAGGTAAAGGTAGAGAAACATCAAGTGCGTAAAGTGGTGCAAGAGTGTTGGAAACTGAGACCTGCACCCAACGGACTTACCTACACCACCTATCAAGGCAACTACAATCAAAGTTGCCACTATGAGCCGATAAGGAGAGTGGGACGCTACTACACCATCACAAGGGAGCAACTCGAATCCTTGTAACACTACCATTTTCTGTTGAATTGTTGAATATGAGTATAAACACACTGATAATAAACAATATACACTCTCAACAAAATCTCAACAAGCCAAAAGAGAAGTTGAGATACAGTACACACCAAATTGTAGATTTCTCTTTTGGTGAGTGGTTTGTTGAGAACATGTTGAACTGTTACAAGTCTGTATATAAGCATATTACATCAACAATTCATCAAATCAACAAATTTTCATCAACATTAAAACCGTATGTAATATGACAATCCAAGACGCAAAACAAATCAAGTTGGCAGACTATCTGCAAAGTTTGGGCTATACACCCATTAAGCAACAAGGCAGGAACCTATGGTATAAATCACCGCTGAGGAACGAAACCGATGCTTCGTTCAAGGTAAACACCGAACTAAACCAATGGTATGACTTCGGTATCGGCAAGGGTGGCAATATCATCGCATTGGCAGCGGAACTCTACCACAGCGAGAATGTAGCTTATCTGTTGGAACGCATAGCAGAGCGAACGCCCTACATTCGCCCGGCATCATTCTCTTTTGGCGAGCAGAAAGTACATAGCAGCTTTCAAGGCGTACAGGTTGGCGAGTTATCTTCTCCTGCCCTTATCGACTACCTACGAGGACGAGGTATAAACATCGAACTCGGCAAAAGAGAGTGTAAGGAGTTACGATTTGAGCATAACAGCAAACCATACTTCGCCATCGGCTTTCCGAATATCTCTGGTGGCTATGAGCTTCGTAACCGCTATTTCAAAGGTTGTCTTGCTCCAAAGGATATTACCCATATCCGACAGCAAGAAGAGCAGCGAGATGTGTGCTATCTCTTCGAGGGCTTTATGGATTATCTCTCGTTCCTTACAATCCGAGTGAACAATAATCCCGAAGAGCCACGCACCAATGAGCAGGATTATATGGTGCTGAACTCCGTTACCAACCTCTCAAAAGCGGAGCGACTTCTACGCCCATACACCCGAATCGGTTGCTTCCTTGACAACGACCAGGCAGGACAAAGAGCCTATGAGAATCTGAAAAAGATGTTTGGAAACAGGATTCAAGATATGTCGCACCACTACGCAGGACATAAGGATTTGAACGACTATTTATGCCACAGAAACCAAGCAAAACAGGCAGAGAAAAAGTCGCAAGTCCAATCCGCAAGGCGGATGCATAATCCACCACCAAAGAAGAAAAAGGGATTGGGTCTATAATCGGCACGCTCGCTTTCCCAAAGGTATTTAGCAAAAATACCATAGCTCAATAGGGCGTTTTCTTAACGCATTACTATCGTAACGCTAAAAACTCCCTATCGAGCCAAAGGGAATGCCCTTTGGAAACCCTGCAAGCCAATGCAGAGAGCAACCAAAAAGCAATCAAGTCTAACTACTAAAAACAAACAATATGGGAAATTTCACATTTGATGTAAAGAAGGCAAAAGGCACATCGGATGCCACACAATCCGACCACATTGAGAGAAAAGTAATACCGCACAATGCCGACCCGACAAGAACGCATCTTAATATGGCGTTGGTTACATATCCCGATGGAGTGAATGGCAGGGACGAAGCAATCGCCTACCGACTGAACACAGCAGGTATCAAGCGAAAGATAACCAACGACCAAGTGAGAGTTGTCCGTATCGTAATGTCGGGAACACACGAGGATATGATGGCTATTTACAAAAATGGCAAGCTCGGTGAATGGTGTCAAGACAGCATACGATACCTGTACGATACATTTGGTTGGGAGAATGTGGTTTCGGCTCATCTTCATATGGACGAGAAAACGCCTCATATCCACGCTTCGGTTGTACCCATCGTAACGGGTGAACGCCGTAAAGCCAAGAAAGAGCAAGCCAACGGCAAACGCAAATACCGCAAGAAAGCAAATGCCGTTCGTTTGTGTGCCGATGATTTGTTCAACCGCCAGACGTTGATTTCATACCATGATGGTTATGCCAAGGTAATGGCAAAGTACGGACTGCAGCGTGGTGTTCGTGGATCCGAAGCTCGGCACACTACCACCACGCAATATTATCGGGAATTGAAGAAGATGAACGATACTCTTGAAATGGAATCCAAGCGACTGCAAGAACAGAAAGCCGAAGCCGAGCAAGAACTCAAACAGGTGAAATCGGAGATACGCACCGACAAGCTCAAAAGCGTAGCCACTGATGCAGCCACAGCACTTGCAAGCGGAGTAAGTTCTCTTTTCGGCAGCGGTAAGATGAAATCGTTGGAACGCAAAAACGAGGATTTACGGGATGAAATCGCAATACGAGACGAAACCATCGAGCAACTGCAATCCAATATCAAGCAAATGGAGGTGGAACACCAAAAGCGGATACAGGAGGTCAAGCAATCATACGAAGTAGAACATCGCAAACAATCGGAATATATCGACAAGATTTTGCGTTACTTCCCGTATGTGGAGAAATTGATGCCGATGATTAAATACCTCAGTGAGAAAATGGGTTTCAACGACAACCTCATTAAAGCATTATGCACTTTTAAGGAAATCCCCGTTAAAGGTAAACTCTATTCAACGATGTTTAACCAATCGTTTTCAGCCGATGGTGCGGTCTGCTCACTCAAAGAAGATAAAGAGAGAAGATTTGACCTTAAAATCGATGGCGTTTCGCATCACTCTTGGTTCAGACGCAAAAAAGATGAGTTTATGGAAGCATTGGGATTACCTACAAGCAGAAGACAAAATCGAGGGTTGAAACTCTAAAATACTCATCAAGTCGTAATAATTTGCCCATACAAGGCTTATTATTACGACTTTTTTGTAAATTTGCAGTTGGTTAGGGGTAACTCTATCCAAGACATAAGAGAAAAAGAAGAAGCGTTATGCTTATCTTGTACTTGAAAACGTAGGAAATTTTCAAATTAGGATACAAGGATGGCATAGTGGTTCTCACGCTATAGCGTGGGCTGCGATTGTTACATCTGTATCCGAGGTTTCCTACGACCTTCAAGTAAGAGTGTGGCATTGTGGTTCGCGCTTTTTTATTGATGCAAGATTTACATATGGAAGAAAAACAATTTATAAAAGAGATTCTAAAAAAGATTCAACTTGCAGATCCTATTGCATTCAGTGGTTTTGCATCTGAATATCCTATTTGCCTTCAAGAGAAAAACGAGAATTGGTTGTTTCCCATGATGTTTGAATTTTATACAAATAGAATTCAAAATGAATATATAACCTCTTTACTTGAAGAACTAGGCTTATTTATGCACAATAAATACATGGAATGTGAGATGCATGAAGTAATAATGATTGATAAAAGTTTGTGTATTAATGATTCATATGTAGATAGTTATGTGCGTAAAATTCAAAATGCCCAAAATGATAATCCCCAATTTAAAGATATAATATCTCCGTATCGTACTAAAGGTATATCATTAGCATTATATGAGATTCCAATTATAGCTCTAAACTCTATCATTTTTGAATTTAAAGAAAAAGAACACCCTTATATACTTGCAGACATAGCATGCACATATATTTATGGACAAAAGTTAGAGGACGGTTTAAGCTATCTTTATCGTAGTACAATTATGTTATCACAATTTCCTAATAGATTTTGGAATAGTGACTACGGATTAGCTGGGGCTGCAAATACTTTTAGATTATTACTGCTGATGTGTCCTAAGAACCATATCGAACTATGTCGGAAAATCTACAGATATTATTTTGTGTATTTAACAAAATTAGCTTGTACAACAAAGGATGAGATTTTTCAACAAGAAGCATATGTTAATAGGGCTTCAATAGAATTAAGTACTATCGCTAGGTGGGTAATACCAATGCACATAAACCCTGATTTACTATATATATCAGATATGTATTATGCTCATTACTGTAATGAACTTGCTTCACAAATATCATATGCATCAGGGTGGAAATATAATATGAAATCGTTAACATATTATCAACATGCATCAATTAGACCTAATAGCACTGGTGGTTACGCAGAAATAGAGGACAAAACATATGCAGAAATAGTAGCAGAAAAACATGAACAGGCAAAATATATAGCATTTATGTTTTATTCTGCTATCTGTACGGGAGAAGAAACATTGACAGATAATGATATTGAAATCTTATTTAAATTATTACAAAATGAATGCCGCTTCAATTATAAGGAGATTCGAAAAAGAGTGTTAAACTTTAAATCGTATAAATAATATGGATTTTTTTGATTTTTTATTTGGGAAAAAGAAAGAAGTGAAAGTTGAAAAATCAGCTTCCTCGAGTGTGAATGATGGCAAATCTAAGACAGCAAATGCTTCTACTCTGCATTTGGATAACAATTCAATAGACCCTGTAGAACAATATGTAAAAGAAAGTGTGGCTGACCTTAAGAAATATACATCACTTAATACTAAAGACCTTGAAGCTGAAGCAATTTATCTTGCAGCTTTCCTTTACATGAAAGGAACATACCAAATTGACTTTGAATTAGATTATTTTTCAAATGGTCTTTTAAATAAGATTCCATCCAGAAATTATAGTATTGCAGATAAAGTGTTCTCATACATGGTAAAGTATGGAGAAGGATATTATGGAGCAGAAGAACGGGACTATGGTATTAATGGTTATAAGATGAACATCCAAATGTGTTCAGATTATGGTAGTTACATAAAGAATTATTTCATTCGAGCCCATAAAATTAGTTCAGGTAAAGATTATAATCATTTTAGTTCGCCAAGAAATTGCCTATGGAGAAATGGAGAAAAGGCCATAGATAGTCCAACTCACCGAGATATTTATTATAAATTCAACAATGATACTTTTGAGTTTATGATTCCTCCATATAATCCTTTAGTAGTAGGTCGTATAACACAACAAACTGAATCTACTTTACGCTGTGATTCTAGTGATGGAAGAAGAACCTTTGTATTCCATTATAATGGTGCTAAAAAAACAACTTGTTTGGATTATATAGAAATGTATCGTAATGATAAAGGCGATATGGTGTCTTATCATAAAGACTAAAATAGTGAATAGTATTTAGTGATAATTAATTATATATAGATTATGGATACAACAATTGTTAAAGCCAAGAGAATTGAATGTTTTATCGGATTATTCTTATTACTTCCACCCATTCTTGGTGTTATTGCATTTGTATTGCAAATATTCAATGCAGATTTAGATTTCTCTCAAATGAGAGATTTGTCTTCAAATTGGACAAATGACTATAGTTCTGAAGGAGGCGGAGGAATGTCGGCTGCACCAATTTATTTAGGGCTAATGGCTTTGTCGGGAGTTCATTTAATTAAAGATTCTTTTTATTCACTATTTACGGCATTAGACAACACTTCAGATGCTAATAATATTGAATAGTACTCATTACTTTCTATCATATACCCTCACTAGGCATCCCTATGAGGGTATATTTTTATAGCTGAAAAGTGAATATGTCAGTTATAATTCCTGTTAACTACATTATTTTTGTACTTTTGCATAGTTGTAATTAACATTTAGCTAATATGGATACATTAAATGTAAAAATAAACAACATAAAAAATATTGTTTCAGCAGATATTGAGTTTCCTTTCGACAATGGTATTTATACAATTGTAGGAAGTAATGGTTGCGGAAAAAGTACCATAATGTTATGCTTGGCACAATTAATATCACATCAATTAGATCGTTTAACTAATAGTGATATTAAAAATGATTCATTTGTTGAATTTGAAATAAGTGGCAATAAAGCTAAATGGGTACATAACAGGTTTGGTAGATGGACAAATAAGGGCTCTTATCTTAAATTTAATGGATTATACGAAGGCAGTTTGTTTTATGGAACCAGATTTGAAGATTCCACCAATATCGAACAAAAAATTGCTTCGGGACAAATAACTGAACAAGAGATTGTTGATGCTGATGATTATATCAAAAAACAAATGAGTTATATATTGCATGGCGACTTGACTCATTATACGTCACTAAAAAGAATAAAAAATAAATATGTAGCACAACAATTAGCTATCAAAAATAGACCTTATTTTATAAATGTTGACGGACGTTTAGTAAGTCAATACAGAATGAGTTCTGGAGAATGTCTATTGGTTTCTCTTCTTCATTTTTTATATAATTCTATTGTAAGACGTTCTCTACCTGAAGATCAAAAAGTCTTTGTTCTTATAGACGAATTAGAATTAGCCCTTCATCCTATTGCGGTTTTAAGATTGATGGACTTCTTAAAGGATTTAGTAAAAGAGCATTCTAATTTAGTTGTTTATTTATCTACACATTCTCCTGAGGTGATAAGAACCATACCTCCAATAGACTTGTTTAAAATAAACAATAGCGAAGGGATTGTTTCTGTAGAAACAAATTGTTATCCTAGTTATCTTATTCGTGATTTGTATAGTAATGTTTCGCCAGATTTCTTACTGTTAGTCGAAGATGAATTAGCGCAAATCGTCGTAAATAAGATACTCTCAAAGTATTCATTAAGAACAACGAAGCTCATTCATTGCGTTCCAGTTGGAGGGTGGCAAAATGTACTAACATTACATAGAGAACTGTATTCTAAAAAAGTTCTTGGGACTAACACAACAATTGTCTCTATTTTAGATGGGGATATTGCAGGAAACTTAAATAAGGAGCAAAAGAAATTAACTCATTTATTCTTGCCAATACCAAGTGTAGAAAAATTTTTATATAATGTTATAAAAGAGAACAAGAATCCTAAGTTAAGACGTATAATTAATGATAAATATTTTATTGTACAGTCACTTGATGAAATTATTTCTCAGTATAATAAGGGTACATTAGATGGAGGTTCTGATAATAATAAAAATTTTTATAAGAAATTAATTTTTGAGTTAACTAGTATTGGAACAAAAGAGGCAGTATTTATATCTGGACTCTGTGATGATATTATTGAAAATATTGATGTAAGTAAATTTATAGAATCAATAAAGAAATTGTTATTACCCTAATTCCGGTATATCCGTGGCTATACTATATGAGTAGCTTAAATAATTATTCTCAAGCCGTAAAGGTTATAAAGGAAGCGATATTGCGTAGTCAGTATCGTGCAGCATCTGCAGCTAACAAGGAACAACTATCGTTGTACTATGGCATAGGTTGCTATGTCTCTAAGAACTCTCGTGAGGGTTTTTGGGGCAAAGGTGCAATCGAGACCATCAGCCAGCAACTGCAAAAGGAGTTGCCCGGGCTTCGTGGTTTCTCGGCATCGAACATAAAGAATATGCGTTCATTCTACGAAGAGTGGTCGCCTGTTATAAATCGCCAGCCGATGGCTGACGAAAATAAAACGCTAACTGCGGTTAGCGATTCGGAACTTAACGAGCAAATGTTGCTTATTGAAATTCGCCAGCCGATGGCTGACGAATTTAATTGGGCGGACTTTGTTGCCATCGGTTTTAGCCATCATATTGAGATTATAACAAAAGCAAAATCATTAGAAGCCCGCTTGTTCTATATCCACGAATCAGCCACACGGTTTTGGAATAAATACGTTTTGCGAGATTATCTCAAGGCTGATTTGTACAACCACCGAGGAACGCTCCCCAATAATTTCACCGCTACAATGCCGAGTACAAAGCAGGCATTAAAGGCAGTAAACGCATTCAAGGATGAATACTTGTTGGATTTTATCAATGTAGAAGAACTTGATACACAAGATGAAGACTTGAACGAACGTGTGCTCGAAAAGTCCATTATGGATAACATCAAAAGGTTTATCCTGACCTTCGGACAAGATTTTATTTTCGTAGGCAACCAATATAGGTTGGAAGTTTCGGGAGAGGAAATGTTTGTTGATTTGCTTTTCTTCAATCGAGAACTAAACTCACTTGTTGCCGTCGAGCTAAAATCAGGGAAATTCCGTTCTTCATACTTGGGACAATTGAGTACATATCTGTCGGCTCTTGACGCATATGTAAGGAAACCGCATGAAAACCCTGCAATTGGCATCCTGTTATGTCGTGATATGAATCAGTCGTTCGTAGAGTTTGCTATTCGAGACTATGACAAGCCTATGGGCGTTGCAACTTATAGGGCAACGAAAGATATGCCCGAGCGATTGCGCAATGCACTACCCGATATTGAAGAATTAAAGAAACTACTATAAATAAGAACGCAGACAAAAGAAAATAATCATCATTCGTTTTTGTCTGCGTTTCTTTTATTACCTTTGTGCCGTCAGAGTTATCACATTGAAGCATAACAATGAAGAACTCAGAAATACGAACGGTTGCTATCTCGTTACCCAATTTTCAAGCAATCCGACCAACCGATTTATTCTAAGCGAGTTATCTTTTCTTGCAAACTTATTAAAAGTCTTTGTATAACATTATCAATGAATTAGGGGTGTATGGAAAGGGAGGTATAAATAAATTTGATGATTTATTTTCTGTAATTAGAAAAAAGTATTTATCTTGGCTGGCGCAATAAAAAGCAGAATAGACTATGGAAAGAAAGAAAATACATTTGGAATATCTCTTGAATGCGACTTCTAAAAGTATTCTTTGGGCAGCGATAAGTACCCCTACTGGTTTGGAGGGCTGGTTTGCTGATAGGGTTCAGTCAGACGATAAAACAGTAACCTTTTTTTGGGGAAAAACAGAAAAACGTGATGCCGAGATTATTGCCGTGCGGGCGTATTCATTCATCCGCTTCCGCTGGCTGGACGATGAGAACGAGCGAGAATACTTTGAACTGAAGATGACAAACAATGAGTTGACCAATGATTTCGTATTGGAGATAACAGACTTTGCCGATATAGACGAGGTGGGTGATTCGCGTGAATTATGGGAATCGCAAGTGGATACTTTGCGAAGAACTTGTGGTTTTTAGTTAACTTTAGATTAAAAATTTCCCGTACTCCCTTTTTTGTACTACTTTTGTGCTCTCATTGCATGAAACGAGTAAAATGCTGCGCATAAAAAAGTTAGATATATTTGTTTTGAAGAGCTTTTGCATGCTCTTTATGGGTACTTTCTTCATCTGCCTCTTCATCTTTATGATGCAGTTTTTATGGAGGTATGTGGACGAAATGGTAGGAAAAGGATTGGAGATGACTGTCCTTGCACAGTTTTTCTTTTATTCTGCGCTTTCGTTGGTACCTGCGTCGTTGCCGCTGGCTATTCTGCTGGCTGCCCTTATCACCTTTGGAAATTTCGGAGAACGTTTTGAATTACTTGCCATGAAGGCAGCCGGTATTTCTTTATTGAAAATCATGCGGCCCCTGATTATCTTTATTTGTTTCATCTGTTGTGTCTCTTTCTATTTCCAAAATGTCATAGGACCAAAAGCCCAAACAAAATTATGGACTTTGCTTATTTCCATGAAGCAGAAATCTCCCGAAGTGGATATTCCTGAAGGTGTGTTCTACGATGAAATAGATGGTTATAATCTGTATGTGAAGCATAAGAACCGCAAAACTGGTATGCTGTATGACGTACTGATATATAATTTTGAGAAAGGTTTTGAGAATGCTCAAATTATCAAGTCTGATTCGGGACGTCTGGAGATGACGGCTGACAAACAGCATTTATATTTGCATTTATACAGTGGTGAGCAGTTTGAGAATTTGAAATCGCAGAACATGAACCAAAGGAATGTGCCTTACCGGCGTGAGACATTCCGCGAAAAGCATGCAATCATTGAGTTCAATTCGGATTTTAATATGGTGGATGCAGGTATCATGAGTAATCAGTCCAACAGTAAGGATATGAGAATGCTGCAGGCGGATATTGATTCCATGAAATTGCAGAATGACAGTGTGGGACGTGGTTATTATAAAGAAGCTATGGCAGGAACTTATAAGGTGACAGCCAGCTTGTCTAAAGAGGATACATTGAAGATTGAAAAGGCCTATTTAGGTGAGTACAATGTAGACAGCCTCTACAATGTGGCTACATTGATGCAGAAACAGAAGGTTATATCCACGGCCGTCAGCCGTGCAGAGAGTGCGGGGAGTGACTGGAGTTTTAAGAGCTTTAATATATCGCAGACTGAAAGCAGCCTTCGACGGCACATGACTTCCTGGCATGAGAAACTGACTCTTTCTCTGGCATGTCTCATCTTCTTCTTTATTGGTGCGCCACTCGGAGGAATTATCCGTAAAGGAGGCTTGGGAATGCCGGTGGTGGTTTCTGTATTGATTTTTATTATCTATTACATCATCAACAATACGGGGTATAAGATGGCCCGTGACGGACAGTGGGTTGTCTGGATGGGTATGTGGACCAGTACTGCTGTCTTGGCTCCATTGGGTGCGTTCTTGACATATAAATCCAACAATGATTCAGTGGTATTGAATGCTGATGCTTATATAAATTGGTTCAAGAAGGTTGTGGGTATTCGCAGTGTACGCCATCTGTTCCGTAAGGAAGTAATCATCCATGATCCTGATTATACACGTATTCCGGAAGAGCTGAAGGCTTTGTCCGTAGACTGTCGTGAATATGCTGATAGAAAGGGGTTGAAACGTGCTCCCAATTACTTTAAATTGTGGATGACTGATAGCCAGGATGAGGCAGTGGAAGATATTAACGAACGTTTGGAGAGTCTGATAGATGAGATGTCGAATACAAGATCCGTTACTTTGTTGACAGCGCTGAACACCTATCCGGTCATCCCCATCCATGCGCATGTCCGTCCGTTCCGCAATTATTGGTTAAACTTGCTCTGCGGTATTGTTTTCCCGATAGGCTTGTTCTTTTATTTCCGTATCTGGGCATTCCGTATCCGTCTGAATAAGGATATGGAGCGGATTATCAAGACAAATGAAGATGTGATTGGAATCATAGAAAGAGATCAGAATAAATAAAAACAAAATAGATTATGGAAAATGTAAAGTTGAATACGATAGAAGAGGCCATTGAAGACTTCAAAGCCGGTAACTTTGTGATTGTTGTGGATGATGAGGACCGTGAGAATGAGGGTGATTTGATAATTGCAGCTGAAAAGATTACACCGGAGAAAGTAAACTTTATGTTGAAGCATGCCCGTGGTGTACTTTGTGCTCCAATTACAGTTTCGCGTTGCAAGGAACTGGATTTGCCGCATCAGGTATCGGATAATACTTCTGTATTGGGTACTCCCTTTACGGTGACTATTGACAAGTTGGAAGGTTGCAGTACCGGGGTTTCTGCGGCAGACCGCGCTGCTACTATCCAGGCGTTGGCCGATCCGGCTTCTACTCCGGCCACTTTCGGGCGTCCTGGCCACATTAATCCATTGTATGCCCAGGAGAAAGGTGTGTTGCGCCGTGCCGGACATACGGAGGCTACTATTGATATGGCACGTTTGGCTGGACTTTATCCGGCGGGAGCCCTTATGGAAATAATGAATGAGGATGGTACAATGGCCCGTTTGCCCGAATTGCGCAGAATGGCAGATGAATTTGGCTTGAAATTGATTTCTATCCGTGACTTGATTGCCTACCGTTTGAAGCAGGAGTCTATTGTAGAAAAAGGAGTGGAAGTGGATATGCCTACAGACCACGGTCATTTCCGTTTGATTCCTTTCCGCCAGAAGTCGAACGGTTTGGAACATGTAGCTTTGTTCAAGGGTACTTGGGAATTGGATGAACCGATTCTGGTGCGTGTACATTCTTCTTGTGCCACTGGTGATATATTCAATTCCAAACGCTGTGATTGTGGCGAGCAGCTGCATAAGGCAATGGAGATGATAGAGAAAGCCGGTAAGGGGGTAGTTGTATATCTGAATCAGGAAGGTCGCGGCATTGGCCTGATGGAAAAAATGAAAGCATATAAATTGCAGGAAGAAGGCATGGATACTGTGGATGCTAATATTTGCCTGGGACATCTGGCAGACGAGCGTGATTATGGTGTGGGTGCCCAGATGCTTCGTGAGATAGGAGTGCACAAAATGCGGCTGATGACCAATAATCCCGTGAAACGTGTGGGCTTGGAGGCTTACGGTTTGGAAATAACGGAGAACGTAGCTATTGAGACTACTCCGAATCCATACAACGAGCGTTATCTCCGTACCAAGAAAGAACGTATGGGACATACACTTCATTTCAATAAGTAACTGTCTTTTTGTTTTCTTATATCAAAGAAAATCGCTTATTTTGCAACCGGATTTGCGTAACAATCATTAAATAGTAACAAAATGAACCAATTATCAGATCGTTTAAACAGTTTGTCGCCTTCTGCGACACTGGCTATGTCTCAAAAGAGCGCAGAGCTGAAGGCTCAAGGCGTAGACGTAATTAACCTGAGTGTGGGAGAACCGGACTTCAATACTCCCGACCACATTAAAGAGGCTGCGAAAAAGGCGATAGACGATAACTTTTCTCGCTATTCTCCAGTGCCGGGTTATCCTGCCTTACGTAATGCAATTGTAGAGAAGTTGAAGAAGGAAAACGGTCTGGAATATACCGCCGCACAAATTTCTTGCGCCAATGGTGCCAAGCAGTCGGTTTGCAATGCAATCCTGGTATTGGTAAATCCGGGTGACGAAGTAATTGTACCTGCTCCCTATTGGGTCAGTTATCCGGAAATGGTAAAGTTGGCTGAGGGTACGCCGGTTATCGTACCTGCCGGTATCGACCAGGACTTTAAGATAACACCTGCACAGCTGGAGGCTGCCATCACCCCGAAGACAAAGGCGCTGATTCTTTGCTCTCCCTCTAACCCTACGGGTTCGGTGTACAGCAAGGAGGAGTTGGCAGGCCTGGCCGCAGTATTGGCAAAGTATCCGCAGGTTGTTGTGATTGCCGATGAGATTTACGAACATATCAACTATATCGGCAAGCATCAGAGCATAGCACAATTCCCCGAAATGAAAGAGCGTACGGTCATTGTGAATGGTGTTTCCAAAGCATATGCAATGACTGGTTGGCGTATCGGTTTCATTGCAGGTCCGGAATGGCTTGTGAAGGCTTGCAATAAATTGCAGGGACAGTATACTTCCGGTCCTTGTTCTGTATCTCAGAAGGCTGCTGAGGCTGCTTATACGGGTACACAAGTTCCGGTGGAGGAAATGCGCAAGGCTTTCGAGCGTCGTCGTGATTTGATTGTAAAGTTGGCCAAGGAAGTTCCGGGTTTCGAGGTGAATGTACCGGAAGGTGCTTTCTATCTGTTCCCTAAATGCGATTCATTCTTCGGTAAATCTGCCGGAGAACGTAAAATCAATGATTCAGATGATTTGGCCATGTATCTGTTGGAAGTGGCTCATGTGGCTTGCGTAGGTGGTGCTTCTTTCGGAGCTCCCGAATGCATTCGTATGAGTTATGCAACCAGCGATGAAAATATAGTTGAAGCTATCCGTCGTATAAAAGAAGCACTGGCTAATCTGAAGTGATTCTAACTTCTTCTACAAACTTATTTTAGCAAGACATCTGTCATGCTGTCACGAACAGTTCGTTTCATCAAAGCGGACTGTTCGTTTTGTTATGACGAACACTTTGTTTTAAGGAATGAAACAAAGTGTTTTTTCAAGATGCGCAAATATAGTGCAAACCTATTAAAATTCAAATAGTTATAAAACTAATGTTTTAATCGGATGTGGTGAATAAAGCTAAATAGAGCATATTTGGGAGTGAGTTATGTTACTTATCTGTTACCTCTTCCAATTTGCCTACTAATCGGATATAAGGCATTAGTTTTCAATATATTGCATTATTCTTCATAACTTCAAATACCTCAACAGTAATTAAATTTGTAACTAAAAAAGTTGAGTTATGAGAAGTACATTCAGAGTGTTGTTTTACACTAAAAATCAATCGATTAAGAATGGTAAAGTACCTGTAATGGGACGTATTACCATCAACAAGACCACAGCTTGCTTTAGCTGTAAGAAGGAGGTGTCTATTTCTTTATGGGACGCCAAAGCTAATAGGGCTAAAGGGAAATCCGAAGAAGCTAGAATGTTAAACCAGGAACTTGATAATGCCAAAGCCCAAATTGCCAAGCATTACCAATACATATGCGATCATGACAGTTTTGTCACAGCCAAGAAAGTCTATAGCCGCTATGTCGGTTTTAAAGAAGATTCCCACACCCTTATGGAGCTTTTCAGGGAACAGCTTGAGTCATACAAGGAGAAAGTAGGCAAGGAAAAGGCAAAAAGCACCTATCTTGGTTTAGTAGCCGATTATAAGAGCGCATTGCTTTTTTTGAAAGACAAAAAGAATGTTGAGGACATTGCACTTGATGAACTTGACAAAGATTTTATTGAAGACTATTATAATTGGATGTTGGGCACATGCGGCTCGGCCAGTTCTACAGCATTCGGACGTGTTAATACCATGAAATGGCTAATGCATATCGCTCAAGAGAAAGGTTTAATAAAAGTTCATCCCTTCACGGGTTTTGGATGTAAGCCGGGATATAAAAGACGTTCATTTCTCTCTGAAGAAGAACTGCAGAGGCTTATACATGTAGAATTGAGGTATAAACGTCAGCAGGCTATGCGTGACATGCTACTTTTCATGTGCTTCACAGGCCTCGCCTTCGCAGATCTGAAAGCAATTACTTATAAGAATATCCATACAGATTCTGATGGTGGCACATGGCTCATGGGAAACCGTATAAAAACAGGCGTAGCATACGTCGTGAAATTATTACCTATAGCAATTGAACTTGTAGAAAAGTATAAGGGTGATAACAAAAAGAAAGATTCTCCTGATTGCGTTTTCCCCGTCGGTGATTATGAAACCATGAAAAGTAGTTTTAAGGTTTTAGGGAAAAAGTGTGATTGTAATGTAAATATCACCCCTCATATCGGGAGACATACCTTTGCAGTTTTGGCTATATTGAAAGGCATGCCGTTAGAAACTTTGCAAAAAGTATTAGGACACAAATCGATTCTTTCCACACAAGTCTATGCTGAACTGATCAATCCGAAGGTTGGGGAAGATACGGATAGGATGTGCGACAAGATTGGTTCCGTGTATCGCTTGGCCAATTAGAATAAGTATGAAAAAACACCCTTCAGCAAATGTTGAAGGGTGTTTTTCGTATTCAGGCAGGTTGCTTATTTCAAGTAACGCCTGAAATCTTTATAGTTCTTTTTTAGTACCTCGTATAGCCCGCTTTCCGGATAGAGCAGTTTACCCCCGACAGAGGTAATTGAGGTATAAGGTATTGCCTTTTCATCCCGTAGTGTTTGTAATGTACGCTTGGAAACATGAAGCATCCGGCATACCTCATCTCCACTCAGATAATGTTCGTCTGCAATCGTCGGACGTATCCGTGCCGCAGCAGCCTCCAGATTTTTTCCTGTCCGTTTGATCCATCCGGTAAGTTCCTTGAACTCTTCCGAATCTTTAGTGATAATGTCTGCCATACTCTTTATTTTCTTTTTTTGATTAGTCCTTCCTCCAGAATTTGCTGGATGTCCACTTCTTTATAAAAGAATTTTCCACCGATATTAGAATAAGGAATCAGCCCGTTATCCCGGTAAGTCTGCAGTGCCCTTTTGGAAATATTGAGAGCCAGGCACACATCCTGCGCATCCAGTCACTTGTCCGGTGTTACGGGGGCTATTTTCTTTTGAAAGTCCATCATTTGCACGGACAGCATACTTAGTTGTTTCTTCAAGTCCTGATAAGCACTTGTTTCGATAATTGTCAGTTCCATGATTTATAAATTAAATTGTGAATAATGAAATTGGGTGCAAGATAAAGGGAATATTACTATAAATCAATCGTTTAGTTTCCAGTGTCGTTAATAGTCATTAATAGTCATTTTTTGTCAGCGTAGCTTTTCTTATACTTTTTATTTAACGGGGGAGTCGTGAAATCCGACATCCCTTATACAAATGGTAACTCTTTCATCTTTTTTCCTTTTTTGCCCTGCCACATTTCTTTATGATATGGATTTCTTCGGAGAAATCAGAAATATGAGTATCTTTGGAACGAAATATAGATTTAAATGGCAGGCAATAGCCTTCCAATTAGATATAGACATAACATTCGCAGAATGTCTCAAGACGGAAATCTGGTAAATTTCAATGAATAGAGGCTTTTTGTGTATTGCTTATGCTATGCTTTGTCATAGCGTGGCTTACACAGCTACTATTCATAGGTTTACCAGAACCTCCGTCTTGGAGTTGGGTAAGGCCACGCTTTCTCAAATACTTCTGCCGAATAATATTTATAGGTTAAATATTATACTTATGGCAAAACTCCAATTACTTGCAATCACTACTCTTGACGGATACCTCTTCGACAGGACTGTTTCTTCCCCTTTGTGGGATAATCCGAACAAATATGGCCTCACCAAAATACGGGAACGTGCTACACAGACTCTCGGGCCGGATGTATCTTTCATCTCATTGACACAATGGAAAAAGAAAAATGAAGGTATTTATTTCATAGAAGCGGCTCCGGATACAATTTCCGTTATAAGCAGCATGTTCAGATACTGGTTGGTGGATGAAATCATCCTTTTTGTCGCACCGTATATCCAAGGGGACGGCATACGTCTGTTTACAGAAATTCCCGGTCCTTCCTCATGGGAAATGACCGGGAACAAATGTTTCAGATCCGGTATTTGCAGGCTGGCCTACAAACGGATTGAATAACCTGCAATTATCTTCTTATCCTGACTGACTTGGTTTAGACAGGCATCTTATATTTCTCCCAATATTTTCTTGCCTTGTCCGGTCCTATCCAGTTCCGTTGGTCATCGATTCCCCTGTCCGAGAGTTGTTTCCTGACCAGCTTCTGGATATCAATCTCCCCTTTGGCTATCTTGATCAGCAGTTCGGAAGCAATCGTATTCAGCATTAAGTCCGGATTCAGTTCATCCGGTATCTCTTCCATTTCTTTTTTCATAAGTCGCTTCTTTATTTTTTAGGTTTATTATCCTTGAAAGTCATCTCAATCCTGTAATTGTCATCCAGCTCGAGTGATGCCTCATACTTCTTTCCTTTCTTGCTGGTAAACTTCAGATATCCGGTACGTTTCCCCGATAGCAGCAGGAGCATCTGATTATCCGTCAGTTCCCTGCCGTTGAACGTTCTAAATAACAGGAACCCACAATTGGGATCGCTGCATTTGGCGACCTTGTTAAAGACGATAATCGTTTCTGCTCCGCATTTGGGGCAGTTACAATGTGGCAAGTCCGGATGGTTAAGTTTCAGGGCAAGCAGTTCCGAGGTGATTTGTTGGGTATAGGAATTGATGCTCTGAGTAAATGTTTCCGTGGAAACTTTGCCGGTTTCGATTTCATGCAAGGCGCATTCCCACCCTCCGGTCATGCTCACGTTGGCGATCATCTTCTCTTTTACAATATCATATACTTCCAGTCCTTTGGGAGTGGGAATCAGTGACCGTCCGTTTCTTTCCACGTAGTGTCTGGCAATGAGCAGTTCGATGATTCCGGCACGTGTAGCCGGTGTACCCAAGCCGGAATCCTCCATTGCCTCTTTTTCCTTTTCATCGTCCAATGTTCTGCCACAACCTTCCATCGCAGCAAGCAGGCTTGCCTCAGTGAATATGGGCTGCGGTTTGGTTTTCTTGACCAATGTATCAATACCGAGCACGGGCAATATTTCGTCTTCCTGAAATTCGGGCAGAAGACTTCCTTCTTCTTTCTCACTAGGTTCGTTATAGATGCCTCTCCACCCCGGAACTTTGATTTGGCTTCCTTTTATCCCGAAAAGAACGCCGTTACAGTCCGCTTGTACGGATACCGTTTCTTTCAGGCATTTGCCGGAGAAAGCCTCCAACATGCGTCCCGCGATCATGGAATAGATATTCTGCTCGTCAAGGGAAAGCCTCTGGGGATAGTTCTCCGTAATGATTAACGCATGATGGTCCGTCATCTTGCTATCGTCCACACAGTGCCGGTTTAAAGGCTGGTTACAGAGGTTTTCCGCATGCCATGTGAAACGGGGATGTTGCTTAAGCAGGCCGATGAGGGAAGGGACTTGTTCGAAGATGTCTTCTGTGATATAGCTACATCCGGTACGGGGATACGAAATGTAGCCTCCTTCATATAATTTTTGAGCAATGTTCAGCGTCTGTTCTGCGGTCAGTCCGAGTTTGGTATTGGCACTTCGTTGCAGGGCGGTCAGGTCATAAAGTAGCGGAGCTTCTTCTGGAACCTCTTTCTTCTCCACTTGCACCACTTTGGCTGTCGTCTCTTCATACACTTTTTTACGGTCCACATCGAGTTTTTCCGGTGTATCATATTTCCCGGTACAGGTTAAGACGAGTTCTTTCCCTGCTTTCGTTGTCCGTAGCTGTAGCAGATAATAGGGTTTGGCTATAAAATCCCTGTTGTCCAGATATCGACGGCAAATCATGCCAAGTGCCGGTGTCTGTACTCTTCCCAGAGAATAGTTACTCTTGCCTGCAGCCATGCTCAAAGACAGGCTGGCATTCATACCGACGACCCAATCTGATTCTCTCCTGGCTTTAGCGGCACGGTACAGGTTGTCAAACTCCTTACTTGATTTGAGGCTATCAAATCCTTCCCGTATCGATTTTTCTGTCATGGAAGATATCCACAAGCGTTTGGTTTCCTTATGATATCCCAGATATTCAAGCACATATCTCATAATTAACTCTCCTTCCCGCCCTGCATCAGTACAGGATATCACTTGATCAGCCTGACCCAACAGTTTACGGATTACTTCCAATTGTTTCAGAGCCGTCGGATCAGCCTTGTATCCATCTTCGGTTTTAATCTGACGGACAACCAGTTTGAACGGGTCGGGAATAATAGGCAGCATCTCCTTTTCCACATGGACAATGCCGTAGTCTTGAGGCAGGGCCAATGCCAACAGATGGCCGTAAGTTCATGTGACGGCATATCCGTTCCCACTCAAGTATCCTTCCTGTTTCTCCGTTACGCCCAGGACCCGGGCAATGCTGCGTGCCACCGAGGGCTTCTCACAAATACAAATTGTTTTCATGTTACTTTCTTTTTTAATATGAATGACTATTTAATTTTTACACTCTTGACCTTTGATTTTTCTTTCCGTACCCTTTTCTTCGGTTCTTTGGGAATGGAGAGCTTCTCTTTCTTTTCCGATACTTGTATGCTTTCCGTCAGATTCGGCAGGGGTATTTCCTTTGCCGGAAAACGGCTGATTAAATCCATTGAGATTCCTGACATTCCCGCATTCAGTTTCACCTGATCTGCCGGTTGGAGGTATTTCTCCCCGTTCTTTCCGGTTGCCAGTTCGTACATGACTGTTTCACGGCCCTGGAGGATTCCTTCGTAATTTTGGTAAGGAAGGTTTGATTCAGACAGTCCGTTCTGCTGAAGCATCCCACAAATCTCATCGGGTGGCAATCCTCCGAACTTCCGGTCAAAAGGAGAAGAAAGAATGTACTTGTATGTTGCCAGAAGCTGCTTTTCATGGCTCATATCGGGACATCCTTCATATTCCTGCAGTTGTTTGATTTTCTTTTCAATGCTGTTCAGAGCTTTGAAAGTATGTCTGTCCTTATTCTGAATAGGCATACTACCCATTCGGACCAGTTCCATCTGGATACGGTTCAGGCTGGACGTTTCCCATTTATTCAACAGATTACTGCGATTGCTCCGGTAATCATCCCGGAGGATAGCGATTGGATTTTTGGTACGAAAGAATAATCCGATCCGTTTTCCCCATGAGGGTTCGTGGAGGTTGGACGCGCTCCAGCGGATCGTGTTGAAACGGTAAGTATCCATGAATCTCCTGAAATGATTCCGGCTGGTAAACAGGTTTCTGAAAGTTTGCAGGAATGCTTTCCTTCCGGCAGCCCTGCGGCTACGTGGTATCTCTTTTTCGGGAATGAATGTATTATTTATCAGTTCCATATGCATTATAATTTGGGCTTCGCCTGCTTTTTAACGGAAGCGGTTTTTGTCTTGACCTTTTTCTTTTCATTGCCACAGGACAGTCCGGGCTTGTCTTGCGGTTTTTCGGCTGTTTGAGCTTCTCCTTTCTTAGAAACAACAACAGGCGGGCTTACCCGATGATAGTTCTTCCGGACTCCATCCC
>OJKK01000017.1_pt1 | contig 115657 bp, 108 predicted proteins | sample 1596551 | NCBI WGS metagenome assembly OJKK01 (sample SAMEA4350131, study PRJEB24818) | metagenome | biome: human; feature: gut; material: faeces | place: Denmark | collected 2013-09 | reverse complement strand
GCCCTGAGAGTCGGTCAGCAGGGTGATGGTCATGGCATAGGCGTCCTTGCCCAGCTTGCGGCGGATAAGCTCGGTGCCGCCCAGCATATTGCTCCACTGGTCATCGCCGCCGAACTGCATGTTGCAGCCGTAATGCTGGAACATGTAGTAGAAGTCGTAGCTCTGCATGATCATGTAGTTGAACTCGAGGAAGGACAGGCCCTTCTCCATGCGCTGCTCATAGCACTTGGCGCGCAGCATGTTGTTGACGGAGAAGCAGGCGCCCACGTCGCGCAGCAGCTCGACGTAGTTCAGATTCAGCAGCCAGTCGGCGTTGTTCAGCATCAGAGCCTTGCCGTCGGAGAAGTCGATGAACTTCTCCATCTGCTTCTTGAAGCAGGCGGCGTTGTGGGCGATGTCCTCCTTGGTCAGCATCTTGCGCATATCGGTGCGGCCGGAGGGGTCGCCGATCATGGTGGTGCCGCCGCCGATGAGGGCGATGGGCTTGTTGCCTGCCATCTGCAGACGCTTCATCAGGGTCAGGGCCATGAAGTGGCCGGCAGTCAGGCTGTCGGCGGTGCAGTCAAAGCCGATGTAGAAGGTGGCCTTGCCGTTGTTGATGACGTCGATGATCTCGTCATCGGTGATCTGAGCCACGAGGCCGCGGGCCTTGAGTTCTTCGTACAGAGTCATAAATATTTCCTCCTGTTTGTCGGGCAGAGGGAAAATAAAACGCCCCCTGCCAAAATAAATTTGGCAGAGGGCGATAAAATTCGCGGTACCACCTCTGTTTGCCGCCTCTTCACAGAAACGGCCTCACGAGTGCGCACCCCAGAGTAGAGTGACACTCCTGCGTTTGTAACGCTCGCACGCGGCACAGCCTACTATTCGTTCAGCCTGCGGCTCAGGGACGTATTTCGCCTGCGTCTCCGCAGCCCCTTTCACCAGCCGGGGCCTCTCTGGGCAGAGCGCATCAGGGTACTCGGTTCCCATCTTCGCCTTTCAGCGAGATTCAGTTTAGCACATCCCTGCCGGAATGTCAAGCGCTGGCTTTTTCTTATTTTTCTGCGTTCCGGCCCAGCATTTCCCGGGCATTGGCCAGCGAAAGCTCTGTGACATGGTCGCCGGAGATGAGGCGGGCCAGCGCCTCTACACGGCCATTCTCGTCCAGCGGGTGTATCTCGGTATAGGTACGCTCGTTCGTGATATTTTTCTGGATAAGCAGATGGCAGTCGGCCAGTGCAGCGATCTGCGCCGTATGAGTGATGCAGAGGATCTGATGGCCCTCGGCGCTCTGACGCAGTACCTCGCCGATACGGCTGGCTGCTTTGCCCGACACGCCGCTGTCGATCTCGTCGTAAATAACGGTCGGAACGGCATCCTTATCAGCCATTGCGTTTTTAATGGCAAGGGTAATACGGCTCAGCTCACCGCCCGAGGCGATCTTTGCCAGAGGCTTCGGGGCTTCGCCGGGGTTTGTGGAGATATAGAACTCGATGCTGTCCTGCCCATGGCTGGCCAGCGGCCCGCGCGAATGGCGAAGCGTCATCCGCACGCCCGGCATGTTCAGGAAGTCCAGCGTGCCAGAGATACGCTTGTTCAGCTCATCGAAGGCTTTCAGACGGGTCTGGGTCAGAGCTTCGGCCTTTTCCCGCGCAAGGGTGTAAAGGCGGCGCTGCTCTTTCTGCAAGTGCTCTACCCTCTCCTGCGAGGACTGTATCATCTCAAGTTCTTTCCGCGCCCGTTCGCCAAAGGCGAGGATGTCCTCTACAGTGTCTCCGTACTTCCGCCGGAGCTTATAGATAAGGTCGATGCGCTGCTCGATCTCGTCCAGCTCTGCGTCGTTGGTGTCGTAGGCATCCAGACGGCCAATGAGGTCTGCGGCGACGTCCTTCGCGGTGTAATAAAGGTCGAGCAGCTGGCCCGCACCGGCAGACAGCTCTCCGTCGAGCTGTGCCGCTGCGTCCACAGCGTTGGAGGCTTCGCCCAGAAGGTCAACAGCTCCCGGAGCCTCGTCGCCGCCGGAGAGCAGCGCATAACACTGTGCGATACGGTCCCGGATGGTGGAAGCATTCGCCAGTACTTTGCGGCGGCTTTCCAGCGTCTGCTCCTCCCCTGCCGTCAGGCCGGCATCGTCGATCTCCTGCACCTGATAGCTCAGCAGGTCGATACGGCGCTGCTTTTCGCTCTCGTCGGTTATCATGGCGTCCAGCGTCTTTTTGACGCCGACCAGTTCCCGGTAGATAGCATAATACGCCTGATACTCAGCGCTGTTCTGGGCGTAAGCATCCAGAATGCCCTCATGACGGGCCGGGTTCAGCAGGCCCACGGAGTCGTGCTGACCGTTGATGTTGATAAGCCCCCCGCACAGCTCCCGCAGGACGGCGGCAGTGGCCGGCATCCCGTTGATACGGCAGGTGCTCTTGCCCTCGGCGGTGATCTCACGGCTGAGCAGCAGGGCCTCCGAGCGCTCATAGCCTGCCTTTTCGAGGCTGTCGAGAACAGCAGGCGGCACGTCCTCGAACGCCGCCCGGATGACGGCCTTGGCCGCACCGGTGCGCACAAGATCCTTGGAAGTGCGGTTGCCCAGAATGGCGTTGATGGAGTCGATGAGGATGGATTTGCCTGCGCCCGTCTCACCGGTCAGGACGTTGAGGCCCTTTTCGAAATGGACGTTTGCTTTCTGGATAACTGCAACATTTTCGATTTGCAGGCTGCTCAGCATAGTTTCACTCCCGCGTTTATTTCTGCCCGATATGACGGGTCAGTTCCGAACAGATGGTCTTTGCGTCCCGCTCCGAACGGGCTACGATAAGGAATGTATCGTCGCCGGAAAGAGTACCGACGACATTCTTCCATTTCAAGGCGTCGAACACCTCACAGGCAGCGTTCGCCATGCCGGAGTAGCACTTCACCAGCACGACATGTCCGGCAAAATCCACCCCCAGCACCGACTCGCGGAATATCGTCTCGAACCGGCCCTGCATCTTGGGGTTGAGGCTTTCGTTATGGCTGGAAACGTAGCGATAGCCGTCGGCGGTGGCAGCTTTGACGAGGCACAGCTCCCGGATGTCCCGGGAAATGGTAGCCTGTGTCACCTCGAAGCCCTCCTGGCGCAGATGCTCGAGAAGTACCTCCTGTCGGCTGATGGGATGTTCCTGAATGAGGCGGAGGATCGTCTGCTGACGTTCCGTCTTGCCTTTTGCCTCAGCTGGATTGTTTCGGCCCATATTCCTTGCCTCCTCTTGTTATTATCTCCGGCTGCGCAGCTTCTGGTCAATGGCCTGAAACTGGTCTGCCCTGCTGAAGGTGACGAGCTGTACGATCTGGTCAGAGAGGCGTATCTCCGCCGTCGAGCCGGCACTGAGCGAATATTCCGCTGCGCCGTCGCAGCTCAGGAACACTTCGTTGTCGATGACCTGCCCCACACAGATGTTTATTTTGCGCTCCTGCGCAAAGACCATTGCGGGGCTGGTCAGACTGTGGGGACAGATGGGCGTGACGACGATGCCCTTGGTCTGCGAGTCCAAGATCGGCCCGCCGGCCGCCAGTGAATAGGCTGTGGAGCCTGTGGGGGTCGCCACGATGACGCCGTCACCACGGTATTGCTCTACAAGGATGTCGTCGCAGTAGATGCTGAAGTCGATGGCCTGCTGCAGACGGCCTTTCGTCACGACCACGTCGTTGAGGGCATGGCCTTCCCAGCCATCCTCGCCCAGCACCCGCACATAGAGCAGCATCCGGTTGTCCAGAAGATACTCTCCCCGCACCAGAGCAGCGAGTTTTTCTTCCATTTCATCCACCTCACAGGTGGCGAGGAAGCCGCAGCGTCCGATGTTAATGCCAAGAATGGGTTTTTGATATTGCAGCGTAAAATTTGCTTCGTGCAGGATGGTGCCGTCGCCGCCGATGGTCAGGATGACATCGGTGCGCGGAAGGCATTCTTCCAAAGGAAGGTACTGTACACCTTCCACATAGCAGGACTCTTTCAGGTTATCCCGCATCAGGACGGCAGCTTCCTGCATCAGCAGGAGCTGCGCTGCCCGGCGGGCAGTGTCGGCAGCCTGTTCCTTTCCGGGGTTTGGCGAAATGTAAACAGTCATAGGGCGGTTTATTCCTCCGTCTCCCAGCAGATTTACTTGTCCAGAGAGCTGTGGCTTGCCGCTACGACCTGCTCGGCAACAGAATCATCCAGCACACCGGGCTGCTCGCTCTTCTGGACGAACATCAGGTACTCAATGTTGCCCTCAGGGCCTTTGACGGGGCTGAAATCCAGTCCGCGCACGACGAAACCGTTTGCGGCGGCATAACCCATCGCATTGTGGAGCACTTCGCGGTGGGTGGCAGGGTCGCGGACGACGCCGTTTTTGCCCACCTTCTCGCGGCCAGCCTCAAACTGAGGCTTGACGAGGCAGACGCCCATTGCGTCGGGCGTCGTGATGGCCTGCGCCACCGGGAAGATATGATGCAGTGAGATAAACGACACATCCACGCTGAAAAATTCAACAGGCTCTGCCAGCATATCCAGCGTGACATTGCGGATGTTGGTGCGCTCCATGTTGACGACGCGCTCGTCGGTGCGCAGGCTCCATGCCAGCTGACCGTAACCGACATCCACAGCATAGACCTTGACCGCGCCGTTCTGCAGCATACAATCGGTAAAGCCGCCGGTGGATGCACCAATGTCCATACAGACCTTGCCGTTCGGCGTCAGAGGAAAGCACTGCATTGCCTTTTCCAGTTTGAGGCCGCCGCGGCTGACATAGCCGATGTCGTGGCCGCGCACCTCGACCTTGGCGTCTTCCTTTATCATCTCGCCAGCCTTGTCCACCTTCTGCTCGTTGACGAAAACGACACCGGCCATGATGAGGGCTTTGGCGCGCTCACGGCTCTGGATCATGCCGTGCTGCACCAGATATTGGTCCAAACGAATTTTCAAAGTGTTTTCTCTCCTTTCGGGTCTGCTTCCCGCACGGCCTCGGCCAGATGTGCGGCATCCAGACCGGTCGCCTGTTTGATTTGAGGCACCGTCGCATGAGGCAGACACAGCTCCCTCACGGCACGGTGGATGTACCGACCCTGCCAGCCAGCATCCTGCAGGGCGCGGGCAAGATGTTCGCCGATGCCGCCGCAAGCCACACACTCTTCGGCCATCAGAACGACGGGATAGGAAGAAAGGTCATGGATCAGTTCTTCCTCAAACGGGAAGATGCGCACCAGCTTATAAACATCGCAGGGGATGCCCTCTTTGGCCAGCATCTCTGCCGCCGCAAGAACATCTTCTACCTCGTCGGCGTAGCTCGCCAGTGCGGTCTTTGCGTCCGGCGCGGAGACGAGCTTGTCGTATTCTTTGCCTGAGCAGCCGTATTTTGCCAGAGCTTTGCTCTCTCCGCCGCGGGGGTAACGGATGGCCCGGGGACCCTGCATCTCATGGCTCAGCAGGATGGGAAGCCAATGCCGCAGTTCTTCGTAGTTTGAAGGCGAATAGATGGGCATTCCGGTCTGGCTGAGAAAAGCCGGGTCGTAGATCCCCTGGTGTGTCTCCCCGTCTTCGGGGACGAAACCTGCACGGTCCACCGCGAAGACGACATTTTCATGCAGAAGGTTGACGTCATGGATGATCTGGTCGTAGCTGCGCTGCAGGAAGGTCGAATAAATGCAGACCACCGGCAGCATCCCCTTGCTGGCCAGACCGGCTGCAAAGGTCACGGCATGCTGTTCGGCCATGCCGACATCGAAGAAGCGCTCCGGATGGGCATGACTGAAAAACTGCAGACCTGTGCCGTATTTCATGGCGGCAGTAATGGCACAGAGGGTCTTGTCGGTGTTTCCGGCGGCGCTGAGCGTCCGGCCAAAGGCACTCGAGAACGACTCTGCCGGAGCGACCTCGGGGTCGGGGATACAGGTCGGGTCGAACCTGGAAACGCCATGGTAATTGCCGGGGTTCGACTCAGCGGGCGCATAGCCCTTGCCTTTCTTCGTCACGACATGGAGCAGCGTCGGCCCGGGCTGAGCACAGACAGTCTGGAAAATGCGTTCCAGTTCCGGCTCGTCGTGGCCGTCGATGAGGCCAAAATAGTGAAAACCCATATCCTCGAACATCGTGGAATGGTACATGGCCCGGCGGATCGCTTTTTTGCTGTTCTGAAGAGCGCTTTTGATGGGCGCTCCGATGACAGGCACACCGTTCAGGAAGCTGTTGACATTTTCCTTGGCCGTAAAATAGCCGTTCGTGGTGCGCAGATGGCCCAGATAGCCTGCCAGCGCACCGACATTGTGGGAAATGGACATTTTATTGTCGTTGAGGATGACCAGGAGATTGTCCAGCTTTCCGATATTGTTCATTCCCTCGTAGACCATGCCGCCGGTGAATGCACCGTCGCCGATGATGGCCACCACATGGCCCGGCTCCCCCTTCAGCTTTTTGGCCCATGCGATGCCGATGGCAACAGAAAGGGCCGTATTGCCGTGTCCGGCGATAAAAGCATCATGGGCGCTCTCATTGGGATTCGGAAAGCCCGAAAGGCCGTCCAGCTTCCGCAAGGTGCCAAAGCGCTGATACCGCCCGGTCAGGAGCTTATGGGTGTAGCACTGATGTCCTACGTCAAACACGAAAGAATCCCGAGGAGTCTCAAAGACACGGTGGAGTGCTACCGTCAACTCGACCGCACCGAGATTTGAGGCAAGATGACCGCCTGTTTTGGATACGCTGTCCAGCAGAAACTGACGGATCTCGCCGCAGAGCTGCTGGATCTGCGCGCTGCTCAAGCGCTTCAGGTCACGAGGCTGTGAAATATTCTGAAGCAATGAAGGATGCATAAAATGACTATCCTCCTCACATTTCAAATTCCGGATGTTTCTTGATTAGACAAGGTGCATGGGATACAGGCAGCCGACCACGATGCCGACGACCATGCCGGCCATGACCTGCAGGGGCGTATGGCCGACCATCTCCTTCAGATGCATATTCTGCAAAAACGGAGAGTTCTTTTCGCTGATGTCGATCCACTCCTCGATCATCTGGTTGAGCACCTTGGCCTGCTCGCCCGTCTCGTGGCGCACGCCCATTGCGTCGTGCATGGTGATGATGGCGACCACACTGGCCACGGCAAAAATAGCCGAGCTGACTCCCTCGCTGCGGGCTGCGGCAATGACCATCGCGCAGACGGTCGCGCTGTGGGCACTGGGCATACCGCCGTCGCCCCACATCCGCTCGAGCTGGAACTTGCCCAGCAGGATAAAGTTGATGGTGGTCTTGAGTACCTGTGCAACGAACCAGCTCATGATGGAAACGGTCAATATCTCGTTGACCGAGAACAATTCTTTGATAAATTGCATAGTTTGTTCACCTTCTTGAATTTTATCGCAATCCCACAGCCAGCGTCTCAAAAAGCAGCGCATTTGCGATAAGTAGTCCTGTGTGATCTCTGAGACGATCTCGGCGCAGAATGCGGCCGGCTCAGCTGCGGCGGTTCAGCAGTGTGCGGGCCAGCTGCTCCAAAAACGCACTCTTTTCGCCGAATGCGTCGCGCAGCGCTGTGCAGGTCTCGTCATTCAGCTTTTCCGCCAGCCGCATGGCACCGTCAACGCCGAACAGGGTAGCAAAAGTCGTTTTGCCGTTTTCGCTGTCGCTGCCAATGGGTTTGCCCAGCTGCTCGGCGGTCCCGGTCACGTCCAGCACATCGTCCACGACCTGGAACACGAGACCGATGCCATAAGCATATGCTTCCAGCGCCTTACGCTGGACCTCGTCGGCCTGTGCTGCAGCACCGCCCATCTGGATGGCTGCATTGATGAGTGCGCCGGTCTTGTGGCGGTGGATGAGACGGAGCTGTTCCTCGGCAGCGGCAAGCGCCTCGTATTTCAAATCGAGTTCCTGACCGTACACCATGCCTCGGCTGCCTGCACCTGCGCCCAGCGCCTGTGCCGCGTGGACACAGACAGAAGCGGGAGCAGGCGCACCGGCGACTGCCTCGAAAGCCTCGGTCAGCAGGACGTCACCGGCCAGCATCGCGGTGGATTCGCCGAATGCCTTGTGGCAGGAGGGCTTGCCGCGGCGCATATCGTCGTTATCCATGCAGGGCAGATCATCGTGGATGAGCGAATAGCAGTGCAGCATCTCGACTGCGGCTGCAAACTGCTCCGCTGCCTCGGCATTGCCGTGGAGCATATCACACACGGCCAGCACCAGCACAGCGCGAATACGCTTGCCGCCGCCCAGCAGGCTGTAGCGTGCTGCGCGGCAGACGTCAGATCCCTCAGGAAGATAGCGCTCGCACGCCTGACTCAATGCCTTTTCTGCACGGGCCAGATATTCGTCATACTGTTTTTTATACTCTGCGCTCTCCATAATGGTTCCTCCCTGCAAGCTGGTTGCTTTTATTCTTCTGTTTCGGGGTCTGCCTTTTCGCTGCGGGCGGCGTCGATCTCCTCCATTTGGAGAGACGCTTTTTCCAGCGCAGCATGGCAGTATTCCATCAGCGAAGCCGCTTCTGCGTAGAGCTTGACCGACTCAGAAAGGGTCGTCTCTTCGCTCTGCATCTGGCTCAGGATGGTTTCCAGACGGGCCATGCCGTCTTCAAAGCTTTTGGGTGCTCTCATTCAGTTCCTCCACGGACATGACCGTACATTCTGCTGTGTGTACTGCACCGCGCAGGGTGAGCTTATCACCGGCTGCAAGAGCGTCTGTACTGCACAGTCTGCCTTTGCTGTCGTATACCATCGCATAGCCGCGCCCCAGTACCCGGTAGGGGCTGAGCGAGTCGGCCAGCGCAGCGGCGTGGTGCAGCTGCGCCTGCCGCTTCTGAATGCAGCTCTGTGCTGCGGCTTTGAGTTTTTCTTGCTTCACGGCAAGCTCTGCCCGCCCATCGGTCAGTTTCCGACGGGTCATGTCATAGGAAAGCTGCCGCTCAGCCATCATCAGACGACCAGACGCTGCATCCAGACGGTTCTGCATCGCATTCTGGCAGCTCTGCTCCAGCTGGGACAGCACCCGCAGAAGCTCTGCACGGTCCGGCACGGCTAATTCTGCTGCAGCCGACGGGGTCGGCGCGCGACGGTCCGCCACAAAGTCCAAAATGGTAAAGTCTATCTCATGCCCGATGGCGCTGATGAGCGGCACTTTGCAGCGGTAAGCCGCCCGGGCGATGACCTCGGCGTTAAAGACCCAGAGGTCTTCCCTGCTGCCGCCGCCCCGAGCTACGATGATTTCGTCTGCCCGGCCGCTTTTGTCCAGCGTTCCAATGGCATCTGCGATCTGCTGCGCCGCTTCAAAGCCCTGCACATTGACCGGGCAGAGCAGGAGCTTCGCCGCAGGCCAGCGCCGGCCAATGACATTGCGAATGTCCTGCAATGCCGCGCCGGTCTTGCTGGTGACGACGCCGATGCATTTGGGATACGCGGGCAGCGGCTTTTTGTGCTCTGCCGCAAAAAGTCCCTCCTGCTCGAGCTTGGCTTTCAGCTGCTCAAAAGCAAGCTGCGCCGCACCGATGCCGTCCGGGAACATCTCGTTGACATAGATTTGGAACGCGCCGTCCCGCTCATAAAGAGTAGCACGGCATCGCACGACTACCTTCATGCCCTCTTCCGGGCGGAAGCCCAGCCGCCGCGCATCCGAGCGGAACATCACCGCTTTGACACTGGCGCTGGCGTCCCGGAGAGAGAAATAACAGTGGCCGCTGCGGGCGTTCTGTACGAAGTTTGCGATCTCGCCCCGCAGCGCCAAATCGAACAGGATGTCATTTGCATCCAGCAGCGTCTTGACATACTGGTTCAGGGCCGAGACGGTGATCACTTCAGCCATAGCCCGGCCTCCCGTGCGGCAAGGATAGACACGCCGATGGCGTTGTCACTGGAATACCGGCCGGGTACGAAATACACCTGTGGGAGGCGCTGCTGCACCCAGCTGCGGATAATGTCACTGCTCATCACGCCGCCTGCACAGACCACAGCAAACCCGGGATATTCCTTCTGAGCCGCTTTGGTCATCTTGACCACGGTATCTGCCACGCAGAGCAGGCAGTACTTGCAGACATAGGCAGGGCTTTTGCCAGCTGTCAATAAAGCATTGCACTGGTTTTCCAGCCCGGAAAGGCTGCATTCCATGCCGCGAACGCTGGATCTCGGTTTTATCGTCTCATCACATTCTGCGGCAAGACGAGAGACTTCGACGCCAGCCGGAAATCCAAAGCCCAGCTTGACGCCCACACGGTCCACAGCCTGTCCGGCGTAGAGGTCGGAGCTGGTCCCCAGCGTCTCGATATGCTTCACTTCATCGCAAAGAAGCAGGTCAGTCGTGCCGCCGGAAATGTGGAACAGCAGCGTCTTTTCACGGAAGAGCTCTTCACCCTTGGCCGCAAACAGTGCCGCCGCCGCATGGCCCTGCTGATGGGTCGTGCGGACGAGCGGGATGCCCCGGGCCAGCGCGAACGCCTCGGCAGCGCTGACACCCGCCAGAAAACAGGGCATATAACTGCCCTCTACCGGGCGCGGCTTTTCCGACACACCTACGGCGCTGATTTGGGTCAAGTCAAACTCGCTGCCCAGTTCTGCCAGCATCTCGGGCAGGGCGACTGTGTGATGAAAAAGGGCGTCGCTCTGGCGCAGGCCCAGCTGGCCCTCCTTCACCGGAAGAAAACGCTTTTTTGCGCAAACAACCTCTCCGGCTGTATTAAAGACGGCCAGAGAGGTTGCATAATTGCTGGTGTCGATGCCCAGCGTATAGCTGCTCACAGCTGCTCAGGCTCTGCGCCCAGACCCTGCTCGCGTGCCACCGTACCCAGCAGACCGTTGACGAACTGATAATCCTCGTCTGCGCCATACTTTTTGGTCAGCTCGACTGCCTCATTGATGACGACGCCAGGCTTTTTCTCGTCGCCGTACAGCATCTCGGCCAGACCCAGACGGAGCACCGTCAGGCTCACGCGGGGCAGACGCTCCATCGTCCAGTTGCGCAGATGGGCGCTGATGAGGTCGTCCACCTCTGCGGAATGCTCATAATAAGCCCGCAGCAGCCGCTGGCCAAAAACATCCACCGGATGCTCTTCATCGCACTCGTGGTGGTTGTCCAGAGCCTCCTGCAGGGGAATGTCACCAAAGGTCTGAGAAAATGCCAGCAGAAATGCGTTTTCGCGTGCTTCACGACGGGGCAGAATATTTTCCATAGTGTTCCTCTCACAGCGGCAAGGCCCTCCCTTTTGCGGGAAGGCCGGCCGCAATTTTCTTTTACGTTTTGTTTCTCGGCTCAGACCTGCGGCTCAGCCGCCGGGGCCAGACCGGCAATGACGAGGTCAACGCGGCTGACCGTGACATTGGTCATGTTCTGGACAGCAGACTTGACGTTTTCCTGCACCTTTTCGGCCACAGCCGGGATGCGTGCGCCAAAGGCTGCTACAATTTCCAGAGTGATCTCTGCCGTGCCGTCCCGCATCTCTACGGTAACGGGCGACTGGACGTTGGCGCGCTCGAGAAGGTCTTTCACCTTCCGGTTCTGCTTGCCGCAGGACACCTCTGCCACACCCTCGATCTCCAGCGCTGCACAGCGGGCGATCTTGCCGATGACCTCTGTGGAGATCTGCAGACTGCCGCCTTTAAGATCCATGTTCTGTAAATCCATTCTATGGCCCTCCATCCAAAATGAGCGAATGCCCATTTTATTTTATGCGTTTCGTGCAAAGAGAGGATCCCTTTGCAAAACCTTTGATGTCATTATACCATTTTCTCCGGTTTTATACAACACCTTACTTCACTTCCACCACAGTAATATTCTGCGCAGTCACCTCGCTCTTGCTGAGCACGATGTCCCGTATCTGGGCCACCTGCGCCGCCGTCAGCGCGTCGCCGGAGGTCATCACGGTCAGGTCAGCCCGGCCGGACTGCAAAAAGCAGAGGCAGTCGGCAAAGCCTTTCGCCTTGACCAGCGTTTCTATCTCATTTTCTGCGTTGAGGTCTTCGAGGTTGGAAGTCAGCTGCTGGGTATAACCTTTTTTCTCCTCGGCGGAAAGACCCGAGGTCTTGAGGGTCTTCTGGATCGTGTCCATCGCTTCATCGTGAGCTTTCTGGCGCTTGAGACGGGCTTCCTCAAAGAATTTCGCTCCTGCATCGTTGGCCACGCTGACGAGCTGGGCCTCCCCATAATTCTTGTTGGCACTGGATACCGCTTCAGCCTCCGTCATCAGCCCGTCGGTAACGGGTGCCGCCACAGGCTCACCCTCCACAGCCACCGCCGAGACGTTGACAGCCTCTTCATCCACGCCGATGCCGGTGCGGGCATACTGCCAGTTAAGGTATACCGCCACGACCAGCGCGGCCGCAAGGGTCAGCGCTGTGACCCTGCGTGTGTTTTTGGTGATAGCTCTCATTTGTGTCTCCTCCTTGCATAACTTATATTTCATCGCTGCAAAAAATCATTCCCGGCGCTGCTCTACGCAGATGCGGTTGGACGGGACATCCAGCAGCGCCCCCACCAGCTCGGTGATGCGGGCGGCGACCCGGACATCTCCCCCGCCCTCGCACACCACGGCCACCCCGCACACTCTGGGGGTGCAGACTGTCTGTGCCAGCGCGGTCCCGTCGTCCAGCAGCACATGGGTCTGCTGTTCCTGGGTCTGTCCCGAGAGCGTGTCCAGAGCATAGATGGTCTCCTCTCCGCTTTCCAGTGTTACCATCACGGTAGTCTTTCCCGCGCCCTCTACCTGCGCGATGAGGTCGGAAAGCTGCTGCTCGAGCTGCTGGCGGTAGATGTTGTCATCCGCCGGGGCGGCGCTTGCTGCGGCGGTCTTCTCTGAAGGGGTGAACAGCTCCGACAGCAGGATGAGCAGCATGGCCGCCGCGCCCAGCAAAACCGCCAGCCGGGCGCGGTTTTCCTTCCGCGCGAGGTCCTTCAGCCGCGAAAAAAGCTCGTTGTTCATGGCACATCCTCCCCGCTGGGGCTGTTCCATTTGATGCATTCCGCTCCCAGCTGAAGCTGTCCTTCCAGCAGCGCTTCGATTGCCCGCTTCTGCGAGGCAGTGACGGCGTCCCGAGGGACGATCTGCACCTCAGCCGCTTCCACGCCCTCAGCGGTCCGGCGCAGACTGATATTCAGCCTGAGCGAAACACCCGCCTCGCTGAGACAGCGTTCTTCGAGCGTACGGGAGAGTTCTTCTGCCGTCTGTGCCAGAACAGCATCTTCCAGACTGCCTACCGAGACCGCCGACACCTGCGGCAGTTCCAATGCAGTAAACTGCGCCTTCGCGCCGGGCAGAGCATCCGCAAAGACTACTAGAATATATAGCCCCGCCACCGCTTTTATGCACTTCTGCCCCCAGCCCTGCCCGACAAAGCGGGAGAGCAGCTCGGCGCAGATACAGGCCGTACAGAAGACTGCTGCTGCCCGTTCCAGTGCCTGCATCATGAACCACCTCCTACGATGAACAACAGGGCCACCCCTGCTGCCGCCAGCCCGAAGAAAAGCGCCACCACCGCTGCCATACAGCGCACTGCCTCGGCAAAACAGTCGAATAATGCGCGGCAGCGGGAGATACCAGTGAGACTGCAGAGCAGGCTGCATCCCATCAGAAGAGCCAGCTGTATCATCAGCCCCAGATAGAGCGGCACGAACTCCGCGCCCAGCACCGACAGAGCTGCCAGCCCCAGCCCGCTCTTGAGGAGCTGGATCCCCGCGAGGATGGATTCCGATGCACTGCTGAGAGTCTGCCCGATGATGGGGACACTCCCTGCCAAAAGCTGGCCGGTACGGAGCGAAAAGCGGTCCAGCTGGAATGCCGCAGCCCTCTGCAGGCCCAGCAGAGCCACCAGAATTTTTCCGGCCCAGCCCAGCGCCTGACGGAGCGCACTGCCGACGCCCTTGCAGAAAATGCCGAGAGCTGGTTCAGAGCTGACGCAGCAGGCCATGCTGAGCATCAGATAGCAGTGGAGCAGCGGCTGAACGAAGGCCGCTGCCAGCTGAGCCAGAAAACAGAGTGCCGTCAGCAGCGCTCCACTGGCCGCACTGCCTGCTGCTCCTTCCCCTCCCATCGTGAGGACACCGGCATAGACGGGAAGGAACCCCAACAGAAAGCTGCGCCAGCTCTCCACCTGTTCACAAAGCTTCTGGGCTTCTTCCAGCAGACTCCCCCAGAGCAGGACGCCGCAGCCGCCTGCCGCCACCAGATCCAGCAAGGCCCCATCGGTGCATTCCCCGGCGAGGAGCCCCAGCACCGCCGTCAGCGTCAGGAACAGGAGCACTGACGTATAGCGACTTGCCGTCTGGCGCACCAGTGCGCCGAAGGATCGGGGCAGAAAGCTTTTCAGTGTTTCCCACGGTGAGGATGCCGCCTTTTCGAGGTCGATGCGGCTCTGCTGCAAATAGGGCTCCCAGAGAGAACTGCCCGGCAGAGCTGTGCTCGAAGCGGCCATCGCCGCCGGGGCTGCGAGTGCAAAGCTCGTCCACAAGAACAGTATTGCCAGACTCAAACGGAAAAGCTTGTCTCTTTTCATCCTGCGATGCTCCCTATCTTCTGGCCGATCTCTTCCAGCAGGGGCCACGCTGCCGCAAGCACCAGCACCCGGCCGGCCAGTGCCGTACACCACGCCAGCGATTCAGCCCCTGCCTCCTCGCAGAGCGAGTGGGCGTAATCGGCCAGCAGGATGACACCTGTACACCGCAGCAGACAGGAAAAGGCGTCGCCGCCTGCCCGCTGTTCCAGTTTTGTCAGCCCGGAAAGCACGGTCTGCGCCGCTGCGCTGATTTTCCACAGCACGAGGACAGCGGCTCCCATCGAGACGAACAGCCCGAAAGCCGGGGCGCTTTTCTGGAACAGGGTGTACAGCACAGCCCCCATCACCGCAAGCCCCAGCATCGTGAGGGCGCTCATAGCGCAAAGAGGGACTTGATGGTGACAAAAAGAACACTGATCTGCTTGACCAGGATGGACAGCACCACCACCAGCCCCGCCAATGTGGTCATCATGGCCTGGTCTTCCCGGCCTGAGCGGATGAGCAGCTGGTTGAGCACCGCCACGATGATGCCGATGGCCGCGATCTTGAAAATCAGGTCGATGTCCATACACATTCCCCCTATCTTTCATCAGAGGCAGAGGATGGCCGCCGCCAGTCCGGCAGCAAATCCCAGCTTGTGGCTCAATTCCAGCTGCGGGCGGGCGTGTTCCTGCGCCTGCTGCAAAAACAGCGTGAACCGCTCCTGATAAAATGCCAGCCGCTGGCACTCCTGCTCTGCCTCCGTGCGGCCAAGGCCCGAGAAGCACTCGACGAAACAATCGCGTTCCGGGCGCGTCAGACCGGGCGGCGGACAAAGCGTCTGAAAGCTTTCGCCTGCGGCAAGCCCCTCCTGTTTCAGTCTGCGGAAAAGCAGGGCGAGGTCCGTATGGCGATAGCTGATCTCCTGCCGGACACGCTGCAAGAGCAAGAGCGTCTTTTCCAGTGCCGCCAGATACCGTCGCGTATTCTGGCAGACCGCATCCCCTGCACACCAGCCGCAGCCCAGCCAGAACAGCGCACAGACGACTCGAAGCGTTTTCACGAGACACGCACCTCTTTCAGCTGCCCCGGCGCAGTGCGGCCTTTCAGAAGCACTGCCATATGGAGCGCACCGCACTTTTGCAGATACTGCACCTGCGGACGGCGGGCAGCCTCTTCCCAGCTGGCGGCATGAAGTGTGGCGATAAATTCCACCCCGCTGAAAAGCCCCTGCTCCAGCGCATAAAGCTCGTCCATCCCGCCCAGCTCGTCCAATAAGATGACCTGCGGCGAGAGGGTGCGCAGAGCCATCTGCACCGCCTGTCCCTTGGGGATGCCGCTGAGGATGTCGAGCGGAAGCGCCGCGCTTTCCTCCGAGGGGAATATCTCTCTTCGCTCGTCGATGACGGCCACGGCCCTGTTCTGTTTTGCAAGTTCCCGGGCGACACCTCGCAGAAGGGTCGTTTTGCCGCTGTCGGGTTCCCCCATCAGGAGCATCCCGATAAATCGCTGCTGCAGAATATCCCGGAGTTTCTGTGGCAGAGGAAATTCCCGGTTCCGGGCAACGCGGATATTTACCGAGCGCAGCTCCTGCAAGACGGCGCTCTGCCCCGGTGCGCAGTAAAACTGTCCGGCCAGCCCGGCGCGGCACCCGCAGCTGAGCGTGACATAGCCCGCCGCAATTTCTGTCTCGTGGCTGTGTACCGACCCGCCGCAGAGGGTGACGAATATCTCTTCCATCTGCAAGGGCGTCAGCCGGAGCGTCTGCAGCGCAGGCAGCTTCGCCGGGCAGCAGGGCTTTCCGCCGATGGTCAGCTGTACTCCGCAGCCGACCCGGAGGCGTATCTCATGTACCTGTTCTGCAGTGTCCGGCGGCAGGGCGCTCAAAGGCCGCGCCAGCCATGCAGGCAGAGCCCGAACAGCGCGGTAATACTCGTCCATCTTGTTTCTCCTTCTGTCTCGTCATTTTGGCTTCTTGCTCCTACTGTATGCGGCGGCAGAGTTTTTAGAACGCAAAAAAGGCCCACGCAGCGGAGACACCCACTGCATGAGCCTTTTGAGTCTATTCTATTTAAGCTTCCGGTTCATCCCGCAGCATGGCAAGGAATTCTTCCTCCGTCAGCACAGGTACGCCGAGGGCCTGTGCCTTGGTCAGCTTGGAGCCTGCTGCTGTGCCGGCCACAACGTAAGCCGTCTTTTTGGAGACTGAGCCGCTGGCTTTGCCGCCGTTTTTGACGATGAGAGCCTCTGCCTCATTGCGGGAGAGCGTCTCGAGGGTGCCGGTGACGACCAGCGTCATTCCAGCCAGCTTGTCGCCCTTCGGTTCGCCCTTCCAGGTCATGTTCACCCCGGCGTCGGCCAGACGATGGATAAGGTCTGTGGTGCCGTCTTTTGCGAAAAACTCTACCACGCTCTGACCCATCACGCCTCCGAAACCGTCGATCTCGCTGATTTTTTCAATATCTGCCTCCCGGATGGCTTCCAGTGTGCCGAAATGCTCAGCCAGCAATGCAGCGGCCTTGTCGCCGATGTTGCGGATGCCGAAGCCGAACAGCAGCTTGTCAAGATTGTTCTGCTTGGAATTTTCGATGGCGTGGAGGAGATTCGCTGCGCTCTTCTCCTTGAACTTCTCCAGTGTCAGCAGCTGCTCGAGCGTCAAATCATAAAGGTCCGCTGCCGAATGGACGAGGCTTTTTTCCACCAGCTGTGTCGCAACAGCAGTTCCCAAGCCGTCGATGTCCATCGCATCACGGGAGGCAAAATGGATGATGTTGCGCAGAGACTGGGCCGGGCACTCGGGGTTGACGCAGCGCAGGGCGGCTTCATCCTCGAGATGGACGACCGGTGCGCCGCAGGACGGGCAGGCTGTCGGCATCCGGTAAGGCTCCGCGTTCTCCGGGTGATGGACGACGCCGATGACCTCCGGGATGATGTCGCCGGCTTTCCGCACCTGAATGGTATCGCCGATGCAGAGGCCGAACTGGCGGATGAAATCCTCGTTGTGGAGGGTCGCGCGGGCCACCGTCGTACCGGCGAGGAAGACCGGGTCGAAGCAGGCCGTCGGGGTCAATACGCCTGTGCGGCCCACAGCGACATCGATGCTGCGCAAGGTCGTCTCCTTGACTTCGGGCGGATACTTGAACGCGATGGCCCAGCGGGGGAACTTGTTGGTAGAACCCATCAGATCGCGCTGGGCGAAGTGATTGACTTTGATGACCGCACCATCCATGTCGAAATCGAGCTTTGAGCGGTTCTGCCCGATCTGTTCGATCTCCTTGATCGCGTCCTCGATGTCGTGGACGATGTGGTAGCGGGGTGAGACCGGCAGACCGAGACTTTTGAGGTAATCGAGGCTTTCCGCGTGGGTAGTCAGCTCCTTGCCACGCACCTGCTGGACGTTGAAAACAAAAATCGAAAGGCCGCGGCTCCCAGTGATCTTGGCGTCCTTCTGGCGCAGCGAACCGGCGGCGGCGTTGCGGGGATTCTTGAAGGGTGCCGCGCCCTGCAGCTCCTGCTCGGCGCAGAGGTGCTGGAACGCCTCATGGGGCATATAAACCTCGCCGCGCACCTCGAGAAACTCAGGGGCATTCTTCAGCTTCTTCGGTATCTTTTTGATAGCCCGGACATTGGCGGTGACGTCCTCGCCCACGACACCGTCGCCGCGGGTAGAAGCACGGACCAGTTCACCGTTCTCGTACTCAAGGCTGCAAGAAAGACCGTCGATCTTGATCTCGACGACATACTCCGGCTCGATACCCGCGTCACGCACCCTGCGGTCGAAATCACGCAGTTCATCGTAGGAAAATGCATCCAGCAAGCTTTCCATCTTGACGGCATGTGTCACTTTTGCGAAGCGCCCGCTGGGGGTGCCGCCGACGTGCTGGGTGGGTGAAGCCGGAGTGACCAGCTCCGGGTACTGCGCCTCCAGCTCCTTCAATTCCCGCGTCAGGGCGTCGTATTCAAAGTCCTCGAGTTCGGGGGCGTCCTGGTCGTAATAAAGGCGGTTATTCTTCTCGATCACAGCGCGCAGTTCCTCTACGCGCTTCTTGGCTTGTTCCAGTTCCACAGTTCCACTCTCCTGCCTGACGCGGGACAGAGCGCCGCGTCTTGATTCTCTTGCGATAGTATACCACAAAACGGTGTTTTTCGTAAACAAAAAAAGCAGAGCTGCTTTCCCCCTTTTTACTGAGAAATACAGCTCTGCGCTATGTTCAAAAACTCAAATCGAGATCGTATTGCAGACGTCCACGAGGACCGGGTCGATGCTCTTGGTCATCTCGAGAGCCTCATCTACGGGGTAATCCACCAGCTCCTCACCCTTCATGCCGACGATGCGGTTATACTTGCCCTGCTCGAGCAGGCAGACAGCGTGGTAGCCCATAGCAGAGGCGTTCACACGGTCACGCAGCGTGGGAGAGCCGCCGCGCTGGACATGGCCCAGAATGGTGGCACGGGTGTCGATGCCGGTGCGGGCCTGGATCTCGTTGGCGATCTCCTGAGAATGGCCGATGCCCTCGGCCACGATGACGATGAAGTGGCGCTTGCCGGTGCGCTGGGTCTCGACGATCTTATCGAGGATGTCGCGCTGCATATCGAATTCCTTCTCGGGCAGCAGCACGGCCATAGCGCCGGAGGCGATGGCGACATTCAGGGCAATGTAACCAGCGTTGCGGCCCATGACCTCGACGACGCTGCAGCGGTCATGGCTCTGGGTGGTGTCACGCAGCTTGTCGATCATCTCCAGAGCAGTGTTCATAGCGGTATCGTAACCGATGGTGTAGTCGGTGCAGGCAATATCGTTGTCGATGGTGCCGGGCAGGCCGATCATCGGGATGCCGCGGTGTGCCAGCTCACGGGCGCCGCGGTAAGAACCGTCGCCGCCGATGACCACCAGCGCGTCAATGCCAAGCTCACGGCACTTGGCAGCGCCCTTATCCTGACCCTCTTTGGTCTTGAACTCAAGGCAGCGTGCGGTGTAGAGGATGGTGCCGCCGGCAGAGATGATGTTCGAGACACTGCGCAGGTTCATTTCGAAGCACTCGCCGTTCAGCAGACCGTTATAGCCGCGCTGGATGCCAATCATGCGGAAACCCTTGTGCAGGCCGGTGCGGACCACGGCACGGACAGCTGCATTCATGCCAGGGGCGTCGCCGCCGCTGGTGAGAACACCGATCGTCTTGATTTGCTTTTCCATAGAGAGATTCCCTCCAATTTGTTTCTTCACATACCACTCGGGGCGCGCGCATCCCCTTCTTCCACAGATGCGGCCCGACTCGATGCAACCTATTTGCTATGGCTTGCCTTAGACAAGTATATCACAAAGTTAATCATTTGAAAACAGCGAAGGCATAATGATTGATGCACAGAAATGTCATTTTGTTGCGACATTGCGTTCACCAAGCAGACGTTTCAGCTCCTGGAGCAGCAGTGGATGGCCCGAAGCATAGAGTCTCCGGGGCGCGGCGAGCTTCTGCTTGACATCCTCGAGATAGAAAATGACGGGCATATCGCCGTCGAATATCTCAAGGAGATTGATGACCTTTGCATACTCTGGGCAGCTGCGGGACGGCAGGCGGACATAGAGCCGCTGGGCGGCATCCCGCATGAGGTCGGGGCGGTTGGCCTGCGGGCGTTTGGGGTCATAGCCCTCGATGGGCGAGATGCTCTCAGCCATCAGCTTGGAAGGCTCATCTTCACGCACAGAGAGGCGTCCCTCGATGACCACGACGGCATTCTCCTTGAGCGCATCGCGGAAAGTATCCAGTACCCGTGGGAAGACGATGACCTCCATCGTACCGGTCAGGTCCTCCACGCTGGTGAAGGCCATCATCGTGTTGGACTTGGTGGTCATCATCCGGTTTTTGACGACGGTACACACGATACGGACATGATTGCCGTCCAGCTTGTGAGCGTCCTCGCCGGTGAGCTCCTTGATGCTGTTGGACGCAAAGCGTGCCGACTGTTCCCGATAGGCGTCCAGCGGGTGGCCGGACAGATAGAGGCCGCTGACCTCTTTCTCCTGCTGGAGCAGTTCGGTGTGGCTGTACTCCGGGAAGGGCTTTATCTCGTAGCTGTCGGTGTCTGCAGTCTGAGATTCTCCGCTCATCACCGAGAACAGGTCCAGCTGTCCCTCGAGATTGCGGCGGGAGTCGCTCTCCACGCTCTTGATGATGCCGTCCACAGCTTCCACAAGGCTGTGGCGGTTGACGCCCATACTGTCGAAGGCACCCGCCTTGATAAGGCATTCCACGGCCCGGCGGTTCAGCTCAGTGCCGTGCATCCGCTTACAGAAATCATAGAGGCTCGAATAAGGCTCCTCTTGTCTCTCTTCCACGACTCGCTCGATGAGGTTGCGGCCCACATTCTTGACCGCATTCAGGCCGAAACGGATCTTGCCGTTGTCCGCCGTGAAGCCGCCGTTCGAGATATTGACGTCCGGCGGAAGCACCTTGAGGCCCAGGCGGGCGCACTCGCCCGAATACTCGATGACTTTGTCGGTATTGTCAAGCACACTGGTGAGCAATGCGGCCATAAACTCGCTGGGGTAATGACACTTGAGATAAGCCGTCTGGAATGCGACGTAAGCGTAGCAGGCAGCATGGCTTTTATTGAAGGCGTAGGACGCAAAACTCGACATTTCATCGTAGATCTCGTTGGCGACTTCCTCGGAGATGCCATTGGCGACACAGCCCGGGCATTCGTGGCCCGGCTCGGTGCAGCCATGGACAAAATGCTCACGTTCTGCCTCCATCACCGCGTGCTTCTTTTTACTCATGGCACGGCGGACGTTATCTGCCTGTCCGAACGAGAAACCGGCCAGCTCACGGAATATCTGCATGACCTGTTCCTGGTAGACGATACAGCCGTTGGTGACGTCGAGGATATGGGCCAGCTGAGGGGTCTTATAGCTGATCTTATCCGGCTCGTGGCGGTTGCGCAGGTAGGTCGGGATGGAGTCCATCGGGCCGGGGCGGTAAAGACTGATAAGAGCGATGACATCTTCAAGGTTCTGCGGCTGCAGACCCACGAGGACCTGTTTCATACCCGAGGATTCGAGCTGGAACACGCCCTCCGTTTCACCCTGACCCAGCATCTTATAAGTCGCTGCATCGTCATAATCCAGCTTTTGGATGGAGAAGGACGGGTCTTTTTTCTGGACGGCCGCCTCCGCGTCCCGGATGACCGTCAGGGTGCGCAGGCCGAGGAAGTCCATTTTCAGCAGACCCAGCTCTTCGATCTCGGTCATATTGAACTGGGTGACAGGCAGGCCGTCGTTGGTGGCTAGGGGCAGATAATAGTCTGTCGGTTCCGGGGTAATGACGACGCCGGCCGCATGGGTGGAGGCGTGGCGGGGCATTCCTTCAACCTTCAGCGCAGTGTCGATAAGTTCTGTGACCTGCGGGTCGCTGTCGTACATCCGCTTCAGCTCCGGCGAGACCTCCAAGGCGCGTTTCAGCGTCATTTTCAGCTCCATCGGCACCTGCTTTGCCACCACATCCACGCTCTGGTAGGGCATACCCATCACGCGGCCCACATCGCGGATGGCGTTGCGGGCGGCCATGGTACCGAAGGTGACGATCTGGGCCACATGGTCTGCGCCGTACTTCCGGTTGACGTAGTCGATGACCTCCTGACGGCGCTCGTAGCAGAAATCGACGTCAAAATCGGGCATACTGACGCGCTCGGGGTTCAGGAATCGCTCGAAGATGAGGTTATAGCGGATGGGGTCGATGTCGGTGATGCCTACACAGTAAGCCGCGATGCTGCCCGCGCCCGAGCCACGGCCCGGGCCTACCGGAATACCCTGGCTCTTGGCGTAGTTGATATAATCCCAGACAATGAGGTAGTAGTTGGTATAGCCCATCGACTTGACCACGCCGATCTCATAGGTCAGGCGGTCCTTATTGGACTGTGGGACGTCCGGGCCGTAGCGGCGCTCGAGGCCGTCCCAGCAGAGCTTCTCGAAAAACTCCTGATTGTCCATCCCGTTCGGGGCTTTGTAATATGGAATTTTGGTGTGCCCAAAATCGAAGTCAAAATTGCACTGATCCGCGATTTTCTGGGTGTTGGCACAGGCTTCCGGCACCATTGCGAACAACTCATACATTTCATCTGTCGTTTTGACGTAGAATTCGTCGGTCCGGAACTCCATCCGGTCAGCGTCCTGAATGGTCTTGCCGGTCTGGATGCAGAGCAGGATGCTCTGCATCTTGGCGTCATCCTTCCGCAGATAGTGGGAGTCGTTGGTGGCCGCCATCGGGATGCCGGCCTCCCGCGCCAGTTTGATGAGCTGGGGCAGGACGATCGTATCCTCTTCGAGGCCGTGGTCCTGCAGTTCGATGTAGTAATTGCCCTTGCCGAACAGCTCCTGATACCACAGGGCCGTGGACTTTGCCCGCTCGTAGTCTCCCGCCAGAATGGCTTGCGGGATCTCGCCTGCGAGGCAGGCAGACAGGCAGATAAGCCCCTCATGATACTGCTCGAGGAGCTGCTTGTCTACACGAGGCTTGGAATAAAAGCCCTCCACGAAGGCAGCGGACACCATCTTGATGAGGTTCTTATAGCCGGTCTCATTCTTGCAGAGCAGGATAAGATGGTTGTTGCCGTCGATTTTGTTGACTTTATCGAAGCGGGTGCGGGTGGCCACATAGACCTCACAGCCGATGATGGGCTTGATGCCTGCCTTTTTTGCGGCCTTATAGAACTGGACACAGCCGTACATGACGCCGTGGTCCGTGATGGCGATGGCATTCTGGCCACACTCCTTGACGCGGTCCATGAGCTGGTCGATACGGCAGGCACCGTCCAGCAGGCTGTATTCGGTATGGAGGTGGAGATGAACGAAGTCTCTCCCCTGACGGTTCCCCTCGGTCACATCGCTCATGCTCCTGCCTCCTCTGTTTCAGTGTGTTCTTCGAGCCGCTGACGCAGGGCGTCGGCCAGCGCTTCCAGCTTTTTCATCCGGTGAGAAAGGCCCGATTTGCTCATGGGCGGGTCAAAGCATCCGCAGAGCGCCGTCAGCGATAAATCAGGATATTCCAGCCGCCGGGCTGCTGCCTGCTGCAGCGCCTCGGGCAGCATTTTCAGCGCCCCCTGCGCTTCCAGAAAGCGGATGGCTTTGAGCGTCTGGGCGTTGGCACGGGCCGTCTTGCCCAGGTTTGCGGTATCGCAGTTTGTGTGGCGGTTGATTTGGTTCCGCATCTGCTTGACAGCCTTCTGAGCGCTGAGCTGGGCCGATGCCTCTGCCGCCCCCATAAAGGAAAGGATGCGCTCCACGTTGTCGCAGCTTTTGACGTAAACAAGGTTCACGCCGTTGCGGCGGGTGCGGTGGGGCGCAAACTCGTGCTCCGCCAGCAGGGCTTCGAAGTCGCGCGCAAGGTTCGTGCGGCCGGTGAGGAACTCGATGTTATACTCCTTTTGCGGGTCAGTGACCGTGCCGCTGCACAAAAAAGCTGCCCCGATGTACGCGCTGACGCAGGTCTGGCAGCGAATCAGTCCGGGGTCTATCTGCAGGCTCGTCTCGGTGCCGGTGGTGCCGAAAAGCTCATGCATCCGCGCCACCTGCTCCGGTGTGCGGATGCTGAACTCATAGACCACCCCGCTGGGACGCTGCTTCTCGATGATGTCGCCCTGTACGCCGCAGCGCGCAAACAGCTGGGAAGCCACCTGCGTCGTCAGCTCCTGTTCCGTCTGCAGCACCAGCCCGCTGGCGTCGAAGTACTTGGCGAAGCAGGCAATTCCATAGGCGGCAGCGCGGACGCAGCAGTCCTTCTGCAGACTGCGCCGGGCGATCTCCTCCCTTGCCTGGGATGCAAAACTCATGATATGTTTATCCTTTCAACGGACAGGATCGCGGTGCTGGATGCCGGGCTTGTAGCCAAGCTTTTCGCAGTATTCCGCGATTTTCCGCGCAAATGTGATGGAGCGATGCTTGCCGCCGGTGCAGCCCACTGCGATGGTGAGCTGGCTTTTGCCTTCCTTGACGTAGAGCGGAAGAGCATATTCCAGAAACGATTCATAGCGCTTCAAAAGCTCCTGCGCCTCCGGGTGGCTCATGACAAAATCGACGACCTCTTCATCAAGACCCGTTTTATGCTTCAGTTCCGGGACATAAAAAGGGTTGGGCAGACAGCGGACATCCAGCACCAGATCCGCCTCCGGCGGGATGCCGAACTTGAAGCCGAAGGACATAACCGTCAGACGCATGGCGCTCTTCGCGCCGCCGTTCTGGTTGAACAGGTCGCAGATGCGCTCTTTGTTCTGAGAAGTCGAGAGCAATCCAGTATTGATGGTGTAGTCCGCCCGGTCTTTGAGGGGCTGCAAGATCTCGCGCTCCCTGCGGAAGGCTTCCCGGGTGGAAAGGCCGTCGGAAATGCTCATCGGATGGCGGCGGCGCGTCTCACTGTAGCGGCGCATCAGCACATCGTCCGGGGCATCAAGGAACAAGATCTCATATTCTATCCCCTGCGCGTCCAGCTGAGAAAGAGCTTCTTCGATTTCTTCCGGCGTGCGGCAGCCGCGGATGTCCATACAGAGAGCCACCCGCTTGAGCTGGTTGTCACCCGCTTTCGAAAACGCCGTGATGCTGGGCAGCAGTGCCGCCGGGATGTTATCAATGCAGAAAAAGCCGATGTCTTCCAGCGCATTCATGGCGACAGATTTGCCTGCACCGGAAAGGCCGCTGACGATGAGAAGATTCATTTTGCACGCCTCTTTCTTTTATGCTTCCACCACACGAATTTCTTTTTCGAGGTCGTAGCCGGTCTTTTCTTTCACGATGGCGCGCACCTCATCGCACAGAGCCAGCACATCTGCACAGGTCGCTCCACCCAGATTGACCACAAAGCCGCAGTGCTTGTCACTGACGGCTGCGCCGCCATGGCGATAGCCCCGCAGACCGCACTGGTCGATGAGGGCCGCCGCAAATGCGCCCACCGGCCGCTTGAAGGTGCTGCCGGCACTGGGCTTGTCGAGAGGCTGTTTGTCTTTGCGGCGGGCCATCAGGTCGTCCATCCTGGAGCGGATGTCGGCGGCATTGCCTCTTGCAAGGTGGAACTTTGCCGAGAGGATGCAGCCGCCGTTTTCTTCGAAAATGCTGTGGCGGTATCTGAGGTCGAGCTGTTCTGCCGGTATCTCAACGGTCTCCCCTTCTGCGGTCAGATACCGCACGGAGACCAGCACGTCCTTCATCTCGCCGCCGTAAGCTCCGGCGTTCATGTAGACAGCACCGCCCACCGTACCCGGGATGCCGTAGGCAAACTCAAGACCGGTGAGGCTGTTTTCCAGCGCCGTCAAGCAGAGCGACGAGAGCATCTTGTCCGCACCGACAACGACAGCATCGTAAGTCAGGGCCGGATCTTTGCCCGGGAAACAGATGTTTTCAAGAATACCGATCGCGCTCTTCATGGCCGATACATTGATGACAGCTCCCCGGTAGCCCGCATCCTCAAACAGGATGTTGCTGCCGTTGCCCAGCAGATAATATTTGACATTCGCTTCCTTCGCCAGCTTGATGGCGGCGCAGAGCTGCGCCTCATTTTCCGGCAGGATAAAGACATCTGCCGGGCCGCCGATGCGGAAAGTGCAGTGCGCGCTGAGCGGCTCATTTTCTTTGTATGCAATGCCCGCAGCGGACAAAGCCTGTTTCAATCGTTCCATTCGTTCTCCCTCTATCGGTAGAAAATCAGTCCATCGTGTCGTTCAGGCCCAGACGGATGAGCAGCTCCTTGGCGGCGTTATAGCCCATCTTCTTCTGGCGGTTATTGATAGCCGCCGTTTCCAGCACGACTGCGAGGTTGCGTCCGGGCGAAACGGGGATGATGGTGCTGGGGATGTTGACGCCCAGAATGTCATAATACTCGCTTTCCAAGCCGGTGCGCTGATAGTTTTTGGTGGGGTCCCATGCTTCCAGCTGGACAACGAGGTCGAGGCTTTCACTCACCTTGACCGCGCCCACGCCGAACACGCGGGCCACGTTGACGATGCCGATGCCGCGCAGCTCAATGAAGTGGCGGATGTTTTCCGGCGCAGTACCCATGATCTGACGGTTGGAGACCTTGCGCAGCTCCACGGCATCGTCGGCGACGAGGCGGTGGCCGCGCTTGACCAGCTCGATGGCCAGCTCGCTCTTGCCGATGCCGCTGTCGCCGAGAATGAGGATGCCTTCACCGTAAACTTCCACCAGCACGCCGTGGCGGGTGATGCGGGGAGCCAGTTCAAGGTTCAGCACGCTGATGAGGCTGCCCATCATGGTGCAGGTCGTCTCGTTGGAGCGCAGCAGGGCTACACCGTGCTGCTTTGCAAGCTCCTGCATCTCCGGGAAGGGTTCCAATTCCTCGTTGCGGCAGAGGATGACGGCCGGAGGCTGCTGGCGGAACAGCTGGTCAAGGCGCTCACGGCGCTTTTCCGCCGTAAGACCGGCCAGAAAGTTCATCTCCGCAAGGCCCATGATCTGTAAGCGCAGCTTATCGAAATAATCGTAGTAACCGGCCAGAAACAGACCGGGACGGTTGACCTCTGCGATCTCGACGCTGATCTTGTCCAAGTCGCAGGGCGTATAGATAACCTCGAGGCTGACCTTCTCGACCAGCCGCTTGAGCGAAACAGCGAAATTCCCCATTCGTTTTTCCTCCTGCATCCTCTGTGCTCCGCCATACCAAAAGGCAGCACAGTTTATCCTTCCTTATATTATAATCGAGATGGACAGCAAAAACAACAATTCTTTCAGGAATCTTTTCTGGTTTTGCGCCAGCGCTTGCATCCGGGGGCCAAAACCATATAATAGGAGGCAGGGATAGAGTTTACTTTACATGAGTTTTACATTTCGCCGGTTTCCGATTTTACATTCCGCTCGTATACTCATAATCAGGGATAGGACCGGTGAAATCCAGTGCAGGTCGTGTAAAAAGTTGAGACATGCTCCTGCACGGGTCCTCTACGGCCGCTGTCGATGTACAAACGCAAGCTTCAACAAGTGAGGAGTAAAACATGACTCTATTCAATGTCTTTTCTCTGCTGGGCGGTCTGGCTCTGTTCCTGTTCGGCATGGACATCATGGGCAAAGCCCTTGAGAAACAGGCCGGCGGCCATCTGCAGAAGATCCTGAGCAAGCTGACGGATAACCCCCTCAAGGGCTTCTTCCTCGGTCTGTGCGTGACCGCCATCATCCAGAGTTCCAGCGCTACCACCGTCATGGTGGTCGGCTTCGTCAACAGCGGCATCATGGAGCTGCATCAGGCCATCGGCATCATTATGGGCAGCAATGTGGGTACCACTGTCACCAGCTGGCTGCTGAGCCTTTCCGGCCTGCAGGGCGACAGCATCTGGATCCAGATGCTCAAGCCCACCTCCTTCAGCCCCATTCTCGCCTTTATCGGCATCCTGCTCTATATGGGCAAGAATGAGAAGAAAAAAGGCATCGGCACCATCCTCATCGGCTTTGCCATCCTGATGACCGGCATGACTGCCATGTCCAATGCCGTCGAGCCCCTGCAGGGTGAGGCATGGTTCACCAACCTCTTCGTCCGCTTCTCCAATCCCATCCTCGGCGTTCTGGTGGGCGCACTGGTCACCGGCATCATCCAGAGTTCCAGCGCCAGCGTCGGCATCCTGCAGGCGCTGAGCGCTACCGGCGTCATCACCTACGGCAGCGCTATCCCCATCATCATGGGTCAGAATATCGGTACCTGTGTCACCGCGCTGATTTCTTCTGTGGGCGCAAATAAGAATGCCCGCCGTGCCGCCATGGTCCACCTCTACTTTAACATCATCGGCGTCACGGTCTTTCTGGGCGGTTTCTACGGTCTGAACGCTGTGGTCCACTTTGATTTTGTGAACGAGACCATCGCCGCCTGGGGCATTGCTGTGGTCCACTCCGCCTTCAACATCGCGGCCACCATCATCCTTCTCCCCTTCGCAAATGGTCTGGAAAAGCTGGCCATCCTCACCATCCCCGACGACGCCGAAAAAGAGAGCTTTGCTCTGCTGGATGAGCGTCTGCTGAACACCCCGGCTGTGGCCGTGGCCCGCGCCCACTCTGCTACTGCTGACATGGCCGAGCTGGCCCGTGTGGGCGTCATGCAGGCCATGAGCCTGACCCACACCTGGGATGATACGCTGGCCCAGAAAGTCCGGGATGAGGAGAGCAAGGTTGACCAGTACGAGGACGCCCTCGGCACCTATCTGGTCAAGCTGTCCAGCCGTGAGCTGAACCATGCGGACAGCCAGAGCGTGAATACTCTGCTCCACACCATCAGCGATTTCGAGCGCATCAGCGACCATTCCGTGAACCTTCTGGAATCCGCACAGGAGATGCACACCAAGGAGATCAACTTCTCCACCGACGCCCGCGAAGAGCTGCAGGTGCTTGAGGACGCCGTGCAGGACGTGCTGAACCGCACCACCGACGCCTTCCGCAAGGATGACCTGCATCTGGCAAGCAAGGTCGAGCCTCTGGAGACCGTCGTGGACGAGCTAGTGCGTGCCATCAAGGCACGGCACGTCGCCCGCCTGCAGGCCGGCAGCTGTTCCATCGAGTATGGCTTCGTGCTGGAAGACCTGCTGACCAACTACGAGCGCGTCTGCGACCACTGCAGCAATGTGGCAGTTGCCCAGATCGAGGTGGCGCAGGACAGCTTCGACACCCACGCCTACCTCAACGATCTGCGCAGCGGCCATGCCTCCACCAAGGAGAGCGAGCAGTTCCAGCGCCGCCTGAACCGCTACCGTGAGCGCTATCTCTTCCCCGACGAAAACGTCACCGAAATGGAGGACAAACAGGCATGATCTATATCGTAGAAGACGATTCGGCCATCCGTGAATTAGAGCAGTATGCATTGCAGTCCAACGGCTACGAGGCCGTGGGCTTCGAGTCCTCAGAACCCTTCTGGCAGGCCGTCCACACCACGCCGCCGGAACTGGTCATTCTGGACGTGATGCTCCCCGGTGAGGACGGCTTCTCCATCCTGAAAAAGCTCCGCGCCGCCCCTTCCCTGCGGCGTCTGCCCATCATCATGATAACGGCCAAGTCCAGCGAGCTGGACACCGTGCGCGGCCTCGACTGCGGCGCAGACGACTACATCACCAAACCTTTCGGCATCATGGAGTTCCTGAGCCGGGTGCGGGCAGCCCTCCGCCGGGCAGAGCCCGAGGCGCGGCCCAACGTCTACAGCTTCCGGGAGATCCTGCTGGACAATGCCCGCCACAGCGTCACCGTCAGCGGCGCACCGGTGGAGCTGACCTACAAAGAATACAGCCTGCTCCGCCTGCTGCTGGAAAACACCAACCTTGTCGTCACCCGCGAGACCATTTTGCAGGTGGTGTGGGGTACTGACATCTCGGTGGAGAGCCGGACCGTGGATATGCACATCCGCACCCTGCGCAAAAAGCTGGGCGACGCCGGAAAGTACATCTGCACGGTGCGGAAGGTGGGCTACAAGCTGACGGACAGCGAGGAGGAGCTCGAGCAATGAAACCACGCAGCATGGAAGAAAAAATAAGCTATCTGCTGTTTCTGATGGGCTTTGCGGGGCTGGCGTGTACCGCTGCGCTCTGCATCTTTGTGTTCCACAAGGCGTTCCGGGAGCAGGCCTGGACAGCCCTCAAGAGGGAAACTGACCTTGTGGCCGTCGGCTGTGCGCAGGTGGACGACCCCAGCCAGCTGGAAACTTATGTGGACGGCTCGCTGCGCATTACTCTCATCGCCTCGGACGGCAGTGTGCTCTTTGAGTCGGCCACCAACCAGCCGATGGAAAACCATCTGAGCCGCCCCGAGATACAACAGGCCATGAAGAGCGGCGTGGGCCGCGACTGCCGCGACTCCCAGACGCTGGGCTATGAGACTTATTATTACGCCATGCTGCTGACGAACGGAGACATCCTCCGGGTGGCGCAGGACTCTGAGACGATCTGGTCGATTTATGACGCCGCTCTGCCTGCCATCGTGCTGAGCTGTTTCCTGATGATGGGCGCAGCCGCTATCATTGCCGGACTGCTGACCAAGAGCCTTGTCCAGCCTGTTCTCAAGATGACCGATGACCTCGACCACATCCAGGAGAATGTCCCCTACAAGGAGCTTATCCCCTTTGCCGAGAACATCCACTCCGACCGGATGCTGCGGGAAAATAACGAGAAAATGCGGCAGGAGTTCACGGCCAATGTCAGCCACGAGCTGAAAACGCCTCTGACCAGCATCTCCGGTTATGCAGAGCTCATCGAGACCGGCATTGCAAAACCCGCGGATACGCCGGATTTTGCCCGCAAGATCCATGTAGAGGCCAGCCGGATGATACAGCTGGTCAACGATATTCTGCAGCTCTCCCACCTCGACAATGTGAGCGAGACGGGTGCTGCGCCTGCAATGGAAACGGTCGATCTGCTGGATGTGGCCCGCGAGTGCGTGGAACGCCAGAAGGTCAACGCCCGGCACTCCTATATCTCCCTGACCTACCTCGGCGAAAGCGCCCCTGTGACAGGCAGCCGCAGCCTGCTGGATGAGCTGTGCCAGAACCTCTGCGACAACGCCATCCGCTACAACCGCCCCGGTGGAAAAGTCCAGATCATCACGGCATGCACCCGGGACGGTCACTGCACCCTGACCGTGAAGGACAACGGCATCGGTATCCCGAAAGAGGCGCAGACCAGCGTGTTCGAGCGCTTCTACCGGGTGGACAAGAGCCGCAGCAAAGCCACCGGCGGCACCGGTCTGGGTCTGGCCATCGTCAAACACATCGCCCGCATCCACAACGCCCGCATCAAGCTGGACAGCGTTGTGGACGAGGGTACCACCATCACCGTGATCTTCGAAACGGCTTCTTAAAATTTCATGAGCTTCACGTCTGCCCGAATTTCCGGGCAGACGTTTTTTGTTGTGAGCGCAAAGTGACCGTCACGCAGTGCCTGATGCGCACCGAGTCCGGAGATGTCCAGCCCCAGCGTCCAGCAGCGGCGGACGGTGTCCGCACAGAGGGCTTCCAGTTCTGCTTCGGCGTCGGCGGGCAGGGCATTATTGCGTGAGAGCGCGTTCACCCGGAGAAGAAAGCTCTCCCCTTCCCGCTCCACGCCGCAGAAAGCCCGGCGCAGGCGGAGCGGCCCAGATTCCAGAAAAAAACGATGCTCCCCTGTATCCGTCCAGCTTTTGCCCTGCAATAAGAGCGCCATTTCCGTCTGGGACTCGGTCAGCCGGCCGGTCTGTTCAGGGGTAACAACGAGGGCTTCGGGCCTGTAATGTGCAGCCTCGTCGTCCAGCGCCACGACAGGCAGGATGAAGCCGCTGCTCTGCTGATAGAGCCGGGGCGCGGCCGGGGCAGTGTTTTTGACGCATTGCAGGAGATTTTCAGGCAGGACGTCTGATTCATCGGCCCGCTCTTTCAGTGTCTCTACCGAAAAGCTTCCCCCGAACACCCGGGACGCCAGCCGCCCGTAGGGTCGATGGAGAAACAGTTCTTCACAGGCGGCCAGCGTCTGCCGCACCGAATCCTGCCCGGCCAGAAGATATTCGCAGAGCCGCCAGTCCGCCCGCTGGGGCAGGGCTTCCTCGGCGGCAGAAATGGCAGAAGAAAGCTCGGGGCCTCGGCCCATACAGAGACGGATAGCGGCTTTGGCCTCGGAGGAATCGGCGGAAGCTTCCGGGAACTGGTACAGCAGGCCCACCGTCCAGCTGTCGCCGCTGGTCTCGACGAGAAGGGCGCGTATCATGCTTTTTTCGGTGTTGTCCCAGTGCAAAAAGAGGCAGAGCCAGACGACGAGGACGCCTGCGGCCATCAGCCGCAGCCAGCCCCGGCGGGTCATCGTGCAGCCTCCGCATTGACAGGCCCTTCGGCAAGGCGCTCACAGAGCAGCCGGACGGCACGGACGATAAAGCCGAAGCGGAAGATCGCCGCCGCCAGCCAGAGGAGCAGGAACGCGGCATCAAAGCGGGAGATGCCGCCGAAGCTCCACGCCCGCAGCAGCTCATAGCCCGGGTAAGCCTGCGGTGCGCCGAAAAGAAGGGCCAGCCCCAGCGCATAACCCGAGGAAATGACGGAAGCGATGATTGGAAGCCACACGACAGGCTTTTTACTGATTTTCGCATTATTTTCGCTCATACAGAGAAGCGGAAAGGAGAAATATTCCGGGTAAAAAGATGCATCCGGAAGCACAAACGAATGTGCCGTCTCACCTGTCACGAGCACCTGCCATTGCAGCTGTCCGGCCAGCCCCAGCACACAGAACACGATGCCCAGCATTACGAGCCACCCGAGGACGGAGGCCATCCGGTCGTACAACTCACAGCCGAGGCTCCACCCTGCCCAGAGAAAGAACGGCAGCAGACCGATGAAGGCCATAGACGCAAACTGTTCCCAGCAGGCTTGTTGGAGCATTGCAGCCGTCCGGACAAGCTCGAAGAGATACCAGAGCAGAAAGACGGCACAGATGCACTTTCCTGCAAAGCCCGGGCGGTTCAGACGGGAGGCGTTGACCGAGACGAGCGCGGCAAGGAGCACGAAGGCCGCTGCCACCAGTACATTGCTCAGCAGGACGGCGCGGACGGAGCCGGTCTGCCCTGCCCCGAAGATGGCGCGGCCCAGCTCTGCCGCCGCGACGCTGAGTGCCAGCGTCTGGGCCGAGAATGTCTGTTTTTGCTGCATTCAGGACCCCCTCCTTTGCCAGATGGTGAATGGGCGGCGGGACAGCGCCCGATAGTTGCGGCGGACGACGCCGTCACCCGAAAAGACTGCGCCCGAAAGATAGGGCACCCCCATCGCGGAGATGGACGTCAGTGCGGCCAACACGCCCAAGGCCGCACACACCAGACCTACCGGGCCGGCCAGACCGGCGGCCAGCGTAACGCCCAATCGCAGCAATGTGGCCGGTTCGTACAGCGAGGGCGTCACAAAGACCGAGATGGCCGTGATGCTGGCTACGAGGATGACCGGCGTGCTCAGCAGTCCGGCCCCGATGGCGGCGTCACCGATGATGAGCGCTGCCACAAGGCTCACCGAGTGGCCCAGCGTCTGGGGCATCCGAAGCCCGGCCTCCCGGATGATCTCCAATAAGATGATGACCAGCAGCATCTCGGCAAAGAGCGGCAGAGGCGTCGCCTTTTCTGCCGCCGCGATTTTGAATAATAACTGCGGTGGGATGAGCTCGGGCAGATAGACCGCCAGACAGACAAAAACGCCCGGCAGAAAGATGCTGAGATAAAACGAGCCATATTTCAGGACGCGCAGGAACGACGAAAAAACTGCCGTGGTGGCGTAGTCGTCGAGGCAGTCGAAGTTCTCGCAGAAAAGGGACGGCAGCACCAGCGCCGAGGGGCTGCCGTTGACAAGGATGATGATTTTCCCCTCACAGAGCTTTGCGGCGGCGGAAGCCGGGCGCTCGGTATAGCTCACCGGGGCAAACAGCCGCCACCTGGCCGGGAAAAGCCACGGTACAAAGTAGCTGGAATCCAGCAGGACCTCCGGCTTTGCCTCCTGGAGCGTCCGGCGCACCCGCGCCACTGCCGTCTTGCCGGCCTTGTCTTTGCAGTAGCAGATGGCGTATTCGGTCTTCATGGCACAGTCGGCCTGTGCGGTCTCCATCACGAGGGTATCGGTACGGATGAGGCGGCGCAGTAAACTCAGATTGACCCGCAGCAGGTCGGCGAATCCCTCCCGGGAGCCGCGAAGGTTTCCTTCCCCGGAGGGCTCTTCCACCGAGCGCGATTTCAGCCCCTGCACCGAGAAGACAAGCCCCTTTTTGCACCCGTCCAGCAGAAGCACGGCCATGCCGGCGGTCATGCGGCGGATGAGGTCGTCCATGTCCTTGACCGGGCCGTCCTCGGCGGGCAGACCGGAATGGTTCATCAGCAAATCATACACCTGCGTACCGCTGTGAGGCATCCGCTCCGGCTCGAGGCTGGGCGTGTGACGGGTGGCGGCGTCCAGTAAAAGCGACCAGAGTGACTGGAGGCTGGCCATATTGTCGAAAAGGACGATGGCCCCCGGGCAGTGATAAAGCTCGATGCGCTTGGCATAAAAATCCGCCGAAGCGCCAAACCTAGCGTTGAGCGCCGCCAGATTTTCTTCCAGCGACGAGGAAAGCTGCAGCATACGGTATCCCCCTTTTCCTGCCAGTATTCCCCCACCAACGGTGCTTATTCAACCCACAAGGAGGGCCTTCTCGTGAAGCTTCTGATTTTCCGTACTCTGCTCATCTATCTCTGCGTTCTGTTCGCCATGCGGCTGATGGGCAAGCGTCAGCTGGGCGAACTGCAGCCCGAAGAGCTGGTATCCACTATCCTCATCTCAAATCTGGCGTCCATCTCCATCGAGTCGGAAGAAGTGCCGGTGACGGCCAGCCTCATTCCCCTCTTCCTCATCGCGGCTTTGGAGCTGCTGGGGTCGGCGCTGAGCTTCCGCAGCCAGAAATTTTTCAACCTGATGTCGGGCCGTCCCAAGACGGTCATCCTGGACGGACAAATCGACCAGAACGCTCTGCGCACCCTCCGGCTGACGACTGCCGACCTGCTGGAGGCACTGCGCGGCAAAAATATCTTTGACCCACGGGATGTCTCCTACGCCGTGGTGGAGACGAACGGCAGTCTTTCGGCGGCACTGCGCCCCGAAAAAGAGACCGCTACCCTCGCTGACTTGCAGCTGAAAGTGGAGCACAGCCACGCGACCATCCCCTTCGTGCTGGACGGACAGGTGCTCGAGGAAAATCTGCACTGGTGCGGCAAAGACCGGGACTGGCTCGAGCGGACAGCGCAGGCCAACACCCTGCTGCCGGAGGAAATCCTGCTTTTAGTGGGCAACGAGACGGAGGACTATTTTCTGCTGAAAAAAGAGAGCCGCCGCAAGGGCAGCTCCCGGTGAGAGGTGTGGAATGAAGCGAATTTATGCGTGTCTGTGCATCGTGGCAGTGCTGCTGGGCATCGCCTTTTACAGCAGCTGGCGGGTGCAGAAGTTTGCAGAGGATATTTCGGACGACATCGACAATGCCATGGAGGCCATTCGGGATGAGGATCTCCCTTCCGCGCGGCAGGCACTGGCCGAGGGCGCTGAACTCTGCGACAAAATGCGGGAAGGGATGAATCACCTGCTCCGCACGCAGGACTTCACGGAACTGGAAGCTGCCCTTCGCGCTGCGGACGGACATCTCGAGCTGAACGCCCCCGAGGAAGCATTTGGTGAACTGCGCCGGGCGCAGGTTCAGGTGGAGACGCTGGAATGGCTGTCGCGTAGACTTGTGTAATTAAATCATTCAGACGCGGTTATATTTCGTGTAATCTATATTATTCGAAATGCAGTCATTCTACCTCAGCCCAAAATCAGTCTTATAAAATGGATTTTATCCGCTAGGTCATCCGGTATTTCCATTGCAGTATCATTATTTTTCTCTGCAGCAATTCCATTTGTAAGAGACTGCTATTAAGTGTTCCCGGCTATATGGATTTTTATATGTCCCATCTTTCAGCGTATCTTCCGAAGGATACAGACCTTATAGAAAGGGCTCTTTTCCCGTGCCCAAGAGGCGCAAAAAGCGCCCCATCCCCTGCCCTGCGGCAGAGAATGGGGCGCTCGTGCTTTTTTTACACTTTACTTCTTACGGTCGACCATCAGCTTTTTCAGCTCAGTGAAGAAGCTCTCGACGTCCGCAAACTGCTGATAGACCGAGGCAAAGCGGACATAGGCCACCTCGTCGATTTTCTTCAGCTCCTGCATGGTCAGCTCACCGATGCGCACACTCGTCACCTCGCGGTCGTAGGTGCTCATCAGGGTCTGCTCGATGCTGCTGACGGCGCGTTCCAGAGACTCGTAGCTCACCGGACGCTTGGCGCAGGCCCGAAGCATCGCGTTGAGCAGCTTCTGCCGGTCGAACGGCTCACGGGAGTTATCCTTTTTGATGACGATGAGCGGCACCGTTTCCACGACCTCGTAGGTCGTGAACCGCATATGGCAGTTCAGGCACTCCCGGCGGCGGCGGATGCGCTCGCTGTCTTCGGTAGGGCGGGAGTCGATGACTTTGGATTCCTCAGCGCCACAATAGGGGCATTTCATGGTCGTTCCTCCTAGATTCAGGACAGATTTGCGTCAGGATAGAAGCTCAGTTTTTCTTTGCGTTTTTGCGCTCGCTCCAAGCCACCCATGCGGAAGTGGAGACGCACAGCGAAGTATACACGCCGCTGAGCATGCCCATCATCAGGGGGAAGGCAAAGGTAAAGATGCTGTCCAGACCGTACAGTTTGGAGACGATGCACATCACAGCCAGAGCCATCACCGTAGTGACGGTGGTGATGATGGTACGGCGGGCAGACTGGTTGATGGAATGGTTGACCAGCTCTTGGAAGCTGGCCTTCTTGCCCAGCAGGCCGCGGTTCTCACGGATACGGTCGTAGACGACGACGGTATCGTTGATGGAGTAGCCGAGGATGGTAAGCATGGCGGCGATGAAATTGCCGTCCAGCGGGGCGCGCAGCAGCACGAAGGTGCCGAACACCACCATCAGGTCATTGAGCAGGGCCAGAACAGCCATCATGCCGCCGGTGAGGCCGCCGATCTTCTTGAAGCGGTAGGCGATGTAGGCGAGGATGAGCACCAGTGCGAACACCACGGCCACCAGACTCTTCTGGAGGAACTTAGTACCCATTGCGGCGCTGACATTGCTCAGAGAGAGCTGTGCAAAGGAGTTGTCCGGGCAGCTCTCATTCAGGGAGTCCAGCAGGGTCTGCACTTCGTCGGTGGTGACCGTCTCGGTGCCGGGCATCGAGATTTTCAGGGTCTGCTCCCCTGTCGCGACGTTCTCGCCGGTCTGCAGGGTCAGGCCGTTGCTGCCCAGCGCTTCGGAGGCGGCCTTCTGGACGGCAGACATCTCAAAGCTGTTCTCGTAGCTCAGGGTGATCATCGCACCGCCGGTGAACTCGGTGTCCAGATGGACGCTCAGCACCACAGCGCAGAGGACGATGGCTGCCATCAGGCAGGCGGAGAAGGTCAGGAAGCGCTTGCGCAGGCCGACAAAGTTGACCTGCTTCTTCTCCGCCGGGGTCTTGCCGGGAGCATCGGCACCGTAGAGGCGGGGGTCACGCAGAGCCTTGATAGAGGCAGCGCCCCGGATCATGATACGAGTAGCGAAGATGCCGAACACAAAGTTGAGCAGCACACCGGTGAGCAGTGTGTAACCGAAGGCGTAGATGGTGCCTGCGGTCGAGGGGCCGAAGGCGAAGAAGACGAAGTGCAGGGCCTTGGCGAAGAAGCCGTCAGACGGGCCGAAGGCACCCATCAGCACGATGGCGACGATGACGATGGTCACGTTGCCGTCGATGATGGGAGTCAGGCCGCGGGCAAAGCCGCTCTTGAGGGCGCCATCGAGGCTCTTGCCGCTGCGCAGCTCTTCCTTGATGCGCTCGGCAGTGATGACGTTGGCGTCAACACCCATGCCGATGGCGAGGATGATGCCGGCGATGCCGGGCAGGGTCAGGGTGAAGCTCTCAAACACCGGGAAGTAGCCGGAGACGAAGGCCAGCGTAGCCGCCACCTGACCGGCCAGAGCGATGCAGGCCAGGAAGCCGGGCAGACGGTACAGAGCCGTCATCAGAACCATGATGAGGGCGAAGGCGATGACGCCGGCCAGCACCATGGCGCTCAGGCTGTTCTCGCCCAGACTCGGGCTGATGGTGGAGTAGCTGTCCACCGTCAGCGCAAAGGGCAGAGAGCCGGAGTTGATCTGGCGGGCCATCTTGACCACGTCCTCCTGCGTGAAGGGGCTCGACGCAGAACTGGTGATGATGGCAGAGCCGTCGGTGATGGCGGCGTTGACGCTGGCGGTGCTGACGTTCTCGTCGTCCAGCCAGATGCTGATGGTGCCGCCGGTCTGATACAGGCGGGTGGTCGCGTCGCCGAATGCCTTGGCGCCCTCATCGGTAAACTTGAGCGCCACATAGTACTCGGAGCTGCTGCCGTTGACGGGGCCATACTGGGCAGCTGCGCTCTCCACCATCGAGCCGTCGAGGACGAGCTCTCCGTCTGCGCTGCTCCCCTCGCGGAAGGTCAGATAGGCGGTGGTGCCGATCTCCTCAATGGCGGCCTCGGGGTCGAACTCCGTCTCGCCCGACTGCCACGGGAACTCGAGGATGAGGCTGTCGGAGTTGTTGTCCACATACAGCTCATAGTCGGTCACGTTGAGGGCGACCAGACGGTTCTCGATGACCAGCTGAGCAGCCTCGAGCTGGTCGTCGGTGGCGTCATAGCCGTCGGAAGGGACGAAGGTGACGTTGACGCCGCCCTTGATGTCCACACCAAAGCGGATGTCTTTCGCGCCCTTGATGTAGGTTTTGGTCACATCACCGTACTTGACTGCGACGCCAAAGAATGCCGTATAGACGAACGCCGCGATCAAAAGCACAGTGAGGACAAGTTGCCATGCTTTGCCTTTCGTTTTCATATGAATCGGGAAACCTCCAAATATAATAAGAAGCTGTTTTCATAACCATTGCACACCGCCCGAACTGCCTTTTGGCGCACTCTGGCTATGAAAACAACTTCCAAATCCCCGCTGCGCCGTCAGAGCGGCAGCACAGCGGGGATCTTGTGCGATGAATCAGGCTTTCTCAGCCAGCAGCTTCTCGACTGCGGCCAGACGGACGCAGACACAGAGCAGGTCGGACGCAGTCTCCACTTCGTCCAGGCTGGGATAAGTGGGCGCGATGCGCAGATGGGCATCGTCCGGGTCCTTGTGGTAAGGGTAAGCGGAGCCTGCGCCGGTGAGGGTCAGGCCGCAGTCCTTGCACAGCTGGGCCACACGCTTGGCGCAGCCGGGCATGACATAGAGGCTGATGAAGTAGCCGCCCTTGGGGTTCGTCCAGTGGGCGATGTCGCCGCAGGGGGTCAGCTCCTCGTTGAAGGCCGTCTTGACGGCATCAAAGCAGGGTACCAGACGGCGGCGGTGCTTTGCCATGTGGGCCAGAACACCTTCCTTGTTCTTGAGGAAGCGGACGTGACGCAGCTGGTTCATCTTATCATAGCTGATGATCATGACCGAGAAGCGCTTGCAGATGTACTTCATCATGGCTTCGCTGCAGGCCAGCGCAGAGACGCCTGCGCCCGGGAAGGTGATCTTGCTGGTAGAGGTGAACATGAAGACGCGGTCCTCAGTGCCGTACTTCTTGCACTCGTTCAGCAGGACGGGGGTCTCGATGATCTCGTCCGTCAGGTGGTGGACGATGTAAGCCTCATCCCAGAAGATCTTGAAATCAGGAGCAGCGGTCTTCATCCTGGCGAACCGGTCGATGGTCTCGTCACTGTAGGTGTAGCCGTCGGGGTTGGAATACTGAGGCACGCACCAGATGCCCTTGATGGTATCATCCTCAGCCACCAGCTTTTCAACAACGTCCATATCAGGGCCGGTCGGAGTCATGGGAACGCTGATGAGCTCGAAGCCGAACTCCTCGGTGATGGCGAAGTGGCGGTCATAGCCGGGTACCGGGCAGAGGAACTTGCGCTTCTCCACCTGCGACCAGGGGCAGGGAGACTCGGGGAAGCCGAAGCAGTAGCCCATGGAAATGAGGTTGTACATGATCTGCAGGCTGGAGTTGCCGCCCACAAAGACTTCCTCGGGCTTGACGCCCATCACGTCGCCGAACAGTTCACGGGCCTCGTGCAAACCCTCAAGGTCGCCGTAGTTGCGGGCATCGGTGCCGGCGTCGGTGGTGTAATCGGTCATCTGCAGCAGCCCCATTGCCAGGTCCATCTGGTGAGGGCCGGGCTTGCCGCGGGCCATATTCAGCTTCAGGCCCATTGCCTGAAATTTTTTGTACTTTTCTTCCAGAGCTGCCTTCTCGGCAGTCAGTTCGTCGCGGGGCATCTCAAAATAATTTGCCATAACACACACTCCTTTATCGTACTTTCTGTTTCCCACAAAATGTCCGGTGCTGCCACCCGCAGAGCAGTCCCATGCCAGTGGGCCGTCCCGGTATTCCCCTCGCAGCTCCAGACTTTTATAGTTTACTACAATTTGGTCTCGGAAACAAGTCAGATGGCACAAAAAAGCCCCGCCAAAAAGCAAAAAGCTTTCAGCGGGGCTGCTCTTCCCTGCTGTGCGCTGACGCTCAGCTCAGGGAAGACTGGCTCTTATAGCGCTTGCGCACCGCACCGTACTCCATGTGCGCTCCGCCGCCCTCCACGGTGTCCTCGTCGATGGTGACGCGGATGATGGTGGGGTCGTTCGGCACATCGTACATGATGGGCATGAGGATATTCTCCATCACGCTGCGCAGGCCGCGGGCGCCGGTCTTGCGCTCGATGGTCTTGCGGGCGATGGCATGGAGGGCCTCGTCGGTGATGTTCAGCTCCACATTGTCCATCGACAGCAGCTCTTTATACTGCTTGACCAGACTGTTGCGGGGCTCCTTCAGCACGCGCACCAGCGCATCCTCGTCCAGGTCGTCCAGCACGGTGATGACCGGCAGACGGCCGATCAGCTCGGGGATGAGGCCGAACTTGACGAGGTCGTGGGGTTCGACCTTCCGCAGCAGGGCCTTTTCGGCCTCGCTGGAGTTATCCTTCAGCGCACTGCCGAAGCCCAGTGCAGACTTGTCGGTGCGGCGAAGGATATACTTGTCCAGACCGTCGAACGCACCGCCGCAGATGAAGAGGATGTTTGTGGTGTCGATTTGGATGAACTCCTGCTGGGGGTGCTTGCGGCCGCCCTGCGGGGGGACATTGCTGACGGTGCCTTCCAAGATCTTCAGCAGAGCCTGCTGAACACCCTCACCGCCCACGTCGCGGGTGATGGAGGGATTCTCACTCTTGCGGGTGATCTTGTCGATCTCATCAATATAGATGATGCCGATCTGAGCCTTCTGGACGTCGAAGTCTGCGGCCTGAATGAGCTTGAGCAGGATGTTCTCGACGTCCTCGCCCACATAGCCGGCCTCCGTCAGGGTGGTGGCGTCTGCGATGGCGAAGGGAACGCCCAGCATCTTGGCCAGCGTCTGGGCCAGCAGGGTCTTGCCGACACCGGAGGGTCCCAGCAGCAGGACGTTGGACTTCTGCAGCTCAACGTCTGCGCCCTTGCCGCTCAGGATGCGCTTATAGTGGTTGTAGACCGAGACTGCCAGCACACGCTTGGCCTCGTCCTGTCCGATGACATACTGATCCAGACCCTCCTTGATCTCTGCGGGGGTCTTGATGTTGATGGCGGGATCATCTGCGGGCTGGATACACGCCCGGCTGGCGCTGCCGCGGCTGGGGCGGGAGCTGTTGCCGCCCGGATGATCCGGCTTGTCCGAGAGCAGGTCGGCGCAGAGGCCGATGCATTCGCTGCAGATGTTCACGCCGGGGCCGATGATCATCCGCTCCACCTCGTCCTGATGTTTGCCGCAGAAGCTGCAGACCAGATCCTTTTCGTTTTTATCTCTGCCGGAATTGTTATTAGCCATAACCGTTTTTCCTTATCCTGAGTGTATTGCTTTCTGCCGCTCAGCGGTGGGTGATGACCTCATCAATGAGGCCGTATTCCTTGGCCTCCTGTGCAGAAAGGAAGTTGTCGCGCTCGGTATCCTGCTCCACCTTTTCCAGCGGCTGGCCGGTGTACTCGCTGAGCAGCCGGTTCATCTTGGCGCGGGTGCGGATGATGTGGTCCGCGTGGATCTTGATGTCGGTAGCCTGTCCGGACAGACCGCCGCCCTGACCGCCTGCAATCAGCGGCTGGTGGATCATGATCTCGGCGTTGGGCAGAGCGAACCGCTTGCCCTTGGTGCCGCTGGCCAGCAGGAATGCGCCCATCGAGGCAGCCATGCCCATGCAGATGGTGGAGACATCGCACTTGATATACTGGATGGTATCGTGGATGGCCATGCCCGCGCTGATGGAGCCGCCGGGGCTGTTGATATACAGGCTGATGTCCTTATCGGGGTCCTGCCCTTCCAGATACAGCAGCTGTGCCACGACAAGGCTGGCAGAGGTGTCGTTGACATCCTCGCTCAGCACAATGATGCGGTCGTTCAGCAGACGGGAGAAAATATCGTAGGAACGCTCCCCGTGCGCCGACTGCTCGACAACGTAAGGAACAAAACTCATAGGGTTCGCCTCCTGAATGAAAATTATTGTATTTGCAAAATTGACCGATACGGCAAGCGCACATGGGCCGTAGCCGTATCGGTCAATTTCAACAACCTTAGCTTACAGAGCCGGGATCACTCCCTGCCCTGTGTGACCTTGTGCGCCAGAATTACTGAGCGTCCTCGGTCTTCTCGGCCTCAGCGGCCTTCTCCACGACGTTAGCATGGCTCTTGATGAAGTCGATGGCCTTGTTGATGGCCAGGTCGTGCTTCACCTCATCGACATTGATGAGGTCACGGACCTTGTCCTCTTCCATCTTGTACTGGTCAGCGATGCGCTTGACCTCTGCGTTCAGCTCGTCCTCAGAAGCCTCGATGTTCTCGGCAGCTGCGACAGCCTCCAGAGCCAGACGGATCTTGACCTGCTTCTCAGCCTGAGGCATGAAGGAAGCACGGAACTGGTCAACGGACTGGCCCATATACTTCAGATAGTCCTCGAGGCGCAGGCCCTGCTGCTCCATGCGGAAAGCAAAGTCGTTGACCAGCTCGTCCATGCGGACATCGTACATAGCCTGGGGGATCTCAGCCTCCATGCCGTCGATGACCTGATCGACCAGAGCGTTCTCGACAGCCAGGTCATCCTGCTTGTCCAGCTGCTCCTGGTTGTTCTTGCGGATGGAAGCCTTGAACTCGTCCAGAGTGTCGTACTCGGAGCAGTCCTTAGCCAGCTCGTCGTCCAGAGCGGGCAGCTCCTTGTACTTGACCTCGTGCAGCTTGATCTTGAAGACAGCGGGCTTGCCAGCCAGCTCAGCAGCCTGGTACTGCTCGGGGAAGGTGACGTTGACGTCGAACTCCTCGCCAGCAGCGTGGCCGACGATCTGGTCCTCGAAGCCGGGGATGAAGCTGCCGCTGCCCAGAGTCAGGCTGTAGTGCTCAGCCTTGCCGCCCTCGAATGCGACGCCATCCACAAAGCCCTCGAAGTCGATGTCCACGATGTCGCCGTTCTCAGCAGCACCCTCGCGGGTCAGCTCACGGGCGTTGCGCTCCTGCACACGCTTCAGCTCGGCCTCGACAGCCTCGTCAGAAACAGTATGGACAGTCTTCTCCACGGTCAGACCATTGTATGCGCCGATCTTGACTTCGGGCTTGACAGCGACCTTGACGGTCAGGGCAGCACCCTCAGCCTCGCTGGCGGAGTCAACGCTGACCTCAGGACGGCCGACCGGCTCGATGCCGGCAGCCTTGACAGCCTCTTCGTAAGCTGCGGGGAACAGCTCGTTGATGGCGTCGTAGGTAAAGACATCAGCGCCGTACATCTTCTCGATGAGAGCCTTGGGAGCCTTGCCCTTGCGGAAGCCCTGAACAGGGTACTTCTTGCCCTCCTTCTTGAAAACATCGGCAACCGCAGCCTTGAAAGCCTCAGCGTCGATGGAGAACTGCAGCTCTGCCATGCTCTTCTCGAGCTTTTCGCACTTGATGAAATTCATTTGTGTATCCTCCACTCAAATATTCTATTGCGTTGGGGCAGCGGGAAAACTGCCGCCTGCAACCGCGCACCGCGTCCTTGCTGTTTGCGAAATGCGGGGACGCGCGCGCTCAAATTGGGTGCAACAATCGCGTCACAACCTATTATAGCACGGTCGTGATGGAATTGCCACCCCAAATTTTGACTTTTTGTCATTTCCGCTGTTCCGGTCTCTGCCTCAGTTGATGCGGTAGGGACAGAACCGCAGACTGTCAGCGCTGACAAGCTTGTAGCGGATGCCGTCCACATCGCCCTGCACCGCATAGCGGATGGCATTGCCGTGCAGATGGCCGTAGTAGCAGGTCCTGATGCCGTAGGCTTTCAGTGTCGCCACGATCTCGGGGGCGCTGGTGCCGGTGTAGACCGGCGGGTAATGCAGGAATACCAGCTTTTCCAGCCCGGGTTCTGCGGCGTCGAGGCTCATCTTCAAGCGGCCTATCTCCCGGTTCATCACCTTTTCGTCGTGAGGCTCCCCCACATCGAACAGCCAGCCCCGGGTGCCGCAGATGGCGTAGCCCTCCACGGAGTAGGAGTTGTTGTGCAGGATGTGGAGCGTATCGAAGCCCTCGGCTTTCAGGTAGGTGTTCATCTTGTTGGCGGTGGTCCACCAATAGTCGTGATTGCCCTTCATGATGAGCTTCTGGCCGGGCAGCTGCTGCAGAAATTCGAAATCCCTGCGGGTATCGGTAAGACGCATGGCCCAGCTGATGTCGCCTGCAAGGACGATGGTATCCTCGGGCTTTACGAGCTTGCGCCAGTTGGCCTCCAGCCGCTCCACATAGCCGTTCCAGCCGGGGAAAACGTCCATCGGCTTGGAGCCGCCCAGGGAAAGGTGGGTATCGCCAAGCGCAAAAAGTGCCATAGTTTATTTACTCCTGTTCTGGTTTTCGTCAAGCCTGACAGCCCAGTGCCGCCTCCGCGATCTGAGCCGGGTCGATGACGGTGCTGAACCGCTCGGCCTTCTGGCGCAGGACGGCGAGACTTGCGGGAGCGGTGTGGCCGGTAGCCTCTTCCAGCGCCTGCATGGCCTCAAAGTCGTTCTCGGGGGCAGCGTGGCCCAGAGCTTCCAGCACGCTGCGCGGGAACTTGAAGGGCGAGGCGGTGGAAAGCACCACCATCGGCACGCAGTCCCGCTTCTTCTGGGCGGCGACATGGAAAGCCACCGCCGTATGGGTATCGCAGAGGTAGCCGTCCTTCTCGCAGCGGGCGCGGATCTCCCCTGCTACCTGTTCCTCACTGCTCCAGCCGCAGTCGAAGCTCTCCTGAATGGCCTTCAGCGTCTCGGGACGGACGGTGTAGCGGCCCGTCTCGTTCAGGCTCTTCATCAGGCCGGCCACTTCGGCATCGCTGCCGGTGACGTGGTAGAGCAGGCGCTCAAGGTTCGAGGACACGAGGATGTCCATGCTGGGCGAAGTGGTTTTATAGAACTCCCGCTTTGCGGTGTAAGTGCCGGTGGAGAGGAAGTCGGTCAGGACGTTGTTCTGGTTGGAGGCGCAGACCAGCTTGCCGACGGGCAGGCCCATCTGCTTGGCGTAATAACCGGCCAGAATATCGCCGAAGTTGCCGGTGGGGACGCAGAAATCGACCTTGTCGCCGAAGGCGATCTTTCCCGCCTTGAGCAGCTGGGCATAGGCGGCGAAGTAATAGACGATCTGCGGCACGAGGCGGCCCCAGTTGATGGAATTGGCGCTGGAAAGGCGGATGTTCCGCTCGGCCAGTCTGGCCGCAATGGCTTTATCCCCGAAGACCCTCTTCACGCCGGTCTGGGCGTCGTCGAAGTTGCCGCGCACGGCATAGACGGCGACATTTGCGCCCTCCTGCGTGGCCATCTGCAGGCGCTGGATCTCGCTGGTGCCGCCCGTGGGGTAGAACACGGCGATCTCGACGCCCGGGATGTCGTGGTAGCCGTCCAGCGCGGCCTTGCCGGTGTCGCCGCTGGTCGCCACGAGGATGAGGGTCTTTTCGGTGCGTGAGAGGTTCTTCTTTGCCTCCACGAGGAGCTTCGGCATCAGCTGAAGGGCATAATCCTTGAAGGCGCAGGTCGGGCCGTGCCACAGCTCAAGGGCATAGGTATCGCCCTCCACCGGGGCCAGATGACCGGCCTTGCCGCCGAAGGCCTCACCATAAGTCGTGCGAGCAGCCTCAGCGAGGAAGTCTTTCGAGTAGTCGGTCAGATATTCGCTGACGACGGCAGCGGCCAGCTCCGGATAATCCAGCTGGCACAATGCCTCCACGTCCACCTGCGGAAAGCTTTCCGGGACGAACAGGCCGCCCTCATCCGACAGGCCCTGTGCGATCGCCTGAGAGGCGGTCACAATGCGGGAATGGTCTCTCGTGCTGAAAAATTTCATCCTTATCGCTCCTTTTTGCCAAAAGGCCCATCACCTGGCCTCGTCGTGCGGCAGCGGCCCAGAGCCGTTTTCTGCCTTTTCCCACCGGTACTTCCTGCTATTTCGCGCAAAAAGCACCCTTTATAATATGTACCATCCAGCGCCCGCTGTCAAGAGGGACGACCTCGGCCACGTCGAAACGCACCGGCTCGTCGCTCTGATGGGTGCTTTGGAGATACCATGCGGCGGATGCGATGATACGGCGCTGCTTGGCGGCGTTGACCGCCGCAGCGGGGGTATCCAGAGAGTCCTTGGCGCGGGTCTTTACCTCGCAGAACACCAGTGTTCCGTCCGGTTCCCGCAGGATGAGGTCTATCTCCCCCATCCGGGTGTGATAATTGTGGGTGATGAGGGCCGCACCCTGCTTCTCGTAGAAACGCGCGGCGGCTGCCTCTCCCCTGCGGCCTGTCCCGGCCCGGTCCATCACTTGCCCTCGGGCCAGTAGCCCTGCTTTTTGAGGAAGCTGCGGCGGTAGAACGGCTGAATGCCGTACTGGGCAATGAGCTCGTAGTGGAGCTTGGTGCCGTAGCCCTTGTGCTTTGCCAGCTGATACTGGGGATACTGCTTGTCCAGCTCCAGCATATAGCGGTCACGGCTGACTTTGGCCAGAATGGACGCTGCGCCGATGCTGGCGCTGGTGGCGTCGCCCTTCACCACCGGCTGTGCGGGCATGGTCAGCCCGGCCGGGATGCGGTTGCCGTCCACAAGGACGAGGTTCGGCACGATGTCCAGCCCCTCCACGGCCTGACGCATCCCGCCCATGGTGGCATTCAGGATATTGTCGCGGTCGATGATGTCGGGGCCGACGAAGACGATCCTGTAAGCCAATGCCTTTTCAACGATTTGGTCGAAAAGAGCTTCCCGCTTTTTCTCGCTCAGCTTCTTGGAGTCGTTGATGCCGTAGACCGGAGCCTCGGGGTCAAGGATGCAGGCGGCCACGCAGACCGGGCCGCACAGCGGGCCGCGGCCTGCCTCGTCTACGCCCGCAAAGCAGCCGTACTGTGCCCGGATGTCGGCATCGTAGGCGTAGAGCGGCGCGGAGATCTCCTCATCCGTCCGGCGCTTCATTCCTCGTCCTCCTCGGCAAAGTCGGCCATGTCGTCCCGCTGGGGCGGGCGCTCAAGGGAGATGCGGCCCCACTTGCAGGCGCGGAACTCATCCACCAGCATCACGGCACAGCGCTCGGTGTTCACCTCGCCGCCCCGCACCAGCAGACCGCGCTTGCGGCCGATGGCTTCCATCAGCTCGTAGGGCGGCAGAGCCAGCGTCTCGGCATCCAGCTTGTAGCGCTGGGCCACGAGGTCGGGATAGTTGCGGCGCACCTCATCCAAAAGGTTCATGGCCAGCTCCTCGACATCAAGGATGTCATCCTTGATGGAGCCGATGAAGGCCAGATTCGAGGCGATGGTCTTGGAATCAAACTTCTTCCAGAGCACACCGGGCATATCCAGCAGGTCGAACTTTTCGGTGCTGACCCACTGCTTGCCCTTGGTCACGCCGGGACGGTCAGCCGCCTTGGCGCGGGCAGAGCCTGCGAAGGTATTGATGAAGGTGGATTTGCCCACATTGGGGATGCCGCAGAGCATGACCTGCGTCTTGGCACCGGCCATGCCGCGGTTCTGGCGGCGTGCCAGCAGGCCGGACAGTTCCTTTTCGATCGCGGCCCTGACGGCGTTCGCGCCGCCTTTCTGCTTGGCGCTGATGGCGACACAGCCCGCGTCCGCCTCGTGGAAGTAGCGTATCCACTCTTCCGTCACGGCGGGGTCGGCGAGGTCCGCTTTGTTCAGCGCATAGAGCTTGGGCTTGCGGGCCGTGATGCGCTCGATCTCCGGGTTGAGGCTGGACAGCGGGATGCGGGCGTCCAGCAGTACAAGGCTGGCGTCAACGTGCTGGATCTCCTGCTCCATCATCCGCAGCGTCTTGGCCATATGGCCCGGGAACCACTGGATGGCATATTGGTTTGCAAACCGGGTGTCCTGATTGTTCATTTTACCACTCCAAAATCCGAAAAGGGCAAAAAGCAGAGCAGCACTTTGCCCAGTATATCCTGTTCAGCGATGCAGCCGACATAGCTCGAGCGGCTGTCCAGCGAGGCGTTGCGGTTGTCGCCCATCACGAACACCGTCCCCTCAGGCACAGTGTACGGGAACTCCACATCATAGCCCAGATAGGTCGGCTCTGCGATGTAATCCTCTTCCAGCACCTTTCCATTGACCTCTACCGTTCCGGTGGCATAGTCGATGGAGACGGTGTCACCGCCTTTGGCGATGACACGCTTGACCAGAGGGCGGCCATAGCTGGTGTAGCTGTCCACGATGACCACATCGCCCCGCTGAGGCTCATAGCCTGCGCCCCAGACGACGAGCTTATCGCCGTTTTCCAGCGTAGGCACCATCGACTCGCCGTCCACCTGAATGATGCGGAAGAAAAAGGAAAACACCAGCACCAGCGCCAGCGCCGCCGAAATAAGCGCTTCGTACCATTCCAGCAGGCCCTGCCCACGGACAGCAGGCTGTGACTGTTCCATATCCGATGCACCTCTTTATCCGGGCTTCTGCCCGTTTTTATTTTCTCTGTCTCTGCGCCAAAAGCGCCGTATAACAGAAAAAAGGGGACAAACGAGTTGTCCCCTTTTCTCCCGCTTTGAAACGGGGAATCATCAAATATCGCTCTTGACCTTGGCAGCCTTGCCGGTACGGCCACGCAGGTAGAACAGCTTTGCGCGGCGGACCTTGCCCTTACGGACAACAGTGACCTTCTCGACGAAGGGGCTGTTGATGGGGAAGACACGCTCGATGCCGACGCCGTAGGAAACGCGGCGAACGGTAAAGGTCTCTGCGACGCCGCCGTGCTTCTTAGCAATGACGGTGCCCTCGAAAGCCTGGATACGCTCGCGCTCGCCTTCCTTGATACGAACATCAACGCGGACGGTGTCGCCGACGTTGAACTGGGGCTTCTCAGCCTTGATGCTGCCTTCAGAAATAATCTTCAGTGCGTCCATTTTGAATTCCTCCATTTGTTTTTAGACGTTCATACACGGCGAACTGCCGTCAGAGGACCGCCCGTTTAATGATATGTGTCATTAACCCCGCTGTGGTCTCAGCGGACACTAACGCCTTAATAGGATAGCACAAACCGCCCGTAAAAGCAAGCGTTTCGGGCAAATTTATGCAAAAATTTTCGCTCTGGCTCTGATAGGCCGTTCTTACTCGAACTTCTGCTTGTCTTTCGTCAGAAATTCGGTGCGCAGGATGGAGGCGTTCGCCGCCGGGACCCCGAATTTTGCTTCCAGCGCCGCCGTCAGCAGCGAGGGGTTCAGGTTCAGGTCCTGCGAGGCAGGCAGGCAGACCGCAAAGCTCACGCTCTCCCCTTCCGTCACAAGCTCGAGAGTGGGGACATATTCCTTCATCTCGACCATCTTAACGCCGCGCTTGCTCTTTTTCTCCACCGGCAGGCTGTCGAGGGCGTTGTACTGCGCAAGCTTTTCCGCGGCGTCCGCCGGGTAGCGGATGCGGTAGCAGGCGTAAGCGATGGCGTCAGCCTTCATCTTCACCGGCTCCACGCGGTAGACCTCGATGCCAGTAGGCATGATGGCGTTCAGCGCCGTCTGCCACTGGGCAAAATCGGGGTTTTCGGCCTCGGTCTTGACATCCACGCACTCGCACTGGCTCTCCTGCCCCAGCGAGAGCGGGCAGGCAAAGGTCATATAGATGTGGGGATTGAAGCCCAGCGTATGCCATACCGGCAGGCCGCTGCGCTTGAGCACCCGCTGCATCACCCGCTGCATATCCAGCAGGGAGATGTAGGAGGCTTCGTTCATCTTCTTAAACGAGATCCTTACTGTAGTCAAAGCACGGTCCTCCTAACAGATGGTTTGCGCCGCAGCCGTGGCAGGCACGGTTGCAGGGCTGAGTGGTCTGAGCCGCGAGGGCCTTGTTGTACTCCCGCACCAGATATTCGTGGGTGACGCCGTAGTCCATGTGGCTCCACGGGGTCACTTCGTCCAGACCGATCGCGCGCTGGCAGTAGAACTTGGGGTCAATGCCCATGTCCTCGAAGACCTGCATCCAGGTGTCGTACTTGAAGCACTCTTCCCAGCCGTCGAAATAGCAGCCGCGCTTGTAGGCCTCGAGGATGACGGGAGCCAAGCGGCGGTCGCCCTTGGCAAAGACGCCCTCGAGGAAGCTGGTGGTGCTGTCGTGGTAGTTGACCTTGATTTTGCGGCTGTGGACGCTTTCGAGCAGGTGCTTCTGCTTGGCCTGCAGCATCTCTTCGGTATCCATCGGGACGAACTGGAAGGGGGTGTGGGGCTTCGGTACGAAGCAGGCGCAGCTGATGGTCACCTGCACGCCGCGGCCCTTGGCGTGCTTGGGATTGGAGTAGAACAAATCGACCACCTTCTGAGCGGTCTCGGCGATGCCCTCGATGTCCTCCATCGTCTCGGTGGGCAGGCCCATCATGAAGTAGAGCTTGACGGAGGTGTAGCCGTTGGCGAAGGCCAGCGAGCAGGTCTTTTCGATCTCGTCCCAGGTGACGTTCTTATTGATGACGTCGCGCAGGCGCTGGGTGCCGGCCTCAGCGGCAAAGGTCAGGCCGCTCTTGCGCACCTTGGTGGTTTTTTCAATGAGGCTCTGGGAGAAGTTGTCCATCCGCAGAGAGGGCAGCGACAGGCTGACGTGCTCTTTCGGCGCCCACTCGTTCAAATCGTCCAGCAGCTCTTCGAGCTGGCTGTGGTCGGAGGTGGACAGGCTGGAAAGGCTCAGCTCCTCGTAGCCGGTGTTGGCGCAGAGGTCCTGTGCGGCCTTGTTCAGCAGGCTGGCGTCGCGCTGGCGCATGGGGCGATAGAGGAAGCCTGCCTGACAGAACCGACAGCCGCGCACACAGCCGCGCAGTACCTCGACGCTGGCGCGGTCCTGGATGGCACCCACCATCGGGACGACGAAGTTGGTCGGGGGCGCAAAGTCGTTCAGGTTCTTGATGATGGCCTTGGTGATGACCGCCGGGATGCCCGGCTCGTTGGGGGTGATGGACTTGGCGCGGCCATCCTCGTAGTATTCGATGTCGTAGAAAGCCGGGATATAGACGCCGGGGATCCTGGCGATGCGGAGCAGCAGCTCTTTCTTGGAGACGCCGCCCTCCTTCTTGGCCTTTTCGATTTCGGCGCAGATGCCGGGCAGCTGGTTTTCGCCCTCGCCCAGCTGGACGACGTCGAAGAAGTCGGCGATGGGCTCGGAGTTGCAGGCACAGGGGCCGCCCGCCACGATGAGGGGCCAGCTCTCGTCACGGTCTTTCGAGTAGAACGGGATGCCCGCCAGATCCAGCATGGCGAGGATGTTGGTGTAGGACAGCTCATATTGGAGCGTAAAGCCCACAGCGTCGAAAGCCGTGAGGGGGTCTTTGCTCTCCATCGTGTAGAGGGGCAGACCCAAGCGCTCCATCTCGGCCTTCATATCCAGCCACGGCATAAAGGCGCGCTCACACCACCAGTTTTCGTGGCTGTTCAGCAGCTCGTAGAGGATTTTTTCGCCCAGAAAGGACATGCCCACTTCGTAGGTGTCCGGGAAGCAGAACGCGAAGCGGACGTCTACCTCGTCTTTATTTTTATAGACGCTGCCCGGTTCGCCGCCGGTGTAACGGCCCGGCTTCTGCACCCGGGACAGCGCTTCTTTCAGTTTCGGATCAAACATCAAGTTCCTCCATTTAACAACACGGATTGCATATTTATATATTTTACCCTATTTGGGCGAAGATTGCAACAGACATCGCAGCATTTGAGCTCCATCCAGCGGTGGGACAGGCAGAAGGTTGAACGCCCCGGTGAGCAGATTGGCCGCAAGGAACGCACTGCCCCGGATGGTCGCACACTGCCCCATCCTCATTGCCCAGATGGCGGCAAGGAGGCCATTCATGCCCGGCCCGGCGGCAGCGAGCAGAAAGGTCTGCCCCCGGGTGAGGGTCTGACCCCATGTCCGCATACAGAAACCAGTCATGGTCACTTCGATGACGGGAAAGCGCCGGAACAGGAGCAGATAGACGAAGATATGACCCATTTCGTGGAGGACGGCGGCGCACAGACTGATGCGCAGGAAGCCGCTGGCATCGGACCAGAGCAGCAGATACAGCGCCCCGCAGAGCAGCAGCGGGTCACGGAACGCCAGCGGCCCCAGCCGGACGAGCCGCCTCATGGCAGGCCCAGCAGAGCCCCCGCATCATAGCGGACGCCCTGTTCCAGAAGCTCAAAATGAAGGTGCGCCCCGGTGGAGCGGCCCGTCTCCCCCGCTGTCCCCAGCGGCTGACCTGCCTGCACCACCTCTCCGGCCCGAACGAAGAGGTATTGCAGATGGGCGTAAAGCGTCTCCTGCCCGCCGCTGTGGCTCAGGCGGAGGTAGTTGCCGTAGGCCGCGCTCCGCCGGGCGGCAGTGACGACGCCATCCATCGCGGCCAGCACCAGCGTGCCTTCCGAACAGGCGAGGTCCGTGCCGCGATGGAACGCCTCTTCGCCGGTGATGGGGTCGGTGCGCCAGCCGTAGGCGTCCGAGACCCGCCATGTCGTCGTACCCAGCGGGAAGCAGGCCGTCTGCGCGGGCCTTACCCGTTTCAGCGAACATCCCTCGGGCGCGGCTTTTGCGGCACAGGCCCGCAGAGCGGCCACGCAGAACAGGACAGCGCAGAACACCGCAAAAATCACCCATCCTTTTGTTTTATTCGGTCTTGTCCCCATCGGCGTCCCTCCTGTTTCCTGTACTGTATGCGGGAGGACAATATAAAATGCCGCCGGCCTTGCGGGCCAGCGGCATCGGGGATCATTTCAGGAAGTGCTCGAGCAGGCGGCCCAGCAGGCCGGTGCGGCGGGGGCGGCTCTCGGTGACGACGATGGGCATCGGGGCGGGAGCGGCCTTTTCCGGCTGTGCTGGCTGCTTTTCCGGCTCTGCGGGTCTTGCGGGCTGAGGTGCCGCCTTTGCCGGTGCGGCAGGCTTTTCCGGAGCCTTGACGGGCTGGGGCTTCGGCGTCTCAGCGACAGAGGCCGGTGCAGGCGCTTTGTCGCGGGCCGTCCAGTCGTCGCGGAGAAGGTCGTACATTCCCATCTGGCTGTTCACCAGCGGCTCGCCGGGGGCGGGCTTGACTTTCTGGTAGCTGCCGTCCGGCTGCATCTCGCGGGCGTTGACGTTGTCGCTGAGCTGGAGGCGGAGGATGCTGCCCAGCTTCTCCTTCAGCACGGGGTCTTCCACCCGGACGCCGACTTCCACGCGGCACTCGGTGTTGCGGGTGAGAAAGTCGCCGGATGCGATATAGATGCGGGTGTTGACGCCGTCATAGAAGCTGTAGATTCGGCCATGCTCGAGGTAGCGGCCCACGAGGCTGCAGATGTGGAGGTTTTCGGTCTTGCCCGGCACACCGGCGCGGACGCAGCAGATGCCGCGGACGATCATGTCGATGCGGACACCGGCACAGCTGGCTTCCTCGAGCTTGAGGATAATATCTCTATCGGAGATGGAGTTGTTCTTCAAAATCATGGAAGCCGGGCGGCCCAGACGGGCGGCGTTGATGACCCGGTCCATCTCATCCAGCAGCACGCTCTTGAAGCGGAGGGGTGCCACCAGCATCTTTTCGCTCTCCTCCGTCAGCTTCTGCACGGCAAGGTTCTGGAAAACGTTGGACGCTTCCTCGCCGATGCCGAGGTCGGCGGTGATGAAGGAGTAGTCGGTATAGAGCTCACTGGTCTTCTCGTTGTAGTTGCCGGTGCCGATCTGGGTGATGTAGGAGTAGCCGTGGGCGCTCTTTTTGGTGATGAGAGTCAGCTTGGAGTGGACTTTGTAGTCATCAAAGCCGTAGATGACCGTGCATCCGGCCTCTTCGAGGTGCTTCGACCAGTCGATGTTGTTCTGTTCGTCAAAGCGGGCGCGCAGCTCCACCAGCGCCACGACTTCCTTGCCGTTCTCGGCGGCTTCCACGAGGGCCTGTACGATTTGAGACTCGCGGGCCATGCGGTAGAGCGTCATCTTGATGGAGATGACGTCGGGGTCCTGCGCGGCCTTTTTCAGCATCGCAATAAAGGGGCGGATGGACTGGTACGGATAGCTCAACAACACATCGTGCTTTTCCACCTCGGCGGCAAGGTCGTAGTCCTGCGGGGGCAGCATAGGCCGGGCAGGCGTATAGAACAGCTCGGGGTGGCCGTCGGACTCCATGCGGGAGGTGAGCTTGTAGAAGAAGCTCAGGTCAAGAGGGCTCTTCTGGACGAAGACCCGCTTGTGGGTCAGCTCGAGGCGGCTGCAGAGCAGCTGAGCGACCTGCGGTGCGGCGGGGATGACCTGCAGACGGACGGCGGCCAGCTTGCGGCGTCGCTTGAGCAGATCGGCCATGATCTCGCGGTAGTCGATGTCATGGTCCATCATGCCCTCTTTCACGTCGATGTCGGCGTTGCGGGTGACCCGGAAGAGGCACTTTTCCTGCACGTTCTCCTTGCCGAAGATGAGGGCCGCGTAATGGAGCACCAGCTCCTCCGTCAGGGCAAAGCAGGTCTCATTGTCCTTCCGGACGAAATGCATCCGCTCCATCTGGCTTGAGATGGGTACGATGCCGAGGGTGTGCTCCGAGGTGTGTTTTTCGTGAAGGAGAACGCCAAGATAGATCTCCTTATTGCGCAGGAACGGGAACGGGTGGCGGCTGTCCACGATCTGGGGGCTGAGGATGGGGAAAAGCTCGCTCTGGAAATACTTTTTCCAGAAGTGCTCGTCCTCTTTGCTCAGCTTGTCGAAATCCACCTTGCGGTAGCCGCAGGCAGCCAGATTTTCCAGCGATTTGGCATAGTATTTGTCGCAGTCCTCCTGGAGCTGAGCGGTCTTGGGCATGATGGCGGCAAGCTGCTCTTCCGCCGTCATGTTCGTCTTGTTTTCCCGCTTTTCCTTCTTACCGCGCATGAGGTTGGCGCGCTCCTGAAGCGAGCCGACGCGCACCATGAAGAACTCGTCCAGATTGGAGCCGTAGATGGCCAGAAACTTGAGCTGTTCGGCCAGCGGGACATTTTTATCCTTGCCCAGCACCAGCACGCGGCGGTTGAAGTCCAGCCAGCTCAATTCCCGGTTGATAAAAATGCTCTCTTCACTCATGATAACTCCTTTTTCCCGAGAAGGTCTCCCCTCTCAGCTCACATAGGCGAGGCCCTGCCATTCGTCTATCATATCCTGTGTAACGCCCGGCACCTGTGCCACCTCATCGAGGCTCTGGAACCGGCCATGGGCAAGACGATATTCCAGAACGGCTCTCGCCTTCTTCTCCCCGAGGCCGGGCAGTGTGGTCATGGCGTCCACCCCGGCGGTGTTGAGGTCCACGCGGAAGGACTCCCGCAGAGGCTCGACTGCCGCTGACGAAGCCTGCGCCGGGGATGGCGGCACGGCATACCAGAACGCCAGACTGACAATGCAGACCGCCGCTGCTGCCGCCAGTGCCAGAAAGCGGCGTTCGCGGGGTGTGAACATAGTTTCCTTCATTGTACTCGAAATCCTTCCAAAAAGAAAGTCTCCTGCGGAAAATTTGCAGGAGACTTTACACAATTTTTACGATGCAGCTTCGGCACTTCGCACAAGGCCATAGAAAAACTCTGCGGCTGCGCCGGTGTCGTGGTCGGTCAGGGTCGTCTGGCCGGCGGCAAGGCGCAGCTCCACCGGAGCATCAGCCGGAACGACGCTCTGCCTGGCCTGACGGACCAGCTCGAGCATCTGGCTGCACCCGGCGGCGACAGTGAGCTGGTCAGCCGTGCAGTTGACGGGCAGGCAGACCGCGCCCAGCATCGCTTCCGCCGAGACGGCACCCGGTGTCAGCACCATGACATCCATGCCGGTGCGCTCCGAGCGCAGCATGGCGGCATTGTCCCCCAGCGCCTTTTCCAGAAGGGCCTGAATGGGCAGCTGCTGACGGTCCTGATAGAGCAGGATGCGCAGCACGTCCTCACCCTTGACGTCGGCGGGGCTGCACAGCGTAAAGGGGGTGAACTCCCGGCGCAGATGGCGCTCGAGGGCGGTGCTCATCCGCAGCACACGGGTAGAGCCGTCGGCCATCTGCAGCGCGATGCCGAGGCCCACAGCTGCGGGCAGCTTTTTGAAGATGGATTCCTCACAGCCCGCGAAGCTGCACAGCGGCTGGCCGCTGCCCTCCGAGAACCGGTAGGCCAGCGTACCGCCGCAGGTGAGTGCGGGCGCAGCAAGGCGCAGTCCACCCAGCACGGCGCGGACGGCCCGGGGCGAACGCTGGCTGAAGACCGTCAGCCTGCCGCCCCGGCTGGAAAACAGCTGGAGCACATCCCGCACGACCTGCGGCATGTTGCCGTCACCGGCCAAAAGGAGATGGTCCAGATCGCAGAGTACGAGCGTAGAATCGAGAAGTTTCGTCATACAGTCCCCCTCCTGAGCGATGCAATAAAGTGGGTGAAATACTCCGGAAGCTCCGAGTCGAAGCGGAGATGTTCCCCCGTGATGGGGTGGATGAAGCCCAATGTCTTTGCGTGGAGACACTGGCCGTGGAGCTTGGTGATGCAGTTGTGGGGGCCATACACCGGGTCGCCCGCCACGGGATGCTGGATGGACGCCATGTGGACGCGGATCTGATGGGTGCGGCCCGTCTTGAGGCGGCATTCCAGCAGGGTGAAGCCGCCGAAGCGCTCCAGCACCTTATAGCCGGTGTAGGCATACTTGGTGTGGGGCTCGCCGGCCGGGCAGACCGCCATCTTCTTGCGGTCGGTCTTGGAGCGGCCCAGATTTGCTTCCACAAAGCCCTCGTCCTGCGCAAAGCCGCCGTAGACGACGGTCTGGTAGGCGCGCTCCACGCTGTGGACCGCCATCTGCTGGGACAGGCCGATGTGGGTGGCGTCATCTTTCGCCACCACCAGCAGGCCGCTGGTGTCCTTATCGATGCGGTGGACGATGCCGGGGCGTATCTCGCCGCCGATGCCCGAGAGGCTGCCCTTGCAGTGCCAGAGCAGGGCGTTCACCAGCGTGCCGTCCGGGTTGCCCGGGGCCGGGTGGACGACCATGCCCTTGGGCTTGTTCACCACCAGAAGGTGGTCGTCCTCATACACGATGTCCAGCGGGATGTCCTGCGGCACAGCCTCGATAGGCTTTGCGTCAGGAATTTCCAGCAGGATGGTGTCCCCCGCCTTGAGCTTGAGGCTCTTGGCGATGCTTTTGCCGTTGCAGAGCACATGACCCTCCGCCACGAGGCCTTGCAGCGCACTGCGGGAAAGGCCGGTGTCCTCCCCGCTGAGAAAGCGGTCGATGCGCTGGCCTGCGGCCTCCGCCTCCACGATAAATTCACGCTGTTCCATGGTTTACTGCTCCTTCGAGGGCTTATCTTCCACCTCTTCCAGCAGGATGACCAGCACCCAGAGCGCCACACCGACGCAGACGAGGATGTCGGCGAAGTTGAAGACTGCAAAGTCGATGAACAGCGGGTTGATGTAGTCCACGACCTCACCGTTCAGCACACGGTCGATGAGGTTGCCGATGCCGCCGGCCAGCACGAGGATGAAGGCGATCTGCTGCAGGAGCTTGCCGCGGCTGCGGAAGAACAGCAGATAGGCTACGAGCAGCAGCGCGGCGCTGGTGGCGAGGATAAGGAAGAGCTGCTTTCCGCTCAGCAGGCTGAACGCCATGCCCTGATTGAGCACGAAGCGCAGCTCCACCACATGCGGGATGACGGTGATGGCCTCCACAGGGGCCAGATACTGGGCAGCCCAGAGCTTGATGGCCTGGTCGATGCCCACCAGCGCGGCCACACAGACCAGATTCAGAATGACATATGCCATAGTTTCTCCTGATTTTTTGAAAAAGGCGGCGCCCCCTTTTGCGCCGGGTGCGCCGCCAGAGATACGAAATGGTTTAGCCCTCCACAACAGCGGCGCAGCGTGCGCACAGGGTGGGATGAGCAGCGTGGGTGCCGATGTCTGCGGAGTACTTCCAGCAGCGCTCGCACTTGTCGCCGGTGGCGTGTGCAGCAGCAACGCCCAGGCCCTCGACGGCGCTGGCTGCGCCGCCTTCGCCCTTGACCAGCTCCACATGGGAGACGATCATCAGGTCGGCCAGCTCGTCCATCGGGATGCTGTTGAGCAGGTCGTAGACGGCGTCATTGCAGTACAGAGTGACGGAAGCCTCGAGAGAAGCGCCGATCTGCTTATCTGCACGGGCCTGCTCGAGGACCTTCTTGACCTCGTCGCGGACAGCGATGAGCTGCGCCCACTTGGCCTTGAAGGCATCGTCAGCTGCGTACTGGCCAGCCTTCGGCATATCCTCGAAGACGACGTACTTGTTCATAGCCTCAGTCTTGGGCAGGAAGTCCCAGATCTCCTGGCTGGTGAAGCAGAGGATGGGAGCGATGATCTTGTCCAGAGCGACGAGGATCTTGTACATCGCGGTCTGCGCAGCCTTGCGGCCAGTGCCGTTGGTGCAGTACAGGCGATCCTTGGTGACGTCCAGATAGAAATTGGACATGGCCACGACGCAGAAGTTGTAGACAGCGTGGTAGACCTTGTTGAAGTCATACACAGCATAGCCGGCGTTGGTGTTGACGATGAGGTCATCCAGCGCAGCCAGAGCCCAGCGGTCGATGTCCTGCAGCTGGTCGTCCGCCACACAGTCGGTGTTGGGGTCGAAGCCGTCGAGGTTGCCCAGAATGAAGCGGGCGGTGTTGCGGATCTTGCGGTAGGCCTCGCTCAGCTGCTTGAAGATGTTCTTGCCGGCACGCACATCGACAGTGTAGTCGGAAGAAGCCACCCACAGGCGGATGATGTCAGCGCCGTAGTCCTTGATGATCTCGCTGGGCTCGACGCCGTTGCCGGCGCTCTTGTGCATCTGCTTTCCCTGCTCGTCCACGACCCAGCCGTGGCACAGAACGGACTTATAGGGTGCGCAGCCCTTGCTTGCGACACTGGTCAGCAGGCTGGACTGGAACCAGCCGCGGAACTGGTCGCCGCCCTCCATATACATATCGGCCGGGAAGCGCAGCTCGGGGCGCTCTTCCAGAACGGCAGCATGGGTGGAGCCGGAGTCGAACCAGACGTCCATGATGTCGGTGTCCTTCGTCCACTCGGAAGTGCCGCACTTCTCGCAGACCTCACCAGCGGGGATGATCTGCTCAGCGTCATACTTGTACCAGGCGTCGGAGCCCTCCTTGCGGAACAGGTCGCTGACGGCCTTGATGGTGGCGTCGGTGATGTGGTAAGCGCCGCACTTCTTGCAGTAGAAGGCCGGGATAGGCACACCCCAGGTGCGCTGACGGCTGATGCACCAGTCGTTGCGGTCGCGCACCATGCCGTGCATACGGTCATGGCCCCAGTCGGGCATCCAGGTCACGGTGTCGATGGCCTTGTAGACGTCCTCACGGAACTTGGCGATGGAGCAGAACCACTGCTCGGTAGCACGGAAGATGATGGGATTGTGGCAGCGCCAGCAGTGCGGATACTGATGCTTGATGTGCAGCTGGCCCATGACAGCGCCGGCGGCGGTCAGGTCGGCCAGAATGGTCTTGTTGGAAGCCCAGACGCGCTGGCCTGCGTACTTGCCGGCCTGCTCGGTCAGATAGCCGCCGTCGTCCACAGGGACGGTGATGGGGATCTGGGGGTACTTCTGGCAGACGTTGAAGTCATCGACGCCGTGGCCGCCGGCGGTGTGGACGCAGCCAGAGCCGCTTTCCAGCGTGACGTGGTCGCCGAGGATGACCCAGCCTTCCTTGGGCAGGTAGACATGGTTATAGCGCATCAGCTCGAACTCAGCGCCGCTGACCGGCTCGCCCACCACCTCGTAATCGGTGATATGGCAGGAGTCCATGACGCTCTTGACAAGGTCGGTGGCCATGATGTGGAACTCATCGCCGATCTTGACGAAGGAGTACTCGAACTGGCCGTTCAGGCAGATGGCCTCGTTGGCGGGCAGGGTCCAGGTGGTGGTGGTCCAGATGACGAAGTAGGTCTTCTCCATCGGGATGCCGTGCTTTGCCAGAACGCCGTTGGGGTCCTGAGAGACGTGGAAGCGGACGAAGATAGAGTCGCACTCGTCCTCGCCGTACTCGATCTCGGCCTCAGCCAGAGCGGTGCGGCAGTCGGGACACCAGTAGACAGGCTTCAGACCCTTGTAGATATAGCCCTTCTTGGCCATCTCGCCGAAGATCTCGATCTGACGGGCCTCAAACTCGGGCTTGAGGGTCAGATAGGGATGCTCAAAATCGCCGATAACGCCCAGACGCTTGAACTGGTCGCTCATGATGTCGATGTGCTCGGTGGCGAACTTCTCGCAGATCTGGCGCAGCTCGAGCTTGGAGATGTCCTTCTTCTTCTCGCCGACGGAGGACAGGGCCTTCAGCTCAATGGGCAGGCCGTGGGTATCAAAGCCGGGCACATAGGGAGCCTGGAAGCCCTCCATGTTCTTCTCGCGGATGATGATGTCCTTGATGATCTTATTCAGCGCGGTACCCATGTGGATATTGCCGTTGGCATACGGAGGGCCGTCGTGCAGGATGAACTGAGGTTTGCCCTCGTTGTGCTTCATGAGCTGGTTGTACAGGTCGTTGTCGTCCCAATCCTTGAGCATGACCGGTTCCTTCTTGGGCAGGCCGGCGCGCATCTCAAACAGGGTCTTGGGCAGATTCAGAGTACTGTCGTACTGAGACTTATTCTTAGCCACTGGTTTTACACTCTCCTCTATTGGTTTTGCAGTCGCAAACAGCGCAGCTATGCGCTTATTTTATCAAAACAGCTTTACGGCTCACAAATGGCGCCTTGCTGTCGATGCTTAGGGAATTATTCGCTGAAGCTCACGCCCTGAAAGACAGCGTTGGGGTCTGCCGGGGGCGGGTCGAGCTTGAGCTGAGATTCGTCCTTCTCCCAGAAGTCCTCGCCGGCCTTCTCGGGGGCGGCGTCTTCCGTCTCGGCAGCGTCCGCAGCGGGCGCTGCTTCCTCGGTGGTATCGGCATCCTCGGTTTCGGGCAGCTCAGCCTCGGCATCCTGTGCGGGGGTCTCTTCTTTCTGCTGGAACTCCGGCAGACGGCTCAGGGACTCCACATGGGTGCGGTAGAGGTTCAGCACGTCGGACTTGAAGCGGGTGACCTCGAGACGAACGCGGTCATACTCACGCTCTTCGGCCAGCTTTTTGTCGTTGGCGTCACTGATGATCTCGTCGGCGCGGTCGCTGGCCTTCTGCAGCAGCTCGTTGGCATCCCGGATGATGTCGTCGCCGCGCAGATTTGCACGGTGCAGGATGTCCTCGGCCTTCTGGTTGGCCTCGCGGATGACGTTCTCGCCCATGCGCTGCGCGTTGATGAGGGCGCTCTTGAGCATATCGCCGTCGGCCTCATAGCTCTGCATATTGCGGCGCAGGGTCTCGTTCTCGGCAGTCAGGTCGGCCACCTGCTTGCGCAGGGCCTCCATCTGCTCCGCATCCTGCCCGAGCTGCTGCTCTACCTTATCCAGAAAGCGGTCAACATCCTCGGTACGGTAGCCGCGGAGGTTCTTTTCGAATTGCACAGAGCGCACGTCCTGCGGTGTCAGCATAATGATCTCCTCCATTTTACCCAGTCGTCCTTCTCAATATCTCAATATTGGAAGAACTCGATGATTTGTCGGTCTTTTTTGCTCTTGCCCGGCAGGGCTGTGAGGCGGAAGCGCCCTTTGCCCCGCACTGTGAACACATCAGATTCGTATACCGGCGCATGGGCGCTGGAAACGGGCAGATGGTTGATCTCTACCCTTCCCACTGCCACAAGCTCTGTGGCCATGCCCCGGCTGCACCGCAGCATGGCGGCAAGTACGGCATCCAGACGCAGCGACGATACGGTCGCGGTCTGTAGCCGGCGCTCTGCCTGCGCAAACTCCGGTACTTCGTCCAGCGCCAGCTGCTGAGCCGTCACCTCGGTGCGGCCCACACTGCGCAGCTCCTGACAGATAAGGGCCGCAGCAGGCTCCAGCGCGAACAGATAAGCGGTACCCGGCTCCTCCGGCGGCAGAACGATGTCGCCCAGCGCCTCGCGGCGAAGCTCGAGCCCCATCAGGCTGCCCAGATAATCCTTATGGACGGGCAGCTGCGCCCCGGCCAGCGCACGGCACCTGAGCCGGACGCAGCAGACAGGGCTTGCAGGGTAACAGTCTTCCGGCTCGAGGCAGAGCACCCGGCGCTCGGCGTCGGGCCAGCCGCCCTCGAAGCGGCAGCTTTCCTCCGGCGCACCGGCACGGTTGAGTGCCGCCTGCGCCAGCTGCTGTTCCCTGTCGCTCAGGAACGCCGAATAACGGGCGATGCCCCGGCCGAAGGCGGCGCGGGCCAGGTCCTCGACATGACGCATGAGGAAGCGTTCCTCATCGTTCTGCGCCGGGACGAAGCCCCGCACGGCGCTTTGCTGGGTATCAATAGAACGCGCCATTGTTCTCCAGCTCGTCCAGCAGGTCGCCCATGATGTCTACATTGTAGGGAGTAATGATGAAGGTGCTGTTGGCCACCCGCTTGATCTGGCCGTTGTTGGCGTAGGCCACACCGGAGAGGAAGTCCACCAGACGGCGGGAAACCTCCTTGTTGGTGGATTCCAGATTCAGCACGACGGTGCGCTTGTTGTTCAGGTGGTCTGCAATCGTGCTGGCATCCTCGAAGTGCTCAGGCTTGACCAGAACGACCTTGAGCTGGGTGGTAGCATGGATGTTGACCACCTTGCCGTTCCGCTTGGGGGCTGCGCCCTCTTCGGGCTCGTCCTCTCCCTCGCTGCCTGCGACGCCGAGACCGCTGTTGTTATTCACCATCTGAGGACCGTCGTCCATGTACTGATCGTCGTAATCGTCCTCACTGCCGAAAAGCCCTTTTTTCAGGCTGTCCACAAAAGACATAGAAACTTGCTCCTTTCATTCGGGCAGCTCACGCTGCCTGGCACCCCTTTGTGAAAAAGAGGTGCTAATAGCTTTTTCTATTATCTGATTTTTTGCGTCAGATGTCAATAACTACAAAAGCTTTCCATCATACAAATTTTGTCCGGAGACGATGATCTCGTCGTAAAGGCGGACTTCGCTGACGGTTTTTGTCTTATCCGAGCTGCTGGGCATGACGATGCGGTACTCGCCGTCCGTCACCAGCGGATGGTCATTATCCACGGGGTCGATCTTGCAGAAGCGGGCAAGATTGCCGTATTTGACATAGACGCCCGGGATGTAGTTCTCGCCCTGCGTCTCAGACTCGGTGCCGTCCTCTTTCAGATAATGGATCGCGTCGATGGGGACGCGCAGGCCGGTGGTCTCGTCCACGATGATTTGGGCGCCGGCCCGGTTGAGCCGCAGCACATCGCCGTTGATGATCTCGCAGGTGATGACAAAGCGGGCCAGTCCGGTCGCTTCGTCGATGGCCACCTCGGAGACGGAGGCCTTGAGGGGCGTCTCCATCTGGCCGGGGAACTTTATCTTCACCGAGCGGGTCAGGGGCTTGCCGTTGCCGCCCAGCAGCTTCTCCCCTTCCTTGGCCGAACAGAGGCCGACGTACCGCCACGCAAAGCCCGAGACGATCTTGCCTGCGCAGCCGTCCAGCGGCAGCTCGGGGTCAGAGTTCAGATACGCCTGCAGGTCGGTGGTGTTCAGTGCGAGGATGTCGTCCGCCCCGGCGTTGAGCCGTCCGCTGGCAGAGCTGCGGATGAAGTAACCCGTCTGAGGGGCGGTGATCTGGGTCGGCTCCCCCAGCTGGGCCTGCACCTGTGCCGACTGCTCGGTGAGGGAGGCGATCTGGGCCGAGAAGTCCGAGACTTCACCGGTGATGACCCAGAGCTTGTTCTGAGCGAGGATGTAGTTTTCTTCGCCCTGGGCTGTCTCGTCGTAGGCAGAGCTGTCCAGCGCATCCATCATATCATAAAGCGCGGAAGCCCGCTCTTTTTTCAGGGAATCCAGCTGGGTGGCGGTGGTATTCTGAGAGCGCTGCAGAAGCTCGATCTGGTCGTTCAGGCCCGTGAGCTGCTGGCGGAGGCCCGCCTGTTCCGGGCTGCTGTAGAGCTCCGCTACCGCAGCCCCCGCCGAGACGCGCTCGCCGTCGGCCGCGAGATAGCCCAGCGTTCCGCCGCCGGGAACATAGACCTCATCGAAGAGGAGAACGCCGTCGGCGTCCACCGTATCCGCCACGGTGGCAAGAAGCGCCGTCTCGTAGGTGTTGGGCGGGAAGAGCACCTGCAGGGCCTGATAGCCCACATAGATGCCCGCCAGCACCACGACGGCGATGACGAAGCCTGCCAGCTTGCCCAAAGCGCTGGACGCGCCGGGATCAGAGCGTGGTCTATCCATCATAAAAGGTCACCCTTTCGCTAAAAATTCTCGGGTCAGCTGCACAGCCCGGGCTGTAACGTCCGGCGCAGAGGCGTCCAGCCAGACCACGCCGTCCATATGGCGGAACCAGGTCAGCTGGCGCTTGGCGTAGTTGCGGGAGGACTGCTTGAGCTTTTCGGTGCAGGCATCCAGCGGGGCCGTCCCCTCAAAATAGGGGAAGAACTCCTTGTAACCGATGGCCTGCGCTGCCGTGCGGTAGGTCTGGCGGTGGTCATAGACCAGCTTTGCCTCATCGAGGAGGCCGGCGTCCAGCATCTTGTCCACCCGCAGGTCGATGCGGCGGTAGAGCCGGGCGCGGTCGGGAAAGTCCAGCCCCAGCACTAGCGAACGATAGGGCCGCTCCGGCGGGAGGGACTGGGCCTTCTGCTCGCTCAGACGCTTGCCGGTGGCCCGGAAATGTTCCAGCGCCCGCAGGACCCGCACCTGATTGTTCGGATGGATGGCGGCGGCGGCTTCCGGGTCGGCAGCCTGCAGCTCTCTGTACATGGCTTCCGGGCCTTTTTCCGCCAGCTCTGCGGCCAGCTGTTCCCGCAGGCCGTCCGGCGTCTTCTCGGCGGCGAAGCGGACACCGTACAAAAAGCTCTGGACATAGAGGCCCGTGCCTCCCACGAGGATGGGCAGACGGCCCCGGGCGGAAATGTCAGCCTCGAGCGTTCCGGCCAGTGCGACGAAATCCGCCACGCTGAAGGGCTCATCCGGCTCCAGAATATCCACCGCATGGTGCGGGACGCCGTGGGTCTCTTCGGGCGCGACCTTCGCCGTACCGACATCTAATCCTTTATAGATCTGCATCGAGTCGGCGCTGATGACTTCGCCCTCGAAAGCTTCGGCCAGCGCCACGCCGAGAGCGGTCTTGCCGGTGGCAGTGGGGCCGACGACGGCCAGCACCGGATGCTTCTGATTTCTATCACACGATTCGGCCAAACTGCTTTTCCAGCTCCTTTCGGGTGAGTTTGAGGACGCAGGGGCGCCCATGGGGGCAGAAGGGCGGCACTTCGCCGGAGAGAATTTTTTCGGCCAGCGCCATCAGCTCCTGCGGCGAGGTGTGGTCGCCCGCCTTGATGGCGGCGCGGCAGGAGATGGAGTGGAGCACCCACTCCGTCCGCTCGTTCAACGCGTCGCGGCTGCCGTGGGCCAGCTTTGCCGCCAGCTCGACCAACAGATCTTCGGCACTGCCCTGCTCCACATCAGCGGGGACCGAGCGCAGGCAGACCGAGCTGCCGCCAAAATCGCTCACCTCGAGGCCGGCGCTTTCCAGCAGGTCGAGGTTGGTCAGCAGAGCGGTCTTTTCCTCGGCGGAGAGCTCCACCACCAGCGGCTCCAGGAGGAGCTGGCTGGGGACATCGCCGTAGTGGGCGGCCAGCTTCTCGAAGAGCTGGCGCTCGTGGGCGGCGTGCTTGTCAATGATGCAGATCTCGTCGCCCCGCTCCGCGAGGATATAGGTGCGGAAGATCTCGCCCACATACCGCAGGGGCTCGGGGCCGTCCTGAACGTCAAAGCCCAGCTGCTCCGGGGCTGCGCTCTGCTGCGGTTCATCCGAAGCCTCCGGCAGCGGCGGACGCTCCAGTTCTTCCGGGGCAGGCTCCCACGCGGCCATGTGGTCGCGGGTGACATCCGGCAGGTCGATGTCCGCCTCGATGTCCAGCTGTGACTCACTGGATGCAGCCCGGAAGGGCGGCGGCTCAAGGACGCTTTCCTCCTGCGGCGGCTCAGGACTGTGGAGGGCAGCGTTCATCGGAAGAGGCTCGGAGGCCGCAACCGTTGTCCATGTATGTTCCGGCTCAGCGGCAGGCATTTCCGGGGCTTTTACGGGCAGCGGGAGGATGTCCCGCTCCGGGGCAGAGGGCTGTGTCGGGCGGGGTGTCACAGACGCTGCCGGTGCCGCCGGGCGGAGAGGCTTTTCCTCCGGGTGCGGCAGGCTTCCCGGCTCTGCCTGGCCCGAAATCACCGCCGAAAGTCCTGTAAAGTTATTATTATTTACAGCGTTTTCTTCTTTATTTCCGCTATTTTCATGCTCATTGGATACATCGTTCTCTTTCTCGCTGTCAAAGACGAACTGTCTCTCCCCTGTACCCGGCTGGCTCAGTGCCAGCTTGACGGCATGGTAGACGAGGTCGAAGATGTCGTTTTCCCGGGCAAAGCGGACTTCTGTTTTTGCCGGATGGACGTTGACATCCACAAGGTCGGCAGGCATCTCAAGAAGCAGGATCCCTCCAGGAAACTTGCCCTGCATCATAGTACCCTTGAACGCCATTTCCATGCCCGCCATCATGGTGCGGTTGCGGACATAGCGGCCATTGATATAGAAATACTGCATACTGCGGCTGGCGCGGCAGCTGCGGGGCTGGGTGATGAGTCCCCAGACCCGGTAGACGCCCTCGCGGTTATCCACCTCCACGAGGTCACGGCTGAACTCCCGGCCCAGCACGGCGTAAGCTGCGCTGCGGAGCTGGCCGTCACCGGGGGTGACATACTGCAGTTTGCCCTCGCGGATGAACTTGAAGCTCACCTCGGGGTGGCTCAGGGCCAGATGGCCCACGATGTCGGCCACGAAAGTACCCTCGCTGGAATCCTTTTTGAGGAACTTCATCCGGGCGGGCGTGTTGAAAAAGAGGTCACAGACCCGGATGGTGGTGCCGACGCCTCGCGCACCCGGCTCGATGGGCTGCTCTTCCCCGCCCTCGATACGGTAGAGGGAAGCGCACTCGTCGGCCTCGGTGCGGGTGAGCACTTCGACGCGGGCCACGCTGGCGATAGAGGCCAACGCTTCGCCGCGGAAGCCCAGCGTGTGGATGCTGGTGAGGTCGTCTTCCGTCCGAATCTTGCTGGTGGCATGGCGGATGAAGGCCGTGGGGATGTATTTTGCCTCGATGCCGGTGCCGTTGTCGCTGATTTCAATCAGACGGACGCCGCCCGACTCGATGGAGACGGTGATTTGAGACGCACCGGCGTCGATGGAGTTTTCCAGAAGCTCCTTGACGACCGATGCGGGCCGCTCGACCACCTCACCGGCGGCAATGAGTTCTGCCGTGTGCTTGTCGAGAACGTGTATCTCTGCCATTCGTTTCCCTCCGTTTCAAATAAAATCAGCCATTCAGGCTGCCGCTCAGGGTCTTTTTCAGCTCGTAGAGGAAGTTCAGCGCCTCGATGGGGGTCAGGGTCTCAACGTCCAGTGCCTCGAGCTTTTCCATCATCTCGCTGGGGACGGCGGGCGAAGAATACTCCTGCAGGGCGTCGAAATCCATCTGCTCCACCTTGTTCTTCGGGGCAGACGCTTCCAACGTGCGCAGCACCTCATGGGCGCGGCGGGTCACGGTGCCGGGCAGACCGGCCAGCTTCGCCACCTCGATGCCGTAGCTGTCGTCGGCGGGGCCGCGGATGATGCGGCGGAGGAACGTGATGTCCTCTCCCCGCTTCTTGACCGCGATGTTGTAGTTTTTGACGCCCTCGATGGACCCTTCCAGGTCCGTCAGCTCGTGGTAATGGGTGGCGAAGAGGGTCTTGCAGCCGAGGCCCTTGGCCGGGTCGGAGATATGCTCCACCACGGCGCGGGCGATGCTCATGCCGTCGAAGGTAGAGGTGCCGCGGCCAATTTCGTCCAGCACAACGAGGCTCTTGGGGGTAGCGTTCTTGAGAATTTCGGCCACCTCGGTCATCTCGACCATGAAGGTGGACTGGCCGGCGGCAAGGTCGTCCGATGCGCCGATGCGGGTAAAGATGGCGTCCACGACGCCCACATGACAGCTGGACGCCGGGACGAAGGAGCCGATCTGCGCCATCAGAGCGATAAGGGCGTTCTGGCGCATATACGTCGATTTGCCCGCCATATTCGGGCCGGTGATGATGAGACAGCGGTCGGTGGTGCAGTTGAGTTTGGTATCGTTGGGGACGAAGAGGCTGCCTTTCAGCATCTGCTCGACCACCGGGTGGCGGCCCTCGGTGATGGTCAGCTCGTCGCTGTCATCCACCACAGGGCGGCAGTAGTTGTTTTCAGCGGCCACCTGCGCCAGCGCCGCCAGCACGTCCAGCTCGGCCACAGCATTTGCCGTCCGCTGGATGCGGTCGAGCTGACCGCCGATCGTTTCCAGCAGTTCCGAGAAGAGCCGGTGCTCCAGCGCAATGAGACGCTCATGCGCACCTAAGATCTTGCTTTCCAGCTCTTTCAGCTCCTGGGTGATATAGCGCTCACCGGAGGTGAGGGTCTGCTTGCGGATGTAGGTCTCGGGGACCATGGATTTGTAGGAGTTGCTGACCTCGATGTAGTAGCCGAAGACGTGATTGTAGCCGATCTTCAGCTTGGGGATTCCGGTCTCCTGCCGCAGGCGCGTTTCCAGCTGGGCGAGGACGCCCTTGGTGTTGTCCCGGATGGAGCGCAGCTCGTCCACCTCGGGGTGGTAGCCTTTGGCGATGACGCCGCCGTCCTTGAGGGTGGAGGGCGCTTCCGGGTCGATGGCGGCGAGGATGGCCGTCTTGACGTCGTCCAGCAGGTCGATCTGTCCTGCAAGAGAGGTCAGCTCCGGGCAGCTGCAGCTCTCGGCCTGCGCCCGCAGTTCCGGCAGGCGCTCACAGGTCTGGGCCATCGTGTAGATCTCCTTGGGGGTGGCGGAGCCGTAGACCGCGCGGGTCATCAGGCGCTCGAGGTCGGCGATGTAGTGGAGCTGTTCGATCAAATCGCCCCTCTGCATGGTCTGGTTCACAAGGCTTTCCACCGCGTTGAGGCGGCGGTTGATGGCGGCGCTGGAAATGAGCGGCTGCTCGATCCAGCTGCGGAGCATCCGCTTGCCCATGGCGGTGCTGGTCTTGTCCAGCACCCAGAGCAGCGTTCCCCGCTTTTCGCGGCCCCGCAGCGTCTCGGTCAGCTCGAGATTTGCCCGGGTGACCGGCGACAGGCTCATGAACTGAGCTTCATTGTATGTGATGACCGTTTTCAGGCGCTCGACGCCTTTAATTTGCGTATCATGGAGATATTCCAGCAGAGCGGCCATTGCCAAGCGGACAAGGCCGTCTTCTGCGATGCCGGTCTTTGCGGCCCAGTCGCGGCCAAACTGGTTCTCGAGGGAGATGGCCACGAGGCCCGGGGCGTACCGCTCCTCTTCCACCAGCTCGACGGCGCAGTCCATATTCTTTTTGATGTAAGCGGTAATTTCCCGGCAGTCCAGCAGACCCGGGTTCATCAGCACCTCGCTGGGGTGGTAGCGGCAGAGTTCCGCGATGACCGCCGGGGCGATCTTTTCCCGCTTGAGCTCGGTGATATGGGCCGTGCCGGTGGAGACATCCGCAAAGCAAAGGCCCGCTGCGCCGCCTTTCAGAAAAATACTCGCAATGTAGTTGTTTTTGTCATCCTGAAGCATGCTGCTCTCGATGACGGTGCCGGGCGTGACCACGCGGATGATGTCGCGTTTCACAAGACCCTTGGCCTTGGCCGGGTCTTCCATCTGCTCACAGATGGCGACCTTGTAGCCCTTCGAGATGAGACGGGCCACATAGCCCTCATAGCTGTGGAACGGTACGCCGCACATGGGCGCGCGCTCTTCGAGGCCGCACTGCTTGCCCGTGAGGGTCAGATCCAACTCCCGCGAGACTGTGAGCGCATCGTCGAAGAACATCTCGTAGAAGTCACCGATGCGGTAGAAAAGAATCTCATCCTTATGTTGTTTTTTGATCTCCAGATATTGCTGCATCATGGGCGAAAGCTCTGCCATGACCGTTCACCTTCCTCCCCTAGTTGTCGGTTTGCCATCCAAAACCGCCTGTTGCAAGCAAAACGCGGCCCTGCATTGCACAGCCGCGTTTTGTGTTTCATGGTTTAAGCCTTAGTGGCAGCCGCCGCAGGTGGAGCAGCTGCCGGTGCAGGAAGTGGAAGGCTCCTGCACGGTCATGGGGTCGCCGCCGTTCATTGCAGTGTTGATGATGGCGTCGATATAGTTCACGAGGGCCTCGCAGTCGCGCTTTGCCTCGTTGTAGGCCACCATGCCGTCATCGGCCATGATCTTGCCGTAGAGGTCGTTCACCTTCTGGTTCAGCTCGGCGATACGCTCATCGCTGCGCTCGGGCTTGCCGATCTCGTTGTTCAGGTCCATGCGGGCCAGATTGAACTCGCCGATGAGGTTCTGCAGTTCCTCGTCCTTGTCGTTCATCTTGCGGGCCTGGTCCATAGCCAGATAGCGGGAGTCGGTCTGAAGTGCCATGGCGGCACGCTTGAAAAGGTCGATGCAATCCATTGTAGTAGTCTCCTTTTATCGTTCCTGTGTTATATATTAGGATAGTGTATCCAGAATATCAATATTATTCCGAAAGTTCACCCAGCAGGACGGTGGCACGGGCGCCTGTGAGGCGCACCATCGCGTAGCTGCCCATGAGGGCGGAGTCAGCCTTGAACTCGACGGTAAGGTTGTTGTCCAGACGGCCCGAGAGGGTGCCTTCATTGCGGCCATAGCCCTCCACGAGGACGCGGACGGTCTGGCCCACCTGAGCCTTCACGAGGGCCATTGCGATGTCGTCCTGGACCTTGAGCAGGCGGGTCATGCGGTCGGTCTTCTCCTTGCGAGGGGTGGGGTCGGGCATATCTGCCGCCTTGGTGCCGGTGCGCTTGGAGTAGATGAAGGTGAACAGCTGCATATAGCCCACCTTCTGCACCAGCTCGAGGGTCTTCTGGAAGTCCTCTTCCGTCTCGCCGGGGAAGCCCACGATGATGTCGCTGGAGAAGGTGATGCCGGGGACCTTCTTCCGGGCATACTCGATGAGCTCGAGGTAGTGCTCCACGGTATAGTGACGATTCATCTGGACAAGCAGACGGTCCGAGCCGCACTGCACCGGAAGATGCAGATGCTTGCAGAGCTTCGGCTGGGCCGCGATGGTGTCGATGAGCTTGAAGCTGGCGTCCTTCGGGTGGCTGGTCATGAAGCGGATGTGGTAGTCGCCCGGGACGGTGCAGAGCAGGTTGAGCAGGTCGGAGAAATCCACCTGCTCCTCGAGGCCCTTGCCGTAGCTGTTGACATTCTGGCCAAGCAGCGTGATCTCCTTGTAGCCCGCCTCCACGAGACTCTTGAACTCGGCGAGGATGTCGCCGGGCTTGCGGCTCTTTTCGCGGCCGCGGACGTAAGGCACGATGCAGTAGGTGCAGAAGTTGTCACAGCCATACATGATGGGCAGCCAGGCACGGAACTCGCTCTCGCGGCGGATGGGGATATTCTCCACGATGACGGGACGCTGATCCGGCTCCATCAGCACCCGCTTGTGCTTGTGCAATTTCTGGGCGATGAGCTGGGGCAGCGTGTCGATGCCGTCCACGCCGAACACGAGGTCCACGTAGGGGTAGCTCTGGCGCAGCTTTTCCACGACGTGCTTCTGGTTGGCCATACAGCCGCAGAGGCCGATGATGAGGCCGTGCTTCTTCTCTTTCAGGCCCTTGAGAGCGCCCACATTGCCGAAGACACGCTGCTCGGCGTGCTCACGGACGGCGCAGGTGTTGAAAAGGATGAGGTCGGCGTCCTCGGGCTTGTCACACAGGCCGTAGCCGATGTCCATCAGCACGCCCTTGATGCGCTCGCCGTCGTTGACATTCTGCTGGCAGCCGTAGCTGTGGACGAAGGCCAGCGGCGGGGTGTCATAGGCCAGCTTGACCAGCTCTGCCGCCGCGTTGTTATGTTCAAATGCTATGTACTCCAATGAAACCATCCTTCTCTGCCTCCGGGGTCACACCTCCGGCAGCAGACATACTGATACTATAAAGAAAGCTCTTTATAGTATACCCTTTTTGGCCTTGGAGAGCAAGAGCTTATTTTTACTGAGCCTGCTTGGCGGCACACTCCGCGCACAGGCCGAACAGCACCACGGCGCAGTCCTGCACGACGCCCTTCTGGTTGCGCACCAGCTTCATCACCTGCTTTTCGTCCACGTCGGCGTCCACGACTCTGCCGCAGCAGTTGCAGTAGAGGTGGCTGTGCCAGCCCAGAGTGTGGTCGAAACGGTCAGCCTTGCCCGGGATGGAGACGCGGCGGACGCGGCCTGCATCTACGAGGCTGTTGAGGTTGCGGTAGACGGTACCAAGGCTCAGGCCGGGACATTCCCTGACTGCGAGGCCGAAAATCTCCTCGGCAGTAGGGTGGTCGCAGAGCTGCTCCACTTTCTGCAGTACCAGCTCGCGCTGTTTGGAATAACGCATGGTCTTTCTCCTTTTTCTGATGGGGTGTGTATCGGGATAAAGGCCGGGTTCAGAGCTTGTCTTCCCCCTTGATCTTCGCCCAGTAGGCCCGGGCGGCCTGTTCGGCGCGGTTGTCGCCGAACGTATAGTATTTCACGTCCTTGAGCAGGTCGGGCAGATATTGCTGGTCCACCCAGTGATTCTCATAGTCGTGGGCGTACTTGTAGTTCTGGCCCTTGACGGCAGCATCCTCGCCGTCAAAGTGCTTGTTCTGCAGCTGGCGCGGGATGGGGCCGGTGCGCCCCGCCTGCACATCGGCGATGGCCGCATTGATGGCGTCGTGGGCGCTGTTGGATTTCGGGCTGGTTGCCACGAGAATGACGGCATCGGCCAGCGGGAGCCGGGCTTCCGGCAGACCCACCATATTGGCTGCGTCCACTGCCGCCTTGACGATGGGGATGATCTGCGGGTATGCAAGGCCCACGTCCTCACAGGCGCAGACCATCAGCCGGCGGCAGGCCGAGGGCAGGTCGCCCGCTTCCAGCAGACGGGCCAGATAGTGGAGGGCGGCGTTGGGGTCGGAGCCGCGCATGGACTTCTGGTAGGCCGACACGATGTCGTAGTGGTCGTCGCCGTCCCGGTCGTACCGCATGGCCGTGCGGCGGGTGACCTGCTGTATCATCTCGAGGGTGATGTGCTTTCCGGTTTCGTCCACGGGGGCCGCCGTCACCACGAAATCGAGACAGCCCAGCGCCTTGCGCAGGTCGCCGCCCGCACTCTCGGCGAGGTAGGCGCAGGCGTCCTCGTCCATCACGACAGGCTGTGATTCCGACTCCGAGAGCTTTTTCAGGGCGTTGCGGATGCCCCGCTCCACGTCGGCGGCGGAGAGGGACTTGAACTCAAACACCGTACAGCGGGACAGCAGTGCATTATAGATGTAAAAGTAAGGGTTCTCGGTGGTGGAGGCAATGAGGGTGACAGAACCGTCCTCGATGCACTCCAGAAGGCTCTGCTGCTGCTTTTTGTTGAGATATTGTATCTCGTCGAGGTAGAGCAGGATGCCCCCTGCCCCGGCCAGCGTGCCGATGTCCTTCAGCACTGCTTTGATGTCGCCGGTGCCGCAGGAAGTGCCGTTGAGCTTATGGAGGGTCATGCCGCTGTTCTCGGCGATGATGCGGGCAACGGTGGTCTTGCCCGTGCCGGAGGGGCCGTAGAAGATCATGTTGGGGATACGACCGCTCTCGATGGTGCGGCGGAACACCTGTCCCTCGGCCAGAAGATGCTGCTGGCCGCAGACATCGGCCAGCGTTTTGGGGCGCAGACGCTGCGCCAGCGGTTCGTTCATAGGTCTTCCCTCCAAAAATGATCATGAGAATCCTTCTCTTTGATAGTATAGCGCATTTTGCACGCCGCGGCAAGAGAAATAATGAAAATGATTCTCAGATAAACGGCAAAGCATTTACAAATTTCGCAAAACATGATATGCTTGTGCCATTCCAATCAAGAAACGAGGGGAAATGTATGCGCGGAAAAAACATCTCCGCCGAAGACCTGACGGCCAAAAAAGAGCTGGCTCTGGAGGTCATCCGGCGGCTCAAGGCGGAGTATCCCGACGCAGGCTGCACGCTGGACTATGACCACGCCTGGCAGCTGCTGGTGAGCGTCCGGCTGGCGGCCCAGTGTACCGACGCCCGGGTGAATATCGTGGTGCAGGACCTGTTTGCAAAATATCCGTCGGTGGCCGCGCTGGCCGAGGCAGAGCCCGAGGACATCGAAGCCATCGTCAAACCCTGCGGGCTGGGCCGCAGCAAGGCCCGGGACATCTCGGCCTGTATGCGGATGCTGCGGGACAAGTACGACTGCAAGGTGCCGACCACCTTTGAGGAACTGCTGGCACTGCCCGGCGTGGGCCGCAAGAGCGCCAATCTCATCATGGGCGATGTGTTCGGCAAGCCCGCCATCGTCACCGACACCCACTGCATCCGCCTGTGCAACAAGATCGGCCTTGTGGACGGCATCAAGGAACCGCAGAAGGTGGAGATGGCGCTCTGGAAGATCGTCCCGCCCGAAGAGGGCGGTGATCTGTGCCACCGTTTCGTGATGCATGGCCGGGCCGTCTGCAATGCCCGGAAGCCGGAGTGCGAAAAATGCTGTCTTTCGGACATCTGCCGCTGCGCGCGGGAGGAAGCGTCCAACGTCTGATTTTACATATTTCAGGAGGTTTTTCTTATGTTCAGTTTTATCTTCAGCCTTCTCATCGGTGCGCTGGCCGGTTCCATCGCAGGCCGCATCATGGGCAGTGAGACCAGCGCCCTGCGCAACATCGTGCTGGGCATCCTGGGCAGCTTTGTGGGCGGCATCCTCTTCGGCCTCGTGGGCCTGTCCGCTACCGGCCTCGTGGGTGAGATCATCGTCTCGGTCATCGGCGCCTGTGTCTGCATCTGGGCTGGCCGTAAGCTGTTCCGGTAAGCAGTCCATCTTGAAAAAGCCACAGCTTTCAGGGGTGAAAGCTGTGGTTTTTTCGTTTCTGAGCGATGTCATTTTCTCTCAAACTATGCTATAATAGGGTTTGTGTTTGAAATTGGAAAGGAGCTTTTCTCATGGAAACTACGCATGAGTCGTCGAAACAGACTCTCTGCTCCGCACAGCCCGCCAAGCCCTACGCTTTCAGCCGCAAGGTGTTCTGCGAGGGGATGCGGGACGGTGTGCCGATCGCGCTGGGGTATTTTGCGGTGTCGTTCTCGCTGGGCATCGCGGCCCGGACGGCGGGCTTTACACCTTTGCAGGGCTTCGTGGCCAGCCTGCTCAACAATGCTTCGGCGGGCGAGTACGCCGCCTTTGCCCTCATTGCCAGCGGCGCGACCTATCTCGAGGTAGCCATCATCACCCTCATCGCCAACGCCCGCTATCTGCTGATGAGCTGTGCGCTGGCCCAGCGGTTCGCCCCCGGCACGCCGTTTTTCCACCGGCTTATCATCGGCTATGACGTCACTGACGAGCTGTTCGGCATCACCATCGCCCGGCCGGGCTACCTGAACCCCTTCTACACCTACGGCGCCATCGCGCTGGCCGCGCCGGCGTGGGCTTCGGGTACGGCGCTGGGCATCATCGCGGGCAATCTGCTGCCTCTGCGGGCCGTCAGCGCACTGAGCGTGGCGCTCTACGGCATGTTCCTCGCCATCATCATTCCTCCGGCCCGGAAAGATAAGATCGTGGCCGCGCTGGTGGCCATCAGCTTTGCGCTGAGCTTTGCCTGCACCTATCTGCCGGGCATCTCCGCCCTGTCGGACGGCACCCGCACCATCATCCTGACAGTGGCCATTTCCTGCGCAGGTGCGCTGTTATTCCCCGTCAAGACCCAGAGTGAGGAGGCCGAACAATGATTCGCAGCAACTGGCTTTACATCGCAGTGATGTTCGCCGTATCCTACACCATCCGCATCCTGCCGCTGACCCTCATCCGGAAGCCCATCAAAAACCAGTTCATCCAGTCGTTCTTGTACTATGTCCCTTACGTCACTCTGGCGGTCATGACCTTCCCGGCCATCGTCAACGCCACCCAGAGTCCGGCAGCTGGTGCGGTGGCGCTGGTGGTGGGCATTGCGGCGGCATGGTTCGGGGCCAGCCTGTTCCAGGTGTCGGTGGCCTGCTGCGCCGTCGTCTTCGTGCTGGAACTGTTCCTTGTTCACTGAGGTGACTGCCCTATGAAACGAGTTCTTGTGACCGGCGCAGGCGGCTTTGTGGGCGCGCGCATCCTCGATATGTGGCGGGGGCAGTTTGCGCTCTGCGCCTTCCCGTCCGACGCCCTGCGCACTGCCGATGAAAGTGCGGTGCTGCGCTTCATTTTGAAGGAGCACCCGGACGTCATCGTCCACACGGCGGCCCTCTCCAACACCCAGTACTGCCAGCAGGAGCCGGAGGACTCCTTCCGCGCCAACGTCCTGCTGCCCGAGTGGGTGGCGAAGGGAGCGGAGGAGGTGGGCGCAAAGCTGCTCTCCTTCAGCTCCGACCAGGTGTATGCGGGCGTGACGCAGCGGGGGGCGCTGGCGGAGACGCTGCCCCTCTCCCCTTCCAACGTCTACGGACAGCACAAGCTCGAGGCCGAGGCCCGGGTGCTGGCCCGCTGCCCGGGCGCTGTGGCGCTCCGCCTGCCCTGGATGTACGACCTCCCGGGCTATCATCTGCCCATCCGGGGCAACCTGCCGCTGAACATCCTGAAAGCGGCAAAGACCGGTGAAGTGCTGCGCTTTTCGCGCAATGACTACCGGGGCGTGGGCTATGTGCGGGAGGTCATCGAGAACCTCGTCCCTGCGATGGAGTTGCCCGGCGGCGTCTACAACTTCGGCAGCGAGTGCGACGGAGATATGGTCGAGACTGCGCGATGCTTCGCCAATTTACTGCAGGTGGATGTGAAGATCGAGGAATCCGATCTCACCCGCAACCTCGCAATGGATACCGGGAAGCTCCGGGCTCACGGCATCGAGTTCTCCTCGACGTGGGGCGCACTTCGGGTGTGTCTCGGAGATTACCGACTTGGATATTTGATGTAAAAAAGGGAAGGGGCTGCCCAAGGCAGCCCCTTCTCTTTTTATTATTTCCACAGATTTGCCGCGATCAGCTCCAGCACACTTCCCGCGATGCAGCGCGCCTTATCGGAGATGAGAAAGCAGTTTTCCAGTTCCTCCCGGCGGGGGTCCACGTCAGCCACCTTAAAGCCGGGCGTGACGGGGTAGCCGTCCCGCAGCAGACCGCGCAGGATGCCCGCAATGCGGGTCGTCACCGGAGTGCGGATGCCGTCCGGCGTTTCGATTTCCGCGATCGTTTCACCCGCCGACACAATATCTCCGATGGCACATACATTCCGGAAGATACCGGCCTTTTCTGCGTGGATGACACGCTCAGCACCATAGCCGCCGATGACTCCGGGGACGCCTGTGTTGGGGATGGCCGTACCCTCCCGGATGATACGGCCCAGACGGTGGCCGCGCTTGGTCTCCACCACGAGATCGACATCCACACCGGCGGTAAAGCCCGGGCCGAGTGCGATGGTCAGCGGAGCCATATCCCGCGTCGTTCCGAGATTTTTCTTTGCAAGGATGGCATCAACGAGCGCGGCAGGCCGCACCTGCGGGATGAGCTCCCCTTTCGGGTCCACCATCACCGGTACATCGCCGCGATGCCAGACCACAACGGCCTCATCCAGCGTTTTTACAAGGGCGGCGCGCATTCCCTCCACGACAGCCCCGCCCTCATACACGGCCTCACTTACCGAGACCTGGCGGCGGATGGCGGCAGGATGCTCTGCCTCGAGCACGAGCACCTTCAATCCCGCCGACCACAGCCGATGGATGGTGCCGGTGGCGAGGTCGCCGCCGCCGCGCACCAGGATGACGTCATCACGCTTCATTATTTTCTTCCTCCTTGAGCAGCTGCAGGAATACGTTCATCGAGCCGCCGCAGGCAGCCAGCGCCGCATCGTCCTCTTTTGCGCTGGCCGAATACTCTGCCAGCTGACAGGGCGCAGCCTCGCCTGCCTGCATTTTTGATGCAAGCTGCTGCACACGGTATTCCATAATGCCGCCGCCCACACTGCCCACGGACCTGCCGTCCGGCAGCACCAGCATCTTTGCGCCCACCTCCCGGGGGGTCGAACCGTGGCGGGAAACGATGGTCACAAGGACAGGAGCCTTCCCCTGTCCCGTGCAGGCATCCAGCGCATTCAGCAGCTCGGGCGGGAAGCCTTCCGTCTGCTGACGGCCATTTTTCACCTCAACGATCTCCGCGAGGATGGACAGTGCGATTTCCTGCGCTGTCTGCGCCTTGATGGCGAGGCCGATGGGGGCGTGGAGTTCTTCGGCCTTTTCCGGGGCAGTTCCGGCCTCGATGAGCTGGCGGCGGACAAGGGCCGACCGGCTTCGGCTGCCCAGCATACCAACGTAGGCAAATCGTTTCTTGTATATTTCGATAAGGCATTCCACGTCGAAGGAGTGGGCGCGGGTGGCGACAACAAAGCAGGTCTCCGCACTGCCCTCCACCTGGGTGAGATTTTCGGCATAAGGACCGCAGAGGACCTTTTCGGCCCCGGCACGGCGAAGGGCATCAGCGTACTCCGGCCGCTCCTCGAGACCGGTGACGGGCAGGCCCAGCATCACGGCCAGCCGGACGACGGACTCGGCCACATGGCCTCCGCCGCAGATGACGAGCCGGGGCGCGCCTCCGAATTTCTCGACAAAGATCCGCTTATTTTCCAGAGTCAGGATGCCGCTTGCACCACACCCGGCCAGCGCCGGGAGATTCCGGGCCAGCAGCCCCTCCGGTCTTGCGGGCCAGACGGGTACGCCTTCACAAAGAAGAAGCCGCTCTCCGCTTTCCGGCCCTTCCAGTACGGCGGCCAGCGCATGCTGCCCCTGTGTGCTGCGCAAAGCGTCCAAAAACTCACGAATCGACATAGAATTTCTCCATTATGGTTTATTGCTCCACCGGTGTGGCAGCATCGCAGCCCGCATCGTTCAGCTGAGACTGCCACGCCTGCCAGTCCTCGGGCAGCATCCGCCAGCCGAGGCCGCAGCCTGCCGTGATCTCACTGGGCAGCGGGATGAGCCGCCCCGGGATCCCCCGGGCGGCGCACTCTTTCTCCCAGCCCATCGCGCGGGCCGTAGAGGCAAACGAAAGAACGATGTATTGTCTTTTGCGGCGCATATCAGCCCTCCTCGGCCAGCTCACAGACCGCCTCGGCGGCTCTGAGCACCTCGGCCTCTGTGTTCTGGTGGGAGAAGCTGAACCGCACCATCCCCTGCTCCACGGTGCCGAGGGCTTTGTGGATGAGGGGCGCACAATGAGCGCCCGCCCGGACACAGATGCCGTAGTCCTCCCAGAGGATGTCGGCGGCACGGGCGGCGTCCTCATCCCCGAAGTTCAGGGAGACGATGGGCGCGCGGTCTGTTTCGTCGAAGCTGCCGTAAATTTTCACACCGGGAGCATGGACGATCTTCTCATAAAACAGACGTGTCAGAGCCATTTCTTTTTCATGCAGAGCTTCGACGCCCTGCGAAAGTATCCACTCCACGCCTGCCCCGAGGCCCGCGAGGCCGGGAACATTCAGCGTCCCCGCCTCCAGCGCTGTGGGCATCTGAGAGGGGTGTGTTTCATCGAAGCTGTGGATGCCGCTGCCACCCACCACAAGGGGGGCCATGGTCAGCCCGAGGCGGACATACAGCCCGCCGGTCCCCTGCGGACCCAGCAGTGCCTTGTGTCCGGTGAAACAGAGAACATCCACCCCCAGCGCCTGCACGTCGATGGGCCATGCGCCCGCAGTCTGGGCCGCGTCCACGACCAGCGTAAGACCGTGCTTTTTCGCAAAAGCGGAGACGAACGCAAGGTCCGTAAGATCGCCTGTGACGTTGGAAGCATGCGTCACCACGACAAGACGGGTATTGGGGCGGAGAAATTTTTCGAACTGCTCATACCGCAGCCGCCCGGTGTCGTCCACCTCCACAAAACTCACTTCTGCCCCCTGCTCCCGCAGGCGATAGAGCGGCCGCAGCACCGAGTTGTGCTCGCAGACCGTCGTGATAACATGGTCGCCGGGGCGGACGAGGCCGCAGAGCGCTGTGTTGAGCGCCTGAGTCACGTTGGCCGTGAAAGCAATGCAGTCCGGGCTTTCTGCATGGAGAAGTGTTGCAAGTGTCTCACGGGCATGGTAGACGATACGGGCCGCGTGAAGGGTCGGCTCATGCGCCCCGCGGCCCGGATTGCCCCCATGTTCCAGCGCATCCAACATGGCCCGGCCCACGCAGGACGGCTTTTGCAGGGTGGTGGCGGCGTTGTCGAGGTAGATCACGGCTTGACCACGTTCCCGGCGTTCAGCATCTTCTCGGCGATGACGTACATATTCGTCACGCCGCCCACGGCCAGCTTCTCGGTCAGGCCGTAGAAGTTCAGGCAGGTGCCGCAGGTGAGGATCTCGACGCCCTCAGCCTCCAGCGCCTTGAGGTCGTCCAGCATGGGCGAACCCTCGCAGGTGAGGTGCGCACCGCCGTTATAGAGGAGGATGGTCTTGGGCAGCTTGTCCTGCTGGGTCAGCGAGAAGACGAAAGCCTTCAGCAGAGTCTTGCCCAGCTCCTCAGCACCCTCGCCCATCTTGTCGGACGCGATGACTACCACCGTATCGGTACGGGCGTCAGGGGCGCAGGCCGGAGCTTCCTCCTCTTCTGCCGCAGGCTCACCCACGGTGAACAGGACGCGGTATTCCCGCTCGGCCAGCTTTTCGGCGGCAGACCGGCAGCCCTTCTGCCGGGCCATTTTGGTGAGGTTCTGGACAGCGATCTCGTTGTCCACGAGCACTTCGACTTCGCCTGCGCCATTCAGTTCAGCAATCGCTTTCTTTGCCTTCACTACAGGCAGCGGGCAGGCGTCTCCTCTGGCATCAACTTTCCGCATAGTTTTCCCTCTCTATCGTATGTTTTATTCAGGATAGGACACAACGATTTCGGCGTCCCGCTTCTCTGTGATCTCTCCCACGATTTGTGCGGGGAGGCCGGCTTTTTGCAGCTCGTCCCGGAGGCTTTCAGCCTCTTCCGGAGCCACGGCAAGCAGCAGTCCGCCCGAGGTCTGGGGGTCGAACAAAATTTCCTGCATGGCAAACGGCACATTTTCGAACCGGACGAAAGGCCCGGTGTGGTTGCGGTTGCGCTGGCCGGCGGCGGTATAAAGGCAGTCGTCCGCGGCCTGCCACGCACCCGGCAGGACCGGCACAGCGCTGCCGTCGATACGGCAGGACAGCCGCCCGCCCATCATCTCGTGGAGGTGGCCGAGGAAGCTGAACCCGGTCACATCGGTGGCCGCGTGAACATCATAGCTTCGACTTATCTCGGCGGCAGACTTGTTCAGGGTCGTCATGGAGGCCACGGCGGCGTCCATGGCGCCGGGGGCAGCTTCGCCCACGCGGTTGGCCGTGCAGATGAGGCCCACCCCCAGCGCCTTGGTGAGGATGAGCTTGTCGCCGGGCTTTCCCGTATCATTGGCCGTGAGGCGGCGGGGGTCCACGAGACCGGTGACGGACAGGCCGTACTTCACACCGGTGTCGGCGATGGAGTGGCCTCCCGCGAGGATGCCCCCCGCCTCGGCCACTTTTTCTGCGCCGCCGCGCAAGATTTCACCGAGGATGTTCAGATCCATGCTCTCGGGGAAGCAGACGAGGTTCAGTGCAGTCTTCACCTCGCCGCCCATGGCGTAAACGTCGCTGAGAGCGTTTGCCGCCGCGATCTGGCCGAAGGTGTAGGGGTCATCCACCATCGGCGGGAAGAAGTCCACCGTCTGCACCAGCGCGATGTCGTCGGTGATGCGGTAGACGGCCGCATCGTCCCGGCTGTCGTAGCCCACGAGAAGGTCGGGGTCTTTCTCACCCCGGGGCAGCTTTTCCAGAATATGGCTTAGAACTCCCGCGCCGAGCTTGGCGGTACAGCCGCCGCCCGTGCAGAAGACGATTTTGTCCTCTTTTGCCATCAGGCTCTCTCCCCTTCCTCGAAGTGTGTCAAATATCCTGTCACATCGTAAGTTTCTTTCAAGATGGCAAGTGTCTGTTCCCCTGCTGCACGGCGGGCCTCGTCGTCGGCCTGGTTGAGGACGGCGTAGAATTTCCTCGTGCCGACGCTTTTTCTCCCGCCCGCATCGTCTGCCAGCAGCTTTGCCAGCAGAGCGGGCGTCAGGGGTGTCTCGGGCGGCACGGCCAGCAGGACGCAGGCCGCTTCGAGGCGGAAGCAGACGTCTTGCAGTGGTTTTCCCACCGCCGACAGCCCGGCTGCCGCCAGCACGATGTCGCTTGACCGCAGGAGCACCGGCTCATGAGAGGCCGGGGCCTTGCAGGGGTGGCGCTTCGCGCCGTCAGCCTCGAGCAAAACAGTGTCGGCCTCAGCCATCCAGTCGGCCAGATGGGGCGGCATGGTCAGCTTCCCGCCTTCGGCAGGCACCCCCGCCACAGCGTAAGTACCAGTCTGCCAGAGGGCGTCCCGCGCCGCCTCATCGGGGGCGTAGTTCGCGTCCGGACGCCGGATGTGGGTCGTGGTGGAGACGAGCACCCGCTGTCCCTGCGCCGAATACCAGCGGGCCAGCGCATAGAGCAATGTTGTCTTTCCGCCGCCGCCCACCAGAGAAATAACGTGTCCAGTTTCTCCGAGGAATGGCAGAGCCTCGAGGCCGGTCACCCGACCGCGCCCTCTTTTTCGGCCACTGTCATTGCGATTTTTTCGGGCGTGATGGGCAGCTCGTAAAAACGGGTGCCGATGGCGTTATAGATGGCGTCCGAGATGGCGGGAAGCGGCGTGTTGATGACCACTTCGCCGATGGATTTCGCACCAAACGGGCCGTTGGGCTCATAGCTGTTCTCGAACTCGACCCGGACCCTGCCCACGTCCACGCGGGTGGGGATCTTATACTGCATGAACGAATTCTCCATGGGCCAGCCGCGCTGGTCGTAGGTGACGTTCTCGGTGAGGGTCATGCCGATGCCCTGCAAAATGCCGCCCTCGGCCTGCACCCGGGTGAGGTTCGGGTTGATGGGGGTGCCGCAGTCCACGCAGGCGTCAAATTCCAGCAGCTTCACTTCGCCGGTCTCGGTGTCCACTTCCACCTCGGCCGCGCCCACCATGTAGGGCGGAGGCGACAGGGGCGACATATGGGTCTCGGTGACTTCCAGCGGGATGTCGTGGCCGAACATGGAGGCCGTGGCAATATCACCCAGCGAGACAGATTTAGACGGGTCAGCCGAGGCAAATACCGTTTTACCGTCAAATTCTACGTCATTTTCGCTGCAGTCCAGCAGCTGTGCGCCCAGCTTGCAGATCTGGCTCCGCAGCTTCAGCGCGCACTTCTCGACGGCTTTGCCGGTGATGTAGGTGGTGCTGGACGCGTAGGAGCCGGAATCGTAGGGCGAGGTGTCGGTGTCCGCACCGAAGACCGTGATATTATCGAGGTCACATTCCATCACCTCGGCAGCAATTTGAGCCAGCGTGGTGTCGCAGCCGGTACCCATATCAGCGGCACCGATGAGCAGGGTGTAGAAGCCCTCGTCGTTGACTTTCAGGGTCGCGCTGCCCACGTCCATGCCCGAGATGCCGGAGCCCTGCATCGCCATGCCCATGCCGACGGCACGGATCTTTCCGCTGCCCATGTCGCGGCGGGGGTATTTTTCGTCCCAGTTTATCATCTCGTGGACCTTTGCAAGGCAGCGGTCGAGGGTGCAGCTGGTGTTCACCGCGCCGTAGTAGGCGGGCATGACGTCGCCCTCGTGGACGATATTCATTTCCCTGATTTTGAAGGGGTCCATATGGAGCTTCGCGGCCAGCTCGTTGACGGCGGATTCCACCGCGAACAGGCCCTGGGTCGCGCCGTAGCCGCGGTATGCGCCCGCCGACATATGGTTGGTATAGACCACATCATAGGTAAAGCGGAAAGCCTCCGCGCTGCTATAGAGCGGGATGGATTTATGTCCCGAAAGTCCCACCGTCGTGGGGCCGTGCTCGCCATAAGCGCCGGTGTTGGAGAGGGTGTAGAGGTCGAGGCCCCGGATGCGGCCATCCTTGTTGGCGCCGAGGCGAAGATGGATCTCCATCTCATGGCGGGGCGTGGAGGCGGTCTGGCTCTCCTCCCGGGTGAAGATGAGCTTCGAGGGCTTTTTGGTCTTCCAGGTCACGAAGGCCGGGTAGACCTCGCAGACAGCCGTCTGCTTCGCGCCGAAGCCGCCGCCGATGCGGGGCTTCGTCACACGCACCATGGATTTCGGGATGTGGAGCGCGTTTGCAATGATGCGGCGGGCGTGGAAGACGATTTGTGTCGAGCTCAGGACGTTCAGCCGGCCATAGAGGTCGATGCTGCAATAGGTGCGGAAGGTCTCCATCATGGCCTGCTGGCAGGCTTTGGTATGGTAGACATGGTCGATGACCACATCGCAGTCGGCCAGCACGGCGTCGATGTCGCCGCTGCCGCACTCGTCGTGGGCGCAGAGGTTGCGCTTGTTATCGCCCCCCACAGGGCAGAGGCTCTCCCAGTTGTCTTCCGGATGGACGAGGATGGGGTTATCCTTTGCGGTGTGGTAGTCCAGCACAGGTTCCAGCACCTCATACTCGACCTTTATCATTTTCAGCGCCTTATCGACGCATTCATCGTCTTTTCCTGCCACGATGGCCACCACGTCGCCCACAAAGCGGACGTGGCGGTCGATGAGAAGGCGGTCATAGGGGCTGGCCTCGGGGTAAGTCTGGCCGGCCTGAGTGTAGCGGCGGGCATCCTGCGGCACGTCCTCCCAGGTGAAGACGGCCTCAATGCCCGGCACCTTCTTCGCCACAGCAGTGTTGATGCTCTTCACGATGGCGTTGGCGTGGGGAGAGCGCAGGAGCTTCACGATGAGGCAGTCGGCGGGGACGAGGTCGTCCATATAGACGGGCTGGCCCGTCACCAGCTGCATGGCATCCTTCTTGCGGAAGGGTTTGTTGACTGTGTTCATTCTGCCGCCTCCTTTTTCGCCTTTTTCCACGCGAGGAAGTTCTGGATGCCCCGCAGCTGACCCTCATAACCAGAGCAGCGGCAGAGATTGCCGGAAAGATACTCTTTTATTTCCTCGTCGGTGGGGTACTCCTTTTCCCGGAAGAGGGCGAGGGCGTTCATGATGAAGCCCGGGTTGCAGAAGCCGCACTGCTCTGCGCCCTGATCCGCGATGAAGGCCCCGAACTCGGCGGCTTCGTCCTGCAGACCCTCCAGCGTGGTCACTTTATGGCCATCCGCGCGGGCCGCGAGAACGGAGCAGGACAGCACCGGCTTGTCGTCGAGAAAGACCGTGCAGAGGCCGCAGTTGGACGTCTCACAGCCCCGCTTGACGCTCAGACAGCCGTGGCTGCGCACGAAGTCGATGAGCAGAGTGTCGGGGGCTACGTCGGCGGTAAGCTTTTTATCGTTCAATGTAAGTGTTATCTGCATGGTGTCCTCCTCAGCCTTCCAGACGACCGACGGCGCGTTTCGTCAGCACGCCGGCCAGATGGCGGCGGTATTCGGCGCTGCCGCGAAGATTGCTTTCGGTCTTGATGCCGGCCTTTACCTCGGCGGCAAAGCGGGCAGCAAATTCCTCGGCGGTCTCCCCCGCCTCAGGTGCTGCGGTGTAGAGCACCGCCTTGCCCGGACGCGCACCGATGGCGGCGCGGATGCTGCCGTCCGCCAATTTTGCGGCGGCGCAGGTCAGCACCGGAAAGTCCGTCTGGCTGTTGCGCACCGACTGGTAGACAACGCGGGCGTTTTCCTTCGGCACAAGGACACCCACGAGGATGTCCCGGTCGTAGGGGCGCCGGGCGTACTCGGCAAGCGGCACGACGCCGCCCTTATAAAGCTCTACGGAAGCGTTCAGCGCGAGGAACATGGTGAGCACGTCGGAGAAACCGAAGCGGCTGTAAATGCTGCCGCCCACGGTGGCGAGGTTGCGCAGCTGGACGCCCACGATGTGGCGCACCGACTCCCGCACGGCACCGTCCGTATAGGCGGCGAGGCCGGGGTGCAGCTCGAGCTGGCGCAGCGTCACCATCGCTCCGATGGAAAAGCCATCGTCCGTCTCCTCGATGGTGTCGAGGCCGAGGCCCGACAGGTCGATGGCCGTGCCGACATTGATATTCTCCATCTTGAGCCATATCATGCCGCCGAGGACACGGTTAGGGCGCTTCTGGTTGAGCCGCCAAGCCTCCTCGAGGCTTTCAGCCCGCTTGTATTCCCGAATGGTCATCATATGCAGTATCCTCTCTTTTTCCTGTGACCTTTTTCTTTTATTTTATCACAAAATCCGCTATAATACTATCGTCAGAAAGCATCAATTCGGCAACGAACGACAGCGGAAATTTCGGGAGGTCTGCGGGATGGAGCACACGGAAAACACGGCGGTGGGCTGCGTCATCATGGCGTCGGGGCGGGCGGTGCGGTTCGGCTCCAATAAGCTGCTGGCCGACTTCGGCGGCGCGCCCCTCATCGTCCGGGCGCTGGACGCAGCAGAGACGCCCGCCCTCGCGGCCCGGGTGGTGGTGACCCGCTCACCGGAAGTGGCTGAACTCGCTTGTAAGGCGGGCGTGAAAGCCATCCTTCACAGACTGCCGGGCCGGAACGACACGGTGCGGCTCGGCCTCGAAGCGCTGCTTTCGGAGCTGCCCGGCCTTGCGGGATGCATCTTCCTGCCCGGGGATCAGCCGCTCTTGCGGAAAGAAAGCCTCGAGGCGATGGCGCGCGATCTCTCAGCGCTGGACAAAAAAGAACGGGCCATCCTCCGGCTGGGCTTTCGTGCCGAGGACGGCACGGAGCGGCTGGGAAGTCCCGTTCTGTTCGGAAGCAGTTATTTCGGCGCCCTGTGCTCCCTGCCCGAGGGCAAGGGCGGCGGCGTGGTCATCCGCCGGCATCCGGAGTCTGTGCGGGCGGTATATGCGGCACGGCAGGAAGAGCTGGAGGATGCAGATACCGTAGAAGAGCTGGAGCGGCTGCGAGGACTTTTGTAAATACTTTCCCACAAAAAAGCCGCCCCGGCAGCAGCTGCAAGCTGCACGCCGGGGCGGCGTATTACAATGACTGGAGTACCCTTGCTCAGACTTCCGTGTTGAAGTAGCGCTTCAGCAGGCCCTCGAAGCCGCGGCCATGACGAGCCTCATCCTTTGCCATCTCGTGGACGGTGTCGTGGATAGCGTCGAGGTTCAGAGCCTTAGCCTTCTTGGCCAGGTCCATCTTGCCGGAGCAGGCGCCGCACTCGGCCTCTGCGCGCATCATCAGGTTCTTCTTGGTGCTGTCGGTGACGACCTCGCCCAGCAGCTCGGCGAAACGAGAAGCATGGTCTGCCTCCTCGTAGGCATAGCGCTTGTAAGCCTCGGCGATCTCGGGGTAGCCCTCACGCTCGGCCACACGGGCCATTGCCAGATACATGCCGACCTCGCTGCACTCGCCCTCGAAGTTGGCGCGCAGACCATCGACGATCTCCTGAGGAACGCCCTCAGCCTTGCCGATGCCCACAACGTGCTCGGTGACGTAGGTGTTGCCGGTCTTCTCGACGAATGCGGAAGCGGGAGCCTTGCAGACGGGGCACTGCTCGGGGATGGTGCCTTCAGCGATGTAGCCACAGACGGTGCAAACGTACTTCTTCATAAGATTTATCCTCCATTTGGTTTGTTGTTTTTTTAGGGGTCTGCTCTGGTACAGCAGATCTTGTTCCTGACTCTATTATAGCCAATGATTCCTGGTTAGTCAAGGCTGATTTTAAGAATTATTCTCATTTATTTTGAAGTCTCGCACCTTGCTTAAAGAACATTTCAAAAAGCTGTCACTTCTGCCGAAGAAGGGGCTTCCCTGTCGAGGTCAGACCTGCAGATTGCCGCTGGAAGGAGCACCGGCACCATCGGCAGAGTCGAACTCGTAATCGTTGCCGGGGAGGACGGCGTTGAGCAGGATGCCCACGATAGCAGCGATGGCCAGACCGGACAGGTTGATGGACACACCGGCGACCGCGAAGGTCAGGCCGCCCACCGAGTTGAAGCCCAGAGCAGACACCAGAATGACAGCGGCGATGATGAGGTTGCGGCTGTTGGTGAAGTCCACCCGGTTCTCGACCACGTTGCGGACACCGATGGCGGAGATCATGCCGTAGAGCACGAAGCTGATACCGCCGATGATGCCGGTGGGGATGGTGTTGATGACGGCCTCAAACTTGGGGCTGAAGCTCAGGATGAGGGCCAGCACAGCGGCGATGCGGATGACGAGGGGGTCGTAAATTTTGCTCAGCGCGAGGACGCCGGTGTTCTCGCCGTAGGTGGTGTTGGCCGGGCCGCCCAGCAGACCGGCCAGAGTGGTGGCGAGGCCATCGCCCATCAGGGTGCGGTTCAGGCCAGGGTCGTTGATGTAGTTGTGGCCGACGGTGGCGCTGATGGCGGCAATGTCACCGATGTGCTCCATCATGGTAGCCAGCGCGATGGGGATGATGGTGAACAGGGCGCTGATGAACTCGGGGCTGCCGTCGATGGCAAAGAGGCCCATGGCTTCCTTGTGGAGAGGGATGCCGAACCATGCGGCGGAGGCGATGCGCTCAAAGTCCACGGCACCGGTCACAAGGGCCACTGCGTAGGAGACGAGAACGCCGATCAGGATGGGCAGGATCTTGACCATGCCCTTGCCCCAGATGTTGCAGACGATGACCGTACCCAGAGCCACAAAGGCCAGCAGCCAGTTTGCCTGACAGTTGCTGATGGCCGAGGGGGCGAGGATAAGGCCGATGGCGATGATGATGGGGCCTGTGACCACCGGCGGGAAGAAGCGCATGATGCGCCGGATGCCGAAGGTGGAGATGAGCAGGCTGACGGCCAGATAGACCAGACCCGAGAAGGCCACGCCTGCGCAGGCGTAGGGCAGCATCCGGGTGTTGGCGATGGTCAGATTGCCGTCGGCGTCGGCCAGCATGGGGGCCACGATGGAGAAGCCGCCCAGATAGGCAAAGGACGAGCCGAGGAAGGCCGGGACCTTGCCCTTGGTGATGAAGTGGAACAGCAGCGTACCCAGACCTGCGCAGAGCAGGGTGGTCGAAACGCTCAGACCGGTGAGCAGGGGGACCAGCACGGTGGCACCGAACATGGCGAACATGTGCTGGACGCCCAGGATCAGCATCCGCCCGGCACCCAGCTGGCGGGCGTCGTAAATGCCCTTGGAGTAATCAATATTCTGACTCATTATTTCCTCCTTCTATCTGCGGCCCAAAAAAAGAGGCACTGCCGCGGGAAAGCGGCAATGCCTCAAAAATCGGGACCAAATCGGAAACGGAAAATACAGCCGATGCGTGCAAAGGACGATTTCTTTTTCAGCATCCCGCTCTCCCCTTTCCTTTCATTCTTCGGCATAGTATAGCATAAAAGAAGGACGCTGACAACCTTTTTCCTGTATTTCGCGGCGATTTTCTGTCGGCGGAGGCTGTACGGCCTTGAAATATGCCGCATTCCGCACTATAATATAACCTATTGCCGCAGTTGGTCACTGGGCCGGCGGCATCCGAAACGACAGCAGTTGTACCACTTATTATAGAAGGACACTTATGATATATCTGGATTATTCGGCCAACACCCCCGCAGACTCCCGGGTGCTGGAGCGTTTTTGTGAGGTAGAGCGCAGCTGCCCCGGCAACGCGAACTCCCGCCATCAGGCAGGCCGGGACGCAAAACGGGTCATTGACCACGCCACCCAGAGCATCGCGGGGCTGCTGGGCGCACAGCCCGCCGAGGTCATCTACACCTCGGGAGCCAGCGAGGCCAACAACTTCGCCCTCAAGGGGCTGGCAAAGCTCTCCCGCCATCTGGGCAGGCACATCATCTCCACCCCGCTGGAACACTCCTCCGTCAGCGGCACCCTGACCGCTCTGCAGGAGCAGGGCTATGAAATCGACCTCGTGGACATCAGGCGGGACGGCACCATCGACCTCGAGCACCTGAAAGAGCTTCTCCGCCCCGACACCATCGCTGTGGCGGTGACGCTGGTGGACAGTGAGCTGGGCGTCGTGCAGCCGGTGAAAGAAATTTCGGAAATTTTGCAGGCATGGCCCAACTGCCATCTGCACGTAGACGCCACCCAGGCCGTGGGCAAGATCCCCGTCTCCTTCGAGGGCGTGGACACCATGAGCCTGACGGCCCACAAGTTCTACGGCCTGAACGGCATCGGCCTGCTGCTCAAGCGGCGGCGGCTGGCTCTCGAGCCTCTCATCCACGGCGGCGAAAGCACCACCATCTACCGCAGCGGCACCCCTACAGTGGCTCTGGCGGCTTCCCTCGAGACGGCTCTGAACTCTGCGGTAAATGAGCTGCCGGAGCGTTCTGCCCGGGTGAAAGAGGCAAACCTGTATCTCCGCACCGCTCTGAGCAAGTACCCAAAGGTCCGCATCAACAGCCCGGAGAGTGCCATCCCCCACATTCTGAACCTGAGCGTTGAGAACGTCAAAGGCACCGTGTTCCAGCGGGAGCTGGACGCGGAGGGCGTCTGTGTCTCGGTCAAGTCGGCCTGCTCGTCGGACGGCCTGCCCTCCCGGGCGGTGTTCGCCGTCAGCCGCGACCGGAAGAACGCCCTCTCCTCGTGGCGCATCAGTCTGAGCCACCTGACCACGCAGGAGGAGCTGGACGGCTTTCTCCGCGCCTTTGACGCCTGCTGCACCCGGCTGACCCAGCTGTGAGAAAAAGAAAGGACAGAGCCATGAAACGCGAAATGGAACCTTACCAGCTCATTGAGCGGAGCATCATCAAAAAATACCGCAAGGAGCTGTGGACCCCCTTCATCGTAGCGGTCAAGCGCTACGAGCTCATCAAGGCCGGGGACAAGATCGCCGTCTGCATCTCGGGCGGCAAAGACTCGATGCTGATGGCAAAGCTGATGCAGGAGCTTCAGCGCCACAGCGATGTGCCCTTCGAGCTGGTCTTCCTCGTGATGGACCCCGGCTACAACGAGATAAACCGCCAGAAGATCGAGTCCAACGCCGAGCTGCTCCACATCCCTGTGACCATCTTCGAAAGCAACATCTTCTCTGTGGCCAACAACACCGACAAGAACCCCTGCTATCTCTGCGCCCGGATGCGCCGCGGCCACCTCTACAGCAAGGCCAAGGAGCTGGGCTGCAATAAAATCGCACTGGGCCACCACTTCAACGACGTCATCGAGACGACCGTTATGAGTATGTTCTACGGCTCCCAGCTGCAGGCCATGCCGCCCATGCTCCACAGCACCAGCTTCCCCGGCATGACCCTCATCCGCCCGATGTACTGCATCCGCGAGGAAGATATTCTGGCGTGGAAGCGCTACAATGAGCTGGAATTCATCCAGTGCGCCTGCCGCTTTACCGAAAACTGCACCATGTGCGACAACGGCGGCGGCGGCTCCAAGCGGCAGGAGACGAAAATCCTGCTCCGCCGCCTCAAGCGGGATAACCCCAACATTGAGAACAGCATCTTCCGCAGCATCCACGCAGTGGCGCTGGATACCATGCCTGGCTACAAGTCCGAGGGTGTGGAGCACAGCTTCCTCGAGCGGTTCCATGCGCAGGAGGAAGCGTTCAACGAAGAGTAATAAAATACCCCCTTGGACGAGTCATATACCGGTTGGTGGTATCATTTCCTTCCCGTTTTATCGCAAGTCAGGAAAATAACGCAGCCTTCTCCGCCAGCACCCGGCCGACTTGTTTCTCCCCCTTTTTTGCGCCACCTCTTGAGCCACCTTTTTGTAAAACTTTCCAGGAAATTAGGGCAATCAGCGCCCACATCCCCCTCGAAAGGCATTTTCGCAGACAAACAAAAATCCCCGAAAAGTCAGGCGTGAAGCCGCTTTTCGGGGATTTTACTTTGGAGCTACTGATCCGATTCGAACGGACGACCTGCTCATTACGAGCTATAAAAGGGACTTTTAACGTGTTGTGTCGTGTTGTTTCATTGTCAAATAAATTGCGTGATGCAATCATTTTATTCGTCTGATTCTGTATCGTGCAATCTCGTTAATTACTTCGATTTTTCGAGGATGTTGCGGTTTTTGTTGCGGTCAAGTTGCGGTTTTTAAGCATCCTGTTTATAGGATGAATATGAGTCATCAAGAGACGCAACGAAGCAGCATTAAATTCAAGCCTTTCTCTTTTCTGGCTGCTTCAAGGCTTCTCTTACGGTCTGACCGACCCGACGGATGCTATCCTCATTGGCATGAGCGTACATCCGCAGCGTGGTGCTGCTGTCAGAGTGTCCCAGCCGTGCGGCGACGCTTACCACGTCGGCACCGTTGGTGATGGCAAGGCTGGCGGACGTGTGGCGCAGCTTGTGCGGGTGGAAGTGCTCTATCCCATACCGTTTGCCAAATCGCTGGAAGTAACGAGTTGGAGTGTCTGGGTGCATAGGCTCCGGGCTGTCGTCCTGCGTAAACACCCAGCGCACCGTTACCAGCTGACTCTGCCGCAGCTCCTGCAAAAGCGCGGCCACATCAGACGAGATGTCTACAACGCGGGTCTTGCCGTTTTTGGGCAGGGTCTCGTACACGCCCCGCTCGGAGGTGTACTGTAGATTCCTCTCGATGGTGATCGTGTTGGTATCAAAATCCACCGACTGCCATTGCAGCCCGCAGGCCTCGCCCCGGCGGCAGCCCGTATCGATAAGCAGCAGGATAAACGCCCGCCACTTGAGCGCCTCGCCATCCAGACAGCGCAGAATATACCGCGTCTCCTCTGCAGTAAAAGCCTTGTGCTCTGTAGGAAGGGCTGCATCCTTCGACTTCCGGGGGCGCGGCACCTTGTCCATTGGATTCCGGTCTATCGTATCATCCAGCAAGGCAGCCTTAAACAGGTTATGTAGTACAGCATACACCTTTGTCACGCTGGCGAAGGCAAGCTCCTCTGACAGACTGGAAAGTAACGCCTTTATCATGGCCGGGGTGATCTCCGGCAGCAGCACATGGCCCAGAGCCGGAAAGACATGCTGCTCCAACAGCTGGGTATAACTGGCCCGGGTCTTTTCCGCCAGCGTGGCGGCTTTCTCTGGCAGATAGACGGCTTCAGCATATTGCCGGAAGGTTTTGATTTTGGCCGCCTCTACGGCTTCCGCAGCGGCCTTTTGCGCAGTCTCTTCACGGGTCAGCACTTCCCCATCCGCCAACTGCTGCTCCAATTCAGCGGCGAATTTCTGTAGCTCCCGCTGAATGGTGCGCTTGCTCCATGTCGGCTCTGGGCGGAAGGTGCGCCAGACACGCCGCCCTCGCCCATTGCTGACCTGCACCTCGTAGATGCGGTTTCCGTTTTTGTCAAGTTTCTCCTTGAAACTCGCCATAAAAATACACCTCCATATGGGTACACTTTGACAAGCCCGCCCAAAAGAGGTATAATCGCAATGTCGAGTGTGCGATGCCCTCTTCTGGGTGAGCCGCTTATCTTAACTCCCTCGGTGTTGGTAGCACCGGGGGAGTTTTTGTTTATACTACCTTTTCGAAGACCATTGTGGCCTGAATTCGGTCGCCACCCATCAGACCCTTACTGCCGCCGTTTGCGGTAGTGATCGTATGGAGCCGATAGCCTTTGGCGGCCTGCTGGTTAATGACATTCTCCAGCTCCGTCAGATTTCCAGAGCCGGTACCGATGAACTTTTCCTTCAGGGTGACTTGAAGGACCACATACTGGTACGAATTACCAGATGCGGTAGAGTAAGAAGATTCTTTCTGAATTGTGTCCATGAAACCCATGATAATTTCCTCCTGTTTTTTATATATCCCGGCAGAGCCCCACGGCCTTGCCTTCGATCACTACGTTGTTCATGTCCTCCCGGCTGAGAATGATACTGTTGAAAGCCGGATTCTCCGGTCGCAGCTCGATGAAGCTGTCGTGGAGGTAAACGTGCTTCAGGGTGGCCTCGCCATCAATGCGTACTGCTGCGATCTCGCCGTTTTCCACCTCTGGCTGGCTGCGAATCGCCACCAGATCACCATCGTGGATGCGGGGTTCCATGCTGTCACCCTTGCAGGTCAGTGTAAAGGTGGAATGCCACTTGGACGGTACACAGACTATGCGCTCTACATTTTCTTCCGCCGTAATGGGCGTGCCGCAGGCAATCCGGCCTACCAGCGGCACCCAGTCCATCTCCGGCATGGGCTGGAAACCGGGAGGGACCGTCTCAGCATCCCTTTTTGCCTGCAGTCGTAATGCTTCTTTGATGTTTCCGGCTTTCTCCAGAATGTCCTGATCAATCTCGTTCACCACATCCAAAGTATGCTCATCAATGCGTTCGTTACTTTTTCCAAGCATGTAGTCAATGGATGTATTGTAAAAATTGGCAAGGTCGATCAGTGTCTCGGAATTCGGTTGCCGGACGCCTTTCTCGTAATTGACATACGTCGTATAAGGCATCCCGAGCTGTTCCGCTGCCTGCTTCATGCTGATGCCGCGTTCTTTTCGGAGTTCAGGGATTCGGTTCATAATCGTTACCTCCTTCTTCCCTATGTATATTATATTACACGTTTTGAGTAAATAGTCAATCGAAATACCCAAATTGGGCAGTATCCACAAAAACCTACTGTTCAATTTGGGTATTGTTTTACTTTACATTTACTCATTTTGGGTATATCATAATTACAGTTACTCAAAGCGAGTAACAAGTTACACGAAAGGAGTTCTTTGAATTGCTCTATCCGAATATCAACGCAGAACGAAGCCGCCGCAAACTTACCATTGAGGAGTTTGCAAAGGCGCTGGGAGTCACCCGCAAGACCGTTTACAACTGGATGGTTCATGGCAACATCCCCCAATCCAAGCTGGAAAAAATGGCAGAAATGTTTGACTGCTCCATTGATTATCTGCTCCAGCGCAGCATCTGACACAAGGAGGCACAAAACCACATGAACGACTTACAGATCTTCTCCAACCCTGAGTTCGGGCAGGTGCGCACCGTCGAGCTTGATGGAAGGAGGTGAAGAAGATGAAAATTGAAATCACTGGCGAGCCCAAAGAAATTGCCGCTCTTGTACTGGCGGTACAGGAGCGGCAGTCTCAGGAGCAGGAGCAGCAGCACCAGATCTTTTGCCAATTTGCAAGAGACCCTGCCCCTGTTTCCGACAAGGCACCGGACAATGAGTTTATGCTCAAACGTGACGGAGTTGAACTGCAACGCTACATGGGTTCAGAGATCGGCAATATCCTTCATTTAATGAATTTGACCGAAGACGAACTCAAGAAGAAGTTTCTGGCTGCCATTTCCATAGCTGGCATCGCATTAGTAATCAGCCTTATTATCCTTGCCACATCGTGAAAATGGAAACGAGCAGGCTCACCACTGATATGACGATTGCCAGATTTGCACGTCTTTCGGTTCGGACTGAGTGTTTATGGTCAGTCAATGCCACTCGACCACCAGCTCCTATCGAGTAAAAATACGTAACATCCCCAAACATTCTGTCCAGTTCTCGTACTTCCGGGTCATCACTTTCCCCTTTAAGTACCATTTCGTGTTTTTCCATCCACTGCAATGTATCGAAATCGGCTGGAATCCCGTCCTTGCGCATCTCATCAATCGAAAACCGCTTGTCAGGATGCTCACTCAGAAATTCCAGAACCTTCAGCGTTTTTACGTCCAGCATTTCTAACACTCCCTTCCGCCCAAGTATACCGCAGGAGGGAGCCACCCACAAGGAGGTCAAAACCTTGAACGACATTATCTTATCCACCCAGAACGGCGAACCCGTGGCATCCAGCCGGGAGGTCGACAAGCGCTTCGGCAAGGAGCACAAGCACGTTCTGGCGGCCATTCGTCAAATTTTAGCAGCCGAAAATTCGGCCACTAAATTCTTCCATGAGACCGCATTTGAGTATCGCGGCCAGCGCTTCCCCGAGTACCTCATGAACCGCGACGGTTTCGCCCTGCTGGCAATGGGCTTCACGGGCAAAGAGGCCGTAACGTGGAAGCTCAAGTACATCGAAGCCTTCAACCAGATGGAGAAGCAGCTTGCCGCCCAGCACAAGGACCAGCAGGCCGTGCAGGACGAGAACATCCAGCGGGCCATTGACCAGGTCATCGCCGCCCGGAAGCGTCTGGACGAGCAGACCGCTTTTCTGGACAAGCGCCGTGAAGCCCGCGACAAAAGCAAAGCCCTGTATTTGAGAGTCAAAGCACTTTGCAGTCAAACCAAAGCCGGATACAGCGAAGACTGTGACATCGTCCGGACAATGGAAACCGTCGTGCGCAGCTCTCAGGAGTTTCTGAACAGCGCCGTTGACCAGCTGACCATCGTTGCAAAAGGCTACCCGGCCTATCTCGCCCTGATGAACGATATTCTGGCAGATGCCATTGAGAAAAAGGAGTGAACACCATGAGGAAGCATACTCCTCCCGTCCCCTCTACCCCGTTCATGAATGTCCGCGATGCTGCCCGGGCCACCGGGCTTTCGGAATACTACCTGCGCAAAGAGCTCGATAAAGGCACCATTCCTCACCTCAAGAGTGGCCGGTGCATCATGATCAACGTCCCCGCCCTGCTGGTGCAGCTGGGTGTGCCGCAGAAATAAAAAGGAGGCATCCGCATGAGAATCAAATCTGGCGTCTTTTACTGGCTGGCGGTGGCCAGCGGTGCCGTCGGGATGCTGTACGCACTTGGCTTTGCAGGCAGCATCGAAGCCATCGGGGTCATCTCCGGCACCGACTTCATCACCGCGATGGTGCTGCTGTTGCTGGCACTGTTCTTTGCCCGGCTGGGCGACCATGCCGCAGAGCGCGAGGCTCAGCGCCGCAAGTACATCGACCGCCGCCACGCCCGCCCCGAAGAGCCGGAGTACCGGCAGAACCGGAGGGACGCATGAACGCAAAAAAGCCCGTCGGTGCTGGAACACCGGCGAGCCTGCAAAGGGATGATGGTTTGAACGCCCATCACCCCGAAGAATAACACACTTTGGAGGTTTTAGCAAGAGATGAAAGGTATTCTTATCGAGCCGGGCAAAGACCCGGTCGTGACTACTCTGCCGGACACGCTGCAGGGCATGGAAGCGCTTTTGCAGTGTCCCTGCGAGCAGAAAGTTCTGCCCCGCACCCCGGCGGTGCTGGTGTACGCTATCTACGGCAAGAGCCTGAACCGTACTTATCGCGGCCAACCAATCTATGGCACTATCCTCTGCTACGGCTGGCGAAATAACCGCTTCCAGCCCCTGAACAAAGACCTGCAGGCCGAGATGCTGGACCGCCTGAAGGACACGGAGGTGAGAGTGTGACTGCCTATATCTGCAAATGCGGACGGCGAGTAAAGAAATCCACCGATGCCAGTACCACTGGCAACCGCCTATCCGGCTATGCACCCGGCCATGAGTGCTGGGGATGCCCCTACGCCATGCCATACGGAAACTATCAATGGGATGAAAGTGCTAGAACTGTCAGCCGGGAGACTCAGGGCTACGAATGCCGGATGAGTAAGACCCTCACCTATGCGTCAGAGTTCGCTGGCTCTATCAAGGATAAATGCACTTGTCGAGTGCATAGTCTGGACTTCGACTTTCTGTCTCAGGTCTCCTCCTGGATCAAAGACACTTATCCAGACAGAGAGATTTTTGGCTCGTTTTCCAAAGATATTCGTGCATCGGACTATGGATCTGATGGCCGTTACTGCCTGACTATCACCTGCACCCAGAATCTGAAAGGCGTTGCCGCAAAAAGAGAGCTGCTTGATCAGTTCTTTACTCCGAATGGTAGCCGCAAGGACATGACACCGCAGCAGGAAATGGAAAAGATTCTTGCTGACATCAAAAAAGCAAAGGAGATTTTCTCATGTACACCTGCCCAGAATGCGGATGCTGCTGCGACCATGACAAGCCCTGCTGCCAGCAGTTCGGCGGCGGCAACACCGACCACCTCGGCGGGCGAGGCGGCTGCAAAAGGCTTGACCCCCGCGCTGTCCCCGCAGAGCAGCGCATCGGCCCCTGTTGTTCCTGCGGAGACTTCTTTTGCATCCGCAGCTGTCCCTACCTTTGACTTCTCGGCTCTGGGTGATTTGTCCCAGCAGGCCACCGAAGCAGACCAGCAGTTCGACCTGCACTATGGCGCGGCGCAGGACGAATACCTGATCTCCTGCATCTACCTCGCCCGCATCCACGCTCTGACTGCCAAGGCGGGCCGGTATGGCGGCGGTACATGGACAAAGTGGTATGAGAGCAAGGGACTCAGCGAAGGCAGCGCCCGCACGATGGTCAAAAACGGTGACGCTTTTAATTCCGCAACAGTTGACGGAAGGTTGGGACTGCCCCTCGGTGGACTGCGTCGTCGTGCTGCGGCCCACGAAGGTGCGCAGCCTCTACAGCCAGATGGTGGGACGCGGCACCCGCCTCTCCCCGGGCAAGAAAGACCTGCTGCTCCTCGATTTCCTCTGGATGACCGACAAGCACGAGCTCTGCCGCCCCGCCGACCTCGTCTGTGAGGACCGGGCCGTGGCCCGGCAGATGACCGACAATCTGGCCGAGAGCGGCGGGCCGCAGGATATTGAGGACGCCGCCGCACAGGCCAGCGAGGATGTGGTGGCCCAGCGCGAAGAGGCGCTTGCCAAGCAGCTGGAAGAACAGCGCCGCAAAAAGGCGAAGCTGGTTGACCCGCTGCAATACGAGATGAGCATTCAGGCCGAAGACCTTTCCGGCTATGTGCCGGCCTTTGGCTGGGAAGCCGGCCCGCCCAGCGCAAAGCAGACCGCCGCCCTCGAGAAGCTGGGCATCCTGCCGGACGCCGTGGAGTCTGCAGGCAAAGCGGCCCTCCTGCTCGACCGTCTCAGCAAGCGCCGGGACGAGGGCCTGACCACCCCCAAGCAGATACGCTGCCTGGAGAAATACGGCTTCCAGCACGTCGGCACGTGGAGCTTCGAGTCCGCACGGCAGATGATAGACCGCATTGCCGCCGGCGGCTGGCGGGGCGCGCCGAAGGGCGTTGACCCCAAGAACTATATCCCGTCTGCTGAGCCGGTCATCGCAGATGATATGTTACTATGGTAATGCGAATGGAACATGAAAATGACATCAAAGAAGCGCTGGACTTCGTCTCCCCGTCCGCCCTGACCTATGAAGAATGGCTCATGGTGGGCATGGGCCTGAAAGAAGCCGGTCTGCCCGTCGCCGTGTGGGAGCAGTGGAGCGCCCGGGACGGCGGGCGGTATCACAAGGGCGAGTGCATCAAAAAATGGGAGAGCTTCCACGGCAGCTCGAAGCCCATCACCCAGAGCAGCATCTTCCAGCTGGCCTATGAGCACGGCTGGTCCGGCCCTGCAGGCCGTGCGCTGGACTGGGGCGATGAGCTGACCGTCGGCCCGCAGCAGCCCGCACTGGTAGACCCCCGCTGGGTCGAAGAGCAGGAGCTTCACCTTCCCGACACATGGGAGCCTGCCCAGCAGCTCAAACGCTACCTGCAGGCCCTCTTCGAGCCGGACGAGTATGTGGCCTATGTCACCGAGAGCTTCATGGCCGCCGACCGCCGACGCCCGGCGAAAGGCTGCTGGGACAGAACTGCCGGGCAGCTCATCGAAGAGCTGGACGCCTGCGGCGACGACGTCGGCAAGGTCATGGGCGACTGCGACCCGGAAATCGGTGCATGGATCTGCTTCAACCCGGTGGACGGCACAGGCCGGAAGGATGCCAATGTCACCAGCTTCCGCTACGCCCTCGTGGAGTGCGACAACATGGAGCTCGGCAAGCAGCTGGCCGCCATCCACCAGATGGAGCTGCCCTGCGCCGCGCTGGTCTACTCCGGCGGCAAGAGCATCCACGCCATCGTCCGGGTCAATGCGCCGGATTATGCCGAATACCGCAAGCGGGTCGATCACCTCTACGCCACCTGCCAGAAGAACGGCCTGACCCTCGACCAGCAGAACCGCAACCCTTCCCGCCTCTCCCGGATGCCCGGCATCCTGCGGGCGGGGCAGAAACAGGCCCTGCTTGAAACGAACGTCGGCAAAAGCTGCTGGGAGGACTGGCGGGACTGGGTGGAGGCCTGCACCGACGACCTGCCCGACACCGAATGTCTGGCCGACGACTGGGACGACCTGCCCCCGCTGGCCGATGCCCTCATCTCCGGCGTACTGCGCCAAGGCCACAAGATGCTGCTGGCAGGCCCCTCCAAGGCGGGCAAGAGCTTCGCCCTCATCGAGCTGTGCATCGCCATCGCCGAGGGTAAGACGTGGCTGGGCCGCTTCTCCTGTGCGCAGGGGCGTGTACTTTATATCAATCTGGAACTTGATAGGCCGTCCTGCCTGCACCGCTTCAAGGACGTCTATACCGCGATGGGCCTTGCGCCGGACAATCTGCGGAACATCGACATCTGGAACCTGCGCGGCGCGTCTGTCCCCATGGACAAGCTTGCCCCCAAGCTCATCCGCCGGGCTGGCAAAAAGGGCTATACTGCCGTCATCCTCGACTCTATTTATAAGGTCATCACCGGCGACGAGAACAGCGCCGACCAGATGGCGAAATTCTGCAACCAGTTCGATGTGGTCTGCCGCGCGCTGGACTGCGCCGTCATCTACTGCCACCATCATTCCAAGGGCGCGCAGGGCGGCAAGCGCAGCATGGACAGAGCATCCGGATCCGGCGTGTTTGCCCGCGACCCGGATGCCATGCTGGACATGACTGAGCTGACCATCACCGACGCCATCCGGGAGCAGCTGCACAACAAGGCCGCCTGCCGGGTCATCAAAGCGATGCTGGATAAGCGCGGCCACGCGGACGCCTACGGCCCGGATGACGCCCTCAGCAAGAGCCGGATGCTCACCATCGCCAAAGAGAAGCTTGGCCTCGCCGACCTGCGGGCCATCGACGCCGAAGTGGCTGCGGCTCAGAAGAAAGCCGACAGCATGACTGCCTGGCGCATCGAAGGCACTCTCCGCGAGTTTGCAAGCTTTGCGCCGGTCAACCTCTGGTTCGACTATCCGGTGCATAAGCTGGACAGCGGGCTTCTGGAAGATCTGCAGCCGGACAGCGACTTCCGCACGCTGGGTGCAAAGGGTGCGAGCCGCCGCTGGGGTGACAAGGCCAAGCAGTCCAAGGACAGGAAGGCCGAGCTGGACACCGCTTTTGAAGCCTGCATGATGGACGGTGAGGTCACAGTCTACAGCCTCGGCGAGTATATGGATCTGAAGCCCCGCACCGTCAAGAACCGTCTGAAAGAAGACGGGCGCTTCTGGATCGACGGCGAGAAGGTCGGCCGCAAGGAGCCCGGCAGCAAAGGTTAAACACTCTGTTATATCTGCAATTACATTTTGTTGTAAAAATGCAGTGATAGCCGCTATTTTGCACGACAGCAAAAACTGCAAAATTGCAGAAATAGCCGCTATGACTGCAACATTTGCAGTGCAAAATAGCCTATATATAATAGCATGACTGCACTGCAATGTGTGATGGGGTATCCCAGAGGATGGGGCGACCACAGCCCCCATCCTCCGGGGACCCTCCCCATCACGTTGGCCGCCAACATAAAAAAGAAAACGAGGTACGAAATGACCACACAGTTTTTTATCCCCATGCGTCCGCCCACCACTACCCATAACGCCAAAGAGCTTCATGCCTACATGAAGGGCGGCAAGCCCTGCGCCGTGCTGCATGACAGCTCTGAACTGAAAGCTGCCCGTGCCAAGCTCCACGCCTACCTTGCGCCCCACGCCCCTGAGCAGCCCATCCCGACCGGCCGCCCGGTGCGTCTGCTGGTCAAGTGGATGTTCCCCGCCGAGGGCCGTCCGGACGGCAGCTGGCGCACTTCCAAGCCCGACACTGACAATCTGGAAAAAGCCCTCAAGGACGAGATGACCCGCCTGCACTTCTGGCACGACGACGCCCAGGTGTGCAGCGAGATCGTCGAGAAGTTCTGGGCCGACATCTGCGGCGTGTTCGTGCAGGTGGAGGAGCTGGCATGACCTACGAGGAAAAGATAAGCTGGCTCTCCCGCTATCGGGAAGCCGAAAAGCTCTATCAGCGGCTCTCCTACCGGCTGGCAGAGGCGCAGGAAGCCACCCGGCACATCACCCAGAACCTCAGCGCCGCGCCGGGCGGCAGCAAGGATGGGCAGAGCCTCGCCCGGGCAGTGGAGCGTCAGGAAGAGGCCGAGCGCCGCGCCTACGCACAGCTGGCAGTTCTTGATGCCTTGTTTGCGGAGATCGATGCCGTGCTTGTGCAGCTGGACTCCGCCGAATACTGCGCTCTTCGCAAATACTATCTGGACTGCCTGAAATGGGAGCAGGTAGCCGCAGACATGAATTTCACTTCCCGTGGCATTTTCGCCCTGCGCCGCCGGGCCATTGAACACCTGAAGCTCTGAAACTGTGCAGTATCCGTTCATTGTGCATTCACTCTCTTCCGGTGTAAAATGATACCATCGGCAGAGCCGGAAAGGCCACCCGATACACGCAGCCTCCGCACCATGTCCTCCTTGACGATTGACCGCATGGTGTGCGGGCTGCTTCTATTATGCCGCCTGAGCGCAATTTGGTGCGCGGCGCGTGTGACCAGACACGGCTGGTTCGATTCCAAGGGCGGCACCATGACGCTGCGCCCCGCCGCAGCAACCGCCTGACGCATGGCCTGCAAAACCGCTTGGGGCTGGCGTGCCGGATGGGAGTCCCTCCTTCTCCCCGTGAGAGTCCGGCACACCACCGGAGGCCCCGGAATCCGCAGTGGGTTCAAGGATACCCCACCGGATGTGCGTCAATCACCCTGCACAGAAATGTGCGGGGATTTTTTATGCAAGAGAGGTGGTAAGGATGACCGACAAGCAGGAGCGTTTCTGCGAGGAATACATGATAGATCTGAACGCGACCCAAGCGGCCATCCGCGCCGGATACAGCCCCAAAACCGCGAATGAGCAAGGCTCGCAGCTCTTAGCAAAGCTTAGCATTCAAAACCGTATCGCCCAGCTTCAGGCTGAGCAGAGCCGTCGCACCGGCGTGTCTGCCGACCGGGTGGTGCGTGAGCTGGCAAAGATTGCCTTCGTCAACGCCGCTGACCTCATCGACCCCAAGACCGCCTCTCTCAAATCCGATGTCAGCCACGATGACCTTGCCGCTGTGCAGTCAGTCAAGGTCAAGACGTTCGGCGAGGATGGGCTTGAGCAGGAAGTGAAGCTGGCCGACAAGCTCCGCGCGCTCGACCTGCTGGGCAAACACCTCGGGATGTTCAACGGCGCGTCTGGCGATACCTCCGATCAGCTGGCCGAAGCACGCAAGCTCTTGGGAGGGATGGACAGTGTTATCGACTAAACAGAAAGAATATCTCACTTCCTGCTCCCACCGCTGGAATCTGAAAGTCGGAGCCACTGGTTCCGGCAAGAGCTGGCTGGACTATGCCGTGGTCATTCCCCAGCGCCTTCTGGCCCTGCGGGGCGAGGGGGCGGCCGTCATGCTGGGCAACACGCAAGGGACCCTCAGCCGGAATGTTCTGGACCCCATGCTGGAGATCTGGGGAGAGGCCCTTGTGGGGACCATCAGCAGCGACAACACGGCTCGGCTGTTTGGCCGCCGGGTGCACATTCTGGGTGCGGACAGCAAAAAGCACGTTGCCCGTATTCAGGGCATGACCATCGAATACGGCTACGGCGACGAGATGACGACTTGGGATGAAGACGTGTTCCAGATGCTCAAGAGCCGCCTGTCCTGCCCCCACAGCCACTTCGACGGAACCTGCAATCCGGAAAGCCCCTCCCACTGGTTCAAGAAATTCCTCGACAGCGACGCGGACATCTACTGCCAGGCGTACACCATCGACGACAATCCGACTCTTCCGGCCCAGTTCGTGGCCGACCTGAAAAAAGAGTATACCGGCACCGTCTACTATAACCGCTTCATCCTCGGGCAGTGGATGGCAGCCAACGGCGTTATCTACCGCCTGTTGGCCGACAGCCTCGCCGCCGGGGATGGGCGTTTTTTCTGGCCCGCCGAGAAACAGCTGCACCCGTGGCGGATCCGTATTGGCGTGGACTTCGGCGGCAACGGCTCGAAGCACGCCTTCGTGGCGACCGCCATTCTGCCGGGCTGGTCCGGCGTTGTGGGGCTGGCGTCCCAGCGCATCGACCCGGTGGCGCAGGATGCCGACTATCTGGCCGACAAGCTCATCGAGTTCTGCATCGCGGTCTTTGCCCGGTATGGGGAGATCCAGTACATCTTCTGCGACAGCGCTGAGCAGACCCTGATAAACCATATCCGCGCCCGCCTGCGCCGCTGCAAGCTGAGCTGGCTTGCTGACCGGGTGGAGAACAGCGCTAAGATAAAGATCACCGACCGCATCCGGCTCACCTGCATCCTGATGGGCGGCGGACGCTTCTGGCTCATGCCGGAAGCTGCCACCCTGCGGGATGCCCTCGCTACGGCCCTTTACAGCGGCAAACATCCCGGCGTAGATGAGCGCCTCGACGACGGCAGCACCGACATCGACACACTGGACGCCTATGAGTACACCATCGAGCGCGATTTCAAGAGGTTGACGAACACATGAACATCACCGATTTTCTGGATCATCTGCATAAGACGCGCGGGTGGCAGCTGGATACCGATTACTACAGCCAGATCGAGACATGGCGGCAATGGTGGAAAGGCAACGTACCCGGCGTTCATACCCGCGCCGCCAAGTATGCCGACGGTACCAAAAAGCGCACCATCGCCTCCCTGCGGATGCCCAAGCGGGTCTGTGAGGACTGGGCAAATCTGCTGCTGAACGACCGCACCACGTTTCAAATCGCGGACGCAGTCACCGCCCGGTATCTTCTGGGCGACGATGAGCAGCAGGTGGGCGGACTGCTCCGCGACCTGAATTTCTGGACGAACGCCAACGCGCTGGTCGAGAAAGCATTCTGGTCCGGCACAGGCGCTTTTGTTTTGAGCGTCGAGAATATGACCGTCGTAAACGGCAAGGCAGTCCCCAGCCCGGACGTCCGGCTCCGGCTGGACTACGACCCGGCCCCCTGCATTCTCCCCCTGCGGTTGGAGCGGGGCATCGTGACCGAAGCGGCCTTTGTCTCCGAGTGTCTGATGGACGGCAAGCCTGCCATTTACTTACAGACTCACACCGGCAATGAAAAGAAGCGCACCATCCGCAACGAATGGTTCCGCGTCACTGACTCCGCATCCGGCTCACCGGTGTTTTCTCCGGTCGAGAAGCTCCCGGAAGGCACGGTGGAAAGCGTCACGGTAGAGGGCTCCCCGCCCTGGTTTGCACTGTTCAGCCCGGGAGCTGTCAAGAACATCGATGGCGGCAGCGGGCTGGGCATGAGCGTCTTTGCAGAGGCGCTGGAAGAGGCGCAGGGCGTGGACCTTGCCTTTGACAACTACCGCGAGGACATCCGCCTCGGCCACAAGAAAATATTCTACAGTTCCGACATCTGCCGCAAGGTGGTGGACGATAAGGGAGTGGAGCACTCCATCCCGCCGGACGACGATGTCGTGAGCCAGTTTGTGCATCTGCCCGGCAAGGAAAGCAGCCTCGACCAGCACAGCGAGTACCACGAGTACAACCCCGACCTCCGCGTGGAGCAGAATCACCGGTCCGTGCAGGATATGCTGAACCTGTTCTCCTTCAAGTGCGGGCTGGGCTGTCACCGGTACGATTTCGAGAATGGCAAAGTCACCACGGCCACCGAGTACAACGGAAGCCGACAGGATCTCGTAGCCAGCGCCAACAAGAACCAGATACCCATCGAGGGCGCTCTGATCTCCATCATCCGGGCCATCCTCTGGGCTGCAAAAGACTTGCAGAAGGCTACAGTCGTCCCCGACACTCCCATCTCGGTGAACTGGGGCGACAGCTATATCACCGATGCCGAGACCCGTATGACCCAGATGAGAGATGATGCCCTCAGCGGCTTGCTGCCCCGCTACAAGTATCTCTCGGCCCGGTACGGCATCTCCGAAGAGGATGCCCGCCGGCTGGCCGAAGAGGCACGTACCGAAAACCGCCAGCCTGAGCTGACCTTCGGCGGGGGTGCCTGATGCTGGCCCCGGACTACCTCGACCACGCCCCCGACCGGCTCATCCTGCTCTGGCAGCAGGCCGAGGACGACATCCTGCGGGACGTGGCCCGGCGCATCGGCAAGATGGACACCCTGACACCGACGGTGAACTGGCAGCTCTGGCGCTACCAGCAGACCGAAGCCGTCCGCAAGGATGTGGTGAAGCTGTTGGCCCGGTATACCGGCAAGAGCGAGGCCGAGATACGCCGTCTGATGCAGGAGGCCGCGATCGCTGCACTGGAAGCCGAGGATGCGATCTACTTCCACTACGGCAAGGAGCCGACGCCCTTCGAGGAGTCAGCGCCCTTGCAGAATCTGCTCAACGCGGGCTATCGGCAGACGGCAGGCAGCTTCTCCAACCTTACCGCCACCACGGCAAACACCGTCTCCGGGGCTTTTGAGCAGGCACTGGACAGGGCATGGCTCCAAGTGAGCAGCGGCGCGTTCGACTACAAGACCGCCGTCAAGCGTGCTGTGGACGGCCTTGCCGACTCCATGCCCTACGTCACCTACCCCAGCGGCCACAGGGACACGCTGGAGGTGGCCTGCCGCCGGGCCGTGCTCACCGGCGTGAACCAGACCGGCGCGAAGCTTCAGGAGGCCCGGATGGACGAGATGGGGGCCTCTTTTGTCGAGGTGACGGCCCACGGTGGGGCGCGCCCCAGCCATGCCGTATGGCAGGGCAGGCGCTACCACCGGGGCGGCGCGGTGGACTACTTGGGCCAGCACTACGAGGATTTCGAGTCGGCCACCGGCTACGGCACCGGCGCGGGGCTTTGCGGCTGGAACTGCCGCCACACCTTCTTCGTGGTGTTCCCGGAGCTGGGCAGCCCGCCCGCATGGACGCAGGAGAGCCTCGAGGCCCTCAATGCCCGGGACATCGAGTATGAAGGCAGGCTCTACACCCGCTACGAGATCAGCCAGATGCAGCGCGCCCGGGAGCGGGCCGTCCGCAAGTGGAAACGCCGGTATCTGGCCGAGGACGCCGCCGGGGCTGACACCACCGCCAGCGCCGTGAAGCTGAGTCAGGCCCGGCAGAGCCTTGCAGACTTCACTCGGGCCACCGGCGGCAGAGTGGACAGCGCCCGGACAAGCGTGCATGGGTTTGGGCGGAGTGAGGCAAGCAGGGCCAGCTATGCAGCCCGGAAACAGGAGCGGTTCAATGCTGCAAATATTGAGTTGCAGCAAATGCGGGAAGCTGGTACAATAAAGGCGAAAGGTCGGCTCATTGAATCCCCGTCTGCTCCAAATGAGATAAATTTTGCAAGCGACCACGTCTTGCAGCGCTGGGCTGAACGCGGTATGGGGCCAATGGATGCCGAACGCATCATCCGTTCCTCTAAGGTCGCAATGTCCCAGCGAAACGGTACACAGACCTGTTATTACTCTGAGCTGGGCTTTGTCGCCATCGGACAAGATGGCAATGTATCCAGCATCGGCCCGCTGGATGAGGGCGGAAAGAAATTGATGGAGGTGGTCAAAAAGCATGGAATTCCGCATTCGTGATGATGTGAAGCTTGAAGAATGGTTTTGTCCCATTTACAACCGAAAAATCGACTGCGGCTTGTGCTTCGACATTTCCAACATCGGCGATGATATTCTTTGCCTGAAGGGCGACGATAAGCCGCCTTGCAGCTGGGATGAAGCCCACAAAAGCTGCCTCAAGTGTCAGCACTATGCTGACTGGGACTAACAACCAAATACCGCGAGCGTCTTTGCCCATCCGGGCAGGGGCGCTTTTTTCATGCCGTTTTCGCTCATATTGGTCAGAGCAGCTGCCTCGCAAGCAGCGGGCCGCCGGTTCGATTCCGGCAGACGGCACCATCGCGGCGGGCAGCGCGTACCCTGCCCGGAATCCATGCGGAAGGCGAACCGCGTCAACAAACCGTAGTTTCACCCAAAGAAAGGGGTTTACTTATGAAGCGTGAAGACGTAAAGGCAAAGATTCCCGGCATCACCGATGAACAGCTCAACTGGCTGATGAGCGAAAACGGCGCTGACATCAACCGCGAGAAGACCGTCGCCGAACAGTTCAAGGCCCAGTTCGAAAACACACAGGCCCAGCTCAAGACCGCGCAGGACGGCCTCGCCAAGTTCGACGGCAAGAAGACCCCGGACGAGTACGAGGCCGAGCTGACGAAGCTCCGGAGCGATATGCAGGCACAGGCAGACGGCTTTGCTTTCGACTCGGCCCTGAACACCGCCATCATGGGAAAGAAGGGCCGCAGCGTCAAGGCTGTCCGCGCCCTGCTGGACATGGAGGCCCTCAAGTCCTCCAAAGACCGCACCACCGACATCGACAAGGCGCTGGAAGAGGCCGCGAAGGCCAACCCCTGGGCTTTCGGCGAGGCCGCAGAGGGCGGCGTCCGCGTTTCCAGCGGTGCAGAACACGGCACTCCGCCCACCGGCGACACTGATGCTGTCACCGCAGCATTCAAGGCAATGAACCCCGGCATCAAGATCGACTGATAGAAAGGAAACATTATGGCACACGAAGCACAGGTTCGTTATTCCAAGCTGGTTGACCTCAAGCTCCGGGCGACGCTGGTCAAGAAGGTCGGCGTCATCTGCAACAGCCGCTATGAGGGCAGCCCCAAGGCCGGTTCCGTCAAAGTCCCCGTCCGTGACACTGAAGTCGCTGTGAACGACTACAACAAGCAGACCGGCGCAGAGCTGACCGGCGGCGACACCACCTATCTCACCGTCAACATCGACAAGGACAAGGCCGTCAATGAGATCATCGACGGCTTCGACGCCGTCAGTGTTCCCGATGATCTGGTGGCCGACCGTCTGGACAGTGCCGGTTATTCTCTGGCGCTGCAGGTGGATTCCGACGGCTCTGTGGAGCTGACCACCGCAGGCACGGCCTTCGGCACCACCACCGCCCTGACCGAGAAGACCATCTATGGCAACGTCGTGGACGCCCGCACCAAGCTCTCCACCGTCCATGTCCCCACCGAGGGCCGCTGGCTGCTGGTCTCCCCCGAAATCTATGTCTGCTGCTGAAGAGTCCCGAGTTCATCAAGGCATCTGACCTTGGCGATGCTGTCGTCCAGACCGGCGCTGTGGGCAGAATCGCAGGCTTTACCGTCTTCGAGGATTCTACCCTCGGCGAGAACGTGGAGTACATTGCCGGTCATCCCAACTGGTTTGCATTCATCGACGAGTGGGCTGTTCCCGTCCATGTGCAGGACCTCAATGGTTCCAGCAAGTACATCGGCGCGTCCGCAGTCAAAGGCCGCAAGGTCTACGCCTTCAAAGTCACCAAGCCCCAGACCATCCTCATCAAGAAGAAGGCGTGACCGAACCTCTCAGTCTGCCTGCGGCAGCCAGCTCCCCTGACAGGGGAGCCTGAAAGGAGCTGATTTTTTTGAATTACTGCACCTATGACCAGTATGCAGCCGCCGGCGGCACGCTGGACGAAGCTGCCTTTGCCCCTCTGGCCGCACGGGCGTCCTGGCTCATCGACCGGATGACCTTTGGCCGGGCAGAGCGTCACGCAGCCGTGTGCGAAGGCTGTGCAGAGGCGCTGGCGGATGCCTGCATCCAGATCATCGACGCAGCGAACGCCGTGCAGAGCGCCTGCACGCCGCCCGGCGCGTCCAGCGTCTCCAACGATGGCGTGTCCATGACCTTCACCTCCGGCGCACTGGCCGCACGGCTGGTGGCAGAGGCGGCGTACATCCTCGCCAACACACTGGGCAGCGACCCGCACAATCTGCTGTATCGGGGGTGTTTCTGATGCAGACCCCCGTCACGGTCGTCATGCTGCTGCACGACGCGGTCACCGAAGCCGACCAGCCGGTCTGCAAGGTGCTCACGGGGTGCAGCTGGCGGGAGACGCGCCGCACCTCGGCCTCCGGCGACCCCCAGAGGGTGGTGCATATCCGCCTCCCGCCTGCGCCGGGCTATCTGCCCTATCCCCAGTGGGCGCGTCTGCCCCCGGCAGAAAAAGCCGCGCACTGGACGCTCAAGCGGGGCAGCAAGCTCCTCTGCGGCGCTGTCCGCAGCCTGACCGAGGCCGAATACGCCGCCCTCGAAAAAACGCACATCTGCTGTACGGTGGCGGATGTCTCGGACAACCGGGGCGTCCCGCTGCCGCATTTTCATGTGGAAGGGAGCTGATGGCATGAGCAAACCCATTTTTGACCAGCCCTACGGCCTGAAATATCAGGTGGACGGCATCAGGATGGAGCTGAGCTGGCGTCCCGACTTCGGCGCAGAAAAGACCGCTGCCCTGCAAAAGGCCCAGTTCGCCCTTGCGCAGGAGGCCGCGCGGCTCATTGACAGCTACGTCCCCTTCGACACCGGCCAGCTGAAAAACAGCGTTCAGACCGCTTCCAAGTACGAAGAGGGACTGCTGGTCTACAATACCCCTTATGCCCGCAAGCAGTATTATCTGCACCCCGAGGGCGAAGCACTGCACGGAGACACCGGTCTGCGCGGCTCCTACTGGGGCCAGCGGGCACTTGCCGATGTGGGTGAACATCTGGCCCTCTTCGGGGCCAAGGCCGTCACGACTTTCTGGGGAGGGATGGGACACTTATGAGCGAGAAAGCCACCATCACTGCCATGCGGGAGTGGCTCAAGACCTGTCCCCTCATCGCCGAGGAGCAGAGCGAAAACGGCGCGGCCTTCCGCATTTCCGACCTCTCGCCGGAGCCTGTGGCCGAGTTTTCCATCGAGGACAGCCCCACCGACCCGGTGACGGCTGTTTTCTTTTCCGGCCGCAACCTCGCCAAGAGCTACATCTTCGTCAGCCGCCGCGACTACAGCGAGGCCCAGAGCGTCCAGATCGCGGGCAGCGGCTTTTTTGAGCAGCTGACCGAATGGGTGCTGGCCCAGAACGACCGGCATCATCTGCCCCGGCTGGATGGCCGCAAGGAAGCGCTGCGCGTTTCGGTGACGTCCAGCGGCTACATCGTCGTCGCCGAGTCGGGCAGCTGTAAGATGCAGATGCAGCTGCGGCTCGAATATTACCAGCCAAAAGGCTGAATCGAAAGGAGTTTTTTCTATGACTGTTACCGAAGCCGTCAAGCTGTCGGGCCTGACCCCCAGCGCCGACTATACCGGCGTGGAGACCACCGACGACTTCCTGCTGGCCGTCCAGACCGAGGCCAGCCAGACCGACGTGAAAAGCTGGGTGGTCTGTGCCGACCACGTGCGGGAGCACAGCGGCGCACTGAACGCCTCCACCACGGACAACACCTACATCCGCACCGGCCCTGTCACCACCAAGGGCAGTGTCCAGCGCACCCTCTCCATTCAGGGCGACCGCTATGTGGGTGATGCGTTTCAGGACTTTCTTCTGAGCCACAAGATCGCGTTCGGCTCCGGCCAGAGCGTGGTGGTGCCTTATGTTTACTTCTCTCTCCGCACCGGCAAGGGCGAGAAGGGCGAAGGCGCGCTCATCCTGACCAGCGATGTGGGCGGCAGCGCCGGCGCGAATGCCACCTTTGCCGCCGATTTCAAGGGCATCGGCACCCCGGCTGAGTTCGACTATAACACCGCCGTCGCGGGCTGAGAGAAAGGAGTACCGATAAATGCTGATCCATGGACAGGAATTTGATTTTTCGCTTCTGAACGCCAACGACCTCGACCGTCTGGAGGATGCACTGGACGAGATGACCCGGGAGGGCGAGGCCGAGACAGCCCGGTGCGAACGGGAGAACGTCCGCCTGGGCGACCGTCTCCGCGCACAGGCCCGCGTTTCCATGCGCGGCCTCGACAAGATTTTGGGCGCAGGGGCATCCGCCCGTCTGGGGCTGAACGAAAATGATGTCAGCCGTCTGTACGACGTTCTCGACGAGATCACGCAGGCAGCCGCTGCGGAGAAGGCTCGTTATTCCCGCCCGGCGGCCGTCCCCCAGAACCGCGCCCAGCGCCGGGCTGAGAAGCGCCAGAAGGACAAGCACAAGCCGCCCGTGAGCTATCCGGGCCAGCCTGCCGCCGCCCAGATGGTGGAGCGGGTGGATAAGGCCACCCGCCGCAGACAGCTTCTGACCGAGCTGGCGGCTCTGGAAAATGGCTGACATCCTGCTGGACAAACTGCCCCACGCGTGGGCAGGCAGGCCCATCGACTGGGATTTCCGGCCTATGGTCTGGTTCAACGGGCAGTATCTCCGCCTCCCGGAGGACGAAAAGGGCCTGCCTGAGCTGGCCCGGGAAACCATGCGCCGGTTTTACCGCGTGGCCGTCCCGCCGGAGGAAGAGGTGGACGCTTTCAAGGCGCTGGTGGAGTTCTACACCGCAGGCCCGCAGGAGGTATCCGACCGCCCCGGCAGCAGCCGCACCGAGGAGCTGGCGCTGGACTACGTCACCGACGGCCCCGCCATCGTGGCCGCGTTCCAGCAGGCTTACTGCATCGACCTCACCCGGGCAAGGCTCCACTGGTGGCGGTTCAAGGCCCTCATGTCGAACCTGCCCGAGGAGACCCAGCTGGTGAAGATCATCGGATTCCGGACTGCTGACCTCACGCAGTTTCAGGGCGAAGAGCGGGAGCGGCGTGCCGAGCTGAAGGAACGCTTCGCGCTGCCCGCTGCTCTGCGGAAAGGAGGCGGTCGCATTGTCACCCTGCAAGACCGCAACGAAGCCTTTGCGGCCCGCTTCCGGCGCTGACCGCGCCCCGGTGCTCTGCCCCCTGTGCGGCCGGCCTCTGCCGGTCTGGGCCATCCCGGAAGCCAGCGCCCGGGGCATCTGGGTCAAATGCAAGAACCCGTCCTGCCGCAAAGAAATCGAAATAAAACTCTAAGCCTGTGCCACTGTGCCTGCGCTCTTTTTCACAGAAAGAGGTGGACACCGTGGCCGCAGATTTTTCCATCACCGGCGAAGTAAAGCTCAACAGTGACCCGGCTGAGAAAGCCACGAGCAAGTGGACCGTGGCCGCAGGCCAGCTTATCGCGGACTTTGCCAAGAAAGCTGCATCCAGCCTGAAAAGCGTGGTCAAATCCGGTCTGGACTACAACGCCCAGATGGAAAGCTATCTGACCAACTTCAAGGTCATGCTGGGCAACGAACAGCTTGCCGCCGAGAAGCTGGAAGAGATCAGGAAGATGGCGGCGTCCACGCCCTTCTCCCTGTCCGACCTGACCGAGGGGACCCAGACCCTCTTACAGTTTGGCATCGCGGCGGACGACACCACCGGTGTGCTCAAGCAACTGGGCGATATTTCGCTGGGCAACGCGGACAAGCTCCAGACCCTCGTACGGGCCTATGGCAAGATGTCCTCGGCCCAGAAGGTCACGCTGGAAAACGTCAACATGATGATCGACGCGGGCTTCAACCCGCTCAATCAGATCTGCGACGCCACCGGCGAAAGCATGAGCGCCCTCTACAAGCGCATCTCGGACGGCAAGGTCAGCTTCAATGAGCTGGAAGCCGCCGTGGCTGCTGCCACCAGTGAGGGCGGGCAGTTCTACAACGGTATGCTGGAGGCCAGCCAGACCTTCAACGGCAGGCTGTCCACCCTGAAGGACAACGTGGCCGCGCTGACCGGTGAACTGACCAGCGGGCTGTTCTCGGCTCTCGGGGACATCATCGTCAAGGCAAACGAGCTGGTCGTCTCCATCACCGAGGACGACGCCAAAATGGCCGCGCTCAAGGAGACCATCGGCGTTCTGACGGCGGCAGTCGCGGCCGTCACGGCGGCAGTGCTGAGCTATAAGGCGACCGTGGCGGCAGCTACAGCTATCACGGCGCTGCATACCGCTGCCACCACCGCGATGGCTGCGGCCCATAAAGCTGCCGCCGCAGGAGCTACCGGTCTGCAAGTGGCGCAGGCGGCATTGAATACCGTGCTTTCGGCCAATCCCATCGGGCTTGTGGTGGCCGCTCTGGCCGCTCTGGCGGCGGGGCTTGTGACCGCCTATCACACCAGCGAGACCTTCCGCTCTGCTGTCGATTCAGCATTTTCGGCCATTCAAAAGACCGCCTCGAATGTCATCGGTTCGGTGGTGGACTGGATCAATGAGCTTGTGGCCCGCATCAAGGGTGCAGCCGCCGCGCTGGGCTCTCTGAAAAACGGCCTCGGTGCAGCAAAAGATGCCTACAACGAGGCTTATTCCAACTCTATCGGCAGCTATCAGCAGTCGAAAAGAGATAAGGCAAGCCAGAGCCGCCTCGACAAGCACAATGAGCGAGTCGCACAGTCTCAGGCTGACGCGGCCCGCAGTTCCGGCTCTTCCGGCGCGGCGGCATCTGCCACCGCTGCGGCCGCTGCGGCCACCTCTGCCGCCAAGAGCACAAAACAGGCCACGGCGGACATCATCAAATCCATCAGCGACACCACCACCGCAGTCAAGGACGGCGTGACCACCACGACCGAGACTGTCACCGAAACGCTGTCCAACGGCACGACCCAGCAGAAGCAGGTCATCACCTCCACCAGCCGTCAGATGGTGGACGGCGTCCTCAAGGACGTAAAGACCGTCGAGACCATCGCGGCGGACGGCAAGCGGACGGTCAGCCAGACCATGGAGACCGTGCGAGACGTGGTGAACACCGTGACGGCCAGCAGCACGGCTATTGTGGACGGCATCAAGACCACCACCCAGGCCGTGACCAAGACCCTCGCGGACGGCACCACCGAACAGCAGCAGGTCATCACCCAGACGCAGGACAAGGTCATCGACGGAGCGCTCCGCACGGTGGAGACCGTCAAGACCATTGCCGCCGACGGCACCGAGCAGGTGGCCGAGACCATCAAGGACAGCGCCGCCAAGACACTGGACGGCCTTTGGTCTGCCCTCAAAGACCGCGCCAACGAGGGCATCCTCGGCACGGTGGGCACCCTGTGGGACGCGGTAAAGAGCGGAGACTGGCTCTCCATCGGCAAGTGGGCGGCATCCGCTCTCTACTCGGGCCTGACCGCCAACCAGAAGCAGCAGATATGGGATTTCGCCATGAAGATGGTGGACGGCCTGAACGGCGTTCTCGGGGACGCGGCGGGCAGTCTGGCGCAGACGGCGTGGAGCATCGGGCAGACACTCTTCGAGGGTATCACCGGCAAGTTCGGCGACATCTCCTCCATGGCCGTCAAGATGGGCGGCACCCTGAAAAGTGTGTTCGGCGCCCTCAAGGCCCCGCTGGCCGCTGCGGCCAAAGCCATCAGCGCCGGCCTCTCCGGCGGCCTCCTGAGTATGTTCCCCGCCATCTATGCGGGCTTCGCCGGCATGATCGGCACCATCGGCGCAGCCGTCGAAGGGATGCTGGCCGCCATCAGCGCGGCCCTCACCTCCACCCTCTTTGGCATCCCGGCGGGCCTCGTGGTGGCCGCTGCCGCCGTCGCTCTGGGCGTCGCCCTCGCGGCCATCGTGTCCAAGCTGGGCGCGGTCTCTTT
>OJKK01000014.1_pt1 | contig 120747 bp, 106 predicted proteins | sample 1596551 | NCBI WGS metagenome assembly OJKK01 (sample SAMEA4350131, study PRJEB24818) | metagenome | biome: human; feature: gut; material: faeces | place: Denmark | collected 2013-09 | reverse complement strand
CCTGACAGTATTGCAGAATATGCTCAAAGGACAAGGGCTGAGTTGAGGCTGGCTTGCCCTCTCAGGCGCTGACGCGCCAGCTCTCCCAGAGGGAGAGCCTTTGGTGGAAACTGATAGTTTACCGGCCCCTCGGAAAGCCTCTCCCTCTGGGAGAGGTGGCAATGCGAAGCATTGACGGAGAGGGCAAGGCCGTGTATCGATTTGGAAAGGAAGGAATCTCTCATGGCTGATAATACGTTCAATTTTGACTTAGACACCCCCGCTGTCCCCACCCTGACCCTCGACCCGGTGGAAGCACCTGCCGCCGAGGAGAAGCAGCCCGAACCCGCTGCGGCCCCCGAGGCCGAACAGGTCAAGCTCAGCCCCGAGGAGCAGGCGATGGTGGACGCCTTCGCTCAGAAGATCGACATCACCAACAGCCAGCAGGTGCTGCAGTACGGCTCCGCCTGCCAGAAGAAGATCGGCGACTTCTCCGAGGCGGCACTTTCCAAAGTGTCCACCAAAGACCTTGGCGAGGTGGGCGGCATGATCACCGACCTTATCGGGGAGCTGAAGAACTTTGACGCCGCCGAAGAGGAAAAGGGCATCCTCGGCTTCTTCAAGAAAAAGGGCAGCCAGCTCGACAACATGAAGACCAAGTACAGCAAAGCGGAAACGAACGTCGAGACCATCCAGTCCGCCCTCGAAAAGCATCAGGTGCAGCTGCTCAAGGATATTGCGATGCTGGACAAGATGTATGAGCTGAACATGGCCTATTTCAAAGAGCTGAGCATGTATATCCTCGCGGGCAAGAAGAAGCTGGCCGACTTCCGCGCCCACGAGCTGCAGCAGGCAATGGACAAGGCAAAGGCTTCCGGTCTGCCTGAGGACGCACAGGCCGCCCGGGACCTGGCCGACCAGTGCGAGCGCTTTGAGAAAAAGCTCTACGACCTTGAGCTGACCCGCACCATCAGCCTGCAGATGGGTCCCCAGATCCGGCTTTTGCAGAACAATAACTCCATGATGGCCGAGAAGATACAGTCCACCATCGTCAACACCATCCCCCTGTGGAAGAACCAGATGGTGCTGGCACTGGGTCTGGCCCACAGCCAGCAGGCCATGCAGGCCGAACGTGCCGTCACCGACATGACCAACGAGCTGCTGAAAAAGAACGCCGACGCCCTCAAAATGGGTACCATCGAGACGGCCAAGGAGTCCCAGCGCGGTGTCGTGGACATCGAGACCCTGCAGCAGACCAACAAGAGCCTCATCGAGACGCTGGACGAGCTGAACAAGATCCAGAGCGAGGGCCGCGCAAAGCGTGCCGCTGCCGAGCAGGAGCTCACCCGCATCGAAGACGAGCTGAAACAGAAGATGATGGAGATCCGGAGCTGAAATGGCAAACGCAGATTTTTCCAGACAACAGAATCGACCCACCGGCGGCTTTGACGCTTCCAGCTATCGCGCTGCAGCGCCCGCCGAGGAGGAAGTGCGGCTGACGCCCTTCCAGCAGAAGCTGGCAGGCCTCGAAAAGGCTCTGCCCGCCGCGCTGGGCAAGCAGGCCGCGGCCGTGGCGCTTTGCATCGTGGTGATGCTGGCCTGCTTTTTCGGCTTTGGCGGGGCGAAGCTCCGGGCAAAGTACGACACGGTGAAGAACGGGTTCACCACCGGCGTGGCCGCAGACAGCGGCTATACCCTGAATGAGGAGTTGACCACACGGCTCAACACGGCCGCCAACATCATCACCACCGCGTCCAACACACTGGGTGCAGACAGCACCGAGGTGCAGACGGCACAGGCTGCGCTGGACTCTTTTTCCGCCTGCCTCGGGGCGGTGCAGTCCGATGGCAGGATCCACGCACCGGACTCTCTGAGTGTTTACACCGGCGGCAGGATGCATATGCTCTACCAGTCGAACGAGACGCTTGGCACAGCCATCAGCCAGCTCTACGCAAAATTGCAGGAGCAGGCCGCAGACCCCATGAAGATGGGCGCGGTGCAGGGGCAGTACAGCCAGTTCAACAGTGCGCAGACCATCATCAGCAACCTGCATTATAACGATGCGGTCCAGAGCTACCAGAAAGACGTCGGCGGCTTCCCGGCCAGCGCGCTGGGCAAGCTGTTCGGCATACAGGAGGTGGAACTTTTCGCATGAAGACGATGAAAACACTCTCCCGCCGCATTGCAGCACTGCTTCTTGTCGTGACTGTCGGCATCACGGCGCTGGCACCGGCGGCTTCGGCTGCCAACATCCAGCTGCCCAGCCTGCCGAAGGATCAATGCGTGGTGGACGACGCCGGTGTGCTGAGCGACAGCACCACCTCGGAGCTCGAGACCCTCAACGCACAGCTCTCTTCCAGCTGCGACGGCGCACAGATCGGCGTGCTGACCGTGGACTACACCGGCAGCGCCACCACCGAGGACTACGCTGCTGAAGCCTTCAACACCTGGGGCATCAGCAGTTCCAGCAAGAACAACGGCGTGCTCATCCTGCTGGTGATGCAGTCGGACCAGTACGCCGACGGCGACTACTATCTGACCTACGGTGACGGCTTCCGCAGCACCCTGCTGGCCGATCAGGCAAGCACCCTCGTGCAGACCATGGAGGACGATTTCGCCGCCAAGAAGTACGACGCCGCCGTCCTCACCTGCGCCACCAATGTGGCCAATACCATCGCAGAGGTGTACGGGGTCACTCTGAGCGGCGGGACCATCTATTCCGACGGCTCTGACACCCAGACCACCCGGCCCTCTGTCGAGCCTGTCCCGCCCCAGAAGCACTACTCCATCTGGGAAAGCTTTATCGGCGGCATTTTCTCCATGCTTGCTTATATCATCCTGTTCATCGCAGTTTTCTTTATCTTTATCACCCCTCTCGGCCACTCCTTCGGCTGGTTCTGGGGGCCGTTTGGCTGGTTCGGCGCACGGCGTTGGCACAGAGGCCCGCGCCCTCCCCGCGGCCCTTACGATGACTTCGGCCCCGGCGGTGGTTTCTATGGCGGCCCTCGCGGCCCGAGAGGCCCCCGTGGGCCTCGTCCTCCCCGGGGCGGCGGCTTCGGTGGAAGCGGCTTTGGCGGTATGGGCGGCGGCTCCGGTTTTGGCGGAGCCGGGCGCGGCGGCGGCTTCGGCGGCATGGGCGGCGGCAGCAGCCACGGCGGCGGAGCCGGACGCGGACGCTGAACTTTTTTGACCTTAGAGCGAACCACCAGCGCGGCAGATGCGATCTCGTATCACATCTGCCGCGCTGGTGGTATTTTTGCCTTTTCGCCCTCCGCCCTTCCATCCTCCCGAAACCATGTCTTCCGGAACCTTATGCAAGATAACTGATATATTTCAATACTTTCTTTGAAAAACTAGGACATTTTCCATTTGTCGTTGAAGTTTTGTAAAATCTTTACTATACTTTAGCCATCTTACGGAGCGCACCGCCTGCGAAGGGATGCATCCTTCAACCCGCACGAAGTGTAAGGAGTATCGTATCATGAAAAAAATCACTCGCCGTCAGTTTCTCACCTCTGCCGGTGCGACCTCTGCCGCACTGCTCCTTTCCAGCCTGCCTCATGCAGCAGCCGCAGACGAGAATTGCCTGCGCAGGGTCGCTCCTGCTGCTGCCAACTCCAACGACCTGTCCTGGGACATGGCAGAAGAGATCCTGACCCACATTTCTGACCCCGTATTCCCTGCCTACACGGTCAATGTTCAGGACTACGGCGCCGTCCCCAACGACGGTAAGCTGGACACCGCAGCCATCCAGCGCGCCATCGACGAGACCAGCGCCCACGGCGGCGGCACGGTCGTCATCCCCTCCGGTGTGTATGACGTCGGCGCCATCACCCTCAAGAGCAACGTCAACCTGCATCTGGAAAGCAAGGACACCGTCCTGCGCTTCACCCGGGACATCACCCCGGCCAACTACCCGCTGGTGTTCGCCCACTACGAAGGCTCCAAGCTGTACAACTGGAGCCCGCTGATCTACGCCTATCAGCAGGAGAACATCGCTCTGACCGGCAAGGGCACCCTCGACGGTCAGGCTGACAAGAACAACTGGTGGAACTGGTCCCGCACCGTCAACCCGGACGGCACCATCACCAAGCCCGGCAACAACGACGTCAAGCTGCTGCGCAAGATGACCGACAACGGCACCCCCGCAGAGGAGCGCATCTTCGGCGAAGGCCACTATCTGCGTCCCAACTTCTACCAGCCCATCGAGTGTACCAACGTTCTGATCGAGGGCGTCACCATCGCCAACTCTCCCATGTGGGAGCTGAACCCCGTCCTCTGCACCAACTTCACCGCCCGCGGCGTCACCATCGACACCCACGGCTACAACAACGACGGCTGTGACCCCGAAAACTGCAACTACGTCCTGATCGAGAACTGCTTCTTCAACACCGGTGACGACTGCATCGCCGTCAAGGCCGGCCGCAACCGCGATGGCCGTGAGCTGGGCGAAGCCGGTTATCCGACCCAGAACCTCATCATCCGCAACAACATCTTCGCAGACGGCCACGGCGGCATCGCCTGCGGCAGCGAGATGAGCGGCGGCATCAAGAACCTGTTCGCAGACAACAACACCTTCGACAGCCCCACTCTGAACTACGCCCTGCGCTTCAAGACCAACGCAGAGCGCGGCGGCGCTGTGGAGAACATCTATCTGCGCAACTCCAAGGTCAAATCCGTCGGAAACGCCGTCGTTCACGCCACCATGCTGTACGATGTGGGTCGTGATGGTAATTATCTGCCTCAGTTCAAGAACATCACCATCGAGAACCTGACCAGCAGCGGCGGCGAGTACGGCATCTTCATGGAGGCCTTCGAGGAAGTCCCCATCACCGGTCTGGTGTTCCGCAATGTGAACATCTCCAACGTCGGCACCGACATCCGCGCTCTGAACTGGGAAGACCCCGTCATGGAGAACGTGACCATCAACGGTAAGACCTATCCCCGCCCCGTGGAGACCAAGATCCTCGGCGTTCCCGTCCCGGGCCAGCGCATCGAGGGCAGCTCCACCCTGCTGGGCGGCGAAGATACCGACCTGAGCAGCAAGTGGCTGATCTCGGACAGCGCCGACGGAGATTACCATTTCTTCCGCATCCGCCGCAGCTATGCGGTTCCCTCTTATCTGGCCGGAAAGTACATCAAGTTCGTCTCCACCGACCGGAGCGGCAATCAGGACGCCAGCATCCCCTACAAGGTGCTGCGGAGCGCCGAGATCGCCGGTACCACCAATGATGCCGAGCTGCTGCGTGCTGCCTCCAAGGGTTACATCGACGAGAACGACGCACTCGACCTGAACCGTCCCATCACCAAGCGCGAATGCGCCAAGATGCTGGGCAAGCTGTGGAATCTGACCGCTCCGTCTGCACCGGTCACGATCTCCGACGTCCCCGCAAGCGACCCGGATTACGGCGTCATCGCCGCTGTGGTCGAGGCTGGCATGATCGAACTGAAAGACCCCACCAGCGCCATCGCACAGGGCACTCTGTACAACGCCGGTGTCACCAGCTCTGAAAGTGCCAAGCGCACCGCTTTCCTGCCCGATGCCACCATCGACCGCGACGAGATGGGCCATATCGCTCTGCTGTCCTGCGGCGTGCCTTACAACGAGACGCTGGGCACTCAGCCGAAGTTCGACGATGCCAGCCAGATCGAGTCCGTGTACAAGTCCAACGTGGGTGCCAGCGCCTACTTCGGCTTTGTCACCGCCAAGACCGGCAACAGCTACCTGCCCAAGGAAAAGACCACTCTGGAGGATCTGATCCGCATCGTGGAGCGCATCTCCGACTTCTCCAACAAATAATTTTTCCAGCTTCCTCCTAACTTCTCCTCGCCGGAAGCATCCTGCGTGCTCCCGGCGGGGAGTTTTATATCACTGCTGAAGCGACGCACAAAAAGCACCATGCTTCGATTCGAAACATGGTGCTTTTTGCTTTGACCTCTCCGTCCGGCCTTGTCAGGCGACAGCGAGACCGAGCGGTCATCTTATTTGATGCAGCTCGAGCAGGGGCTGTAGCCTGCGGCCACGGCCTCATCATAGCTGGAGAAGAGGATCTGGTTCTTCTCTGCCGGGAGGTTCGGGCAGCTGGGCAGATGGAACTTTTTGCTGTTCACGTTGCCGATGTAGGCCTGCTGGGCCGTGCTGGAGGCTGCCGGGTCGGTGGGGTTCAGCTCAGCGTCGGTGGCAAAGTGTTCCGTTGCCACCGTGTAGTTCCGGCCGTCACTGGAAACGGTGATCGTCCCCAGCAGGTCGGTGCGGTAGACGTCCACACCGGCGTCCCGCAGGATGCTCAGGGTCTCCTCGTGGGGGTGGCCGTACTTATTGTTGACCCCGCAGGAGATGATGCCCATCTCGGGCAGGACAGCGTTCAGGAAGACGTAGCTGGTGGAGGTGCTGGAGCCGTGGTGGCCCACCTGTAAGACATCCACCTTGAGGTTCGCGCCGCTGTTCACGAGGTCGCGCTCGGCGTCGGCCTCCATATCACCGGTGAGCAGGAAGCTCGTCGCGCCGTAGTCGATGCGCAGGACGATGGAGGTATCGTTGGTGTCATCGTACTGCGCCACAGGGCCAAGCATGGTCACAGTGGCGCTGCCCAGCGCCCACTGGGTGCCTGCGGCAGGTACTTCCACCTGTAAGTTCTGCTGCTGGGTGTACTTGACGAAATCCTTGAAGCACTTGGTGGAGGCTTCCGTCACGGGGCTGTAAACGTGGCCGGCCGGGAAATAGGCCAGCGCAGCGGCCAGACCGCCCACATGGTCTTCGTGGGCATGGGAGCAGAAGACGTACTCCAGCTGCTCGACCCCCTGACTCTGCAGGTAGGAGACCACCAGACTGCCGTCGTCCACATTGCCGCCGTCGTAGAGCATGAACTGTCCGTCGCACTCCACCAGCACGCTCAGCGCCTGCCCCACGTCGATGAAGTGCATCTGGAAGGCGGCGTCCTGCCCGTCGGAAGGCGTCGTTCCGGTCTGAGAAGCTGCCGGGTTCGGCATGACGTCGCCGCTGCCTCCCGGGACGATGGAAGAGGTGTCACAGCCCACGAGGCCCAGCGCAAGGGCTGCGGCCAGCGCCAGCGCAGCGAGGCGGCTCATGAGCGTTTGAGGGGTCACTTTTTCTTTTTTGAAGTTTTCCACGATGTATTCTCTTTCTGTTGATTGCTTTTCGGTTTATGCGCAGGAGCCGAATGGGGCGCAAAACGTGCGCCGGGGCTGGGCTGACGGCCCGCCGGATTGCGGCCTGCCGGGGCGGCGGAGCGGCTCTGCGGCTTGCCGCCCTTGCCTCTGGGCCGGACGGTGTAGGTGCCGTCGCCGTGGATGGTCACATCGGCGGCCTCGGCTCTGCGGGCCGAGCGCTGGACCGCAATGCGGCCCTCGGCGGGAACCAGCAGGGGGATGAGGTCTTCGCGGTGGGTCATTTTCAGCGCCTTGATGACCTTTTCGGCGTTGCGGGGCTCATAATACTGGAGCAGGGCGCGCTGAAGTGCCTTGCCCTCAGCGGTCTTTTCCACAAACACCGGCTTCAAGGTGTAGGGGTCGAGGCCGGTGTAGAACATACAGGTGCTCACGGTGCCGGGCGTGGGATAAAAATCCTGCACCTGCTCGGGGCGCATATGGTTCTTGTAGAGGTATTCGGCCAGATAGACGGCATCCCTGAGGGTGCTGCCCGGGTGGCTGGACATGAGGTACGGCACGAGGTACTGCTTTTTTCCTGCCTTCCTGCTCAGCTCGTAGAACTTATCCTTGAACCTGTTGAAGGTCTCGATGGGCGGCTTGCCCATGTAGGCGAGGGTGTTGGGGGCGCAGTGCTCCGGCGCGACTTTCAGCTGGCCGGAGACGTGGTACTCCACCAGCTCCTTAAAGAAAGTGTCATCGGGGTCGGCCATCAGGTAATCGAAGCGGATGCCGCTGCGGATGAACACCTTCTTGACGCCGGGCAGCTCCCGGACGCGGCGGAGGATTTTCAGGTAATCGCTGTGGTCCACGATCATGTGGGAACAGGTGGTGGGGGCGAGGCAGTGCTTGCCGCCGTTGCACATCCCCCGCAGCATCTGCTCGCGGCAGGATGGGAAACGGAAGTTGGCGGTGGGGCCGCCGATGTCGTGGATGTAGCCCTTGAAATCCGGCTCGTGGGTCATCCGCTCTGCTTCGGCCACGATGCTGTCGGCGCTGCGGCTGGTGACGCGTCGGCCCTGATGCAGCTGGATGGCGCAGAAATTACAGCCGCCGAAGCAGCCGCGGTTCTGGATGATGGAGAACTGCACCTCGCGGATGGCAGGCACACCGCCCATGGCCTCGTAGATGGGGTGGCAGCGGCGGGTGTAGGGCAGGGCGTAGACCTTATCCAGCTCCCAGCGGACGAGGGGCTTTGCGGGGATGTTCTGCACGAGGTACCTCTCGCTCTGCTTCTGGACGATAATATTGCCGCTGACAACGTCCTGATTGTCCATCTGGATGCGGCAGGCTTTCGCATAGGCCACCTTATCGGAGGCGACCTTCCTGAAGCCCGCGCACTCCACATACCGCTCGGGCAGGTGGTCGAAGTCGGTCAGGTAGCAGGTGCCGTCCACATCGGTGATGCTCTCCACCGGCTCCCCTGCCGCCAGACGGCGGGCAATTTCCACGGTCTGGTGTTCACCCATGCCGAAGCTGATGATGTCCGCGCCGGAGTCCTCGGCGATGCTGGGCAGGACGGTGTCCAGCCAGTAGTCGTAGTGGGCAAAGCGGCGGAGCGATGCTTCCAGACCGCCCAGAATGACGGGCAGGTCGGGGTATGCCTGCTTGGCAAGTCTGGTGTAGACGGTGGCGCTGCGGTCGGGCCGTGCGCCGCCCTTGCCGCCGGGGGAATACTCGTCCTCCGCGCGGGGGATCTTTGCGACGGAATAGTGACTCACCATGCTGTCCACGTTGCCGCCGCCGATGAAGAAGCCGTACTTCGGCTTTCCGAACCGCTTGAAGTCCTCGCAGTCGGTGTAGCGGGGCTGGGCCAGCACGCCCACCTTGTAGCCCTCGGCTTCCAGCAGGCGGCTGATGATGGCGGTGCCAAAGCTGGGGTGGTCCACATAGGCGTCGCCGCCCACCACCACGAAGTCCAGCCGGTCCCACCCCCGGGCCTCCATGTCGGCCCGGCTGATGGGGAGAAATTCGGTGTAATGCTCCATAGCTATCCTTTTTCTTTCATGATGCCTGCCCTATGCAGCAGGGCTCTATTGCTTCCGAGATCAAACATTCTATTCATCCGGCGTGAGCCTGTCCGGTACGCCAGTGACTTCCCTAGCAGGGGAGCCGCCGGCAAAGCCGTCCGGCTTTGACTGAGAGGTCATTCATCCGGCTGATTCATCTGCATTTCCAGCCACTGCTGGCGGCTGATGAGGACAGCGCGGGGCTTTGCGCCCTCGTAGGGGCCGATGATGCCCTTTTCTTCCATCTCGTCCATGATGCGGGCGGCGCGGGCATAACCCAGCTTGCAGCGGCGCTGCAGCAGGCTGGTGGACGCCTGGCCGGCGTCGATGACCACCTCCACGGCCTGCTTGAGCATCGGGTCACTGCCGCCCTCCTCGTCGGAGTCGGCGGAGCTGCCGCCCTTCTTGCCGTCCTGGATGGCGTGTTTTTCCATGGCCTCTATCATGGCCTCGTCGTACTGGACGGTGGCGCTCTTCTTGATGAAATCCAGCACACGGCTGATCTCCTCATCCCGCACAAAGGTACCCTGGATACGGGTGGGCTTGGGTGCACCCACGGGCATGAAGAGCATATCGCCCATGCCCAGCAGCTTTTCGGCACCGGCACCGTCGAGGATGGTGCGGCTGTCCACCTGACTGGACACGGCGAAGGCGATGCGGCTGGGGATGTTGGCCTTGATGAGGCCGGTGATGACGTCCACGCTGGGGCGCTGGGTCGCTACGATGAGGTGCATACCGGCGGCACGGGCCTTCTGGGCGATGCGGCAGATGGAGTCCTCGACATCCTTGCCGACGACCATCATCAGATCGGCCAGCTCGTCGATGATGATGGCGATATAGGGCATCTTCTCGAGGTCCGGGTCCGCTGCCGCCAGCTTATTGAAGGACTTGATGTCGCGGACGTTGTTCTCCGCGAAGAGGTGGTAGCGGCGCTCCATCTCCTGCACTGCGCCGCCCAGTGCGCCGGCCGCCTTGCGGGGCTCGGTGACGACGGGCATCAGCAGGTGGGGGATGCCGTTGTACTCAGCCAGCTCGACGACCTTGGGGTCGATGAGCAGGAGCTTGACGTCCTCGGGGCTGGAGCGGAACAGCAGGCTCATGATGATGCTGTTGACACAGACCGATTTACCGCTGCCGGTGCTGCCCGCGATGAGCAGATGGGGCATCTTGCACAGGTCGGCCACCTGGGCCACGCCGGCGATGTCCTTGCCCAGCGCAATGCCCATCGGCGAGGTCATCCGCAAAAAGCTCTGGCTCTCGAAGACGCTGCGGATGTAGACCGGCGTTTTCTTATGGTTCGGCACCTCGATGCCCACGGCAGGCTTGCCGGGGATGGGTGCCTCCATGCGGACATCGGCCACCGCCAGGTTCAGGGCGATGTCGTCCGCCAGCGAAGTGATGCGGCTTATCTTGACGCCCGCCATGGGCTGGACTTCATACCGGGTGACCGACGGGCCGCGGGAAATATCCAGCACACGGGTGCGGACGCCGAAGCTTTCCAGGGTGTCCACCAGCTTCTGGGCGTTGGCTTTCAGCTCGTCTTCCGCGCCGGAGTCGCTTTCCTCCGGGGCGCGCTCGAACAGCTCGATGGACGGGTACTGATACTGGAAGCTCTCCTCCGTCTCCGCCTCTTCGGCGGGGGCGTTCGCGGCCTGCTCCTCGGAGACAGCGGGCTTTTCCATGGCGGCTGCCACCAGCGTGTTGAGGTCTTTTTCCTCCACCGGGTCGCTGGTGATGCTGATCCAGCCGTCCTCATCCGGCTCGGAGCGGAACGCCGCAGCATTCTCGGCGCTGACCGGCTGCGGGGCCGGTTCCGGAGTCGGGGTCAGATCATAGAGCGGGATGCCGAAGGAGAGCGGCGGCTCAGGCGCGGGCTGCTGTTCCGGCTCTTCTGCCGGGGCGGCGGGCGTGACGGTGGGCGTCACCGTCGGCTCGGGCTGGGCCGTGAAGAAGTCCTCGGCGGCGGTATCCACAGCGTCCGGGACGATGGGCGTCACGGTGGGGCGGATGGGCGCACGGCGGAGCGGGTCCATGCCGAAGGTGCCGCCGGGGCCGAGGATGATGGGCTCGATGGGCTCACTGCCGCCCTTGGTGACGGTGGTATGGTCAGGGCCTAAATCAATATCAAAGGGCGCACGAGGCCGGGACTTTTCCACCTGTACGGGGGCAGGCTCGGGCTGAGGCGGGGTCTGCGCTTCCGGTGCGGGCGCAGGGGCAGGCTCTGCCTGTTCGCCGCCCTGCATCACCTGATGGCCCCAGTGGAAGACGCCAGCCAGCCAGCCGGGAGGCTGGATATGGAAGGCGGGCGCGGCAGCCTCTTCGCCGCCGCAGCAGTCCCCGCCTTCGCCCGCTTCGTCTTCCGGCAGGTCGTCGCCATAGGCCTCGTATTCCTCCGCCTCGGCCTCCTCGGCGGCGCGTTCTGCCAGACGCTCGGCCCGGCGGGCGGCATTCTGCTCGTGGACGGCAAGGCCCTTTTCGTGGACGCTGCCGCCCACGTTGCAGAGCCACTGCCAGCACTCGGCGGGCGTAACGTCGAAAATGTACAGGCTGGCGCAGGCCGCCAGCGCCGCCATGACCAGATTGGCGGCGGGTCTGCCGCAGAGCAGCAGGAGCGTCCCGCCCAGCACAGCGCCCAGCGCACCGCCCGAGAGCCATGCGCTCATCCCATTCTGATAACAGGCGGCAGTCATCTGCGCGGCGGTCTGGTCGGTGGGGATGTCAGAAAAGACGATGACCGTGCCGCTGGCGAAGATGAGCCCCAGCACCAGCTTTGCGATATGGGGCAGCAGGTCTTCGCCCCGGGTGTAGAGGATGGCCAGATAGCACAGCGCTGCACCCACCACGAAGCTTCCGCAGCCGAACACGCCGAACAGGACATCGTGCATCGTGCGCCAGGCCGAGCTACCCGGCACGAAAGCCAGCGCCATGAGCACCAGCCCCGCAAACAGGGTGATGAGCCCCGCGGGCATCCGGTCCTGTGTCCGGTTCTTGCGGCGCGAGGCTGTGCTGCGCCCGGAGGTCTTGCGTTTTCTCTTTGCCATGTTTCCTAAAACCCGTTCCTTATTTTATATCATGAAGCAGGGCGCGCTCAGGGCGGCTCTGTCGGTGACGATGGAAGAATTCCGATACTACTCGATTCTTTCATTGTACCACGGGAAAAGTCAAATGGCAATTTATTTCCCCTCGATTTCTCGGTAGAGCCATGCCAGCGCGTCCGACAGCCCGCCCAGCTCGTCGATAAGCTTTTCCCGCACGGCTTTTCGGCCATCCAGCACGGTGCCCACGTCCATGACCAGCTCGCCCGTGCGCATCATCAGCTCAGTATAACGCTTCTCCGAGATGCCGCTGTGGGACGCCACGAAGCCGGTGATGCGCTCCTGCATCTGCTCGAACCAGCGCATGGTCTGCGGCACGCCCAGTATCATGCCGGAATGGCGGACGGGGTGGACCGTCATGGTGGCGGTAGGCACGATGAAGCTCCGCTGGGCGCTGACGGCCAGCGGGATGCCGATGGAGTGGCCCCCGCCCAGCACCACCGCCGCACTGGGCTTGGAGATGCTGGCGATGAGCTCCGCCAGCGCAAGCCCCGCCTCCACATCCCCGCCCACCGTGTTGAGCAGGACCAGCAGGCCCTCGATGGCGGGGTCCTCCTGCACGGCCACCAGCTGGGGGATGACGTGCTCATACTTGGTGGTCTTCTGGCCCTGGGGCGCTTCCACATGGCCCTCCACCTGCCCGATGACCGTCAGGCAGTGGATGGCGTGAGCTCCCCGGGTACGGTAAACGCTGCCCATATCCTCGATCTGCTCTTTTTCCAGCCGCTGCTGCTCCACGGGGACGTTCTTCTCTTCCTGTGACATTCTGCGCATCCTCCTTTTTGCTTCATTTCAGCTTGTCCGGCATTCCTGCCGGTTATACTTCGGCAAAGATTTCTTTTCTTTCTCAAAAAAATGTGCCAAATGGTTTGACATTCTCTCTTCGCGCTGTATACTTTATACTAGAGATAAGATTGTCAAATATGTATCATTATTGTACAAGAAAGTACAAATCTTTTGCCGGAGCGCCCTGCCGCTGCGCACCTCTCCCCGGCAATGCTGCGGATAAAAAGAAAGGAGCCCCCCTATGAACACTCCCGGCAAAGCTTCTCTGCCCGTCATCAAGCGCCTGCCCAAATACTATCGCTACCTGCGCACCCTGAAGAACGACGGCATCACCAGCATCTCCTCCCGTGAGCTGGCCGCCCAGATGGGTACCACTGCCTCTCAGGTGCGGCAGGACTTCAACTGCATCGGCGACGTGAATGGCCGTCAGGGCATCGGCTACTCGGTGGAGAACCTGCTGAGCATCCTTGAGCATCTGCTCTTTGGCAACGGCGACCTCCTGCCCACCATCCTCATCGGCTGCGGCCGTCTGGGCAAGGCTGTGAGCCGCTTCATCACCACCGACACCAACGGCTACAAGCTCATCGCCGCCTTCGACAACGCCCCCGACGAGGTGGGCAAAGAGATCAACGGCATCCGGATTTTACACATCGACGAGCTGGAAGCTTTCTGCGCCGAGCACCACCCCGAGGTGGCTGTGCTCTGTCTGCCCCGCAGCGGCGCAGAGGAGATCAGCGGCCGTCTGGTGGCTCTGGGCATCCAGGGCTTCTGGAACTTCTCCCACTACGATCTGTCTGTCTCCTACCCCGACGTGGTGGTGGAGAACGTCCACCTCGGCGACAGCCTGATGAGCCTGGGCTACCGGCTGCGCAATCAGGACTGAGCAGATACTATCGATAATACCGGCCCTCTCCGTCAGGCTTTGGCTGAGAGAGTCCTTTCATGAGGAGACTTTTTCGATATGGCAAAGCTTTATTTCCGTTACGGCGCAATGAACAGCGGCAAGAGCACCGCGCTGATGCAGGTGGCCCACAACTACGAGGAGCAGGGGATGCGGGTGCTCATCCTCAAGCCGAAGGTGGACACCAAGGGCAGCGGCGACCTTGTGAGCCGTCTGGGCGTCCGCCGCCCTGCCGATCTGCTGGTGCCGCCGGACATGGACCTGGTGGAGGCCGTCCGGGCCGCCAGCAGCGAGGGCCGGCCTCTGGCCTGTGTGCTCTGTGACGAGAGCCAGTTCCTCACCGCAGAGCAGGCCGAGCAGCTGTTTATGGTGACGGTAGAGCTGAACATCCCCGTCATCTGCTACGGCCTGCGCTCCGACTTCTCCCTCAAGGGCTTCCCCGGCTCCACCCGGCTTCTGGAGCTGGCCCACACCATCGAGGAGATGAAGACCATCTGCACCTGCGGCCGCAAGGCCACCTGCAACTGCCGCAAGGTCAACGGCCGCTTCGTCTTTGAGGGCGAACAGGTAGCCATCGACCTTGAGAACGACGTCCAGTACGTCAGCATGTGTCCCCAGTGCTATTTCCGGGAGCGCAGCGCCTTCTACGCCGCCCGCCGGTGACTCTTTTTCCTGATTTTATGCCGCCCGCACGCCGGGCGGCATTTTTGTATCTTTTCTGCATCCGTGATATATCAGTCGCGCCCCAATTCGCGCGTTTTTTGCGCTATTGATATATCAGCTCGGGGCCGGAACTTTCTGTTATCGTCGCTTTTGATGTATACAACGCTCTTTCAACAAATTCTGCCCCGGCTACAAAATTCTTGCAATTCAGGCCAATCTTCTCCTGTTGCATCCCAGTTTTCTATGCAAATCGTTGAAGTATACAAGTTGCACAGTTTTTCGGTCCAAGTTTATTCATTCTGGCAATGACGTCAAAAGCGGGCAAAAAATAAGCGCAATATTTGTACGTTTTCTGCCGCTATCACTACAATTTGCATCTTTCTTTTTTTTCTTGCTTTTGGTATCATATTTGTATACAATGGATGCTTTGCAGAGGCGTCCATGCAAGAAGATGTTTTCTACATAGGAGGAGAACGAAAATGAGCAAGGCAATTTCTCGTCGTGACTTTCTGAAGGTCTCTGGCGCTGTGGGTGCTGCCGGCCTGCTGGCCGCCTGCGGCGGCTCCGGCAACGCTGGTTCTACCGCCACTTCCACCGCTGCTTCTTCCGCCGCCGCTTCCGTGGCCGGCCTGTCTTCTGACCCCGTCACCCTGACCATGAGCTGGTGGGGCGGCGAGTCCCGTCACAACGCTTACCAGGAGGCCATCAAGGCTTTCTCTGCTGAGCACAGCACCATCACCGTCAACCCCACCTTCGCTGCATGGTCCGGCTGGGAGGACACCATGTCCACCAAGTTCGCTGGCGGCGTCGCTGAGGATGTCTGCCAGATCAACTGGAACTGGCTGTACAACTACTCCAAGAACGGCCAGACCTTCATCGACCTGAACAGCGTCTCCGAGTACCTCGACCTGACCCAGTGGGATGAGGCCAAGCTGGCTGCCTGCAACGTGGCAAACTCTCAGCAGTGCGTGCCCGTGGCTATGACCGGCCGTATCTTCTACTGGAACAAGACCACCTTCGACAAGGCCGGCATCTCCTTCCCCACCACTCTGGACGAGCTGATGGCTGCCGGCAAGACCTTCCAGGAGAAGCTGGGCGATGACTACTATCCCCTGCACCTGGGCGCATACGACCGTATGATCCTGATGGTGTTCTACCTCGAGAGCAAGTACGGCAAGGACTGGGCAGACCCCGCCACCTCCACCCTGAACTACGATGCCGACCAGATCGCTGAGGGCATCGACTTCATCAAGAGCCTGGTCGAGGGCCACGTCATCATGAGCCTGCCCACCTACTACGGCTCCAACGGCGACAACGCCGCTCACCAGTCCACCGAGTGGATCACCGGCAAGCTGGCCGGCTGCTTCGAGTGGGACTCCTCCGCCACCAAGTACGCTGACGCTCTGGACGAGGAGAACAAGGCCGGCTTCACCGTGGGCGAGGAGATCAAGTTCGGCGATTACAACGGCGGCTTCTCCAAGGTCTCCATGGGTCTGGCCATCACCAAGACCTGCGAGCATCCCGCAGAGGCAGCTACCCTCATCAACTTCCTGCTGAACGAGACCACAGGTGCCGAGATCATGGGCTCCGAGTGCGGCATCCCCGCCTCCAAGGCTGGTCTGGCTGCTGCTCAGAGCGCCGGCAAGATCAAGGAGCTGGTGGCTGAGGCAAACGGCAAGGTCATGGCCTTCGTTTCCAACCAGCTCGACCCCCTGTTCGAGTCCAACGACCTGAAGGCTACCGGCACCGGCGTCTATCAGGAGGTGTTCGACACTCTGGATTACGACAATGTTTCCGGCGCTGACCTGGTCGATACCCTGCTGGACGGCATGGAGTCTGTCGGCTACACCGTCTGATTTCCGCCTCACGGACTTTTTGCGGCCCGCACACGCGCGGTGTTGACACGGGCCGCCCCGCATAAAGGAGTCTTGCAAGGGGCATCCCTTCCACCTACGGACGGATGCCCCTTTTTTGCAAGACGGTGATGACATTTTTTTGACAAAAATGTGTCCAAACGATTGTGCGGCGCACGAGACATATCCTTATAAAAGGAGGACCCCCTGGATGAAAGAAAGCAAAGCGCCCTCTCTCGGGCGCACCCCGGCCCAGAAGTTTTTTGACAAATGGCAGGGCCTGTTCTACCTGATCCCCTGGATCATCGGCTTCGTCGTCTTCAAGGCCATTCCGTTCGGCCAGTCTCTGTACTACAGCTTTACGGATATGGACTTCTTCAACGGCATCCATCAGTATGGCATCATGAACTATGTGGACGCCTTTACCACTCCCAAGATCACCAAGGCGCTCATCACCACCTTCAAGTACAGCTTCATCACTGTGCCTCTGAAGCTGGTCTTCGCACTGTTCATCGCCTACATCCTGAACTTCAAGATCGCCTGCGTGAACGTGTTCCGCACCGTCTACTACATCCCCTCCATCCTCGGCGGCTCTGTTGCGATCGCCGTGCTGTGGAAGGCCGTGTTCCGTGATGACGGTCTGGTCAACACCCTCATCCGTATGCTGACCTTCGGCCACTTCCAGGGTCCTTCCTGGCTGAGCGACCCCAGCTACGCACTGTGGATCATCTGCTTCCTGCGTATCTGGCAGTTCGGCTCCGCCATGGTGCTGTTCCTCGCCGCTCTGAAGGGCGTGCCGGCCGACCTGTACGAGGCCGCCACCATCGACGGCGCAGGCAAGTGGAAGCAGTTCTTCTCCATCACCGTCCCGATGATCACCCCCATCATCTTCTACAACCTGGTCACTCAGATCTGCCAGGCTTTCCAGGAGTTCAATGGCCCGTTCATCATCACCAACGGCGGTCCCCGCGGTTCCACCACCCTCATCTCCATTCTGGTCTACAACTACGCATTCAAGTCCAACCAGATGGGCATGGCTTCCGCACTGGCATGGATCATGTTCGTCATCGTCTGCATCCTGACGATCATCGCCTTCACCAGCCAGAAGAAGTGGGTCTACTACTCGGATGAAAGGTAAGGTGTGACAGTATGGGAATGAAAGCTTCTAACGCCATCGCGACGTTTTTCAAGTACCTCGTCCTGATCCTGGTGGGCCTCATCATGATCTATCCCCTGCTGTGGATGATCAGCGCCACCTTTAAGGACAACAGCGAGATCTTTGCAGGCATCGGCCTGTGGATCAAGAACCCCACTCTGGAGGGCTACAAGAACGCGCTGAACAACTTCGGCGGTTCCATCAACATCCTGCAGGCCATGCTGAACACTTACAGCTACGTCCTGCCCAAGGTCATCTGCACCGTGGTCTCCTCCTGCATTGCAGCTTACGGCTTTGGCCGCTTCGACTTCCCGGGCCGGAAGCTCCTGTTCAGCGTCATGCTGGCCACCCTGTTCCTGCCTCAGGTCGTCCTGAACGTGCCTCAGTTCCTGCTGTACACCAAGTTCGGCTGGGTCAACAGCCCGTTCTATCTGGCCATCTGGGTCCACTGCGCATTCGCAACTGAGACCTACTTCGTCTACCAGCTGGTGCAGTTCATGCGCAACGTCCCCCGCGACCTGGACGAGGCTGCCGCCATCGACGGCTGCTCCTCCTTCCAGACCCTGTACAAGGTCATCGTCCCGATGCTGATGCCCGCTCTGGTGTCCTGCGCACTGTTCCAGTTCATGTGGAGCTGCAACGACTTCATGGGTCCCCTGCTTTACGTCCAGACCCCTGCAAAGTACCCCATGTCCCTGTTCGTCAAGCTGTCCATGGACGGTGATACGGGCTTTGCCTGGAACCGCATTCTGGCCCTGTCCCTGATCTCTATCCTGCCGCAGCTCATCGTGTTCTTCTGCGCACAGGATCAGTTCGTCGAAGGTATCTCCGCCGGTGCTGTCAAGGGCTGAGCTGAAGCCCCCGCCGCTCGGATGATCCCGACAAACATGAATGCCCCCTGTGCCTCTTCCCATAGAGAGGACGCAGGGGGCATTTCCAATGTCAAAGGCTCTCCCCTTGGGAGAGCTGGCGCGTGAGCGCCTGAGAGGGCAAGGACGCCGACAGAGATGTACGGACGCTGCGATAATATTGCTCTGACAAAGAGGCTGCTTGTCGCTGCGCAGCGGCTTTGTCGAAGCTGGCTTGCCCTCTCCGTCACCTTCGGTGACACCTCTCCCAAAGGGAGAGGCTTTTGTGGCACTCTATTTTCTGCTCTTCCGGTATTGCAGCGGCCCGACGCCCATCGTCTCCCGAAAAACGCGGCGGAAGTGGGCCGCAGAGGCAAAGCCGGTCTGCTCGGCCACGCTGCCGATGCTCAGCTCTGTCGTTTCCAGAAGCTTCTGTGCCGCCTCGATGCGGCGGGCGTTGATGTAGTCCACGATGGACTGCCCCGTCACCCGCCGGAACAGCCGGCTCAGATAGTAGGGCGAGATGTAGAACCGCGCCGCCACCTCGGTGAGGGAAAGCTTCTGCCGGTAGTTTGCCGCAAGGTAGGCGCAGATCTGCTCCACCGTCTCGTTGCGGGGGCGGGCGTCGGCGGCGCTCTGCGCCCGGTGCTCCTGCTCCACATAGTGGAGGGTCAGTGCCAGATACAGCCCGCCGGGATACTCCGGCTCGCCCATGGCGCTCCGCATCATCTCCAGCAGCGTCCGCAGACGGCTGGCCCACTGGATGCTGCCGTAAAGGGCCATCTGGCTGCCCGGTGCAAAAAGGCGGAGGAAATCTTCGCCGGTGGCGTTCTTCATCTCGTGGAGGGCCGCCTGTGGGAAACTGCACCCCAGCATTTCCGGCTGGGTGTGGCCTGCCTGCGATACCGCCCACGCCCCCGGCCCCAGCAGCAATGCGCAGCCGGGGCTGACCAGGAGCGACATGTCCCCGCACTGGACCGTGCAGCTGCCGCCCGAAAACAGAACGATATGGCACATCTCGGCAGGCAGCTCGAGCCGCCCGCCGGCCAGCTTGAGCGCTCCCGCCGTGATCTTCGCGTTGAGCTTTTCCCGTTCGGCGCGCATCCGCCCTTCCCCCTTCTTGCTATGCCTGCCCCGCCGGGGCAGTGCTCTGATATTCTTATCCCCAGTGTACCATGCCCGCCCTCTGCGGGCAAGCCGCAAATCTACGCAAATAACTCAGGAGGCTGTAAAAATGAATCTGTCTCTCATCCGTTCCATGACCCGCAGCGCCGTCTTCGAGCTGGAAAACGGCAAGTGCTTCCGCCCGGAGCACCCCTTCGCCGTGGCTCTGAACGGCAAGACCATTTACGAAAGCTGCAACACCAACGTGTTCTCCCTCTTCTCTCTGACTCCATCCACCGCCTACACCGTGGAGGTTGACACCGAGGGTGAGCACCTGAAGCTGGATTTCACCACCGAGTCCGAGAGCTTCTTTGTGGACGCATCCCGCTACGGCCTCGTCGCCGATGGCGAGACCGACAACACCGGCAGGCTGCAGGCTGCTCTTTCCACCTGCCCCAGGGGCGGCACGGTATATGTTCCCGCTGGCCGCTACCGCACCGCCAGCCTCTTCATGAAGAGCTGCACCACCCTCTACCTCGAGAAGGGCGCTGTGCTGCTGGGAGACAATGACCGCACCCACTACCCCATCCTGCCCGGCGTCATCCCCAGCGAGAACGAAGTGGAAGAATACTATCTCACCGGCTGGGAGGGCAACCCGCTGAACAGCTTTGCGGGCCTGCTGAACATCACCCAGATGCATGACGTCGTCGTCACCGGCGAAGGCACACTGGACTGCGACGCCCAGAACGGCGACTGGTGGATCGACCCCAAGGTCAAGCGCATCGCATGGCGTCCCCGCGCCGTGGCGATGGTGGACAGCGAAAATGTCTGCCTCCACGGCATCACCGTGCAGAACAGCTACTCCTGGACCATCCACCCCATCTTCGTCAAACATCTCGACCTGCTGAGCTTCAACATCAACAACCCCTACAACGCTCCCAACACCGACGGCATCGACCCCGAGAGCTGCGAGTACACCCGCATCATCGGCGTGAACATCCACGTCGGCGACGACTGCATCGCCATGAAGGCCAGCAAGGTCTTCCTCGGCATGAAGCTCAAGAAGAGCTGCGAGCACACCGTCATCCGCAACTGCCTGCTGGACAAGGGCCACGGCGGCATCGTCATCGGCAGCGAGATGAGCGGCGGCGTCAAGGACATGGTGGTCACCCAGTGCCTCATGGACCACACCGACCGCGGCCTCCGCGTCAAGACCCGCCGCGGCCGCGGCAACACCGCCGTCATCGACGGTCTGGTGTTCCGCAACGTGGAGATGCGGGGCGTCAAGGCTCCCTTCGTCATCAATATGTTCTACTTCTGCGACCCGGACGGCCACAGTCCCTATGTCCAGTGCCGCGAGGCTCTGCCCGTGGACGAGTACACCCCGAAGCTCGGCACCCTGACCATGGAAGACATCGTGGCCACCGATGCACAGTTTGCGGGCTGCTACTTCGACGGCCTGCCCGAGCAGCCCATCGAGGGCGTCTCCATGAAGAACGTCACCATCACCTTCGCCCCCGACGCCAAGGAGGGGCAGGCTGCCATGGCCGACAACCGCCCGCTGGTCAAGAAGCTGGCCATCTACGCCGAGAACGTCAAGAACATCAAGCTGCACAACGTCAGGATCGAAGGCTGCGAGGGCGAGCGCCTGCGCTTTGCCAACGTCGGCCATTTTGAGGAGGACTAAGCCATGACTCATGAAGAGATTTTGTCCATGCTGGGCGATTATGTGGACTACCTCATCGCCAATTCCAGCGCCGAGGCACCCATGTGGAACATCGAGAAGGTCCGCAGCGGCAAGCCCAACAAGTGGAACTACATCGACGGCTGCATGATCACCGCCTGCCTGAGCCTGTACAAGACCACCGGCGACGAGAAGTATCTGAAGTTTTCCAAGGACTTCATCGACTTCTTCGTGCAGGAAGACGGCTCCATCAAGACCTACGACCCGAAGGAGTACAACCTCGACAACGTGAATCAGGGCAAAAACCTGTTCATCCTCTACGACATCTTCGGCGACGAGAAGTACCGCAAGGCCATCGACACCATCCGCAGCCAGCTGCTCACCCAGCCCCGCACCAAGGAGGGCAACTTCTGGCACAAGGACATTTATCCGTGGCAGGTCTGGCTGGACGGCACCTACATGGCCCAGCCCTTCTATATGGAGTACGAGACCCGTTACAACAAGATGCAGGGCTGCATCGACAGCTACAAGCAGTTCATGAACATCCAGAAGCACATGCGGGATGAGAAGACCGGCCTGTACTACCACGGCTACGACGAGAGCCGCCAGATGTACTGGGCCGACCCCGTCACCGGCTGCAGCCCCAACTTCTGGCTGCGGGCCATGGGCTGGTTCATGGTGGCGATGGTGGACGTGCTGGAGCGGATGGACGAGCAGCTGTACAACGAGTACCGCGGCATCATGGCGATGCTCAAGCAGACCATTGAGGACGTCCACAAGTTCCAGGACGAGGAGACCGGCATGTTCTGGCAGGTGATGGACCACCCCGGCGTCGAGGGCAACTACCTCGAGACCAGCGGCACGGCCCTCTTCGCCTACGCCGTGCTCAAGGGCGTGCGTCTCGGCTACCTGCACAAGCGGATGGCCGCATGGGCCGAGAAAGCCTTCTACGGCACCTGTGACAAGTATCTGAGCAAGAACCCGGACGGCAGTCTGCAGCTGGACGGCATCTGCCTCGTGGCCGGCCTCGGCGGCAAGGACCACCGCGACGGCTCGCTGGCTTACTATTTCAGTGAGCCGGTGGTCTGCAACGACGCAAAGGGCGTCGGCCCGCTGGTGCTGGCCTACACCGAGATGATCGCACGGAAGTGACCTCTCCCCTATCGCAGAAGACCTCCGCAGCCCTGAAAGGCTGCGGAGGTCTTTTTTACATTGGAATTTATTGTTTCTCTTCAGGGCCAAAGAAATGCAGGACCCTCAGCGGAGCCTCCGCATCCAGTGTAAATCTTCCCGTTCCAGCGGGGACAAAGAGCTGGTCGGTCTTTTTCAGAGGCAGGCTGCGGCCGTTTGCGCTCAGAGTTCCTGCGCCTTCCAGCACATAGATGCCGCTGCCGCGCGGCGGGCAGTCCACCGTCAGGGTGTCGGAGACGTTTACTTCGTCCAGACGGAAGAGCGGCGTATTGCGATAGCCCACCAGCGTCGTGATGCTTCCGCCAGCCGTTTTCAGCACCGTTTCCGGTTCGATGAACCAGCGGTCGTGGATCTCCTCGCGGCTGTGCGGCTCATAGTGGAAGCATTCGAACATCTTTTCAAAGCCAAGCCCCTGATGGCACATACTGTCGGCCACGGCAAAGCCGCTGGGCGTCGTGCGCTCCACCCGGATCGTATAATCCGTCGGCTCCTGGATCTCCACGAGGAAGCAGCCCGCGCCGATGGCGTGGGGCATACCGCCCTCGATCAGGATGGTGTCGCCCGGATGCACCGGGTATTTCTGCATCCCGGCCAGCATCCCGGGAATATCCTGTGCGTGGAACAGCGCTTCCCACCGCGCGCGGGTCATGTCCGGCTGGAAGCCGTAGTAGATGCAGGGCTCTTCGCCGTTCACGGGGTGGCCGCTGAGGATGTGCCAGCACTCAGTCTTGCCGTACTGGCTCCGGAACAGCCGCAGGGCCGTCGGCCTGTCGGGATGCACCTGCAAGGTCAGGCGCTCGGCGCTGTCGATGAGCTTGGTCAGCACGCCGAGGGTGGGCTGCGCCGCGCCTTTGCCGAGATAGCCCTCCGTATCGCTTTCCAGCACCGATTTCAGGGTGACGTCGGTGCCGCGCAGGTGGCTCATGCCCTCCTCGGGGAATTGCTCCCGTCCGGCGTTGCGGGCGGCGACGGTGGAAAGTATCCACTCCTCGGGGAAATGCCCGTCCTCGCCGTTGGAGTCGCCGTGCAGGGCGTCCAGCATCCGGCCTCCCAGATAGGTGCGCCACGCCCGGGGGTTGTCCAGCAGGAAAGGAAAATCTGTTGTCGGTTTCATAAAACCCTCCATAAAAGGCACAGAGCCTGCCTTTCCAAGGCAGGAAAGACAGGCTCTGCTTTATAGATAGAAGAATCGGAGAGAGGTGGAACGCTTGATTTAAGCGCCGTACACGAGGTTCGGCAGGAAGAGCACCGCCTGCGGGAAGAATATCATGAACAGGATGACACCCACGATCGCGAGGTAGAAGGGCCAGCCTTTCTTGAAGGTCTCCTCAATGGGACACTCCATGATGTCAGACACGGCATACAGCGCGGTGCCGACAGGGGGAGTCATGACGCCGAAGGTGACGGTGGTCATCATGATCATGCCGAACACGACTTCGTTGACGCCGATGCTGCGCATGACGGGCAGCAGGATGGGGGTCAGGATCAGGGCGATAACGGTGGTCTCCATGAACATACCGCAGATCAGCAGGAAGACGACGACCAGCAGCAACAGGATCGCGCTGTTGCTGGTGATGCCCAGCAGAGCGTTTGCAATGGTGACCGTGATATTATCGAACACGATGCCGTAGCCGAACACGCCGGAGAACGCCAGAATGATGGTGATGACGGTGATGTCCTTCACGCTGTCGCGCAGGGTCTGCAGCAGGCTCTCCCAAGTCAGCTCGTGGTAGAACACGGTGCCGACCAGCAGAGCGTATGCGCAGGCAAAGGAGCCGGACTCGGTGGGGCTCATGATGCCGAAGCGGATCAGGACGATCAGCAGGACAGGGAACAGAATGGCCCAGATACTATCCAGCAGAGCCTTCAGAATCTCAGACAGCGGAGCCGGATGGTCATGCTCGGGCTTGTAGCCGAAGCGGCGGGCGCTCCAGGTGACGGCCAGCATCAGCAGCACGCACATCAGGATGCCGGGGACCCAGCCAGCCATGAACAGACGGCCAATGGACACCTCGCCGACGGTGCCGTAGATGATCAGGCCCATGCTCGGCGGAATGGTGGCGACGATCAGGCCGGACAGGCCGTTGATGGCGGCAGACCAGCCGCGGTCGTAGCCCAGGCGGGTCATCTCAGGTCCGAGGATGCGGCACTCCATCGAAGCATCTGCAACCGCAGAACCGGAGACGCCGCCCATCAGGGTGGACATCAGGCAGGAGACCTGACCGATGTTGCCGTACATATGGCCGGTGCAGGCGTTGGCAAAGCGCATCAGGCGCTTGGTGATGCCGCAGCTGTTCATCAGGTTGCCGGCCAGAATGAACAGGGGGATGGCCAGCATGGTAAAGCTCTGAGAAGTGGAAATGGATTTCTGCACCAGAACGGTCATGGGCAGGTCGCGGATCATAAAGAACGAGAAGCCCGACAGACCGATGGAGAATGCCACGGGCATACCCAGCAGCAGAAACACAAAGAAGATACCGATTGCAATAAACATCAGCCGACGTCCCTCCCTGCTTCGTGTTTGACTTCCTGACCAGCAGGCGTCTTGACGCGCTCAATGAGGTTCAGGATGGTGGAGATGAGCATAAAGAAGGAGCCGACAGGCACAGCCATCGTGACCCAGCTGTAGCTGATGTGCAGAGAAGTGATCTGACGTGCCCAGCCGGTGGTGGTCATGCCGTAGCCGTAGTAGATCAGCACGCAGAGGAACCCTGCGATGATGACCTTGAACAGGATGTCCAGCACCTTCTGCACACCGGCGGGGAACTTCTTGACGAACAGATCAACACCGATCAGGCCGGAGCCGCGCATTGCGACGTCGCTGCCGAGGAAGATCAGCCATGCGAAGGCGATCAGTGCAACGTCCTGTGCCCAGTTCAGCGGATGGCCAACGGTACGCATCAGCGCCGAAACAAAGACGAGGACCGCAATGCCTGCAACCAGGATCAGAGCGATCAGCTCTTCCAGCTTACAGACTTTTTCATAAAATTTCTTCATAGAAAGTCGTCCTTATTCACAATACCTCCTGCACAGCGAGCTGCCATGCAGGAGGACATTTACGTTACGGTCGATTCAGCTTTTTAAGGGCTCAGGCCTCGACGCCGGCTTCCTTGTACAGCTGCTCGCGCAGCTCGGTCCAGCCCAGCTTCTCGTATGCGGGCTTGACAGCCTCACGGAAGATGTCCTTATCGACCTCGACGATGGTCATGCCGTTGTCGGTCAGGACCTTCTCCATGTCAGCCTGAGCAGCGATGATGTCCTGAGCATTGTTGTATGCGCAGTCGCTGAAGTCCTTCTTCATGACTTCCTGATACTCGGCGGGCAGCTTGTCGAACCATGCCTGACCGCAGATGACCATGTTGAACAGGTTGATGTGCTCGGTCTTGCTGACGTACTCGCAGACCTCGTAGATCTTGCTGGAAACAGCGGAGGTGTACTGGACTTCGCAGCCGTCGATGGACTTGGTCTGGATGCCGTTGTAGACCTCAGACCATGCGATGTTGTACGGGGTAGCGCCCATAGCGGAGATGGACTCAACGTACGGGTCAGCACCGGGGGTGCGGATGAGACAGCGCCCTTCAGATCGGCGGGGGTGTTGTAAGCCTTGTGGCCCATGAAGGAACGAGCACCGTCGTAGTAGTTGTAGCACAGGCCGCAGATGCCGTTGTTGGCCAGGTCAGCGTCCCAGCCCTTGAAGGTGTCGGTAGCCATCAGCTTCATGCCGTCCTCGTAGTTGTCCACGATGTAGGCCATGTTCATGATGCCGATGTCGTTGACGTAGCTGGACAGACGGCCTGCGTCGGTCAGGACGGCGATGCCCATGCCCTGCAGAGCCTGGTCGATCATGTCTTCCTCACCGCCCAGCTGGCTGGAAGGATAGATGGTGACCTTCACATGGCCGTCGGTGTCCTCAGCGACCTTGTCGGCAGCAGCCTGCAGGCCCTGATAGATCATGGAAGTATCGGTCTGGGTGGTGGAGAGCTTCAGCTCAAAGACCTCACCGGATGCAGCAGAACCGGCAGTGGAGCCGGAAGCGGCGGTGCCGGCGGTAGAAGCGGAAGAACCGCCGCAGGCGGTCAGGGCAGCAGTTGCAGCCATAGCGCCGCAGACAGCGAGAAACGAACGACGAGAGATCTTCTTCATGTGATTTTTCCTCCTGATTTTTCCAAACAGATCTTGCTCTTCTCGGATGAGCCTCGCGCAGGCCCATCTGATTTTCATGGCTTTATCATACCATGTTCATGTCCTGTTCACAGCTGTAGAATGTCACAACCGGAATGTGACATTCTGCCAAACAAAACATGACAAATGTCATTTCTTTCGTCAAATAGTCGAATAAAGGCCCGCTTTTATGCAGCAGTTTGCACAAAAGCGGGCTTTCTGCGTGGATTTTTTGTCAGCTTGTCAATGTGACGTCGAGCTGCTGCTGAATTTGCAGCAGCTGCAATTCAAAGTTCTTGTCTGCCGACATGGCCTCGGTGATCAGGCGGTCGGCGCTCTCCATCGCCTGATGATACCGCGCAAAGCGGGGCGTGGCAAGCGTATCCTCCATGATGAGAGGCAGAGTAGACATTCCGCGGGAGGCGGTGTCCTGCGAGTCCAGCTGAAGCAGCCGGGCGACCTCATCCGATTCCGTCACACTGTGCAGGGCGGACACGCCGCTCAACTCGGTGTAGACCATCGTCTGCATCTCTTCGGTGCAGGCAATGGTCTTCAGCAGCTCCCACGCCAGCCGGGAGTGCTTTGTGCGCTGGCTGATGCCCAGCATGAGGGTGCTCAGCCGGGAGTAGTTGCCGCCGCCGGCGCTTGTGCCGCTGGGCATGGCGATGCAGTCCCACTCAAAGTTCGACGAGCGCTTGATGCGCCACGGATACGGCTCATAGCTGCGGTACTCGGAAAAGAGCATCGGGCGGAACGCCACTCTGCCCTCGTCGAAGGTCTTGTCGCTCAGATCCGTTCCGGCGTTGAGCTGGTAGATCTGCCGCGCAAACTGCATGGCGGACTCCTGCGCGCTCTGGTTCAGCAGGCAGTGCTGGCCGTCCTCACTGAACAGCGAACAGCCGTTGGCCGCCAGCGCCTCTTCCCAGCCGTAATCGTAGACGCCGAACTGGTCAACGATGCCGTCCCCGTCCGTATCTCTCGTCAGCTGCTCACACAGGCTGTAAAACTCGTCCCATGTCCAATCGTTATCCGGGATGCGGATATGCTCTTTTTGGAGCAGTGTCTTATTGATGAACATCATCTGCGGCACGCATTCCAGCGGCAGCGCATACTGTTTCCCCTTGTCGGCTCCGGCCTGCAATGCCGCCGGGTAAAAGCCGCTCAGATCCGCTTCCGGGTCTTGCTTCATGAACGGGTCCAGCTCCCGCAGGGAAGCTGTATCGCTGAAAATTACAAAGTCCTCGGGAAGGATCACCATCACATCCGGCTCCTGCCCCAGCAGGTACTGGCCGCTGAGCCATTCGGTGTACTCTTCGACCCGGATGCCGCTGGTGTACTCGACTTTCACGTTGGGGTGCTCTGCCTCAAACTTTTCAATGGCGGCGTCAATAAAGGTATAGTAGTTCTCGCCCGGGACATTCCAATAGCTGTCACACGGGAAGCCGATGTGCAGCACCACCGGACGGCTGGCAGCCGCCAGAATGATGACCGCTGCCAGCAGAAAGGGCAGCGCGGCTTTCCAGTACCGGCTCATACGTCTGCCTCCGGCTGGCTGTTCTGGTTCTGCACCGCCCAGATGGCCAGCTGGGTGCGGTCACGGAGTTCCAGCTTGCGCAGGATGCTGCTGATGTAGTTGCGCACCGTGCCTTCGGAGAGATAGAGTCTGCCCGCGATCTCCTTGTTGGAGAGGCCGCAGCCCACCTCGCGGATGACCTGCCACTCCATCTTGGTCAGCTCCAGCGCATTCTTTTTGTTCACGCGCACCTGCACGTCGCCCTGTGCCATGCGGGAGAACATCTGCAAGACCTTGGACGCCACATCCGGGGCGATGATGGAGCCGCCGCGCGCGGCCTCCCGCACGGCGTTGGTCAGGCCGTCCACCGAGACGCCCTTGAGCAGGTAGCCGGAAGCGCCGTACCGCAGAGCGTCAAACACATAATCGTCATCGTCAAAGGTGGTCAGGATGATGACCTTGATGCCCGGAAACTCCTGCTTGATGCGGCGGGTACACTCCACGCCGTCCATCTCGGGCATCCGAATGTCCAGCAGCACCACGTCGGGCTGCTTTTCCTCCACGAGTTCCAGCGCTTCACGGCCATTGGCGGCTGTACCCACCATCTCAATGTCTTCCTGCCTGCTCATCACAAAGCTGAGGCTCTGACGGATCAGTTCCTGGTCGTCGGCCAGAAGCACCTTTATCATACCGTTTCCTCCTGTTTCCTCTTTTCACTGCCCGGGGTCTTGCGCAGAGGGATCTCTGCCCGGATGCAGAACCCGTCGCTGTTCTCATACCAGAACGTGCCGCCCAGCATGAGCATCCGCTCCTGCATATGCTGCAAGCCAAAGCCCGGCGTCACGCTCTTGCAGCCGATGCCGTTGTCCCTCACCGACACCTCCAGCACGCCGTCCTCGATATGGCACCGCACCTGGACCCGGGTGGCGTGGCCGTGGCGGATGGCGTTGGTGATGCCCTCCTGCACGGTGCGGTAGACGCAGTCTTCCTCATCCTGCGAGAGCGTCAGCCCGGCCAGCGACTCTTCCAGCTGGATCTGCGCGCCGCTGCTCTGCGCCATGCTGGCACACATCTTGTTGAGCGCGCCCGAGAGGGTTTCTTTTTCCAGCGAGTCCGGCCGCAGTGCCTTGACCGAGCGCCGGACATCGTTCATTCCGTTGCGGGCGGTGTCGGCTATCAGCTCCATCTGATGCCGTGCCATCTCGGGCGAGTCGTCCATCATCTGGATGCAGGCGTCCGCGCCCGCTGTGATGCCTGTGAGCACATGGCCTAACGTGTCGTGGATCTCGCGCGCAAGGCGGTTGCGTTCCTGCACCTGTGCGGTGTGGGCGCTCTCCTCAGCGTAGACGCGCAGCTGCTCGTTGGCCTGCTGCAGCTGCCGGTTCAGGTTCAGGATCTCCTGTTTCTCGCTGGTCTGCTGGCTGATGAACAGCACCATGTACAGGATGAAGAGTATCATTTCCAGCGCCGACAGGCTCTCGATCACCAGCTGCAGGACGCTGCGGGTGTGCAGGCTGTAAAAAGCCAGGTATTGTTTCAGCGTCACGGCATGGAGGGCGCTGGTGGCGGCGTCCATGTTGCAGAAAAGGTACACCACGATCATGGCGCTCAGAAAGCGCTTCTGCCGGAGAGAGCGCGGGTCGTCCACCATATCCACGATCGCGAACAGAGCGATCTTGTCGCAGTTCTGCTGGAAGATCAGCGCCGAGGCACTGTACAGCACGCCCTCCAATAAATATAGCTGCCAGCTGCTGCGGGAGAGAAAGCCGCTGTCCACCTCATGGGAGCACTTGCTCAGGATGGTGCCCACCGCTGCCAGCATCACGCCCAGGGCAAGCACACCGGGGCGGTACGGCAGCCATTGCAGCTGCTGCAAAAACGAGTCTGCACGGCCAACTCTCACCGCGTAGAGCGGCGTGATGATCTGCACCGCAAAGATGAGCAGGATCAGAAACACCGTCAGCCACTCAATGGCATGGTAGAGCACCCGGAGGCCGATGGACAAATTTTCAGTTTTCATTGCCAGCCCTCCGTGCCGTAGCGCAGAATATCCTCCTGCGTGATTTGATTTACCGGCACCACGATGTTGGTCAGGTACGGCTTGCCCTCCAGGATCTCGTACACCACCTCTGCCGCCATCCGGCCGATGCGGAGGGGCGACTGTGCCGAGGTGGCCGTCATCAGCCCTTCGGAGATCAGGGCTTTCGCCTCCGGTGAGCCGTCCACGCTGTAGACCAAAGTGGACGAGAGCGCGCCCTTTTCTTCCAGCGCCGCCATTGCGCCCAGAGCCGCCTGCTCGTTGACGGCCATCACGACGTCAATGCGCGGGAACGTCTCCAGCAGCTGCACCATCGCGCGCATGGCACGGTTCAGCTCGCCGCCGCAGTCCCGCAGCTCCAGGATCTGGTAGTCGTTGCCGCTTTTGGTCAGGGTCTGGCAGAAGCCCGAAAGTCTGTCCCAACTGGAGAACGAATCCGAGTTGGACAGCAGCACGATGCGGGCGCTCTTGGTCTGGCTGATGAGGTGGCGGGCGTCCAGCAGACCGGCGCCGTAGTTGTTGGAGGTGATGGTGCAGGTGACAAGCTCCGGATCGTCCACCTTGGAGTCGATGAGGATGACCGGCACGCCCTTTTCCCTCGCCTTTTCCAGCGCAGGCGTCACGCCCACATAATCCACCGGGTTCACGATGAGCAGCTCAATGCCCTTATTGAGCATATCCTCGATCTCCTGATTCTGCCGCTCTTGATCCTGCCCCGGGTCGCGCACCAGGAGCAGATCGCCGTTGCTCTTGATCTGCGTCTGGATCTCATCGTTGATGGTCTCATAAAACGGGTCACTCAGGGTCGTATACGTCGCCCCGATCATCCGCGTATGAGTCGGCAGACGCACCGCGTCGATAAACCTTCCCTGCACCCAGATGCCCACTGACACCGCAGCCACCAGCATCAGCAGCCCCGCCAATGTCCGCCGAAACAGCTCCATCCGCATCCCCTCCTTCCGGCTAAGAAGTGGTTTTATTATAGCCCAGTTTCCCTCCGGGAACAAGGGCAAGTTTTTCGGTACACCGTCTCCCCTTCATCCTGACAACCACACGGCGGCAGGGCATGGTCAGCAAGAGCCGGCACACGGTGGCCGTTCTCACGGTGGACATCCGGGATTCCCACTATGCCCGCACAGCCTACACCATCGAGCGCGGGCTTGGTGTTCCGGTGGTCGAGGAGAGCTGGGAGTCGGTTTTGAAGAATCGTCCATTCTTTAAAGAATTGTCCATAGACAAATCTGTAGGCAGCCTGTAAAATACCTTGTGGATAGTCAAAGCTAACCCCGGACCACTTGAGAGGGTGATTTCTATATGAAAAAGACACGACTGACGATCATTCTATTGATGATTCTAACGCTTGTTTCTGCAATCATTACGCTTTGCATGGGAGCAGTCCGCATTCCGGTACAAGATACACTATCGATCCTGCTTCGGCACCTGTTCGGGACAGACACAGGCACCTCGGTATCTGTGGCATTTGAACAGATCGTCTGGCAGATCCGGATGCCCCGCATTATTCTGGGCTTTCTGACAGGAAGCGGGCTGGCGCTCTGCGGCTGCGTGATGCAGGCCGTTGTCCAAAACCCAATGGCAGACCCATATATTCTTGGCGTGTCGGCAGGCGCAACGCTGGGAGCCACTGGTTCACTCTTTTTAGGGCTGGGCGTGATCTCCGGCTTTTGGGCCTTTGTAGGAGCAGGCGGTGCCTGCTTTCTCGTATTGGCCCTCTCCTCGGCGGACGGTAAAACCACCTCGGTCAAGCTGATTCTCTCTGGCATGATCGTCAATGCACTGCTGACCGCATTTTCCAACTTTATCATTGCAGTAGCAGGTGATTCTGACGGTATGATGTCCATTAAGTTCTGGACGATGGGCTCCCTGACCCGCGCCGGATGGAAAAACATCGGCCCCATCACACTGATCGTACTGGCGGCAGCAGTCTTTTTCCGGACGCAGGCCCAGACGCTGGATGGTCTGATGCTTGGTGAGGAAGCAGCTTCCACCATCGGCATCAACACCTTCCGGTGTCGGTTGGTTTATCTGCTGGTGCTCTCGGTGCTGACCGGTGCACTTGTATCGGTTTGCGGCACGATCGGATTTGTTGGGCTCATCATCCCGCATGTTTCCCGCGCCATTGCCGGCACAGCCCACCGAAAACTACTGCCGATTGCGGCATTATCCGGCGGACTGTTCATGCTCTGGGTGGATGCCATCGCCCGCAGTCTGATTCCCAACACCGAGCTGCCTGTGGGCATTTTCACTGCCTTGGTGGGTGCGCCCTTCTTCGTCTATGTGATGGTGCGTAAAAAGTATGGATTTGGAGGCAATTGAATGAAACTGGATGCGAAAAACGTCAGCGTTTCGATTGCCGGAAAACCCATCGTTCGGAATCTCTCCATTGAGGTGCCGGACCGGAAATTCTCGGCCTTGCTGGGTGCCAACGGCAGCGGCAAGACCACTCTGCTCCGCTCCATCTACCGCACACAAAAGATGGACAGCGGCATCGTTCGTCTGGATGACGAGGACATCACACACTTTTCCGGCAAAAAGCTGGCGCGGAACATGGCGGTGATGGGACAATTCAACCAGATCAATTTTGACTATACCGTGCTGGACATCGCCCTGATGGGGCGGTATCCGTTTCACTCCCTGCTGGAGCAAGAACGGGAGAGGGACTACGAGATGGCTTTGGAAGCACTGGACAAGGTAGGCATGAAAAGCTACCGCGACCGGAACTTCCAGTCCCTTTCGGGCGGTGAAAAGCAGCGGGTGGTTCTGGCCCGCGCGCTGACCCAGTCGCCCAAGATCCTGATCCTCGACGAGCCGACCAATCATCTGGATATCCGCTATCGGTTAGAAATCCTTTCAATCATCAAAGATTTGCAGATCACGGTCTTGGCAGCGCTGCACGATCTGAGCCTTGCAGCACAATTCTGCGACCACCTCTATCTGATGAAGCAAGGCGAAATTGTAACGCAGGGCCAGCCTCAAGCGGTGATGACCCCCGAAAATCTGCGCCGAATCTTTGATGTAGAAGCCTGTGTCTACCCCAGCCCGATCAACGGAAAACTGATGATTCAATATCTATAACAAAAACGCGGGAGTACCCCGCAGAAAGAGGAAAATTTATGAAAAAGAAAACCCTGAGCGTTGCTGCCGCGGCACTGGCAGCCGTCATGCTGGCCACTGGCTGCAGTCAGACCGCATCTTCTGTGGCATCGTCCGTTGCTGCCTCCTCCGAGATTGCTTCGTCTGTTGCCGAGAGCACCGTCTCCGCCGAAGAGACCTCTTACCCCCTGACCCTGCAGATCTATGACGCTGATGGGAATGCTGTGGATATGACCTACGACCATGCACCGGAGAAGGTGCTGTCCACACAGCTGTCCATGACTGAGCTGCTCATCAAGCTGGGGCTCAAGGATAAAATCGTCGGCGTGTTCGATAATGACAATGCCCTGAAGGGTGCCATTGCTGATGAAATTGCATCTCTGAACAGCCTCGGCGATAAGAAGTCTGTTTCCAAGGAGACCATCCTTGCCACGGAGCCGGATCTGATCCTTGGCAAGGGTCCCCTGATGTTCACTGAGAGCAGCATCGGCACTGTCCAGTCCTATCAGGAGCTGGGCATTCCCGTCTATACTGAACTGGCCAGTGCTTCCATTGATCAGTCGCTGGATAACATTGTAGAGGATGTGCGGAACATTGGCGAGATCTTCAACGTGCAAGAGACCGCCAACTCTTACGCCGATGAGCTTCAGGAGCGAATCGATGCTCTGATGGACAAGGTCAGCAGCCAGAGTGGCGAACCCCTGAAGGTTCTGTTCATGGCTGGCTACGCCGATGGCACCTTCGTGGCCTTCAATTCCAAGATGAGCAGTTGTATGCTGAATGCCCTGAACGCCGAAAATGTTCTGGACAAGGGCGGCAACGGCCTGACGCTGGAGAATCTTGTCTCCATGAACCCGGATATCATCGTCTACGTCCGCGCGGACCGCTTTGGCGCCACCGATGCCGACGCTGTGGAGCAGCTGACCGCCAACGCTGTTGTACAGGAGGTTCCCGCTATTGCCAATCAGAAGGTCATTGAGATGGATTATGATGACGTGATGGATTACGGCGCACGGGTCATCGATGCGGCCGAGACCCTGTACAGCTTCATGTATAGCGCTTCTTAAAGCAAATCCTCCGGTTACGGCAGAATGCGGGTGGGCGGAAAGCCCATCCGTTTTTTGTAAATACGGCTGAAATAGCAGGCATCCCGGTATCCAACCTCGTGGGCAGCCTGCGTCACGGTGTAGTCACCGGAACGCAAAAGCTCAGTGGCTATTCGGACACGATAATTGATGAGGTAATCGATGGGCCGGATGTTTTTGTACTTATAAAAGAGATAGCTGACATGTCCAGCTTTCTCATTGACCTGCTCGGCCAGTGCGTCCAGCGTCAGCGGCTCTGCATAGTGCTCTGCGATGAAATCCAGCAGGATGCTCATGATTTGGCTTTCATTGTAAGTTTCCTCTGGCTGAAAATCCGCGAAAATCTGGGCGAAGAATTCTTCCGTCAGCTTTTCTTGCTGGTACTGGCTGCGGATGTCAGCGTCCGGGTGGAGCTTTAGGATCTGCTCCAAAATGGAAAAGGTCTGTTCCGGATTTTTGAGCTTGTGGGAGAACAGCAAAGGCCGGTCGTTTTCGTAGTACATATTGATGTAGTGGAAATCCTGCTCGCCCAAGGCCGAAATGGTCAGGGTCTTGTCGGGACATCCGTGCAGGAACAGTCCTCGCTTGGCAATGAAGGGTTCGTGCTCAAATGAGAAGATGGCCCGACCCGACGCCGGAACAATCAGTGCACTTTTCAGGGTGCGGTAGCTGTTACTCTCACCAGCGTGCAGGGTCAAGCTGCGGAAGCCGACAGACTCGATTCGGCCCTGATTGTATTCCTGAAATAAAATTTCCAGCGGATTGGGAAGCGCGGATATTTGATTCATTGGGAGCTCCTTTGTGCAAGAGTGGTTAGTTAATGCTAATATAGCACAAAATGCTACCGTTTGTCTATGTGGGGAGCGCCCCACACTGCGTAATAATTAACAAAAAAGGGCGGTTATGGATGGAAATTCTAAATCTCGGTTCACATCGAATTGGAGTCCGGTTCCCGGAAAAGGGACTGCGCAACGGCAAAAATCCTGCGATCCTACTCAACGATGGGGAACTGATCGAGCAGCTGAATCTGCGCACGGAACGAGCAGTGTTGGTGGGGGTATACCCCAATAACAGACTTTCAGAATATACCCCGTGGCCGGAACCGGCTATTCGACCGGGTACACCGGATTTTGGCGGGCAGCTAGGACAATATCATCGAGAACTGAACAACGAAATTCTCCCGGCGCTTATAGACAAATACGCCCTTGACACGGAAAAGCTGGCGTATGGCGGCTATTCGCTGGGCGGTCTGGCTGCGGTGATGAGCCTTTGGGAAACGGAGGTATTCGCGTCGGTGTTCTCTCTTTGTGGGTCATTCTGGTATCCGGGAGTTGCGGACTTTATCGAGGAACACCCGCTCCTGAACCGTTCTGCTCGGGTATATCTCCAGAACGGCACCCGAGAGGGCAAGGGCCACAACAATCGCCTGAGTGAAGCTGCTGCCTATGCTCAGCGCGTCCACACTGCATTGCGGACAGTTTGCGGAGCTAAAACCGTGTTCGATGATAATGGCCATCATGACCGGCAGAACGAACGTTTTTGTACTGTTCTTCGCTGGGTCGAGCAGATACTATAAAGTTTTGTTTGGCGTAAATTTTGGCGTATTCAAGATTGCAGGGATTTTGATTGCCGTCAAAGGCAAGCTGGTCTGCCATCCGGAAAACCCTATTCCCCTTTCAAAATCCTTGCATATAACAAAAAAGCGGAAGCTATGTTGTTTTTCTGCAGCATAGCTTCCGTATCTTTGTATTTTGGGTTCGGTGTACCTACTACACCAATCCGCCTATTCGATTCTTACACCACACCGCTTCGCGATGCTGCTTCTTTGCTTCTACTCTTCGCCCGCATTGTAGTCTGCAATAATGCGTTTAATGGCACGGCTCATACCTCCACAGCACCCGTACACTTTCCGTGTGACAGGAAGTCAGGCTGTAAAAAGTCCTTCTTGAAAATTTTTACGAAAAATCGAAGGTTCACACTCTGCTCAGTGACATTTCGTCCTTGATATGCCATTATAATGATAACAACTCCCCCGGGCCTCTGCGCACAGCGTATGCACACTTGGGGGCGTTTTGCTTATAAAGGAGATTTTTCATGGCAGACAAGGACTTCAAAACGATAGACGAACAAATCGAGATTCTTCGTTCACGAGGCCTTTCCATCGAAGAGGAAGCCGAAGCAAAGGATTTTCTGCTGCGGAACAATTATTGCCGTGTCAGCGGCTGGCCCACGAAGCCTACTTAAAGCACTTCATCAACGACCTGAACCTGACCATCCTTTCCGGGATGGCCTTGGTTCGGGTTCGTTATGCAGCGATAAGAAAGTTAAAAACTTGCTCCGGCTCCGTTGGGAGCCGAGCTGGAACTCTAAGTAACTATGTTATATTAAATTATTGGAGTAGATTACCACAAAAATCGAGCCGCGTCAACAAAAAGTTTTGAAAACACGTCACTTTCGTCAGCTTGCAAGAAAACACAAGGGAAACTTTGGCAAAAAGAGAGAGGGCCGGACGGTGCCAGCCCTCTTGACGGCGATTTAGATTAACGTAGTGTCCGCAAAAAATTCCACTTGACAATCCAATATTGCCTTGCTATAATTCAATTTGCAACCAGTTTGCAAATTCGAGAGAGGAGGGCAATGGAATGAACTGCACCGCAAAACAACGCCGCCGCGCTGCGTGGACGCTGCTGGTTGGTTTCCTTCTGGCCATTTTGGTTTCATTGACGTTCTGCGCGGAAGAAGTCAACCACGACTGTACTGGGGCAGACTGCGCCATCTGTACACAGCTGAAACTTTGCAAGAATATCCTGCACGCCGGAAAAGATGGCTCCGGGCCGTTCATTCGGACACCCGCGCCGCATTTTGTGTTGGCAGCTTTGCTGTCGCTTTGCTCTCCGCTTTTGCTGATAAAAACACCGATTCGACTAAAGGTAAAACTGTCGGATTAAGAAATGCTTGTCCGTATGATTCTTGATATCAAACAATGGAGTGCATTTCTATGAAAAAATTCAAACGTATATTCGCTGTATTTTTTTGCCTTTTACTGGCTTCTGGTATTTTGGGCGGCTGTGGGAAGGCCGGATCCTCGTCCATTTCTGCACCATCCGCATCGCAGAGTGGCAGCAAGCCGCTGAAAATCGTCACGACTATTTTCCCGGAGTATGACTGGGTGCGCGAAATCCTCGGCGACAAGGCCGATAATGCCGAAGTCAGCATGCTTCTGGACAACGGCGTAGATTTGCACAGCTATCAGCCCACCGCAGATGATATTATTAAAATCTCAGACTGTGACTTGTTCATCTATGTTGGCGGCGAATCGGATGGCTGGGTGGAAGATGCCCTGAAAGAAGCCACCAACAAAAATATGAAGGTTATCAATCTGCTTGATGTGCTGAAAGATACTGTTAAGACAGAGGAAGCAATGCCCGGTATGCAGGCAGAGGAAGGACATCATCACGGATATTCCCGCTTTGCCGATAGCGATGTGCGGGATAGAAACCTGTCCGATTGGGATGGCGAGTGGCAGTCTGTTTATCCTTATCTTCAAGAGGGTATTCTGGACGAAGTGATGGAACGTAAAGCAGAAAATGGGAACAAAACGGCGGAAGAATACCGTGCCTATTACGAAACGGGTTATAAAACGGATGTTTCCAAAATTACAATCAATGCTGAAAATAACACGATGTGTTTTGTGAAAAACGGTGTTGAGGCAAAGGCTACCTATCAATATAAGGGCTACCAGATTTATGACTATAAATCTGGCAGCAGAGGCGTACGATATTTCTTCGAGGCAACCGATGGTGATGCTGATGCGCCCAAGTATGTGCAATTCAGTGATCATGGCATTGCTCCGGGCAAAGCGGAACATTTTCACATTTATTTCGGCAACGAAGGCTTCGATGCTCTCTCTCAGGAAATGGAGCATTGGCCGACTTACTATCCGATGGATATGAGCGGTGATGAAATCAAGGAGGATATGCTGGAACACGCGGAAAAAGAATATGACGAGCATGTATGGCTGTCGCTGAAGAACGCTGAAACTCTCTGCAACGCAATCACCGATGCACTGGAAGAGATCGACCCGGCTAACAAAGATACCTACGCTGCTAACGCTGCCTCCTATCTGGAAAAGCTGGCCGCTCTGGATGGCGAATATCAGTCGGTGGTGGACAATGCCGCCCGGAAAACTGTGCTGTTCGGCGACCGTTTCCCGTTCCGCTATCTGGTGGACGATTACGGTCTGAGCTATTATGCCGCGTTTGCAGGCTGCTCTGCGGAAACGGAAGCCAGCTTTGGGACCATTTCTTTCCTTGCTGGCAAAGTGGATGAACTGAGACTGCCCTGTGTACTGACCATTGAGGGCGCACAGCACAAAGTTGCCGAAACTATCGTGCAGAATACCGCCGAAAAGAATCAGTCCATCCTGACGCTGGATTCCATGCAGTCCACCACATCCACCGATGTGGCAAACGGAACGACCTACCTTTCCGTGATGGAAAGCAATCTGGATGTGCTGAAACAGGCTCTGAACTAAAGGAAGGAACCGTCATGTCTCAGCTCATTTGTAAGAACCTTCTCGTTGGCTATGAGGGAAAGGCCATTCTGGATCCTCTGAACTTTGAGATTCACGCAGGCGGCTATCTTTGTGTAGTTGGTGAAAACGGTGCAGGAAAAAGTACCTTGATGAAAACCCTGCTCGGTTTGCAGCAGCCTATTTCCGGACAAATCGAGATGGGCGATGGCCTGCGCCGGAACGAGATCGGCTATCTGCCCCAGCAGACCATCGTGCAGAGGGATTTTCCAGCGTCGGTGCAGGAAATCGTGCTGTCCGGCTGCCAGAGCCGTTGTGGACTCCGCCCATTTTACAGTCGAGAGGAAAAGCAGCTTGCGCAGGATGCCATGCACAAAATGCAGATCGGGTCGCTGGCAAAACGCTGTTACCGGGAGCTTTCCGGCGGTCAGCAGCAGCGCGTCTTGCTGGCGCGCGCCCTCTGCGCTACCCGGAAAATGCTGCTTCTGGACGAGCCTGTTTCCGGCCTTGACCCAAAAGTGACTACGGAAATGTACCATCTGATTGAAAAACTGAACCAGCAGGAGGGCATTACGGTCCTGATGATCTCCCACGATATTCAGGCTGCGGTTTGCTACGCAAGCCACATTCTTCATGTTGGTGAAACGGTCTTTTTCGGTACACGGGAAGCGTATCTGCAAAGCCCGCAGGGGCGGCTGTTTGCGGCTGGGAAAGGCGGTGCAAAATGAGCCTATTGGAAAAGCTGGCTTTTTACTGGAACTATCCCTTTGTCCGCTATGCGCTCATCGTGGGCGTTCTGATTGCCCTGTGTTCTTCGCTGTTGGGCGTGACGCTGGTGCTGAAACGGTTCTCCTTTATCGGAGATGGCCTTTCTCATGTGGCGTTCGGCGGTATGGCCGTTGCGACCGTGCTGGGAATGTCCGACCATATGCCGCTGACGCTGGCCGTGACTGTGGCCTGCGCAGTCCTGTTGCTGCATACCGGACAAAACACCCAGATCAAAGGTGACGCTGCCATTGCTATGGTGTCCGTTGGCGCGCTTGCAATGGGCTATCTGCTGATGAATCTGTTCTCGACCTCGGCGAATCTGTCTGGCGATGTGTGCAGCTCCTTGTTTGGCTCTACCTCGATTCTGACCTTGACAAAATCGGAAGTATGGCTCTGCATAGGGCTTTCCATCATCGTGGTCGCAGTGTTTATGCTGTTCTACAACAAGATATTTGCAGTCACCTTTGACGAAGACTTTGCACAGGCCGTTGGAACCAACGCAAACGGATACAATCTGCTGATTGCCATTGTCATTGCCGTCATCATTGTGCTGGCAATGAACCTTGTCGGCTCTCTGCTGATTTCTGCACTGGTGATTTTTCCGGCTCTTTCGGCGATGCGCCTGTGCAAGAATTTCCGCGCTGTCACCATCTGCTCGGCGGTATTGTCCGTGAGCTGTGCCTTTGTGGGCATCGTGGCTTCGGTTCTGGCCGGAACGCCGGTCGGCTCGACCATTGTAGCGGTTGACATGGTGGCTTTTGGCTTGTGCTGTCTGGCCGGAAAACTGCTGGGGAGGGCATCATGAAACAACTTTTGAAAGGAGTTCTGCTGCTCTGTGCCGCCGCTGCATTGACTGCCTGCGGCGCAAAGTCCGAAGCTGCATCTTCCGTGGTGACGGTTTTGCCGGAGCCTGCATCTTCTAGTGCTGTTACTGCATCTGCCCCGGAACATCCCGTGCAGCTCCCGGAAAGCAGCACTGCTGGCGCAAGCGATCTTCACGCCGGTATGGATGCAGACCTCGATCTGACCCAGCTTAGCAGTACAGTCGTATACGCCGAGGTGTATAATATGCTTTTTACCCCGGAGAACTACACCGATAAAATTGTTCGTATGACGGGCGAGTATCAGGAGTATACAGATGAGCAGACTGGTGAACTGTATCATTCCTGCGTCATCTACGATGCGTTTGCCTGCTGCCAGCAGGGAGTGGAGTTCGTGCTGACTGATGGCGATTACCCGGAAGAAGGCACAACCATTACCGTGGTGGGACGGTATGAAACTTATACTACACCCTATTATGATTATTTTCATCTGGTGGATGGAGTAAGGGAAAAGTAAATCAAACAAAACGAATCCCGGCAGGTGCCTACCTTGTAGAACACCTGCCGGGATTTGTTGTTATGTTGGACTTAATCTTCCAGCCCGCCATGGTCACAGCCTAGTGACAGATAATATTCCACCTCCCCTTTCAGCACCATCTGCGCATCCTCCAGCGGCTTATTGTACAGCAGCCAGTCCAGTTCTGCCCGCTGTGCCGGGGTGTTGCCGTACTCGTCTTCGATGGCGATGCAGTCAATGGAAAGGATGGTGCCATCCTCGAACCGGGCTTCCACCCGGTTGGTGTCCATGTTGTAGCGGCAGGAAAGCAGGTTGTTCATATTGCTCTGCACAAAATCCTGCATCGTTTGGCGTAAAATTGGCATATGGCGCAATTTTCGCCGGAAATCCATCAAAAGAAAAAGCCTGAAACTTCTCGTAGTATCAAGAAGTTTCAGGCTTTGTTTTGCTTAAATTGGAAATTTACTGCTCGATGGGCTTCATCGTGGGGAGCTTGACTGGTGGTGATTTATAGCTGTTTACAAGTGTTCATAAGCCTTTGTTCGTGCAAGATAAAAAGGTCTTATTTTTCGCAACTCTACGCAACTGTTTACAGCTATTCTCAAATTGGTGGTAAGTCAGTGGTAAGGCTGGTGGTAAACTTATTCGTTCTCGTGAGAGTGCCAACGCTTCAGGACTTCTTCCACCTGCCTAATAAGCTGCTCCTTGTTCGGCATATACAAGACGTACCGGGATGCAAAAATCTGATTCGACAAACCGCCCAGCGCATACTCGGCTGCTACGCTGTCCTTGTCGGTGCAGAGGATGATGCCGATAGGAGGATTATCTTCTGGGTCGTTGACCTCTGCGGCGTAGTAGTTCAGATACATATTGATTTGTCCGGCGGCTTCGGGCGTGAGCTTGGTGGTTTTCAACTCGATCAGCACATAGGCGTGTAAAATCTTATTGTAGAACACCATATCCACATAGTAGTGGGTGTTGTTCACTGTGACACGCTGCTGTGTGCCGACAAACATAAAGCCCCGGCCAAGTTCCAGCAAGAAATCTTCGATTTGTCGCACCAGTGCTGCTTCCAAATCGCTTTCAAGGAACGGCTTTTCTTCCGGCAGCCCCAAAAACTCGAATACATACGGGTCCTTGATGATGTCCTCCGGCTTAGTGTAGTCCACACCTTTTTCAGCCAATGCTAAAACTTGTTCCTTATTGGCATCCCCACGAGACAAGAGCAGCCGTTCAAACAGGGAACTTTCAACCTGACGTTTCATTTCACGGACAGACCAGCCAGAATTGACCGCTTCCTTTTCGTAGAAGCTGCGCTTCTCCTTATCGGAAATGGATAACAGCTCACAGTAGTGCGACCAACTCAATTTTCCAGACACTGTCTGGAAAATTGGATAGCTGAGATAGAACTGCCGCATATTGTAAACATTCGAGCGCGAAAAGCCCTTGCCAAGCTCCTTTGTCAACGCCCTGGAAAGCTGCGATAAGGTCTTTTCACCATATGCGGCACGGATGCTGTCATTTTGTTCACAACGAACAACGACCTCACCAATCTTCCAATAAGTTGACAGCAGTTCCTGATTGACCTGCTGTGCTACATTTTTACGGGAAGCTTCCAGCAGAGAACGAATCTCTCTCACTGCCGGAACAAGAACCTGTGCTACTGGGGCTGCAGATTTATTTTCCATCAGTCATTTTCCTCCTTTCCATCCTATGTCGAACTGGCAGATAAAAATTCAGCAAACTTGTCGATTTCTTTTTTCTTGAGATTTTTTGTGGCCTCAGTGTAGATGTTCATGGTAGTGGTAATATCGGCGTGGCCCAGTACGTCTTGAATAACCTTCATGTTGATTCCGGCCTCGCAAAGCCGGGTAGCGCAGGTGTGCCGCAAGGAATGGCAACTAAACTTCGGAAGCAGGACAAGGTTCTTCGGCTTGATTGTACCGCTTTCGCATTTTGCCAGCTGTTCCCCGTTGCAGTCGCGGATGATACGGTCAACGCCTTTATTGATGGTGCTGTGATGCTGGCACTCGCCAAAACGGTTTACAAAAATAAAATCCGTATAGCCATCAATCGTCACCTTGCAGGAAATTCCAGTTTTCTTCTGATACTCTCGCTCTTGTACAAAAGCAGCCTTGACTTCCGGAGTCATAGGCACAATTCGGTTTCCAGCTTCTGTTTTGGGTGTATTGATTCCGTACAGACAACCTTTCTCCCGGTGGCTGTAATAAATCAACGTGTGATTTACACTGATTTCACCCGTATCAAGGTTGATGTCCTCCCAACGCAAACCCGTTGCCTCACCAGCACGGAGACCACATTCCACCATCACGGTAATGATGGGAAGCCAGCGATTGTACTTCTCGCTGTTTTTCAAGAAGTTCATCAACAGCTTCTGCTGGCCTGCGGTCAGAGCCTTGCGGCGTTCACTGTCCAGATTGTGCGTCTGTTTGAGTTCTTTCAACGCATTATCGGATGGATTGATACGGAGATATTCGTCCTCCACTGCAAAATCCAGCACCTGATGCAGCACAGTATGGATGTTCTCCACCGTTGCCACTTTCAAACGCTGTGAATCCACAAGGCCGTTGTAAAACCGCCGCACATCCGACTTTTTCAGGCTTCCGACCTTCCGCTTCCCAAACTCCGGGAATACGTACATCTTGTACATATACTCGTAATTGACCAGTGTATTGGCTTTCAGCCCCTTTTTCAGTTGCAGCCACTGCTCGTGAATGTCATTGATGGTCGCGTTCCGCGCTTCTGCACGGATGCCATCACTGCGGTCACGCTGAATCTCTGCTTCTTTCTCACGAAGTTCTTCCAGGCTTTTGGCGTACACATTGTTGCGCTTGCCGTTTTCACTGCGCCAGCGGTACTCATACGTTCCGTTACTGCGCTGATATTCACCTTCCTTTAGAACACGCTTCTTTGAGTCTTTTCTTCTTTCTGCCATCGTTATGTCCTCCATTGTTGGCAGAAAGCAACCTACAGCTTAATCATACCATACCGCCGAGGTGCTTTCAACTGCCGACTTCATTTTTATTGTCAAATCGAAAATAATCGGTCAAGGTGTTCATCCAGCCTGCGGCGTTTCAACAGCCGTTTTGTACCATTCCAGAGAACAAAGGTGCAGTCTTTGGAATCGCTCATTTCACGCAGCTTGTTGATACCAATGCCGGAATAAGCTGCGGCTTCTTCCAGCGTCAGATTGCTTTTCTCCCAGATCGGAACTTGTCGGGACTTGGTCCCTCCATCTTGCTGCGCAAGACCGTTCCGTCGCTTAAAAGCCCCACTGGGGCTTTCATTGCTCCGCTTCGCTGCGCAAACGCGAACTTGTCGGGACTTGGTCCCTCCATCTTGCTGATGCAAGACCGTTCCGTCGCTTAAAGTCCCCACCGGGGACTTCATTGCTTCGCAAACGCGAACTTCTTTCATAGGCAAAACCTCCGTGTTTTTGTTTGTAACCAACAGACTGTAACCACAACAGAAAACTTTTTCTGCAATGGTGTGCTGGCAATTTTCCGTATTTATTTTTTCTTATCAGTTACAGGTTACATGGTTACAAATAGAAAAAAACATTTGGAACGATGCAGTTTTTTGACAGATGAAGGATGTAACCACACCTGTAACCAACAATGTAAAGCAGCCCTTCAAAACGGAAATCCCATCTGTTGGGCTTCTTTGTCTGTCAGTTCTACGAAACCATCTGCATCCACTTTTGCAGCGGTTACACGCTTCCAGCCTTTCTGCACGCCATATTTCGGGTAGCGTTTGGCTGCTTTATGGGCTATCCACCCCTTGATTTCGCCATTCGCAATTCCAGCAGTCATGATCTCACAGATGGCACGGGTTTCCCACTCCGCAGGAAGATTCAGATTGCCCAGTGCCTCAGCGTAAAGCTGTTTGGAACATACCCGGTCACCCGTGTAATCCTCCAGAAACGCATAGATCATACCAGCCTGCGTATCTTCCTGCATGAAATCTTTCTGGCAAATCTGCAAGGCCTCCTGCATGGCAGGGCTGAATGTCAGCTTATAATCACCGCTGTTGTAAATCGTCATGGCTTCTGCCCAAAGCTGGTCGATATAGGCACGGGATTCCGCTTCGTTATCCAGAATATGTACTTCAGCCTGTGCTGCATCCACCGGGATGGGGATAAAGCGTCGGTTTCCTGCACGGTCACGGGGGAGAAAATCCTGTCGGTTGGTCGTACCTGCAAAGACACATTGCCGCAAACGGTCTGCCGGGTGCGTTTCATACGGGATTTTGTAGGTTTCTTTCTGCTTGCTGAGAAAGCTCTTGATTTCTTCAATGCTTTTGGCATTGGCAGTCGCAATCATTTCCGACATTTCCATGATCCAGTGGCCTTGCAGCTTGCGGAACACGTTATCATCGTCCAGTCGCCGCAAATCATCCGAGAACCATTCATCTTTGATAGCAAGCAGCCGGAAGAAAGAGGATTTTCCTGCACCCTGCCCACCGACCAAGCAAAGCATCATTTCAAACTTGCAGCCGGGATGAAACACCCGTTTGATAGCTCCCAACAGAAAAATCTTCAAGGCTTCTGCGGTAAGCTCATCTTCTGCCACACCGAGAAAGCGATGCAAAGCGTGGCTTATCCGCTCTGTGCCATCCCACTTCAAGTCATTCAAGTAGTCCCGGATAGGGTGATAATGATTTTCGTTGGCAACAATGCGAATTGCTGCAGACACCCTTTTTTCGCTGTACAGGCCGTATTTTTCCATTCGGCGCAGAATGTACATCATATCGGTGTCGGTCAGCGTAGGGCCGGAACGCTGCCAACCCATCGGCTTTACAATATCAATACGTTCACTCAGCAGATTCAGCCGGATGGAATCTGCAAGAACTGGGTCGTTCTGCAAAACAGTCACACAGTTTTGAATCGTGTTCTGAACACCACCTTTTTCAGCCTGCGAGAGCATTTTGCGGATGTTGGAAATGGTCGATCTCGTATTTTCGGATTCGTTGGGCAATCTGTTGAACCTCCTTCCGATGCTCGGTGAGAAAATGTCGATTCTCTATCAGATATTGGATGTAATCAGTATAATGCAGGCCGGCAACAAAGCAGGGATGCAGTTCTTCCTCTGCTGACTTCGGCGCAAATCGTTTGCGCCAGTCATCTAGAATCGCGCTGCACTCGTACAATGTTTGGATTGGGTTTTGACTTTTATATTCCACAATTTTCGGATACTGTAGTGGAAAAACAGGATTCCCCGAAAGTCCAAAATCTGCGACCAGCTTTTCCGCCGCCTTCCGCAAGGACAGCTGAAACAGTTTTGCGGTGAAGTCGATTACATCACCATCCGCTCCACAGCCAAAACAGTGAAACCGGGAATCCACTTTCATGCTGGGATTGCGGTCTGCATGGAATGGACAGCAAATCATACTGCACGGTTGGGTTGAAAGCCATAGGCTTCTGCGGTCTGCCGGGTAGTGATATTCCGTTTTACGATTTCAAATAAATTGTTGTTCTTGAAAATTGACCTCCTTCTTATTTTCAAAAGTCCCTGCCGGATGGGAAAGCCCTGCACGGGCTTACGCATCCGGCAGGGTTCCGGGGTGCGGGGTGGAAGACCCTGCTGATTTACAGGCTCATATCATAGCTGCGCTTCTTGGCTCGCGGCCGCTGTTCACGCTGCTGCAATTTTTCCATTTCAAGGATGCTGTCAACATTGGCAAGTGCCGTCTGTATTTCTGTATTGCGTTCCTTAAAATAGTGGTATGTTTTATACCGTGCATCCTTTGTGCACATCAGAAGTTCTTTTTCTGCCCGGAGATCTTTCATCGAAGGGAATTTTTCGTCTAGGAAATCCCGCTTTAGAAATTGACGCGCTTCCTCGTATTTTGCAATTTCATCGAAGTGGGTTTGCCGAAAAATTTTCTTGTTAGGTGCTTTCAGAAATTCGCTATAAACAGATTTTGTAGAAAAATACTGACCCAAATGATGAATCTGCTCGTTGACCTTTTTCAGCTTGACTTCCGTGAGTTTCGCATCACTTCGAACCGTCGCCATTTTTCGGTCAATACTCTCGGCAGCTTCATAAAGTTTTTCGTATGAATCATATCCGTGCTCTTGCACATAGAGAACGGTCTGCGCCATCTTCTGTAAATTTGAGATTTTGACTTTCTGGGCATAGGCATAGCTCTGCTGGGCTTTTACGCAATCCTGCAAATTTACAACCAGCCGGAGATTCGACTTGATGTACAGCGCATCCATAGGATCATTGACACGACACTGCTGCTTTTCTTTCTCGGCTGCGTTGCACTGAAAAAGCAGTAAAAGATGCTCACGGTCAAAACTGGTTCCCAGCGTTCTGGCAGAGATAAATTTCTCCCTGTCTGCTGGAAGGTAGCCGAATCGCCCTCGATGGTCTTTCACCAAAATGCCGTATTCCAGCTTTAAGAGGTTTTGGAAATCCATAAAAGATGCAGATCGTTTTGCTATATCGGTAATGGCATTTCGGATTTTTTCCTTCTCCGTTTCAAAAGTCGTCTTTGCTGGTGTGAACCCATCGCCAAGAAGTTCCAGATTGGTAAGGTCCAGGTTGATCTGTCCGCGCCGTTTAGCGTAATATTCCTGCTCCGAAACTTTAGAGAGAGAGGGGGGGAAAGCAAATCGATCTGATTCAAGTTTTCCCTCATGCAAATATCCATCAGAGATTTCTGTAAATGTTTCAAGTAGTCTTTTGTCAGATGGTGCTTGTGCCCTGCCTTGCAGTCAATGGGTCGCTCCATAAAGGACTGCTTAGGTACATCCAGCTTTCGCAAACCGTTGATTACGATATGGACATGAATATTTCCGCTGCCATTGTGACCGTCCATGTGCGTACAGACCAATGCCTGATGCCCCGGAAAATTTGCTTTTGCGTATTCCAGTCCAAGCTCCTGTGCCCGTTTCCCTGTCAAGCAATTTTCTGTGCTGTCCCGTGGGTCAAAGCTGATGATGTAATGATGGCTTTTGATTTCATTCTTATTTTTGTTCTTCTGATATTCGCGGTTCAGCTGCTGGCAGGCCGCATCGAAGGAATAGGGTTCGCAGTTCAGGCCGTCCAGACAAAACTCATCCCGCATGATACGATTTCCGTTTTGGTCAAGGATCGGAGTTTTCCGAAGCTCGTTATGCTTGAAAATCAGATACTCCAGCGCAGCACCATAGTTGGAACTCTTACTTGCGATGTGCTTTAAGATTGCCATAATTCTTTCCTGCCATTTCTGCGACTTGCTCCCGCATTTCAAAAATACAGGAAATTGCATGGTTGATGTTTTCGAGCATAGCGCGCGACTGGATACCGCCGCTGTTGAAGAACGCCGCGATCTGGTTCAGATTATTCCCGATGGCGGCAAACTCCCGTGTGATGGCTTCAATTTCGTCCGGGTGGACATAGAACACATACGAGGTATTCACGCGGCCTCTCATCAGCATCTGCGCTGTAAATTCAGAGAGGGTCATTCCGGCATCTTCTGCCTGCCGGTGTAAAAGTTCATGTACTACTTCTGTAACTCGTGCGGAGATTACTTTTGTCTTTACGATAGATTTCACTTTTTTCTTCGTTCGTGGCATGAGGTCTCCTTTCCAAAATCAAGAATTTGATTTTCCCGGCAGTGCGTTCGCACTCCAGCTGTGACCTGCTGCAGCAGGCCACCAATGGGCAAAATCATGTGATTTTGCACGATGTGAGGGTATGGGGAGCGCAATCCCCATCAAGATGCCGCCGTGGAGAAACTGCCCGTAGGAGCGGTTTCGTATACAAAGGCGAATCTTGTTCTTAACCACTGTCCACTCTGTCCCAGCCCGTTCCTGCCCGATTTTCTCCGGCGTATTTTCCGGTAAGACGCGCAGAATGCACATTCAGTACCAGAGGTATCCTGCTGGGGTGGCTCATGCGATTTTCAAGGTGCGATGTGACTTTGTAAGGAATCGGGGAATTTCATCAGTGATACCGTAGTGAATTGGCTTACTTTTGAAAACACTTCCTATACCCTATACAAACTTTAAGGGGTGTTTTTAAACCGAGTCTTTTGAAAGTTCAAAGAAAATTCATTTTTCCAACGTTCCCCTCTATCTATAACATTCTAAAATGGGCGTTTGGCATACAGATTTTCAAATTTTGTTGAACTACCTAATTTTAGAACATGGATTTTGTTTATTTTTCACTCATAAAACTAGAGGAAAGCCGTTTCACAAAAGATTTTGAAAGTCCCTACACTAATAGGAATCCGCAGAGCTGTTTTGGAATACAGTTTTGAAAATTTCACAATTTAAGAAAAAACGGCAAAGCAGATAAAATCCACTTTACCGTTTTGTGTCGATGGCGCGATACACGTAAATTACTGCCTTAGGCTTTTCTGATAATTTGCCTTACCGAGGAATTGAAAGCCCGTGACCCCATGCGCTGGGTGGGGTTGATGAACACGCTGAAGGCGCAGGCGGAGGAAATAATTTTTCAAGAGTTGATTTCCGCATGAGATTTTAGGCACAAGAAAGGCCGGGATTTTGCTATCAAGCGGCAAATCCCGGCTTTATCTTATATATTTCCCAAATTCTTTGACCGCCGGTATTCCAGCGGAGAAAGACAAAACTGCTTTTTGAACACGGCTGCAAATTTTCCTTGATTAGAGTAGCCGACCTGTTCGGATATTTCGGCAATCGGACGCTTTGTGTCCGAAAGAAGCCTTGCGGCTTCGTTCATACGGATTTCCCGCAGCCAGGTGGATATATTCTGTCCATATACGCCTCTAAAATAATTTTTCAGGCTGGTTTCACTGACCGAAAATCGTTCTGCAATCTGTCTTACAGGGATGTGCTGGCGAAGGTCATCAGAAAGGATTTGTGCCGCCCTTTTTGCAATTTCAACCTGTGTTTCCGTGTAGAAGCCGCAAGTTTTCGGAGGCCGGATTTCCATGTTAAAAAGCCGGTGGAGAAGTTCAAGCGTATAGATTTGCAAATGGAAGGCAGAGGGCTTTTCAGATAGCCGCCAGAGTTTTTGAAATATATTTTCCAGCTCACTGTCCGCTCCGTTGATATATGTCTTATGGTTGCCACAATAATTTTCTTCCAGCGTAGGGAGGTCAAGTGAAAAAGATTTCAAAAGTTCACCGCAGGACTGTAAAAGAAGTGGCAGGTCAAAGTATATTTTTATGCCCTGATATTGCCGTGTGGGAAAGATATATTCTTTCTGTGCGGTCTGTTCACTGACACAAAAATCATTTTCCTTCAGGTAAATGTAGGAGCCGTCATCCAGAAGCAATTCACTTCTGCCCGAAACGCAATAGTTAATCAGCAAAGGCTTTAGATATGAATTTTCATCCGACTCCGGCCATACGGGAGCGTTTACAAAAATAAAAGCCAAAGTCAGCCCCGGAAAGAGCGTATGGAATGTCATGCGTCCCTTGCCATCTGCCCGATCCAAAAGCAATGTGCTGCTATTTGGACTGTTTTTCAAGGTCACACCAGAAACAGCATCGCTGTTTTCTAAAATGTTGTATATCATGTTACGCAACTGCTTCGCCCCTTTCATCACGCAAAATCGCTGATATTATTATACCTGGGAGAAAACTCCCGGTTAATGGATATTCTGGCAGAGCGAAAAAGCTCCTTGCTATACGGGCTTAAAATACCGATATGTGCATAGAAGCACAGCTGAATTTATGCTATCATTAGGGTGGGTTGGCGAGAACTAACCAAGACGAAAGTAATCATGTTAGGAGGTTTCGCAATGAACAACAAATTGCAAGGAAAAGACTTAATCAACATCGGTATTTTTACGGCGATTTACTTTATCGTCATTTTCGCAGCGGCGTCTATCGGTTTTATCCCGATCTTTATTCCGCTTATCAGCGTGATCGTGCCGCTTGTCGGCGGTATTCCGATGATGTTGTTCTTCTCCAAAATTAAGAAATTCGGTATGCTTACCATCTGCGGAGTGCTGCTGGGTATCATTATGCTGCTGACCGGCATGGGCTGGTGGTGCATCCCTACCGGGCTGATCTTCGGGCTGATTTCCGATTTTATGATGAAAGCCTGTGACTACAAAAATGCCAAGCGCGAAGTGTTGATTCACGGCGTTTTTTCCATGTGGGTAATCGGCGCCTTTATTCCCATCGTTGTGACGCGTGACGCTTACTACCAGAACCTGCTCCCCGGTTACGGTCAGGAATATGCCGATACGCTTATGGCTTATATGCCCGACTGGATTTTGCCGGTATTGCTTATCGCTGCTTTCGTCAGCGGTCTTGTCGGCGGCCTGATCGGACGGAAGATTTTCAAAAAGCACTTTGAGCGGGCGGGAATTGTGTAATGAGCCGCGAACTTCTTGCAAGTCAAAAAAACAATAGCGGAATTTTATTAGACCCCCGGACAAAACTGGCGGTACTGATTACCATAGCTGTCTTTATTTTAGGCGGTTCGTATGAAGGTATCATGCAGTATTACATCATCGTGTTGGCGGCGATCCCGCTGTTACTTTTGTCAGCAGCCAGAAAATGGAAAGGTGCTGTTCTCTATATCCTGATTTTCGGAGGCAGCCTGTGTCTGGAAATGTTCGGCCTGTCCCGACTGACCGGCGTAGCAAACTACATCGCGGTAGCCGTCGTTGGTATTCTTCTGCGGTTCACCCCCAGCGTGGTCATGGGATATTTCGTGGTAACGACAACCACGGTCAGCGAATTTGTTGCGGCGATGGAACGGCTCCACCTGCCGCAGCAGATCACCATTCCCATGTCTGTGATGTTTCGCTTCTTTCCCACGGTTGCGGAAGAATGGAGCGCTATTGGGGACGCCATGCGGATGCGTGGCGTCCGCTTTGGTGGTGGAAAAGTCGGTGCGATTTTAGAGTATCGGATTGTCCCCATGATGATCTGCTCCGTCAAAATCGGAGAGGAACTGTCCCAGGCAGCCCTTACGCGGGGATTGGGAGGCCCGGTAAAACGGACGAATATCTGTAAGCTGGGTTTTCATGTGCAGGATGTTATTTTCCTGCTGATCTGTCTGGGAGCATTTGCAGCGCAAATCTATGTGCTTGCCGCAAGGGGGTGAAGGAAATGATTGAATGTCAAGATGTGTCCTTTTCTTATCCTGCCAGTACCCTTCCCGACAGTGAGAGGCAGGCCGGTAGCGCTTTGAAACATATTTCCTGCACTATTGAGGACGGTTCTTTTGTCCTGCTCTGCGGGACTTCCGGCTGTGGGAAAACAACCATGACCCGGTTGTTTAACGGCTTGATCCCTCATTACCATGAGGGGACTTATACCGGCTCCGTCTATCTGGATGGGAAGGACACCCGTGACCTGTCACTGTTTGATATTTCTCTAAAAGTCGGCTCTGTATTTCAAAATCCGCGTTCTCAGTTTTTCAATGTGGACACGACCAGCGAACTGGCTTTCGGCCCGGAAAACCACGGAATGCCTGAAGATATTGTGCGTGACCGGGTAAAGCGTGTAGCTGCACAGCTAAAGCTGGAGCCGCTGCTTGATAGAAGTATTTTTTCTTTGTCCGGCGGTGAAAAGCAAAAAATCGCCTGCGGATCGGCTGCGGCGATTGACCCAGATGTTTATGTGCTTGATGAACCATCATCCAACCTTGACGCATACGCTATCGCTGATTTCCGGCAGCTTCTCTTTACTTTGAAATCGCAGGGAAAGACCATCATAATCTCTGAACACCGGCTGTATTATCTGTCCGGCCTCTTTGACCGTGTCCTGTACCTGAAAGATGGAGAAATCGAAGGTGATTATACAGCAGAGGAATTTTGCGGCCTGTCGGCAAGACAGCGCGATGATATGGGATTGCGCCCTCTTGACCTTGCGGGGCTTTCAGAGATTGAAGGCCCGCCGCAGAGAATGAATGAGGCGGTTTGGACGATAAAGAATGTGTCCTTCGCCTATAAGCATGAGCCGGAAACCTTGCATATAACGGAAACCTTTTTCCCATCCGGCAGTGCCACGGCCATCATCGGACATAATGGTGCGGGAAAATCCACCTTTGCCCGGTGCCTCTGCGGGTTGGAAAAGCATTTCAAAGGAACGGTGCAGGATCAGAGCAAGAACTATTCCAGAAAAGAACGATTGAAACTCTGCTATATGGTCATGCAGGATATAAACCACCAGCTCTTTACTGAAAGTGTTCTGGATGAAATTCTGCTCAGTATGAGAACCGAGGATAAGCAGAGGGCAAGAGAAATCTTGCAGGAGATGGACCTGCTGCCTTATGAGGACTGCCACCCGATGGGGCTGTCCGGCGGTCAAAAGCAGCGTGTGGCGGTTGCCTCTGCGATTGCTTCGGGACGGCCTCTGATTTTATTTGATGAACCGACCAGCGGTCTTGACCTGTTTCACATGAGGCAGGTTGCCAATGTTGTTAATCAGGTGGCGAATGCCGGAAGAACTGCGCTTGTGGTAACGCATGACCCGGAATTTATTCTACGCTGCTGCAATTATGTCCTTCACTTAGAAAACGGGCAAATTCAGGAAAGTTATTCCATAGAGGACAGCGATGGCCGAAAACGCCTGCTAAAGTTTTTTCTGAGTGATATGAAGAAGGAGGTGTCCACAGAATGAAGGAGGAAAAGAAAGAGTCGCCCATAGGCGTCTTATGGGGATGGGGCAAAGCTTATCATGGAAAATTCATCGGCAGTATTATCCTTGCGGTATTAGGCGTGGCCTGCCAGATGGTGCCCTATTTCTGCGTGGCGCATATTGTCACAATGATGTTGTCTGGGGAACAGAATTTTTCCCGCTATGTGACCGCTGGTATTATTGCATTGTGCGGCTACTTTGGGAAGGTGCTGTTTTCCTGTCTTTCTACAACGATTTCCCACACAGCGACCTATTACACGCTGCGTGATCTGCGGGAGAATATCACCGCAAAGCTGGCCCGCGTCCCGATGGGGACGATTTTAGATACTCCGTCCGGCCAGTACAAAACGACGATTGTTGACCGGGTTGAAGGCATGGAATCGACCTTCGCACACCTGCTCCCGGAAATGACCGCAAATGTGCTGGTGCCTTTGGTGATTGTCGTATATCTGTTCGTTATGGACTGGCGCATGGCGCTCCTGTCCCTTGTTACGCTGGTGGTGGGCCTTGCTGTCATGTCCGCCGGTATGAAGAATTATCCCGTCAAATGGGAGGGCGCTGTCAAGGCAGGCAAGCAGATGACAGACGCCATCGTGGAATATATCGGAGGCATTGAGGTGGTAAAAGCGTTCAGCCAGTCCGCCGGTTCCTACAAAAAATATTCTGACGCGGTGAATTATAACGCCAACTATTATGTGGACTGGATGCGTGAAAACCAGAAAACCATGAGCGCCTACAACGCCATCCTGCCCTCGGTGCTAATCTGCGTGCTGCCCTGCGGTTTTGCATTCTGGCTCTCCGGCAGTCTGGAGCTTTCCACCTTTCTGTCCATTGTGATTTTCTCGCTGGGGCTGATTGGGCCGATTATTGCGGCCTTTACCTTTACGGACGATTTGGCTATACTGGGGACAAATGTGGAAGAAATCAGCCAGCTTCTGAACGCCGAAGAACTGAACCATAAAGAAACGCCGATCAAGCTGGAAGATACCGGCATTTCTCTTAGGTCTGTGTCGTTTTCCTATGACGGGACAACAGAGGTTTTGCATGATGTGAATCTCGCCATCCACCCCGGAACCATGACCGCTCTTGTAGGGCCGTCCGGCTCCGGCAAGTCTACGGTGGCGAAGCTGATTGCCGGGTATTGGGATGTTGCATCCGGCAGCATTACCCTCGGCGGCCATGAGCTGAAGGATATGCCGCTGTCTGAAATTGCAGACCAGATTTCCTATGTATCTCAGGACAACTACCTGTTTAACCGCAGTATCCGGGAGAATATCCGCATGGGAAGACCCAATGCCACGGACGCAGAGGTGGAGCAGGCAGCCAAACAAAGCGGCTGCGACGCCTTTATCCGCAAGCTGGATAATGGCTATGATACGGTTGTCGGCAGCGCCGGTTCCCATCTTTCCGGCGGTGAACGCCAGCGGATTGCCATCGCCCGCGCCATGCTGAAAAATGCGCCGGTTGTCATTTTGGACGAGGCAACTGCCTATATCGACCCAGAGAATGAGGCGCTGGTGCAGAAAGCCATTTCCACTTTAACTGTCGGCAAGACCCTGATTGTGATCGCACACCGGCTGTCTACCATTGTTGGCGCAGATAACATCGTTGTGGTGAAGGATGGAACCATCCACGCACAGGGTACGCATGAGAAGCTGCTGGAAACCTGCCCCCTCTACCGGGATATGTGGCAGGCGCACATCGGTGCGAAAGACCAGATGTAAGGGGGTGTTGTCAGATGTATGGAACATTGAAAAAAATCTTTGCTTTTGCAGGCAGCAAAAAGGGGCTTCTAAAAAAATCCCTGTTATTCTCATTCCTGTCCGGGCTGTTTTCAGCCATGCAGTTTGCCGCCCTCTTTGTAGTGATCGGCGCGCTGGTATCTGAAAACCGGGACGGAAAGTTTATCTGGCTTTCGCTGGGGATTATGGCCGTTTCCCTCATTGGGCGTATTATTACGACCTATTTCTCCACGATGGAGCAAACGGAAACCGACTATTGCATGGTGGCGGAAAAGCGTATCCACATCGGAGATCGGCTGCGCTACATCCCGATGGGCTACTTCAACAAGAATAGTATCGGGAACATTACCGCCATTGTCACAACAACTTTGGGCGATGTAGAGAACTCAGCAGCCCGTGTCCTGGTGTCAGTGCTGGGCGGTTTTTTCAACTCGGTTGCCCTTGTCATCGTCCTGTTGGTATTTGACTGGCGGATCGGTCTTGTGGCCGTTGCTGGTGTCCTGATTTACCTTGCGGCGGCGGAACTGGCGCTTCGCAAATCTGCCGCGCTCAGCGGGGTACGCCAGCACACACAGGAGTCCCTTGTGGAGTCTGTGTTGGAGTACATTCAGGGGATGGGGATTGTCAAAGCATTTGGACTGGAACGGGACAGCACGCAGTCTATCGGCAGTGCAATTAAGGCGAGCTGCCGGGATAACCTGAAATTGACAAAGGCCAGCGTTCCCTATGACGCTATCAAACAGGCTGTTGTCCGAGTGTTCAGCGTCCTGTTGCTTTTGGCCTCGGTCTGGTTCTGGCTGGACGGCTCCCTGCCGCTGGCCTACGGTCTGATTTTGGTGATTGCTTCTTTCATGGTGTTCAACGATTTGGAGAACGCCGGGAATATGGCCTCTTTGCTGCAAATGCTGGCGGCCTCAATGGATACGGCAAACTCCATTGATGACACGCCGGTAATGGACGAGAAAGGCGCTGATATTACGCCGAAGTCCAGCGAGATCGTGTTTAACAAGGTGGATTTTTCCTACGCAGACCGTAAGATATTAGATCAGGTCAGCTTTACCATTCCCGAAAAAACGACTACGGCCATTGTCGGCCCTTCCGGGGCAGGAAAGACAACGATGTGCAACCTGATTGCCCGTTTTTGGGATGTGAATGCCGGGAAGATTACCATAGGCGGTACGGATGTACGAGATTTCAAGCTGGACGGCCTGATGAAGAATATCTCGATGGTGTTCCAGAGCGTGTACCTATTTGCAGATACGATTGAGAACAATATCAAGTTTGGCTGCCCGGACGCCACCCATGAGCAGGTGGTTGAGGCGGCGAAGAAGGCTTGCTGCCATGACTTTATTTCTGCCCTGCCGGATGGCTATGACACCGTGATTGGCGAGGGCGGCGGCACTCTGTCTGGCGGCGAGAAACAGCGGATTTCCATCGCCCGCGCCATGCTGAAGGACGCACCCATCATCATTTTGGACGAGGCGACAAGCAGTGTTGACCCGGAGAATGAGGATGAATTGCAGCGTGCTATTGAGGCACTGACCCATGACAAGACTATTATCATGATTGCCCACCGTCTGAAAACCGTCCGCAACGCCGATCAGATCCTTGTACTGGACAACGCTCATATCGTCCAGCGCGGCACTCATGCGGAGCTGATCCAGCAAAAGGGCCTGTATGCCGATTTTGTATCGGCCAGACAGGAGGCCATCGGCTGGAAGCTGGCTCAGTAAAGGAGGTTCAGATGAAACTTCATGCGTCCGGGGAGGACTACATGGAAACCATCCCTGTTCTCCAAAAGAAACTCGGTATGGTGCGCTCCGTGGATGTGGCTCGGCACATGGAGGTGTCAAAGCCCAGCGTGTGCCATGCAGTGGCTACCTTGCGGGACGGCGGCTTTCTCACAATGGACGAGGATCACTTTCTCCATCTGACCGATGTGGGCCGCGAGGTAGCCGAAAAAATCTACGAGCGTCACTGCTTCTTTACCGAGCAGCTTATCACCGCAGGCGTTGACCCCAAAACTGCGGAGGCCGATGCCTGTCGTATTGAACACATCATCAGCGATGAGAGTTTTGACCGGCTGAAAGAGGCAGCCGAACAGGAATAAACCTAAACCAAATAAGACAAGCGATCCTGCCCCGCAAGACGGGGAAAGAAAAAAACGTTGCAGGGCAGGCAGCTTTGTGCGCCCAAAATGGATTTTACGGGCACTGCGGCGGTTTTGAGTAACATCAAGGCCGCCGTTCCTTATGCCCTCGACAAAGGAGTGACGACTACACGCTGACACGGCGGCTTTAGGAGGGAATCGCCATGAAGCAAAGACAGCTTCGACATAATTCGGCAGGAATTTACCTGTCAAAAAAGCCTGACCGTCAATCGGCCCCCATCTGCTTATGAACAGGCACTATCGTGGCTGGTCTATAAGCGTCATAAGTCCTCTTTTAGCAGCGCCAGTCGCCGTTCTTCGGATGCTGGCGCTTTTGCTTGTCGTTTTTTCGGGAATTTCCCCGAAAGGTGTCGCTCACCGCCTTCATTTCGGTTCACCCGTCAACCCGTGAATCGAAATGGAGGTACATAATGCAGAAGATCAATCTTCGGGAACTGTATACAGACAACCTCCTACATTATAGAATCCCGAAAACTTCCAGATAATCAATATTATCGGAAGTTTTATGCCGCAACGACCTTTAAGGTTAAACCTCTCCAATTATTACTATACCACGACTTGATTCGGTGGGCAACAAGACATATCAGTATTTTTTCGAAATGCTCTTAATATCTTCCAAGCATGAAAAGCACCCCTGCCAAATCTATGTGTCATCGCACATTTCATTGGCAGGGGTGCTTGTATTTATTGTAGGCTGCTTTCCGTTTTACCGATGCAAATCATCAAATTTGGTGGTAAGTTGGTGGTAAATCCACATTGCTCCAGTATCACATATCGTGATTTTTAACGAATACAAGCCAACTTTTACATTTTACTGCTCAATCGGCTTCATCGTGGGGACAGGTCAAGGAAGGCTCACAAATGGCTTTATTTTCCTTTATAAGCCTATCCATGCAGCTTCCTTTTTCCTGCTCCCGTACGTCACCCTACGCAACTCTCCACAACTTACCGGCAATTTGGTGTAAAAGTGGTGTAGTAGTTGGTGTAGTGGATTTCAGACCGAAATGCCCAGTTTGCCGTTCAGATTTGCAAAGGAATGGGCTTTGGCTTCCTTGGTGGCTTCTGCGTAAATCTCCATCGTAGTGCTGATGTCCTTGTGTCCCATGATGTCCTGAATAATCTTCAGGTTGGTTTCATTTTCACACAGTCGGGTGCAGAACGTGTGTCGGAGATTATGGCAGGAGAAAGGCGGCAGCAGCTGCGGTTCCCGCTTTTCCTTTTCGGCCTTTTCCAGTTCGGCTTCGTTGTAGGCCACGCTGATGCGCTTGATGGCGCGGTTGACCGTCTGCGGGTTCTGCGGCTGGCCGAAGCGGTTCAGGAATACGAAGTCCGAGATTCCGTCGATCTCGTATTCGCATACCAGTTCCAGCTCCTGCTGGTTGGTGCGTTCCTGCTCCAGTGCCTTCCGCACTTCGGGCAAGATCGGAATGGCCCGCTTACCTGCGGCAGTCTTGGGCGTGGACATGGTGAAGTAGCAGCCGCCGACCTCGTGGTCATGGTACACCAGATTGTGCTGGATGGTGATAAACCCACTCTCAAAGTCGATGTCGCTCCAGCACAGGCCAACCGTTTCCGAGATACGGCATCCCGTACCCAGCATGAAGGTAAACATCGGGAGCCAGTGCTGGAACTTCGGCGTTTTCTTGATGAAGTTCAGGAACGCCTGTTGTTGGGGCAGGGTCAGAGCGTGGCGTTTGGGCGTTTCGTACTGGTGGGCGGCTTTAATGGCCGTCAGGACACCATCCGTGGGATTCACACGGATGTACTCATCGTCCACCGCCACCGCAAAGACCTGATGGAGAACATTCTGGATGGTTTCCAGCGTGTTCAACGCCATCTTGCCATTGCGGACGATGCCATTGTAGTAGCTGCGGATATCCGACTTGCGAATGTCCTTGAGCTTCATCATGCCGATCTCATCCCGGACGAACCGATTGTACATATAAACGTAATTGGCGAAGGTATGCTCTTTCAAGCCCACCTTGTTCTTACGCCACAGTTCAAACAGGTCGTTCAGGGTCAGGCTGCACTCCGGGATGCGGATGCCCTCTGCCAAATCGTGCTGGATCTTCTCTTCCTTTTCGCGCAGCCCCTCCAAGGTTGCATCATAGATGGTGTGGCGTTTTCCGTTTTTCGCAGTCCAACGGTACATATACAGCCCGTCACTCTTGCGGTAAACCTCGCCATCCTTCAAAACACGGCCTTTATTATCTTTACGTCTTTGCATATAAATTCTCCTTTTCATTCACAGAATGTTGAAAAGGAGCCTTACGCCATGAGTATACCATGACGCAAGACTCCCTGCAACATCAAACGGTCAATTTTCTACACCGCATCAGATCGAGAATGCCTTGTCCAGATATTCGTCCAGCTTACGGCGTTTGAGCAGCCGTTTGGTTCCGTTCCAAAGGACGAACTTACATTCATCGCTATCGGTCATTGACCGCAGTTTATTGATACCGATCCCGGAGTAAGCCGCCGCTTCCTCCAGAGTCAGATTACTCTTTTGCCAAATCGGAACTTCTTTCACTTGCACCTCCACTTCCTTGTAACCGGGTGCCGGGGCAGAAAGTGCCAGCTTCTGCCCCGAACACTCCCGATGAGGTTCAGATTTCCGAGTGCCCCTCCTGTGTGCGGGGTTGTGCCGATGGTTTGTTTTGCGCCTGTTCCGCCTGCAAGCGGCTCAGCAGTTGCAAAACAGAATCTCGTGCTTTCTCCTTGACCTGCTCCTTGCCCTTCTGCCGGACATCCGGTCTCAGGAGCTTCTCCTGCAAACGAGTGGCGGTGGTCTGCATGGTCTTGAGGAACTTGTCCAGTACGGTATCCAAACGGTGCGCTGCATATTCTCTCGTGGCCTGCGGAGCCTTGCGTTCCGGGGACAGCACCCACTTCTTCGTGTCCTCGATCATCCGCATATCTTCCTTGCGGGTCTCGGTGCGTACCACGTCCGTCACGACCTCCACCGCCTTGTCGTAAGCCGCAGCCGATACCTCGTCGATCAGCGTTTCCATGTCGTTGACCTTGAGGGTCAATTCGTCCAGCTTGCTCTGCTGGGCGGCAAGCTGTGCTTTCTGCTTGGCAAGGATGAAGTCTTGCTTTTCCAGATATTTGCGGTTGCCGTACTCTGCTTCTTCCTCCAATTCCAGCCCGTGCCGTTTTGCAATCTCGAACAGCATCTTCCGGCAGGCAGCATCAAAGGTGATCTTGCGGTTATTCCGGCGGCTGAGGGGCTTATCCGGGTCGGGCAGGTCAAAGCCCAGCGCTTCCAGTGCCTTTTCCTGCTGGGGTGCCACCTCACCGTACTTGTTCTCGCAGTCGAACACATGACGCTCATGGATGTGGGGTGTGCTTTCGTCCAGATGCAGTGCCCAGTCCAGCACATGAACGTGTTTGCCGAATTTGGCCTTGAACTCGTCAATGAACTCCGTGACGATGTTCAGCAAATCCTCTGCCGAAGCGTGTTCATTCAGCGTTCCCAACTGGTAAATGGTTTCTTCCGGGCAGGTTTTGCGGCTGGACAACAGGTCTGGAATGGAACGGTTGCGCTCTGTGTGCCGATTCTTGGCGTTGCGCCCGTTCTGGCCTTCGACAAAATCCGTGTAGTGGTTTTCGTAGAACTGCCGTTCCACATCCGAGAAGGTCGCGGCTAAATCGTCCGGGTCAGGTGGAGTGAGAGCCGAACGGAAACCGTGGAAACAGTCCCAGTAGATGTTGCCCTTGGCTCGTTCCGGGTCGATGTGCTCACTGTTGGCAAGGTTGAAACTCCGGTCATTGTGCTTTGGGTTATAGGTGCCGTGGGTTCCGGCTCGTCCGTTGTGTCGTGTTAATTTCAGATAGACATTCCTCCGTTTCAACAGCTTGGTGGGGGAGAACGCAGCAGCGAAGCTGCTGGATCTGCCGCCGTTTTGCGCCAGATAATACCCAGTAGGATATGACGCACAGCATCATATCACTGGGGCAAAGGACTGCGTCCTCTGCACTCCTGCACCGGGCAAGCTGTCCTGAATGGACAGCTTGTCCGGTTTTTCAGAGGGTCATTTTGACCCTCTGATTTTGGCAAACTGCCAACCTGACACTTTGCCAACACCCCTATATGGTGCGTTTTCGGTCAATCGCTGCGTACGTGCGTACAGAGAAAGCCGACTGCCGTGTACGCACGTACGCAGCAAAACGCCCAAATTCTCCTTTATAGGGGGTCATGCCCGCCAGTTATTGGGTGCAAGGTCGGGCTGCACAAGGGCTTCAATGCCGACAAAGCCCCGGACACGCCGTCCGGACGAGTTGACGATGTTATTGGTGGATTCCAGATTATACCTGCGCTGGTTGGCAATCAGCGCATCGCTGAACCCTCTGGCCTTGATCGCATTCAGGCTGTTCTCTTCGCACCACATCCGGTAGACCTCATACAGCTCTTTCGAGCTGGTACTGGCATCCGCTTTCAAGCGGATGTAGCCCTCGGATTCGAGAAAATCGAACACATTGTTGTTATCCCGCTTCACCAGTTCCCGGTTGCGCTTGGCACGGTCACTCTCGGTGAACTGGAAGCCGTTTTTCACCAGCCGCTGCAAGCCCTTAAATGCCCACAGCAGGATGCCCTCGACCTCTGCCGCCATCTTCTCGGCAATGTCCGGGTCGTCCACACGAGATAGGGGCTTGTCCTTAGTGGTCAGGATGAGCTGGCGGCGGTAGAAGCCGTCCGAGCGATCATACAGAGCCTGCAGATCACCGTTGCTGAACGCCAGCAGGCGGGCATACATCCAGCCCTGATAGCTCTGCTTGCCCTTGCGCTCCAAGTCCATCTGCCCCTGTGCGGTCACGATGGACTTGACATAGTTGGTCTGGCGCAGGGCTTCCATCCGCATATCATCGTCCACGCAGAGCAGGGTGTGTTCGAGGTCGGCACGGGCAAAACGGTTCTCCGAGATCTTGCCGATGCTGCCATCCTTCATGTTGCAGCCGAACAGCCGGGACAGCACAACGCCGATCTGCGATTTGCCCTCGCCGCCGCTGCCCTTGATGACCATCATGCGCTGGCCCTTGTTGCTGGGGATCAGGCAGTAGCCGATGAACTCTTGCACCGTGGGAATGTCCTCCGGGTAGAGCAAGTCGGACAGAAACCGCAGCCAATGGGTGGGCTGTGCAGCTTTCGGGTCATATCTGACCGGGAGCCGGTTGCGGACGATCTCCGGCTTACCCTCCTGAAAGGTGCCGTCCAGATACAGGGTGCCGTTTGCCAGTGCGATGCGGTCGGTGACGGGTGGGAAGTCCTCCACCTGTGCCGCCAGCTTCAGCACGTCCACCACATTGGTGACCTTCTTAGCAAGGTTCGCCCCAACGTATTCACGCATCATCTCAAAGATCTCGCAGCGCAGGGGCATGGGGTCCACCATTCTGCCGTCCGGGGTGAAAAATGCGCCATTCGAGTAAAGCAGCTGGTGGGTGCTCAGAAAATCGTCACAGAACAGGGATTCGTTGAAAAATCCTTTCTTAAACCATGCAGGGGTAAAATTGCTCATAGGCATTCCGTCCTTTCATTGGCGTTACGGAAAAACGATGTGGTCATTTTGACCACATCGTTTTACTCCGCAACTGGGAAATAAACGTTCTGCCGTTCTCCCTGCATGGCTTTCCTGCCCCCTTCCGGCGGCGTTTTCCGGCTCTCCCACTTGGGGGTCATCGCCGGGTATCCCATGCAGACGGTCATGCGGTTTTCAAGGTGCAACGGGCAAAACAGCAACAAAAAAGCCGCCACAAAACAGACCAGCCCTGCCTTCGCTTTTTCTGGAAGGTCATGCTAGTCGGTTATGTAACGGCTGAAAGCCAAGATGTTCAGCCCCGCAGGGTCTGAACGAATATGTAAAAATATGTTATATTCAATTGTTGGGATAGATTACCACAAAAACCGAGCCGTGTCAACAAAAAGTTTTGAGAATATGCCACTTTCGGCAGCTTGCAAGAAAAAGCGAGGGAAACTTTGGCAAAAAGAGAGAGGGCTGGACGAGGCCAGCCCTCTTGACAGCAAAATGATTTTTAAGCGGAAGTTTTAAGATTGGTTTAAGTTTCTTGTCCCTTTTTGTGATATGATAGACCTATCAAAAGCAGGAGGGAATTTTATGACGATTCAAGAACGGCTCAGGCGCTCAAACATCATTATGCTGGTGATTCCAATTCTGATCGCAGGGATATTGTTGATCCTTGGCTTTGGCGGGGCGATCGTCCTGCTGGAATCGGTCTACCTGCCCCGGATGGGCCTGACCCTGCACGAGCTGCACAATATGGGAGAAGAACTGGAACCGATGTTTCAGGGTCTAAAATTCTGTGTTCTGTTGTACGCAGCCATCGTTCTCGTTGCATTGCTGGCGACAGTGGTGTTTACCAACCTATACCTGACCCGGAATTTATTTGCACATATCCAAAAACCGTTGGACGCTTTGATGCAGGGGGTCAAGCGGATCGAGGACGGCGATCTGGATTCGCCCATCGCCTATGAAGAACAGGATGAATTTCGTATGGCCTGTGACGCAGTGGATGCCATGGCAGTACGCTTGAAAAAATCTCTGACCGAGCAGCAAAGAGAGCAGCAGAGAAAGCAAGAGCTGATCGCCGGAATGTCCCATGATCTGAAAAGCCCGCTGACCACCATCCGGGCTTATACGGAAGCGTTGCTGGAGGGAGTTGCCCCGGACGAACCCACCCGGCAGCGGTATTTACAGACCATCTATGCAAGAGAAACGGACTTGGAGGCTCTTGTCAATCGTTTGTTTGAGCTGGCAAAGCTGGGGGCTAGTGAATACCCGATGCACCTGAAGGCATTGCCGCTGCAAGAGACGCTGCACCATATCCTGAACGCCTGCGATCACGAGGGAATATCGGTGGATTGCGATGCAGTCATCGATTGCACCGTTCTGGCCGACCGGGAACTTTTGCAGCGCGTTCTGAACAATCTGGTGGATAACAGCCGTAAATATGGCGCAAATGCGCTGTCTTTTGGCTCTGTGTGTGAGGAGGATACCGTTACCCTCTGGATGGAGGATAATGGCCCCGGTGTGCCGGAAGAACAGCTTCCGTGCCTTTTTGAACCGTTTTATCGTGGAGATGCTGCGCGCACAAAACCCGGTGCAGGCAGCGGATTAGGGCTTGCAGTCGTCAAAAAATCTATGCAGCAAATGGGCGGAAATGTCCGGGCGGAGAATGCTCCCGGTGGAGGACTGCGTATCGTGATGCAGCTGCCAATGGCAAAGGAAGGGTAATATGGAGCTGAAACGAATTCTTATTGTGGAAGATGATGCCGACATTGCGGCCATCGAACGGGACTATCTGGAGCTGGGCGGATACGCCGTGACCATTGCCCCGGATGGAACCACAGGACTGGATGCCGCCTTGCATCAGCCGTTTGACCTGATCTTGCTGGATGTGATGCTGCCCGGTATCGATGGCTTTGCCATCTGCAAACAGGTGCGCGCCGAAAAGGATATTCCCATCCTTATGGTGACCGCCCGTGGCGAGGATGTGGATAAGATCCGCGGCCTTGGCTTCGGTGCGGATGATTACATTGAAAAGCCCTTTTCGCCCAGCGTTCTGGTGGCACGGGTCAAGGCGCATCTGGCGCAATATGCCCGCCTGAAACCTTGCGCTGACACGCCTAAAACGATCACGGTCGGCCCGCTGACAGCCGACCCCGCCGCCCGGCGCATCACGAAAAATGGCGTAGAGGTTCCTCTGAAAAATAAAGAATACGAATTGTTGTTCTTCCTGATGCGCCACCCGGAGCAGGTGTTCAGCCGAGAGGACTTATACGAACTGATCTGGGGCTTGGAGTCGATGGGAGACAACATTACCGTAGCAGTCCACATCAATCGCCTGCGGGAGAAAATTGAAGATACCCCTGCCGACCCGAAACTTCTGCAAACGGTGTGGGGTGTGGGCTATCGACTCCATGTAGTTTAAGAACGGTTTAAGGTTGAAACGATCTCTCTTAAAAAAGTTTCGGTACACTCTAAGCAGTGATCGAAACTTTTTTACTTGGAGGGACTTTTATGATTTTAACCGCATTTCATGGCTTTTGCATGGCACTGGCCGACAGCGTTCCCGGCGTGTCCGGGGGAACGATCGCCTTCATTCTGGGCTTTTACGATCGCTTTATCAATGCGCTCCACGGGTTGTTTCGGGGCAATTGGAAGCAACGAAAAGCTGCCCTGACGTACCTGTTGAAATTGGGTATCGGCTGGGGCATTGGCATGGTAAGCTGTGTGGTGCTGCTGTCCAGTCTGTTTGAGCAGAATATCTATTTCATGAGTTCTCTCTTTCTGGGGTTGACCGTCTGTTCCATCCCATTTGTTGCGATGGCAGAGCAGGAAGCACTTGAAAATTGGCGCAATAGCGGGTTTCTGCTGGTGGGAGTTGCAGCTGTGGTTGGGCTGACATTGCTCCGCACCCGTGCCGTTGGGCTGGGAGCTATCAACTACGCACAGCTTCAGCCATTGCAATTTGGCTGGATATTTCTCTCCGGTGCGGTAGCCATTACGGCTATGGTGCTGCCCGGAATTTCCGGCTCATCTGTCCTGCTGATCGCCGGTGTCTATCTGCCTACCATTCAGGCTGTTCACAGCCTGCTCGGCTTGCAGCTTGTTGTCATTCCGGGACTGTGCGCACTGGGGCTGGGAGTGCTGACAGGCATCGGACTGTCCATCCGCGCTATCCGCACCGCCTTGCAGAATCACCGCAGTGCTATGGTCTGGTTGGTTTTGGGACTGATGCTGGGCTCACTTTATGCCATCGCAAACGGCCCGGCCAGTCTGGACACTCCTCTGCCGCCGCTGAGTTTCACGAATTTTCAGATTCCTGCATTTTTGCTGGGAATCGTGCTGCTATTCGCACTGGAAGGCTTGAAGAAAACCATGGAGAAAAAGGATGGTGGAAACAAGTGAGACTGGACTGGACGATCTTACATGAGATCCGGGCGTTTCTGACCTGCCCGCTGCTGGATATGCTGATGCCAAAGATCACAATGCTGGGAAACAGTGGTGCCGTCTGGATCTTGGCAGCAGGTGGGCTGCTCTGCACAAAGAAATACCGGAAGTACGGGATTATTATGCTGGCAGGTCTTGCCATGGGGGGTCTGGTCGGCAATGTATTCCTGAAGCATCTGATTGCCCGCCCGCGCCCCTGTTGGCTGGATCAAAGCGTACCGCTTCTGATCGCTGTCCCGAACGACTACTCGTTCCCATCCGGTCATACGCTGGCCTCTGTTATCGGTGCAACGATCCTGACCGCAGCGGATAGACGATTTGGCCTCATTGCGATTCCGCTGGCGATACTCATCGCCTTTTCACGGTTGTACCTTTATGTGCACTTCCCCAGTGATATACTGGGGGCTGTGATTCTGGGGCTTGGCATCGGAGCACTGACACTGTGCGGCGGAAATTGGGCAGAAAAGTGGCTATACGCACACAAGGCTTTTGAAAAACAGCATTTGTAAGAAGTCTGGCTTTCTTCATCCTGCATGAGCTGTTTACGGCCAAAAGTCTGATCGGCTGTGCATTCATTTTCCAAGGTATTACAAAAGCAAGAAATGGCTACGACACGTTATTTTGTGCCGCAGCCATTGCCTTTGTCAATCATTGATTCTCTGTATCCCAGATAAAAAAGGCAGGTACACCATGTTTCCACAGTGTACCTGCCTTTGTCGTATTTGGGTTCAGTGTACCTACTACACCAACCGCTTATTCGATTCTTACACCACACCGCTTTGTAAGGCTCCTTTTCGGGAAAACGTCCCAAAATTGGTGTAGTTGTGGTGTATTACCGCAGATGCCGTTTGAAATCCATTCAAAATTCCATCGTATCTGCGTTTTAATTTTGCATTTTACTGCTCAATCGGCTTCATCGTCGGGAACAGCAGCACGTCGCGGATAGAAGCGCTGTCCGTCAGCAGCATGACCAGACGGTCAACACCGAAGCCGAGGCCGCCCGTGGGAGGCAGACCGTACTCCAGAGCGTTGACGTAGTCGTAATCGACCTGTGCCTTGCAGTCGGGCTCGATGGCCTTGCGCTCGGCGACCTGACGCTCGAAGCGGCCCTTCTGGTCGATGGGGTCGTTCAGCTCGCTGAAAGCGTTGCCGTACTCGGTGCAGTCGATGAAGTACTCAAAACGCTCGGTGAAAGCGGGATCATCCGGCTTGCGCTTGGCCAGCGGGCTGATCTCGACGGGGTAGTCGTAGATGAAGGTGGGCTGGATGAGCTTGTCCTCGACGAAGGCGTCGAAGAACTCGGCCAGGATGGCGCCCTTGGTGGGAACCTCGGGCAGCTCCACATGGTGCTCCTTGGCAGCGGCGATGGCGTCCTCATCGGTCTTCCAGTCGTTGAAGTCAACGCCGGAATACTTCTTGACGGCCTCGATCATGGTCAGACGCTCCCAGTGGCCCATGTCGATCTGCTTGCCCTGATAGGGGATGACCAGACTGCCGCAGATCTTCTGAGCGAGGCGCTTATACAGCTCCTCCACCAGGTCCATCATGCCGTGGAAATCGGTGAATGCCTGATACAGCTCGATGGTGGTGAACTCGGGGTTGTGCTTGGGGTCCATGCCCTCGTTGCGGAAGATGCGGCCCACCTCATAGACGCGGTCCATGCCGCCCACGATGAGGCGCTTCAGGTACAGCTCTGTCTCGATGCGGAGCACCATGTCCATGTTCAGGGTGTTGTGATGGGTGTAGAAGGGACGTGCGGACGCACCGATCTCGAACGGGGTCAGGATGGGGGTATCGACCTCGAGGAAGCCCTTCTCGTCCAGATAAGCACGGATCTCCTTCAGGATCTTGCTGCGCTTGACAAAGGTCTCCTTGACCTCGGGGTTTGCGATGAGGTCAACATAGCGCTGACGATAACGCATCTCGGTATCGGTTAGGCCGTGGAACTTCTCGGGCAGGGGGCGCAGGCTCTTGGCCAGCAGGGTGATCTCTTCAGCGCGGGCGCTCAGCTCGCCGGTCTTGGTGCGGAACACCTCGCCCTTGACGCCGATGATGTCGCCCACGTCCAGTTTCTTGAAAGCAGCGTAAGCGTCGTCGCCCAGCTCGTCACGGCGGACGTAGAGCTGGATGTCGCCCTTATCGTCGCGCAGATGGGCAAAGCTTGCCTTGCCCATGACGCGCTTGGACATCAGACGGCCGGCCAGTGCAACCTTCTTACCGCTGTCGGTCTCGTTGGGCAGATCCTTGAACTCTTCCTTCAGGTCAGCAGAGTAAGCATCCTGAGGGAACTTGGTCAGGGTAAAGGGGTCGAGGCCTGCAGCCTGCAGGTCTGTCAGCTTCTGGCGGCGCACCTGCACCTGCTCGCTCTCAGACAGGCCCTGTGCGGGGTTCTTCTTCTGTTCTTCCATGATTTCCTCCCGCTTGGCTCAGTTTGCAGAGTGGGTGATGCCCAGCACCTTGTAGTTGACGGTAAGGCCGGTGGGCAGCAGGACTTCGGCGGTGTCGCCGACAGCCTTCTCCAGCAGGGCGTGGCCCACGGGGCTCTCGTCGCTGATCTTGCCGTTCAGGGGGTCGGCCTCGGTACGGCCCACGATGTCGTACTCCTCGACCTCGTCCTCACCCTCCATCTGGATGGTGACGTGAGTACCGACAGAGACGTTCTCAACGCTCAGCTCGCTCTCGTCGATGACGACAGCGTTCTTGATCATCTGCTCCAGCTCGGTGATGCGGTTCTCGACCAGACCCTGGGTGTTCTTGGCCTCATCGTACTCGCTGTTCTCGGACAGGTCGCCGTGGCTGCGGGCTTCCTTGATCTCTTCTGCCAGCTCCTTGCGGCGGACAGTCTTCAGGTATTCCAGTTCCTCCTGCATTGCCTTCAGGCCAGCAGCGGACATCTTGATCTCTTGTGCCATTTGGAAATCTCCTTATCTATTTTTTGGGGTACGGCAGAGTGTCATAAAACATAAAACCGCACACGAATGCCATTTTGACCTATTCATTATAATAGCAAGCCGCGGCCTTGTCAATAAAAACTGCCGCCCTGCGGGCCAAAAAGGCCGCAAAAAAGCCCCGCCGACAGAGGGAAGTGCCGACAGGGCTTGGAAAATGTCTTATTCAACCTCTCCGTCATCGCTGCGCGATGCCACCTCCCCTACCGAGGGGAGGCCTTGGCATGTCGGGCAGAGATGGCTTCGTCCGGAGACAGCCGGGCGCTGTTCTCATTGGCAGGCTCAATCTTCACCAGACTCATCAAGGTTGCCCAGCTTCCTGGCCTGTTCGACCACGGCGGGGACCAGCATCTCAGGCAGGGTCTCGTAGCGGGCGAACTCGGTAGTGAACCAGCCGCGGCCCTGAGTGGTCTGACGGATGAAGGTGGTGAAGTTGGCCAGCTCAGCCAGAGGCACTTCGGCGATGATGGTCTGCAGGCCGTCCTCGTCGGGCTCCATGCCCAGCACGCGGCCGCGGCGCTTGGTGACGTCGCCCATGATGTCGCCGGTATTGTCGTTGGGGACATGAGCCTTCAGGGTGTGGATCGGCTCGAGGATGACGGGGCCGGCCTCGGGCATTGCGGCCTTATAAGCCAGCTTTGCAGCCATGATAAAGGCCATTTCGGAGCTGTCCACGGGGTGGTAGCTGCCGTCCAGCAGGGTGGCTTTCAGGCCGACCACGGGATAACCGGCCAGCACGCCCTTCTCGGCGGCAAGGCGGACGCCCTTTTCAACAGCCGGGAAGAAGTTCTTCGGCACGCTGCCGCCGAACACCTTCTCTTCGAAGACGACCTGCTCGCTGTCGCAGGGCTCGAAGTTGATGACGACATCGCCGAACTGGCCGTGGCCGCCGGTCTGCTTCTTATGACGGCCCTGCTTCTGGCAGGCCTTGCGGATGGACTCGCGGTAAGCGATACGCGGAGCCTCGAGGCCGATCTCCACGCCGAACTTATTCTTCAGCTTGGCCTTGACCACGTCGAGGTGCTGCTCGCCCAGACCGCCGATGATCTGCTGATGGGTCTCGGCGTTGTTGAGGTAGCTCAGGGTGGGGTCCTCCTCCATCAGACGGGCCAGAGCGCTGCTGATCTTGCCCTCGTCGCCCTTCTTGGCGACGGTGACAGCCATGAACAGGCTGGGCTTCGGGAAGACGGGTGCGGGCAGCTTGACCACGCGGGAAGCGTCGCAGAGGGTGTCGCCGGTCTTTGCGCTGACCAGCTTTGCCACAGCGCCGATGTCACCGGCACCGATGCTCTCGGCCTCCGTCTGCTTCTTGCCCAGGACCGTGAGGGGCTTGCCCATCTTCTCGGTCTCGCCGGTGCGGGCGTTGACGAGAGAAGCGCCTGCGGTGATCTTGCCGCTGACGACGCGCAGATAGCTCAGCTTGCCCACGAAGGGGTCGGCCACCGTCTTAAAGACGTAGGCCACGGTAGGCTCGCTCTCGGCACAGGTCAGCTCGACGGGCTCGCCGGCGGCATCCTCAGCCAGAACGCTGTTGTGCTCCGGGCTGGGCAGCAGCTTGTGCATATTGTACAGCAGCATATCCAGAGCCTGCTGGTTGACGGCGCTGCCGCAGAAGACGGGGGTGATGAGGCCGTCCTTGACGCCCTTGCGCATTCCCTCGACGATCTCCTCGGTGGTGAATGCCTCGCCGCCGAAGAACTTCTCCATCAGCTCGTCGTCGGTCTCGGCGATGGCCTCGCTCATAGCCTCGATCAGGCCCTGGAAGCGGTGGCCGATGTCGGGCAGGTCCACCTGCACCTGCCTGCCGCCCTCATACTTGAAGGCCTTCTGGCTGAACAGGTTGATGTACACGGGGGTGCCGTCGTCGAGCTTGGCCGGGACGACGCAGGGGCAGACGGTGGCGCCGAACTTGATCTTCATGTCCTCGAGGATCTTGAAGTAGTTCGTGTTCTCCAAATCGCACTTGGAGACAAAGACCATCGTGGCCTTGCCGTTCTTGCGGGCCAGCTGGAAGGCCTTTTCCGCGCCGACGGTCACGCCGCTGCGGCCCGACACGCACACCAGCACGCTCTCGGCCGCCCGGATGCCCTCGTACTCGCCTGCCTCAAAGTCGAACAGGCCCGGAGCGTCGATGAGGTTGTACTTGATGCCCTCATACTCCACCGGCACGACCGATGCCGACAGGCTGGCCTTCCGCTTTGCTTCCTCGGGGTCAAAGTCCGAAATCGTGGTGCCGTCCTCGACCCGGCCCATACGCTCGGCAGCGCCCGAAAAATAGACCAATGCCTCGGTCAGCGTCGTTTTGCCGCTGCCGGCATGGCCCGCGATCAAGATATTGCGGATGTTGTTGCTTGCGTATTTCATATCGGTTTTTCCCTCATTTCCGCCGCACGGAGCATTCTCTCCGTTTTTGTGGCATATTTTACAAAGATAATACCACACTCAAAACGTTTTTTGAATATTTCATTTGAAATTTCCGGCTTTTACCCTGCCAAACTTCCCGGCTTTGTTTTGTGCATATTGTCATTTTGCCCCGCCGGGCGGCGGTTCAGGCGCGGTTTACGGCGTTTCCGGGCATAAAGAAAGCCCCGGCGGGCTGCAAGCTCGCCGGGGCTGGAGGCAGTTTTTATTGAGGGGATCAGGTGGCGCTGTGGATGGTCTCCGGAGTGTACTCATGCACAGTTTCGGTCTTGTCAACAACAACCAGCAGAACATCCATGCCATAAATCTTCTGGCAAGAGATGCCTGCGCTATTGACGCCCTTCAGAACCTTCTTCAGGATCTCCAGATTCTGGTCGGATGCCTCGAACTTACCCATCTTGACGAAGTTCTTGTCCAGAAGTGCGGGCAGGCGGGCATCAGACACGTGGGTAGAAGTAACCTTCATCAGATAGGGATAGAAGGTTTTGCCACTAGTAGCCGGTCTGCCATACGAACCGTTAGTCCAGATGTAGAGGTCGTATTTGCTCGTGGCGGTGCCAGAAGCCGGATCATTGAAGCTGAAATCACCCATCTTAGCCAGCTCTGCCTGAACCTTATCCACATCTGCTGCCTTGGTCATATCCAACTCGCCTGCTGCGATGGCATTGGTTGCCTTCTGCAACTTGCTCATTGCATCATTAGCACCAGCGGTCATTGCGGAGTTATGCGCAATACCAGCATCCTTCAAGGCGTCCTTCACCTTGGAAACCTCGCTGCTGCTGCACGCCGTCAGCATGGAGACTGCCATAGCGCCCACCAGCGCCACAGCCAGAACTTTCTTGAACAGTTTCATCTTGTCATCCTCCTTGTTTGTTGTTACAACTCGTTGCATTCGCGTCGGCCTCACCCGGCAGGAGTGCTTTTCCTTAGTTTACCCCCCCCCCCCCTGACTGTCAAGATTAAAATTTCACAAATTTCATTTCCAGAAATTGTATTTTTTTGAAACAGAGCCCCGGGGCGGCGGGGCGGGGGCTTTGTTGCAATCAACCTGCTTTTATGGTATGCTTTAGGCAGCCGGGGGCCGGGGCCTGCCCAGCCCCCCTAAAAAGGCACGCCGGACGGAGGTTTTTTGCGATGAAACGCACGGATTATATCAACTGGGACGAATACTTCATGGGCATTGCCCTGCTCACGGCCATGCGCTCCAAGGACCCCAGCAGTCAGGTGGGCGCCTGCATCGTCAGCCCGGAAAACAAGATCCTCTCTCTGGGCTACAACGGCATGCCCATCGGCTGCGACGACGACGCCATGCCGTGGGAGCGGGAGGGTGAGCCGCTGAACACGAAATATATGTACGTCTGCCACGCCGAGCTGAACGCCATCCTCAACAGCGCCCACAACAACCTCAAGGGCGCGCGGGTGTACGTCACCCTCTTCCCCTGCAACGAGTGTACCAAGGCCATCATCCAGTCCGGCATCGCCGAGGTCGTCTACTACAGCGACAAGTACCACGACACCGATTCCAGCGTGGCCGCCCGGTTCATGTTCCAAAAGGCCGGCGTCCGGCTCACCCCCTATCAGCCCAGCGGGCGGAAGGCGGAGCTGGAGTTGTAATTCATCGAAAATTATGCTAAACTAAAAATAAGGCGCTGATTGCAAAATTGGTGGTCATGCTTTCCTGTCCCGCGTCGCTGATTCTTCCTCTACATGGAGTGAAGCAGAGATTCCGGGAGGAAAACTTTTTTGGTAAAAGCCTCCCGGAGCCTCGAAGGCGAAGGGAGGGATGTCGAATGAATCTGTTGGAGACTCTTGCACTGCTCACCTTCATCCTCGGCCTTCTGGGGCTGATCGTTGATGTAGTCCGTCTGACCATTGAGGTCATGGAGAAGACTTCTCAGAAGAAAAACGATGATAACAAAAAAGATTGACCGCCACAGTGTTCCAAGCCTGACGGTCAATCTTTTTGACTAATAGGGATAGGAAGCTGACCCTTTGCAGTCAGCGCCCCTTCTGTTTGTAGTATAATCGAATCACCGTTCTTTGTCAAGGAGTTCATTCACACTTGACCACTTCGTTCCTTCGTATTATAATAGAGTTTATAAAAGTATAAATATTCAAATTTCAGTGCATAGAGAGGAATATATACAATGGATCTTACGAACCGCAGCTTTTTGAAGCTTCTCGATTACACTCCCGAAGAGATCGAAGGTCTGCTGGACCTTGCCGCCGACCTGAAGGCAAAGAAGAAGGCCGGCATCCGCCACGACGCCCTGCGCGGCAAGAACATCGCCCTCATCTTCGAGAAGACCTCCACCCGCACCCGCTGCAGCTTTGAGGTCGCCGCCCACGACCTGGGCATGGAAGTCACCTACCTCGACCCGTCGGGCAGCCAGATCGGCAAAAAGGAGTCCATCGCCGACACCGCCCGGGTGCTGGGCCGGATGTTCGACGGCATCGAGTACCGCGGCTACGGCCAGAGCATCGTGGAAGAGCTGGCCCGCTACGCCGGTGTGCCGGTGTGGAACGGCCTGACCAACGAGTTCCACCCCACCCAGATCCTCGCCGACTTCCTCACCATCCGGGAGCACTTCGGCCGCCTCAAGGGCCTCAACTTCGTTTACTTCGGCGACGCCCGCTACAACATGGGCAACAGCCTGATGGTGGGCTGCGCCAAGATGGGCCTCAACTTCACCGCCTGCGCCCCCAAAAAGTACCAGCCGGACGCTGCACTGGTGGAGCAGTGCAGGGCCATCGCCGCCGAGACGGGTGCGGCCATCTCCTTCGAGGAAGACCCCGCCAAGGCCGCAAAGGGCGCAGACGTCCTCTACACCGACGTCTGGGTGTCCATGGGCGAGCCGGTCGAGGTCTGGGCCGAGCGCATCAACGACCTGGCCGCATATCAAATCAACCAGAACCTGATGGACATTGCCGGCCCCAGGGCCGTGTTCATGCACTGCCTGCCCGCCTACCACGACCACAAGACCACCGTGGGCAGGGAGATGGGCGAGCGCTTTGGCCGCGACGCGATGGAGGTCACCGACGAGGTCTTCGAAGGCCCCCAGAGCATCGTCTTCGACGAGGCCGAGAACCGGATGCACACCATCAAGGCCGTCATGGCGGCCACGCTGGGCTACAACGGCTGATGGGCGGAGGACACGTTTCGCGCCCCGATTTCGGGATGCCGCAGCCCGACCCGGCCCACCCGCTGACGGAGTTTTACTGCCTGCTGCAGCGGGCCTTAGACCGGGAGGGCGTGTTCGCCCTGCCCGCGCTGTACGCGCAGTTCCGCGCTCCGGCCCGGCGCATCTACGCCGACGAGGCGGCGGATTTTCTCACCCTCTCCCCCGACGAAGAGGCAGGTTCTGCCCGTCTGCTGGCCCCAGCCCAGCTGCAGCTGCTCTATTCCTCCCTGCACGTCATGCCGGATGGTGCGCCCGCCGCGCTGCTGCTCACCGAGGAATGCACCCGGAGGGTGTACGCCGTCCAGCTGCTGCCACCCTTCGTCTGGGAAGACCCGCTCCCGCCCCTGCCGGACGCTCCGGCGGCGCTGAGCCTCACCCTCACCATGCGGGACGTGGAAGAGATCGACGCCTGCCCCGCCGCGCTGGGCCGCCGTCTCGCCTGCGGCAAGGCGGGCAAGCGCTGGCTCCGCCACCCCCGGGCCGAGACCTATCTCTCCGAGCGGATAGCCCTCTTCCAGCGGCTCTACCGATAACCGAACAGAAGCTCTCAGGGTCATTTGCCAAAACATGGCGGCAAATGACCCTTTTGTTTTTGGCGTATTCATGTTATACTTTGAGTACCTTGTGCGGTGCCGGGCGGAAGATTTTTCCGTTCTGCACCATAAACTGCAATAATCGGGGCCGCTCATCCGTATACAGGGTGAATGTCCCCAATCAAAGGTGATTTTTCCACCGGGTCCTGCTGTACACAGGACATCAAAGGAGCATAGAACTATGGGACAGCTGACCAGAAACGAGATTTTTGCGCTGGCCGTGCAGCGATACAGTGACACGGTGTTCCGAGCCGCCATGCACAACTGCAGCTGCACCGCCGATGCGGAAGATGTGGTGCAGGATGTTTTCGAAAAGCTGCTGTGCTACAATGGCCGCTTCGAGAGCGAGGAACACCTGAAAGCCTGGCTGCTGCGTGTGACCGTCAACCGCTGCCACGACCTGACCCGCGCCGCCCGCCAGAAGGACACCGAGCTGGACGAGAATCTTCCCGCTCCGGAGCAGATGGAAGACGGCAGCGTACTGGACGCCGTGCGCGCCCTGCCCGAGAACTACCGCAACGCGGTCTACCTCCACTACTACGAGGGGTACACCGCCGCCGAGGTGGGCCGGATGCTGGGCGCACCCACCAACACGGTGCTCAGCTGGCTTCGCCGCGCCCGCGCACAGTTACATACGATGCTGAAGGAGGAGATCGAAGATGAGGTGGTATGAGTACAAGATGGAGCTAGACGACCTTCACGCTTCGGACGACCTGAAAGCAAAGCTCCTCGCCATGCAGCCGGCAGAAGAGGCACCGAAACCCGCCGGAAAGCCCAAAAAAGCCATCCACTTTCCCCGCAATACTCTGAGCATCGCCGCCTGCGGCCTGCTCTGCGGCGTTGGTCTGTATGTGGCAGTCCACTCCCCCATCAGCCTGCTGCCTGCGGGCGGCGCGGCCCTCAGCTCTGCCCCTGAGACGGCCTCCTACGCCGCCTACTCGATGGACGACGTGAACAGCGCCCTTGCCGCACCCAAGACGGCCGTCCCGGCCGGTGGAAGCGCCGATGCCATGAGCGCCCGCGATGCAGGCGGCACCGGCGCCCTCAGCGCCGAGGCCGCGCAGACGAGCACAAAGCTCATCTACACCGCCAACCTCACCATCGAGAGCAAGGACTTTGACGCCGCCCGCACCGCCCTCACCGACGCCGTGAGCGCCGCCGGGGGCTATCTGGAATCCAGCAATGAATCCTCTTACACCGGCTCGAGCCGCACCCTCTCCCTCACCATCCGCGTCCCGCAGGACAACTACGCGAGCTTCCTCGAAGCCGCCGCGCAGGCGGGCAACCTCGTGGACAAGAGCGAGCAGGTGCAGGACGTCACCACCCAGTATATGGACATCGAGGCCCGGCTCTCCAACCTGACGGCCCAGCGCACACGTTTGCAGGAGCTTCAGGCCAGCGCCGAAAACCTCGCCGACCTGCTGGAGATCGAATCTTCCCTCAGCGACGTCCAGTACCAGATCGAGAGCTGGCAGTCGCAGCTGGACTGGTACAGCCAGCAGGTGTCCTGCTCCACGGTCCACCTCTCGCTGGACGAGGTGAAGGAATACACCCCCGCCGAGGGATCCTACCTCTCCCAGCTGTCCAGCGCCCTCCGCAATGGCTGGACGGGCTTTGTCTCCGGCATCCAGCAGCTGACGGTCTGGGTCGTGGGCGTCTGGCCCGTGCTGGTCATTCTGGCCGCAGCCGCCCTCGTCGTCCGCTTCGTGCGCCGCCGCACCCGCAAGTGATATTCGCTCTGTCGAAGCGCCCCGGAATGGGGCGCTTTTTGTTTCCGGCAGCGGCCTTTTCAAAAAAGTCATATTCTTTTTGAAAAAACGCTTGACAAGTCCCCCGCCCTGTGGTATTATACTTGAGCAGTCAGCGAGAGGCCGACAGCGAAAAGTAAATATCGCGGGGTGGAGCAGTCTGGTAGCTCGTCGGGCTCATAACCCGAAGGTCGTTGGTTCAAATCCGGCCCCCGCAACCACCAAGCATCTTGATTTTATCAAGATGCTTTTTCTTTTTTGCATACAAAACGAGAGGCCGCACAGCTGTGCGGCCCCTCGTTTGCGTTTATATCTTTTACAGCATCCCGTGCCGACGCTGTTCGGCTTCCAGCTCCTGGTTCAGGGCCGCCTTGCGGTGGTCGAGCAGAAGGTCTTTGTTGTACTGGAAATACCGCTCACAGCCGTTTTCGGCGATGAAGGCATGGGCGGCGGGCGAGAGGGTCAGCTCGGTGACGAAGACCACCATCTCCTGACTCTCAGCAAACGCCTGCTCCATGAAGTCGAAGGCCGCTTCCAGCGCGGCGCTGGCCGTCTGCTGGGCGGTGTCCCGGGCGTCCGACAGGGTGCCGAACTGGGTGCGCAGCACCTTGAAGGCGGCGTCCGCGTCCGGCGCGGCGGCGCGCAGAAGCTCTTTCTCCCAGCCGCACAGAGTCTTGGCGGTCTGCAAGCGGGCTTCCAGCGTGGGCTTATCCAGCAGACCGGCGGTCCGCTTTTTCTGGGTCTCGGCCTCGTAGTCGGCGGTCATCTGGTCAAAGAGCTGCGCCCAGCAGTTCGGCTCCTGCGCCAGCTCTGCGGGCATCTCGGCAAAGGCTTTCTTCGTCTCCCGCAGGAAGGCATAGCAGCTGTCGGCCGCAGCGTCCGCCCGCCGGGAGGCAGAGAAGCGCGTCTCGAGGCCAGACAGGATCAGGCTCACGAGGCTCAGCTTCTCGTCGAAGGGGGCCTGCAGCAGCCGCGCAAAAGCGGCAGGCTTGGCCTGACCGGCCAGAATGTCCTCCACGCCGTAGTCGTCACGGTACTTGTAGTAGAGGTCGAGGTAGGCCGAGAAGTCCTCGGCGATCTTCTGGTGCTGGATATACTGGCGGATGAGCTCTTCGTCGGCCTGCAGGCCCAGCGACTCATAGGTATTGAGCAGGTTGGAGAGGTCTTCCCAACCGCGGGCGGTGACGAACTGGGTGCCGTCCACGTCGGCGTTTATCTGGTAGAAGTTCTGGGGGTGCAGTTCGAGATAGCTCAGGATAGCGCTGTGGATGTGGGCTGCACGGGCGTAGTCCTTCCAGACCGGCAGATCCGGCTCAATGTCCATCCGGCGGACGCGGTCGAGGGTGACGATATCGAAATCGCGGACGGATTTATTGTACTCCGGCGGGTTGCCTGCCGCCACGATGACCCAGCCCGCAGGCACGGCCTGATTGCCGAAGGTCTTGCACTGCAAAAACTGCAGCATGGTGGGGGCCAGCGTCTCGGAGACGCAGTTGATCTCGTCGATGAAGAGGATGCCCTCTTTCAGGCCGGTGGCCTCCATCTTGGCGTAAACGCTGGCGATGATCTCGCTCATGGTGTACTCCGTCACAGAGACGTCCCGGCCGCCGTAGTTGCGCTGACGGATGAAGGGCAGGCCCACGGCGCTCTGGCGGGTGTGATGGGTGATGGTATAGGCCACCAGCGCCACGCCGCACTCCCGCGCCGCCTGCTCCATGATCTGGGTCTTGCCGATGCCCGGAGGCCCCATCAGCAGGATGGGGCGCTGGCGGATGGCCGGGATGGCGTATTCGCCCAGAGCGTCCTTGGCGAGGTACGCTTTGACGGTATGCTCGATCTCTTCTTTGGCTCGTTTGATGTTCATATTCTTTCCCTCGTTATCACGAATTGTTGAGGTCACGGTAGAGGTCGTCCTCCTCCGCCAGCGCTTCGGACAGGGCCGAGGCGCTGCGGGCGGCCTCGCCGGTAAATTCTTCTTCGTCCAGCACCACTTTCATCGCCCAGGGCGGCACATTGGCGTCGTCGAAGCGGTCGCCCAGAAACAGAAATGCCGTGTCGTAAGCCGGGCGTCGGACCGGGTAAGTCCCCATACCGTCGGTAAAATAGAGCAGACCCCGGAGGTTCGAGAACTTCTTCTCGGCGCAGAGCTGGCTGACGTACTCGAAGGCGGGCCGGAAATCGGTGCCGCCGCCGCCCCGCAGCTCGAAGTGGTTCATGGCACGGATGAGGTCGTCTTCGTTTTTGACGGGAATATCCTGCCGCACCGCGTTGTCGGCCTGGATGAGGTGGAGATTCATCCGATGGAAGAAATTCTCCCTGCCCTTCAGCAGAGTGTACGTCTCCGCCAGAAAGGCCCGCACCAGCTCACCCGAGGTGGAGTAGCTGGTGTCGATGACGAGGGCCAGCTCTTCTATCTTCTTGCTCTCCCGGGTCTCCAGCGGCTCGATGAGGGGCAGGTTGCCGTAGACCGACAGGCCGTAGGTGTAAAAGTTCAAATCGAACTCGTCCGGGTCGAGGTGGACTTCCTCCCGGGTGACGCAGAACCGGCGCAGGAAGTCGCCGTAGCTGCGGCGGCTGCGGTTTGCGGCTTTGATCTGCTCCCGCATGGCGTCCGCGCCCTCACCGGCCTCTTTGTCCCGGAGCTCCAGCTCTGTCTGCATCCGCTCGCCGATTTTTTGCCACGTCCTCTGGGGCAGCGGCGCAGGCATCTGCTGGGGCTGTTCGGGGGCATCTTTGGGCCAGAGGCGGTGGTCGTCGGTGTAGAATTCTTTTTCCAGCTGGCGGAGAACGCCGGGCGTCTGCCGCACCAGCCAGCGGTAGATGGGAGCTGCAGCAGCCACTTTTTCCTGCGCGATGATCTTCTCATAGGCGTGTTGGCGCACCCACGTCAGGGGGCGCTGGACGCTCTTGCGGCCAAGACCGTCGATGACGTTCTCCACCGCAATGTCACATGCAAGGTCCCACAGGCGTTTGTCCCGCTTGCCGCGCAGCCAGAGATGGCGGAAGATGCAGTGGAACACCGTGTGGAGGTAGAGCCGGTTGAGATATTTGGGGTTCTTCTGGTAGAGCCGAAGCAGGGCGCTGGGCTGGTAGCAGAGGATGGTCCCATCCGTCGCCAGCACACCGCACCGCTCGTCGGCGGTGGGCGTCAGGGCCGAGAGGGCCTGGTCTAAAAAGCGGAAGTCCAGATACAGCCCGCTGCGCACCACGGCCAGCACCTCGCCGCCCATCCGGGCCTGCCACTCTTCGTGAGTCTCGGGCCGGGCCGACTGGAAGGGCTTGCGGGGGTCAAAAAACGTTTCCTTCTCAGAAATCAAAATCATACCTCTTCTTTTGGGGCGCAGCGGCACGCTTTTTGTGCTCTGCGTCGGCCAGCAGGGCGGCCGCTTCGGCATTGTCGGCCTTGGCCGCGAGGGCAGCGCCCTCGGCAAAGGCATCCGTATCCATCACATCCAGCGCCAGCAGGGCTTTGATGCCCTCGGTGTCCTGCGCCTTGAGCAGACGGGTCAGCACCCGCCCGGTGTTGGTCTTGAGGAAGTCCCGGTAGGCATCCCGGGCGGCATCGCTCAGCTGCCACGGCCAGCGCAGGCGGTCGAAGCAGAGCATCGCCATCACGGAAGCGTCGTCGGCGTCGTGGCCCTGCGGGAAGATGGCGTCGTACTCCGCCGGAAGAAGCTTATTTTCGAGGAAGCACTGCCGGTAGTGGTAGCCCTGCCCCGAAAAGGTGTGGAGCAGGATGTGGGCGGGCGTCTCCTCGATCTCCTCCCAGTAGGCGGGATACCACAGCCCCGCCCGGGGTGCGGCCTCCCCCACCGGCCAGAACAGCGCCCGCACGGCCTCGGCGATGCTGCCCACGAGGGCAAACAGGCCGGTGGCCTGCTCGGGCGTGGCGCGGATGACGAGGTCTTCCAGCGCAAAGCAGTTGAGGAAGACATCGCTGCCCATGGTCAGCTCTCCTGTCCCGGCCGTCAGGCGGCGCAGCCTGCGGCAGTTGTAGAATGTGCAGCTGCCGATGACCCGCAGACTATCCGGCAGGGTGACTTCTTCCAGGAAGTTCCCGCAGATGGGGTGGAGCTCGTCGTCCTGCGCCGGGGCGGCGGGGGCTTCGAAGTCGAAGCTGTACCGCTCTTTGCCGCCCACATCCCGGCCAAAAGCACGGGTCAGACAGAGCTTGCCGTCCTCGGCCCGCTCATAGCGGCAGGTCTTTTCCGGCCCGGGCAGATCCCGGGGCTTTTCGGAAAAACAGTAATCTCCCAGTTCGGTGATGGGCCACTGGCCCTCCCCTTCCGGCGCAGGAACCGCCCCGGGCAGCTTCACGCAGGGCTCGCCGCCGTACACCCGCACAAGGCGGGCCGTGCCGCCTGCCAGCGGCAGAATATCCAGTATCATAAGAACCTCGCTCACAAAAAAGCTGCCGCACAGGCACGCCGTGCAGCAGCTCCGTTCAGAACTTCATCACTGTGCGGCCTGTGCAAGGCAATCGTTCATTGCCGCAAATACCGCGTCGCTGGTCATGGTGCTGCCGGAGACAGCATCCACTCCAACGGTCGAGCCAGCCGCCAGAAGGGAGGCCGACAGCGTCTCTGCCGCCTTGCCGCCCAGCTCCGGCGTCTCGCCGGAAGCATCTATCACAACATTCGTCACCTTGCCGCCGGTGATGGTCACGGTGACGCCCACCTCGCTCAGATAGCCCTGCGCACTGGCGGTGTAGGTGCCGTCGGTGTAGGTGTCGGCATTATCGGCAGCAGGCACGGTGCCGGTGTTGGCGATATAGAGGGCCAGCACGATGCCGAGGATGACGTCCAGCACCAGCATGAGGATAATATTGCGGGTCATGTGTTTTTTCATGGTCTGTGAAGTGCTCCTTTTGCGATGTTTGGGGTCCGCTCGTTACTTTGCGGGCTTGAAGCTGTCGCGCAGGGTCACGACACGATTGTACACGCCGGGGTTCTTCGAGTCGGGAGTGAAGAAACCGGTGCGCACGAACTGGAACTTATCGCCGGGCTTTGCGTCGGCCAGAGCCTCTTCCAGCTTGCAGCCCTTGCGGACGACAACGCTGTCGGGGTTCAGATAATCCTTGTAGTCGCTGCCCTCGGGGATGGCATTCATGTTCGCCTCGGTGAAGAGCTTGTCGTACAGGCGCACCTCGGCATCCACGGCGTGGGCGGCGCTCACCCAGTGGATGGTGCCCTTGACCTTGCGGCCATCGGCAGGGCTGCCGTTGCCGGTCTCGAGGTCGGCGGTGCAGTGGATGACAGCGATGCTGCCGTCGGGGTTCTTCTCGACGCTCTCGCACTTGACGAGATAGCCGCCCATCAGACGGACTTCGCCGCCGACGGTCAGGCGCTTGAACTTCGGAGGCGGCACCTCGGCGAAGTCCTCGTTCTCGATCCACAGCTCCTTCGTGAAGGCGACCTTGCGGGTCGTGGGGTCGTTGGCTTCACGGTTGGGGTTGTTGGCGATGTCGAAATACTCGGTCTTGTCGGCGGGGTAGTTGTCCACCACCAGCTTGACGGGGTCCAGCACGGCGATGCGGCGCTGTGCGGTCAGGTCCAGCTCGCTGCGGATGCAGGCTTCCAGCTGGCGCATATCAATGAGGTTGTCGGACTTGGAGATGCCGGCCTCCCGCACGAAGGTGAAGATGGAAGGCGCGGTATAGCCGCGGCGGCGCAGGCCGCACAGGGTGGGCATGCGGGGGTCATCCCAGCCGTCCACGATGCCCATCTCCACCAGCTCACGCAGATAGCGCTTGCTCATGACGGTGTTGGTCATGTTCAGGCGGGCGAACTCCCGCTGCTTGGGGAACTCAGTGCCAAAGATGTTCTCGATGACCCAGTTGTACAGTGGGCGGTGGTTCTCGAACTCGAGGCTGCACATGCTGTGGGTGATGCCCTCGATGGCGTCCTGGATGGGGTGGGCAAAGTCGTACATCGGGTAGATGCACCACTTATTGCCCTGACGGTGATGCTCGGCGTACTTGATGCGGTAGATGGCCGGGTCACGCAGATTCATGTTGGGGCTGGCGAGGTCGATCTTGGCGCGGAGGGTCTTTTCGCCCTCCTTGAACTCGCCTGCACGCATCCGGCGGAAGAGGTCGAGGTTCTCTTCCGGGGTGCGGTCGCGCCACGGAGAGGGACGGGAGGGCTTGCCTGCGTCGCTGCCGCGGTACTCGCGCATCTTGTCGCGGGTCAGGTCATCGACGTATGCCTTGCCCTCGAGGATGAGCTTCTCGGCGTACTCATAGCACTTGTCGAAGTAGTCGCTGCCGTAGAAGATGCCGCCGTTGGGGTCGGCACCCAGCCAGTGCAGGTCCTCGATGATGCTGTTGACATACTCCTCCCCTTCGCGGGCGGGGTTGGTGTCGTCGAGGCGGAGGTTGAACTTGCCGCCGTACTGGTTTGCGATGGACCAGTTGATATAGATCGCCTTGGCGCTGCCGATGTGCAGGTAGCCGTTGGGCTCCGGCGGGAAGCGGGTATGGATCTCGCGGATCTTGCCTTCGGCGAGGTCGGCGTCAATGATCTCGGTCAAAAAGTTTTTATCTGCCATAGTGGCGTTCCCCCTGTCAGGGCATAGCAAGCCCGGAATTACACGTTTGATACCCCTTATAATACACTATTTCCCGCTTTCCTTCAAGGTGGAAAGCCGAAGTTCCACCTGTTTTCGGCGTCGTTTTGCGAAAAAGCGTTCCCTGTCTCCCGCTTTTTACAAAAAAAGCGAAATTCATGCTTGACATTCCGCACAGAATCTTATATAATAATCAAGCATTCAGCGAATGCAGAATATCTGTAGGGGTATAGCTCAGTTGGTAGAGCAGCGGTCTCCAAAACCGCGTGCCGTGAGTTCGAGACTTACTACCCCTGCCACAAGCGCACAGAGAGTACTCTGTGCGTTTTGTTTTTGTATTTTCCCCGGAATGTCGGACTTTCCAAAACTTTTTTGACATTTTCTGAAATTCCTGCTTGACAACCGCGCGTTTCTCAGGTATAATAACACACGTTCCGGCGGTCAACCGCCAGAAACGATGCACTTGAGCGATCATGGCCCGGTAGCTCAGTTGGTTAGAGCACCAGCCTGTCACGCTGGGGGTCGTCGGTTCGAGCCCGATCCGGGTCGCCATTTGCTGCTATAGCTCAGTTGGTAGAGCGCATCCTTGGTAAGGATGAGGTCTCCAGTTCGAATCTGGATAGCAGCTCCATCGAGAAAAAACCACTTGGATCCTTGAGATTCAGGTGGTTTTTTGTATTTCCGGTCATTTTTACCACCCGGTCTGCTTTTTGCTGCGCAAAAAGGCCCCCCGGCACCATGCGGACGTGCCGGGGGGCTTTGCAATATGGAGGAAGCAGGGCGATGCGGTATGTCCCGCCGGGGTAAGTTAGTGGATCAGCTCGTTATGAACTGCGCCGTTGATGGTGAGCTGGGCCTCGTTCTCTGTTTTGGCATCCTGCTTCCGCTCTTCCTGTTTCGCAGGGTCGCTGTTTTTATCCTTATTTTCGGTCTCGGTGTTCTGCTCAGGGTCAGCCGGATCTTCGGTATCCTCCTGCTTTTGCTTCTCCGTTTCGAAATCGGCTCATTGAGAGTGACGGAAACTTCCGTTCACAGCATATCGGACTGCCACCGGGCAGTCCGATATGCTGTGATGTGCTGATAGTTTCTTGGATGAGAACTGCCGGCCCCTTGCGTCCTATTTTTCAAACAGGTACAGCAGGTATCCGTAGCCCTCGGCCTCCATTTTTTCATAGGGGACGAAGCGCAGGGCCGCGCTGTTGATGCAGTAGCGCACGCCGTTGGGCGACTCCGGATCGCCGGTGAACACATGACCGAGATGGGAGTCTCCGGCGCGGCTTCTGACCTCCGTGCGGCGCATTCCGTGGCTCAGATCCTCTTTTTCCACCACAGCGGGGCCCTCGATAGGCTTTGTAAAGGCGGGCCAGCCGCAGCCGCTCCCGTACTTATCTGTGGAGGAAAAGAGAGGCTCGCCGGTCACGACATCCACATAGATGCCCTTTTCAAACTTGTCCCAGAACTCGCCCGTGAAGGCGCGTTCCGTGCCGCTCTCCTGCGTGACGCGGTACTGCTCCGCCGTCAGCTTGTCCCGGATGGACTCCGCCGCGGGCTTCTGATAGTCACCCGGGTCGATGCGCAGCCGGGAAAAGAGCTCCATCTCCGTGCGCGGAATGTGGCAGTAGCCGTTCGGGTTCTTTTCGAGGTAGTTCTGGTGGTATTCCTCGGCAGGATAGTAGTTCTTGAGCGGGCCGATCTCCACGAAGAATTTCTCGCTGCGGCCACGCTCGATCTCCGCGATGCGCTTCACCGTTTCTCTCGCGCTTTCGTTGGTGTAGTAGACGCCGGTCTGGTACTGGCTGCCGCGGTCGTTGCCCTGCCGGTTTTGCACCGTGGGGTCAATGACATAGAAGTAGGCCAGCAGCAGCGCGTCAAGACTCACCTGCTCGGGGTCGTATTCCACCCGCACGGTCTCCCGAAAGCCCGTGTTGCCCGTGCAGACGGTTTGGTAGTCGGCGTCCTCCTCGCAGGTGCCGTTGGCGTAGCCGCTCTCGACGTCGATAACGCCGGGGATGGACTGCATCAGCTGTTCCATGCCCCAGAAGCAGCCGCCCGCCAGATAGATGACATTGTCTTTGGTATCCATATAGGTGATCTCCTCGTCGGACCGGTCAAAAGCCGCTCCGTCCATCTTTGTTTTCTGTCCGCTCTTTTCCTTCGGCACAGTCTGCTGCCCGACAGCGCAGCCGCCGAGCAGCAGCACCGCGGCGAAAAGCAGTGCCAATACGCTTCGATACATCGCGTTTCCTCCTTTCAGGGGAATCAGAACTCACTCCGACCCTTCGAGCGCCATGGGCAATGCGGCGGCGCACAGCAGGCGCTTTTTATCTCGCGTCAGCCCATATCGGCGGCGAGCGCCTTGTCGATTTGGGCTTGCAGCGCCTCGGCCTGCGCCTTGCCGGTGACAGCGCCGACGATGGGCTCGCCCACGATATTGCCGCTGCGGTCAACCACATAGGTGGTGGGATAGGCAAAGATGTTGGTGGTAAACTTTCCCGCCTCACCGTCGGAGTCAAAATACACATTCTGATAGGTGGCGCCCTTCTTCATCAGCACGTCCTTTGCATCCGCGATCGCCGCCTTGTCACCGTCCAGCGTGAAGGTGTTGACGCCGATGAGGGAGCCGCCCTTCTCCGCGAGTTCCTTGTTCAGCGCGTCCAGCTCGGCAAGCTCTCCCACGCAGGGATTGCAGGTGGTGAACCAGAAATTCACTACGGTGACGGCGTTGCCGGAGAACAGCTCCTCGCTCTTCACCGTGTTGCCATCCAGGTCTTTGCCTTCAAAGGCGGGGAACTTCTGCATGCTGCCCTGCTCGGCCATCTTGTCCGCGCCGCTCTGATTGGACGGCATACTCATATTATCGACCGCGGGCATACTCATATCGCTGTCCATGGATTTCTGCATGATCTCGGGATACTTCTTTTCCAACTCGGTCAGCTTGTTTTCAATATTACTGATCTCCGTGGTTGACTCCTTCAGCCACTCATACTCCTTGTCGGTGAACTGCTCTTTCGCGGCCTCGACGGTATCCAGCAGGAAATCGCCGTAGTTTTTCCCGTCCTCGATCATTGCCATGCCTTTGTCGGCCTCCATATAGACCTTTTCCCACAGCTCGGTATTTTCCGACAGGATCGCGTTCTCCTGCTCCAGCAGCTCCTTGTGCAGGGTGAGCGCCTCCTCGTCGGTTTTCGGCTCGCTGGTCATGGCGGAACCGCTTCCGCTCATATCCGCCTGCTTGTCGTTGCCCTTTGCGCCGCAGGCTGCAAGGGAGAGCAGCATCATCGCGCCCAGCAGCAGAGCCAGAATCTTCTTTGCATTCATATTCGTTTCTCCTTAAGCTTTGTTGTTTTCTCGCAGCGTTGCTGCGTTTTCCTTCTCTTCCCCGCTGCCGAAGCCGTAACGGAAGCACACGGCGTTCGTCGGACAGGCGCGGATGCACATTCCGCAGCGGATGCACTCGGTATGGTTGGGCGTTTTCGTCACATCCACATCCATCTTGCAGGCTCTGGCACATTTCCCACAGGAGACGCACTTACTCTTGTCCACCTTCATCTGGAAGAGGGACACCCGGTTGAACAGCGCATAGAATGCGCCAAGCGGGCAGAGCCACTTGCAGAAGGGACGGTAGAACAGTACGCTCAGCACGATCACCGCCAGCAGGATGCTGAACTTCCATGTAAACAGCTTGCCCAGCGCCGCCCGGATGCCGGAATTGGCAAGGGACAGCGGGATGGCTCCCTCCAGCACGCCTTGGGGGCAGAGGTATTTGCAGAAGAACGGGTCTCCCATGCCCACATCGTTCACAAGGAACGCCGGCAGCAGGAAAACCATCACCAGCAGGACGGCGTACTTGAGGTATGTCAGGGGCTTGAGCTTCTTTGTGGAGAGCTTCTTTGTCGGGAGCTTATGCAGCAGCTCCTGAAACCAGCCAAAGGGACAGAGGAAGCCGCAGATAAAGCGCCCCAGCAGCACGCCCAGCAGAATGAGAAAGCCTGTGATATAATAGGAGAAGCTGAACCTGGAAGACCCCACTACCGCCTGAAACGCCCCGATGGGACAGGCTCCGGAGGCCGCCGGACAGGAGTAGCAGTTCAGCCCCGGCACGCAGACAGTCTTCCCCGCCCCCTGATACAGTCCGCCTTTGAGAAAGTTCGGCAGGTGCAGGTTGGTCAGCAGCGTTGCCCCTGCCTGGATCCAGCCCCGGAAGCGGGACATGGTCTGTGAAACGCCTGAAAACCTTTTACCCAATGCCCACACACTCCAGACATAGTTTGATGGCCTTGCTCAGCACCGTCGCCGCCTCGCCCCGCCATACACCGAAGCACAGCATGGCGGTTCCGGCCATCAGCAGCGCGATCTGCGCCGCGGCCTTTTTCCCGCAGCTCATTTTTCATCACCCTTTCCGATTTTCTGCCCCCATCATAGCGCGGGAGAGTTAAAGTCTCTGTTAAGAACGAAAACTTAATGCAAACCTTATCTATTCTTGCTATAATGAGAGCAGCATAAAAACGGAGAAATAAAAAGGAGGGCTCTCATGCACCTTTTAGTAATTGAAGATGAACGCGCCCTGTGCGAGACGATCGTCCGCAGCCTGCGGCGGCTGGCCTACAGCGTGGACTACTGCTATGATGGGGAAAAGGCGCTGGCGCTTCTGGGCGTGGAGCGCTACGATCTGGTACTGCTGGATCTGAATCTGCCGAAAAAGGACGGCATGACGGTGCTGCGCACCCTGCGGCAGACCGACCGGGAGACGCGGGTGCTGATCCTCTCCGCCCGCTGTGAGGTGGAGGACAAGGTGCAGGGGCTGGACGCCGGGGCGAACGACTATCTGGCAAAGCCCTTCCACCTGGCCGAGCTGGAGGCCCGCATCCGCAGCCTGACATTGCGGCAGTTCACCCAGCAGGATGTGCTGCTGAGCTGCGGAGGCCTGAGCTTCGACACCCGCTCCCGCACCGCCGCTGTCAACGGGCAGACGCTGGCGCTGACCCGCAAGGAAACGGGGATTCTCGAATACCTGATGGTACATCAGGGGCGGCCCGTGAGTCAGGAAGAGCTGATGGATCATGTTTGGGACAATAGCGTGGACAGCTTCAGCAATTCCATCCGCGTCCACATCTCCGCCCTGCGCAAAAAACTCCGCGCCGTGCTGGGCTATGACCCCATCCGCAACCGCATCGGCGAGGGTTATCTGATGGGAGGCGGGGAAGTATGAAGCGGCTTTCCCTGCAGTGGCGCATCACGCTGATGTCCGTCCTGCTCATCGGCATCACCTGCGTGGCCATGAATTTGCTGCTGTGCTTCTCCGGTGTGTACTATATGGACACCATTGCGGACAGCTTACAGGGCGGCGGCACAGTGATCCTGAATGATTGCGGAGCGGCGAGCTTTGACCTGCAGCTCATAGCGCCCAGCGAGGAGTTGACTATCGTCGTCGATGGGGTGCAGGGGCGCTTCCGCACCACCAACTGGTACATCACGGCGGCGGTAACGCTGCTCAGCGGCTTCCTCGCCTATTTTGTCAGCGGACGCGCCCTAAAGCCCCTGCGCAGCTTTGCCTCGCAAGTGGAGCAGGTACAGCTGAACAATCTTGCCGATATGAGGATCGATGAGGATGTGCTTCCGGAGTTCCGGCAGCTGAGCCGCTCGTTCAACCAGATGCTGGAGCGGCTGAATAACGCCTTTGCCGCCCAGCGGCAGTTCACCGGCAACGCCGCCCACGAGCTGCGCACACCGCTGGCTCTGATGCAGGCGCAGTTGGAGCTGTTTTCCGCGGAGCATCCCGATGTGCGGCCGGAGACGGTGGAGTTCCTCACGCTTCTGCGTGAGCAGACGGAGCGGCTGACACAGATGACCAAGACGCTGCTGGAGATGAGCAATCTGCAGCAGGTGGCGCGGAACGAGCAGCTCCAGCTCGCCCCCATGGTCGAGGAGATCTTCACGGATCTCGCGCCGCTGGCGGAGAAGCGAAGCATCTCGCTGGAAGCGGAGGGCGACGCCGCCCTGACCGGCAGCGACGCGCTGATCTACCGTCTGCTCTTTAACCTGACGGAGAACGCCGTCAAATATAACCGTCCCGGCGGCTCAGTGCGGGTCGAGCTTGCACAGGGGCAGGAAAAGTGCATCATTCGCGTTTCCGACACCGGCTGCGGCATTCCGGAGGAATATCAGCGGAGCATTTTTCATCCCTTCTTCCGGGTAGACAAATCCCGCAGCCGCGAGTACGGCGGCGCGGGACTGGGGCTTTCTCTGGTGTGGGAGATCGCCAACCTCCACGGCGGCTCCGTTTGGGTGGAGGAAAGCTCGGACAAGGGCACGACCATCGCGGTGGAGCTGCCGGCAGGAGCGGAAAACGATTCCTCCGGCGCGGATATCCCATAGCGCCCCTTGGCGGTTTCATGATGATCGTTTTTCAACCTCCACAATGTTATCGCAGCAGCTCTCGATCAGTTCCCTGTCGTGGGTGATCACGAGAATGGTTCTGCCGTTCCGCGCTTCGCTTTTCAGCCTTTCTGCGATCAGGCGCATATTCTGCCCGTCAAGGCCGCTGGTGGGCTCGTCAAGGATCAGTATCCCGCGGCCAGAAAAGACGGCGCAGGCAATGGCAAGGCGCTGCTTCTGCCCGCCGGACAGGGTGGACGGGTGCGCGTCCCTGTACTCGTAAAGCCCAAGCTCTTTGAGCAGGTCCCTTGCACGGCTCTTGCTTTCTTCTGTCAATCTGGTATTCAGCAGCAGCTCCTCCGCCACGCTTGCCGTAAAAAACTGCGTTGACGTGTCGTTGCCGCAGTAATAGATCTCCCTGCGCCGGACTGCCGCTCTTGCTTTTTTCCCATCTATCAGGATATGCCCCCTTGTCTGCCTTGCCAGCCCGCAGAGGATCTGCGCAAGGGTGGTTTTCCCCGCGCCGTTTTGCCCCGTTATGGCGGTCACCCTGCCTTTCGGAAAGGAGAGGGAAACATCATCGAAAATGACTTCTTTGCATATTCTTTTCGAAAGCCCTGCTGTCTTCAAGACGGCAGGGCTTTCGTCCAATACGGAGGGAGCGGGAGGGCACTTTCCCTCGTGCGGAGAACGCAGGCCCATCCCTAAGATGTCTGCTTTTGGCAGGAGGAGCAAATCCTCCGGTGTATACTCGGCCGCTATTCTGCCATCCCGCAGATATAAAAAGCGGTCTGCGATCCCCATCAGCCAGTCGATCCGATGCTCCGCGAGGAGCAGGGTAAAGCCCTGCTCCTTGAGCTGCCAAAGGGTCTGCGCAAGCTGCCGCGTCCCGGCGGCGTCGAGGTTGGCCGTCGGCTCATCGCACACAAAGACCTTTGGCTTCATGGCATATACGGACGCAATGGCTGCCCGCTGCTTTTCTCCGCTTGAGAGGACGTCAACTGCCCTGTCTCTCAAACTGGACAGCTTCAATGCCTCTATGGCGGCGTCCGTCCTCTCCCGTATCTCCCGGGTGGACAGGCCGTAATTCTCGCAGGGAAAGGCCACCTCTCCGGCAAGCTCGGAGGAAAAGAACTGGCTTTTGGGGTCCTGAAAAACGCTTCCCACCAAACGCCCGATCTCCCATGTGGAAAGCCTTGATATGTCCTTGCCGTCTATCCTCACACTTCCGCTGAAGGCTCCGGGATAATAGGACGGCGCAAGCCCGTTGACAAGCCTTGTCACGGTGGTCTTGCCGCAGCCGGAGAGCCCCGTCAGCACGACGCATTCGCCGCTTTTTACCGAAAGGGAAATGTCCTGTACGCCTCTGTCCGAGTTTTCGTATTGGAAGGAAGCGCGTGTAAGCTCGATCATGCCATGCTCCTTTCCAAAACCAAATAGGAAGCCGTGACTATCGCACATGCGGCTGCCGCGATGTGATCCCGCGCCCCGCTCCTTTTCTCATAATAGCTGCCGCGCACGCCCGGACGCTCCGCACCTCTTGCAACGGCGGAAACGGAAAGCTGATCCGCAAGCTGCAATACCCGAAGAAGAAACGGAACCAGCACATACTCCATGCTCTGCACGGGATGTGCGAGCAGCTGTCCCGCCGCAGTCAGCCCCCGGTTTTTCATGGACCTGCCTACGCCTTTCAGCTCCGTCCGCATGGTGGGGAAGAAGCGAAAGACCACAAGAAGCCCGAGAATGAACGGGGTAGGCATACGGAGGCGGGATAAAAACGCGGAGAGCATCCCCGGCGGCGTGGTGATCAAATCCCATGACACCAGAAAGATCGGTGACAGATTCCAGAACATCAGAACATAAAACTCCGAAAAGACCGGCATGCGCAGCCCGTGGAAGCGGATGCCGTAGAGCAGCAGCGCCAGCAGCAGATAAAAGCAGCCATAGGACGCGGCAAGGCGGAAGTTCCGCTGTAAGACGAGATAAAGAAGCGCGCCGCCGGTCAGGATGCAGGTGAGCAGCACATTCCCGCCGATGGTCACTCCGGCAAAGACGCACAGCAGCGCCCACAGCTTGACCGGCACCGCAAAGGATGCGTCCGCTCTCATAGAACGCCGGCCTTCTGAAAATGCCTGCGGATCAGTCGACTGCCCACCATGCAGCCTAAAAAGCCCATCAGCGTCGTGAACAGCAGAATAAAGACCAGCCAGCCGGGAGAGGTGTAGTAACGCACATAGGAATCGATGTAGCTCTGCTCCATGCCGCTTGCCAGCGCAAAATCGTAGTAGGTGTCCCAGAAGAACCAGATGGGCAGCAGATTGACCCCGTTGTATAAAAGGCTCGCCACCGTCCAGGCGGCGGTCAGCCGTTTCGGTTTTTGGCAGGAGCCTTCCTTCCAGAGAATCGCCTCGCAGAGGATCCCCACGAGAACATAATAAGGAAGCAAGAACCAGTTTCCCATCAGCAGGAAAATCACGCCGAGGATCGTCATATAGATCAGCGTCACAAACCGCTTGCCGATCCGGCTGACCATGAGCATATAGACCGGCGCGCAGAGGAACATGGTGATCCCCACCGACAGCACCATGCTGACAAAGTCGTTGGCCATGCAGACCATATTGACGACGAGTTGGATCACGATCAGCACTGCGGAGAGCAATACCGTTGTAATAACATCCTTGACCGTCCACTTTTTCTTTTTGTCCATAAATCCATTCCTCCGTTTTCTGTTGATTTATACTACTGTTAAGAATCCGAGCATCCACGCAGCTATAATTTGCAATGCAAATAAAACAATCGTAAGGACCGATGCTCTGGTTTTTCTCTTTACGGCATGGCGGATCCCCGTGAAAAACCCGCAGATGGCCGCTGCAATTCCGAAATCACGACACAGGCGCCTGGAACCGTTTTGCCAATATATTTTTCGGAAACAGCGTTTGCGCCTGCCTCATATGCGTCCGGTGTACCGGATGCATATGCAGCGGGAGTGAGGAACGCGATCATAGTCAGCGCCGCAAGAAAGCATTGGAGGGTCTTGTATCTCGTCAGTCTTTCCATAGGGTCATGACTCTATCGTCAGTCTAAAATCACAGCAGTCTCCGCCCTGTCCGAGCGTCTTTGTCCGTCCCCATTTGAGCTTTGGATGCATATGCCCGTAGGCCTCGTCATCCGCGCGGCAAAAGCCGGCCACAATCTCCGGGCAGCCGTATTTCACACAGGTGTCCTGATAGGGGCAGGCCAGCATGTCGAAGCACATTTCCTCCTGCTCGGTTCGTATCCAATCAGCCCGAAAACCGCAGTCCTCTCCAAAGGAGCTTTTTGTCATTTGGGCAAAGAACCTCGGCACCAGCTTATACAGACCCGGTATCTTCATTGCCCCTTTGATTTTTGCGCCAACGCCCGCTGCCCGCTTTTCATAATATCTATTCAGAAAAGCCGCCGCTTCCTCACGGGAGATCCCATTTCCCGTCATGGCGTCAAAGGCGGCGATGGCAGGATAGATGCGTTTCCTCGTATGCATATACATCTTTTTCGGCTCGTCGGCGTTTTCGTCTACGATTTCCGCATAACGTCTCCATGCATCTTCTATGATCGCCTCTGTCTTTTCCACGCCATACTGTTTTTCCATTGCAGATACCGCTCCGGTCAAGTATCTTTTGTCTAACCTTCTATCCATATGCTTTCCCGCCTTTCAGCGTCCAGCCGATCGCCCGGCTGCGCATTCCCACAAAGCGCCTGTACAGGCCGTCTTCGCGCATCAGCTCCTCATGGTTTCCGCGTTGAACGATCCTGCCGTTCTCCAGCACGATGATTTGATCTGCCGTGCGCACGGTGGACAGACGGTGGGCGATCATCAGGATCGTTTTGCCTTTTGTCAGCTCCCGGATGGCCTTTTGCAGCTCCTGCTCGTTTTCGGGATCCACGCTGGCTGTAGCTTCATCCAAAATGACGATGGGTGCGTCCTTCAGAATTGCCCTTGCAATGGAGATTCGCTGCTTTTCTCCGCCGGAGAGGCTGGAGCCTCCTTCGCCGATCGTTGTCTGATAACCGTCGGGCAGCGTCATGATAAAGTCATGGCAGCAGGCTTTCTTTGCGACTGCTATGATTTCATCCTCGCTTGCGTCCGGTCTGCCAAACCGGATATTGTTCTCGACGGTGTCCTCAAAGAGATACACATTCTGAAATACGATGGCGAAATTCTTGAGAAGGCTGCCGCTGGTATATTCCCGCACATCCCGGCCGCCGAGCGTGATCTGTCCTTCCTTCACATCCCAGAAACGGGCGATCAGACCGACCAGCGTGGTTTTTCCGGAGCCGGAGGGACCAACAATGGCGCAGGAGCTTCCCTGGGGTACGCTTAAGCTGATTTGATGTAATACCTCCTTTTCCCCGTATCCAAAGGACATATTCTTCACTTCGATATTGAAATTTTCCGGCACAAGATCCGCCCCGTTTTCGTCCAGGGATGGAATATCCATGATGTTATCCAGCCGGTCCAGGGAAGCCTCCACCGCGCGGGCAACGGAGGACATACTGCCCGCCACCTCCACGGCGGCATAGATCATGAAGCTGGACACGAGAAGCAGCAGGCACTTCTCCGGCGTGATGCTTCCTCCTGCCAAAAGATAGGGCGCAAAAACCAGAATAGCCGCCCGTGCGAGCTTGAACACCGTCTGATAGAGCGCCGTCATTTTGGAAAACGCCTTTTCAAGCACGATATTTGCCTCTTTGCTTTCCTCGATTGCGGTGTCAACTGCTTTTCCGGTGCGCTCCGCCAGCCCAAACGCCTTGACTACGCCCATGCCCTGCACATATTCCAAAACGGCAGTGACCAGGCCAGCCTGGGCTGCCTGACGGCGGGGCGCGTGTTTCCTGCCGACCTTGCCGATAAGCGAATAAACAAGGAGCGCCACAACAAGTCCGGCCAAGGAGATCAGCCCGATCCGCCACTCATAGAGCATAAGCCAAACGCCAATCACGATGGCGTGGATAAACCCGCCCGCCACATTTTCCATAATGGTAACGGACTGCTGCTCCAGATCGCCAAGTGTGGTCGTCACCGCCGCAGTGATATCCCCGAGCCTGTTTTCATTGAAATAGCCCATAGGCGCCCTTTTCAGGCGTTCGCCGATCTCCATGCGCTTTTCCGACCCGAACGCGAAGCTGCCAAGAGTTCTGGCATTGGCAGAAAGATCGACAAACACGATTCGCCCTGCAATGGAAACGATCATGATGCCAAGCGAGATCCAGATCGTGCTTTCAGGCATGACATCGCCGGAAAGCTGCTTCAGGATTCCTGTGAGCACCGTTAGGATGGCCATGATTGGGATCATCTCAAAGAATGAGCTGACAAGGTATGCAAGAAAAGAGCGGATAAGGCGCTTCTTCTGTAAGCCCGAGAACAACAAAAGTCTTTGAAACAGCCTTATCATCACGCCACCTCCTCTGCGGTATCTCTGCCCTGCATATGGGCTTTCCACAATTCCTTGTATAGATCGCTTGTTTCAAGAAGCTCCTCATGGGTTCCTTCCGCAGCGACATTTCCTTTCTCCACGACAAGGATCTTGTCTGCTTTTGTAATGGTAGACAGCCGATGCGCAATGACGATCAAAGTTTTTCCTGCTACAAGCCCTGCGATGGAGGCTTGAATAACGGCCTCATTTTCAGGGTCGGTAAATGCCGTGGCTTCATCCAGCACCACGATCGGGCTGTTCTTCAGGATTGCCCTTGCAATGGCGATACGCTGCCTTTCTCCGCCGGAGAGGTGGCTTCCCGCATCGCCCGCCAGCGTATCATAGCCCTCCGGCAGAGCGGCGATAAAATCGTGACAGCTCGCTTTTTTTGCCGCTGCCTCGATCTCTGCGTCTGTGGCCTCCGGTTTTCCAATCCGAATGTTTTCCCGGATAGACAGATGGAACAGGAAGTTATCCTGTGATACATATGAGACAAGCTCCATTATCTGAGGGAGAGGGATGTTCCGCACGTCCACGCCGCCAATACGGACGCAGCCGCTCTCCGCCTCCCAGAAGGAGGCGATGAGCCGCGCAATGGTAGATTTACCGGAGCCGGAGGGACCCACAATGGCCGTCATACCGTTTTTTGCGCAGTCAAAGGAAATCCCATGCAAAACCTCCGTCTCTTTGTATCGGAAGGTAACATGATCGAAGGATACGTCGGTGTCCGCAAGGACAGCTCTCTCGGTCGACCGCACAAGCTCCGGCTCATCCAGAAGATTCCCTACCTCTTTTACGGTGGAATCCACCATGGCCAGGCTGTCGGTGTACTGCAATGCCTGAATCAGTGGCTTTACGAGTCCGAGGGCGAGAATGATGCAGGTGATCAGCGTACCCGCCTCGACCCTTCCGTTTATAAAGAGCCAGCTCCCCAAGGGCAGCACGCCCACAAGCGTTGCCGTCAGGATGGAAAGCCCCATCACATAGTAGCCGTTGGTCTGCTTGAACCAGGTCACTTTGGCTGTCTCGTTTTCCGCCACGGCGTCGGCGTATTTTTTATATGAGCGTTCACCCTGATTGAACGTCTTCACCACTTCGATGCCGCCGATGTATTCCACCGTTGCGGCATCCATGTTTTTCCCTGCGGCAAGTACTCTGGCATATCTCTTCTCGTAATCCTTCATCATTCCCATATAGCAGAAGGCACCCACCGGAATCGTCACAAGAGAGATCAGCGCGAGTCTCCAATCAAGGCTGAAGAGGTAAACCAGCATTAGAACCGGGATCAGGATGTTGGCAGTGAGCTCTGGCACCATATGCGCCAGCGGAAGCTCCAGCTTTTCCACGGTGTCCACGATGATCGTTTTGAATTTCCCGGACGGCGTATCAAGGATCGTTCCCATGGGGACACGGGAGAGCTTCTCTGTTATCGCCATGCGGATATTCCGCAGAATGATAAAGGCAGACTCATGGCTTTTCATTGTAGAAAACGTTCCGAACCACACCTGCCCGAGATAGCCCGCAAACGCAATCAATGCCAGAAACGCCAACCTGCTGAAAGCATAGTCTTCGTGGCAGATCATAATGATCCCGCGGGACACCGCGATATAGGGGATCATGCCGCAAAGCGCCCCCAAAACCGCAAGCACAACGGAGCCGATCAGTTTCCCTTTGCACGGCTTCGCAAAATCCATCAGAATCGTCATCGCCGAGTTTTCTTTTTCCGTCATCATTCCTCACCTCGCAAAAGTCTTACAATCTTTTCTTTCTGCCCACCGGAAAGGTCCTCCGCGATTTCTCCGTCCCGGATGAACAGTATTCTTGTGCAGATCCGCATCATGAACTCAATATCATGTGTGATGATCAAAAGCACCTTGCCTTGCGTCGCAAGGCTTCGTGTCAAGGTGCCGACCTCTTCCATGCTTTTCAGGTCCAGTCCGCTGGTAGGCTCATCGAACACCAGCAGCTCCTTGCCGCAGATATCGCTCACCACAACCGCAAGGCGCTGCATCTGCCCGCCGGAAAGAGACAAGGGATGCCGTTCCTTATACGCCAGCAGATCCACCTTTTCTAATGTGCGGTCAATCTCGTCTCTGTTCGGAGCTTTTATGCCAAGCGCACATTCCGCCGCCACGCTGTCGGTAAAGAGCTGGTGCCCCACATCCTGCATGACCATGTATGCCTTTTTCCGTCTCAACCGCCGGCTCATCGGTTTTCCGGCCCACAAAACAGTACCGGAGCCGTTCTTTTGCAATCCGCAGAGCATTCTGGCGAGGGTCGATTTCCCGGCGCCGTTGGCGCCCGCAATGGCGATGATTTCTCCGCGGCTTGCCTGAAAAGAGATATCATTCAATACATACCGGCCGCCGAGACGGACGCTGATTTTCTGAGCGGAAAGCAATCCATCGGCAGCGATTGTTTTCACACCGCCCGATTCGGATACCGACAGATCCCTGACACGCAGTCCCATTCTGCGAATATCTGCTTCAGGCAGCGCCTTGAACGCTGAAGCCTCCATGTCCGACGCAATCCGGCCATCCTGCATATAAACGACGCGATCCACAATGTCCATCAGATACCAGATGCGGTGCTCTGCGATCAGAATGGTCTTTCCTGATATTTTCGCCCGTCGGAGCAAATCAGCCAATTCTCCGATGGCCTTCATGTCGAGATTCGATGATGGCTCGTCAAACACAAGGACATCGGGAGCCGAAGCATACACGCTGGAAAACGCGATCTTCTGCTTCTCGCCGCCGGACAGTTCAAAGATATTTCGACCCCGGAGCTCGCTAAGATGCAGCTCCTCCGTAAGCTCATCCAATCGGGAGCGCAGAGCCTCTCGCGGAATGCCCCGATTTTCAAGCCCAAACACGATCTCGCTGTCCGTATCCGTATTGAAAAACTGCGTTCGAGGATTCTGAAAAACCGTCCCTACCGCATCCGATAGCGCAGCAATCTCTGTCTCCCGGGTATCCATACCGTTTACCTTCACCTGCCCCGAAAGATTGCCGTGGAAGAAATGGGGAATCAATCCGTTTGCGAGCCGTGTAACTGTTGTTTTTCCACATCCGGATGGTCCGCAAAGCAGCACGCATTCGCCGGACCGAACGATAAGGTTCAAATCAAGGACTCCGCCGTTCCCGCCTTCAGCGTATGTAAAAGAGACATTTTGAAACGATATCATAATCAAAACACCCCTTTCATGCCCGCGTAGACCATGCCGGCAACGAGCGCAGCGTAAGCAATTACCACCAGCAAATCAGCAAACGAAAACGCGATTTCCTCTATACAGCTTCTTTCACCAGTGTGCTCAATGCCTCTTGTAATCGCTGCCTGCGTGATCTCGTCCGAAATTCTGGAAGCAGAAACAAGCAGGGGAACATAGACATGCTCCATCGTCTGTACAGGATGGCTGATCAGCCCAGCCGCGGACGCTGATATCCCTCGCAGCGCCATGGCATCCCGTATGGAGGCCCACTCCTCTCTCATGGTCGGGAAATAACGGAGGGTAACGGCAAGAGCGATCGTGAGTCCTTTCGACAATCGGAGCTTTGTGACCGCCGCAAGAAATTTACTTACGCTTGTCGTTGCAATCAGAAAGCTGCCCAGCATAAAACAGGGAAGAAGCTTGCGGATATACACTGCAAACATATAGACGATCCCGCCGAAAGTCACGGGCAGCCTCGGTACGATAAAAAGCTGGATCAGCAGAAGCGTGAGAAAAAAAGCTGCGTATTTCAGCATTCTTTTCAGATTGCCGGAAATGCTCAGAAGCACAAGCGGAATCCCCGCAAGCACACACTCCACCGCGATGCTTTTATTCATAAAAACGGAAACGCTTGTGACCGCGAGAATCAGAAGCTTCGTCCGTGGGTCGAGTCTCATTTATACAACCCCTGCTTTTTCAAAGTGCTTTTTCATAAGCTTCTTTCCAATCAGTCCGCCGATGATCGCGCAGACGATCGTCCCGATAATCATTGCGGGGATCGCCCACCAGGCAGCCCCAATCGAATGAATCACTCCTTCAAAGGAGGAGAAGTCACCTTTATTCTTCATAAAAGCATCAAACTGTGCGGGCATGACAGCCATTGGAATGTATGCCCCCATCGGCGCAAGCGCCATGACGCAGTAGGCAAGCAGGTTTTTCTTAAAGGATCTGAAATCAGCGGAAGCGCAGATAAGATCCGCGATCAAGCCGAAACCCAGGAAGAATACGGACATCATCCAGAACATTCCTGTAACAAACAGCAAGATCGCCGCGATTACACCGAGGATGGAGAGAGCTCCCTTCTTCGGTATCTTTGCCACATAGAGCATGAAAACTGTCCCCGTAAAGAGCGCCACGATCATTGGCATAAACGGGAAAGTGACCGGCGTCATCTGCGCAACACCGCCAATCACAAACGCCACCACAGCATAGATGAGCGAAAAGATGCCCACCGATATAAAGTCCCTTGTTTCCAGCTTCTTCGAATCTGTTTTAAGCATAATAAACAACCTCCAATTTTATATCGTTTAGTTAGAATATGCTAACTCGCGTGTAAAAAATTAAAGTGATCGTGCATTATTCCAGCCGGAGCAAGCCTTTCCAGCCAGAGTTGAAAAACTTTGCAAGCTCCTCAATATACCGCATCGCTTCATCTTTGGGCATATCATGGGCAATCGTCTCACATACCGCCGTAAAATAGGCGCTGGTGATCATGTGGTGAAGCTGCTTTGTCATTTTCCCGGAGAGCTTTCCTCTTTTGCGGAGAAGCGCGTAGTATTCCTCTGAGCACTCTACCTCCAGTTCCACAAGCTCCTCCAAGAAATTTGCATAGCGCGTACCTTCCGCCCGGCAGAGGATCAGCTTGAAGGCATCAAAATGGGCATACATATATTCCACAAAGACGCGCAAATACTCGGTGGACAGCTTCAGGCTGTCCTTCGTCTTTTCCTCGGAGACAAGATCGAAATGGGCGGCCTGTGCGGCTTTGAACTGCTCCAACAGTCCCTTTGCTGCCTCGCCCACAAGATCTTCAAAAAGCGCAGCCTTATCCGGGTAATAGCCGTAGAAGGCGCCTTTCGTGAAGCCCGCCTCTGCGACGATTTTATTCAGAGATGCGTCCTTGAATCCTTTTTCCAGGAATTCTTTTTTCCCAACTTCGAGGATCTTCATTTGAGTCTCTGTACGTTCCATTGATGCCTCCTGATATACCGGCAGTATATACTACTGGTATATTATAACCGAGCAGATCGAGTTTGTCAATGAGGTTTGTGATTTTTCTGTTTGCCCAGTTCAATGCAGAGACTCTCTGTCCGCCTGTCCTGGATGCCTGCGCATATTCTTTTCAATACTCCAAGCATCGCCATACAGCGCAAGGCAGGAACACCGCAAGTGGTGTCCCTGCCTTTTCGGATAGGCTGTTTGGCAAACGCAAACCGCGCAAGCTGTCGCTAAAGTTATGGTCAGCGGCGGGCATCATTTCTCACTCCGCCAATACCTTGCCCATGGCGGGGCAGCCGAAGGCGATGGCGGCGTAGGTGTTCAGATCGCCCGGAGCGGCATGGAGATGATCGCCCCCTCGGGGAAGTTCTGAATGGCGATGCCAAGGGACAGGACAAGCGCACTTGCCGTTTTCGTAAGGCGCAATCGTCATCCCGTAATCGTACCATTTGTCGCAGCCGCCTTTCGCCCGCACAAATGCCCGGTCCATCCGTTTCCTCCAGAACGGCTTGTTGCAGTCCACGAACCGCAGCCTGCGGAAGATCGGGCCAGAAATAGACGGTCTCAAAGGCTGTGACCGCATCGAACCAGTCGTCTGCGAAGATCATATCCGCCACACTGCCTTGCAGAACGGCGGAGCATTCAGAAATTGAAGCCCCCACCGGGCCACGGCACTGTGCCCGACATTCATCATGGCGACCATGAGCTTCCCGCCAAGCCCCACAGGCTTGCGGGTGTTCTCAAAAAATAACGTCCTGCCCCTCCGATTTCACACATTCCGCATAGGTCAGCAGGAACGAGGCTTTCAGAACAACGCTTTTCCGCACTGACCAACCGTTTTGCCGCAGGAAACGCAGGTATCCCTCGCTCGTCCACCTGCTGTGGAGGGGAAAGCCCGCCAGCTTCATGAAAAAGGCTTTGACCTTGCCGGAAAACGAGTTCCCCGCGTGGGTGAAGGTGGGCGCGATGAGCACGCCGTCCTCTTTCAGTACCCGATGGATCTCGGCAAGGGCTTTCTCCGGCTGCGGCACGATGTGCAGCGCGTTGGACACGATCACTACATCAAAGGACTTATCCGCGTAGGGCAGACAAAACATATCCTGCACGGAAAAGTGCAGCTTCGCCGAGCCGTTGTCCCGCTTGGCCTCTGCAATCATCTCCGCAGAGGCGTCTGTCGCCTCAATATGCGCCGCCGCATTCACGATGTGCTTTGCGATCAGTCCCGTACCGGTGGCAAGCTCCAGTACCGTCTTGGCTTTCACGACCGGCCGAATCAGCGTGTACATCTCCTCATACGCCGCCCGATCCTTTCGCATAAAGCGGTCGTAATAACCGGCATTTCTGTCCCAGAAGCTTTTTTGTTCACTCACGGCTGTCTATCTCCCCATGCGGGCATCCGTCCCGCCGCTGCCTGGCGTATTCCAGCAGGGCGGCACACGCCGGGCAAAACGCCCCGTCCCTTGTCCCATGTACGCCCCGGCAATCCCGGCGTACCATGAGGGTAACGGTTTCGATCTCCTTTTCCCTGTTCAAGCTCTGAGTTCCTTTCTACTCTGTATTTCAGTTAGCCACCTCTAACCGCTTGGCGGAAGAAAAGGCAGACCGCCTGTGTGCAGTCTGCCTTGGCTTCAGTCGCATATCAACCCCGGTTATCACAACGCCGTTGTCAGCGCAGAGGCCGGCAGCGGTTACTCAAGTAACTGATATGTACTGCTTCCGGCCATCATCCCTCGGGCCGATCCGATGTGCGGCTCTTTTGCTCTTGCTGTTCCAGCGTGTCCAGCAGCTGGCTTACGCTCTTTTTCCCGAACAGTACCTTTTCGCCGTTCAGCACGAGACAGGGTACGCTCATGACATTATACGTTTCCTTCAAGGCAGGGAAGTGATTCAGATCGTATGCCTCTGCCCTGACATTAGGGTTGAGGGCGGCTATGTGCTGGGCTGCGATCACCAGCTCCGGGCACATGGTGCAGGACAGGGAAACGAATATCTGCATATCTGTAGGTGCATCAAGAGCCTTTATTCGGCCCATAGTTTCCCCGTCAAGAGCCTGTCCCGGTCCGGCCACGTTGTAAAGCCCCATGATAAAAGAAGTAAATTCGTGTCCGCCCGGTACCCCGTGGAAAGCGAGACCGGAGTCGCTGCCGTCAGAGCGCAGCACACGCACCAGCGGCATATGCTCAGCGCCTTCGGTAGATTTTCTTACTGTGAGTTTGGGTGTGAGTCGTGCAAGCTCCTCCATATAGGAGCGGAGTTCCTCTGAAACAGCCTTCTCGTCAAGGCAAAGCTCCAGTATCAGGGGCTCCTGCATTCTTTCAAATACTGCCTCAAGCTGCTGCATTACCTGCTGCGGGAATATCCCCTCGGGCTGAGCCTCGCCGCCGGATGCCGCCTTCGTTTCTTTTATCTCAGGCTTTCGGGGGCGAAGACCAGTTTTTTCCTGCATGGCTGCGGCATACTTTTCCAGCGCAGTCGCAGCCTTTGCACCATCGCCCACGGCGGTGACCACCTGCCGCAGTTCCTTCACGCACACGTCGCCCGCGGCGTATACGCCCTCAAGGCTCGTCCGCTGCGAGCCGTCCGTAACGATATAGCCTCTCGGGTCAGTCTCAATCTTGTCCCGGATCAAGGCCGTTTCCGGCTCGTAGCCTGCAAACACAAACACGCCGAAGGTATCCCCATGCGGTGCGAAAACCGTTTCCTCCCCGGTTCTCAAATCTCTGTATCGCAGGCTCCGTAGAGCCGTATCGCCCGTGGCCTCCACCACTGCGGTATGGGAGAGAACAGTGATCTTCGGATGCTCTTTAGCGGCGCGCGACACAGCCTCGGCGCAGGTGAAGTCCTCCTCGCGAATCAGTATGGTGACGTGCTTTGCGTAGCGTGTCAGGAAAACGCTCTCCTCCGCCGCGGCAAAGCCGCCGCCTATGACAAAAACCTCCTTGCCGGTAAAAAACTCGCCGTCGCAGGTGGCGCAGTAGGCTACTCCCCGTCCACGGAACTCCGCCTCGCCGGGAAAGCCTATCATACGCGGATGGGCGCCCGTGGCCAGAAGCACGCCAAAGCAGCGGTATTCTCCGCGCCCGGTCTTCACGGTCTTGACGTCTCCGTCCAGCTCAAAAGCCGTGACCTCGGCCAGCAGGAACTCTGCACCGAAGCCCTCTGCCTGCTGCCGCATTGTGTCCGTCAATTCTCTGCCGCTGGTTTTTGCTACGCCGGGATAGTTCACGATCTCATTCGTGATAGTGATCTGGCCGCCGAAATGCTCCTTCTCTACCACCAACACGCGATAGCGTGCCCTGGCAAGATAAAGGGCCGCCGTAAGCCCGGCCGGCCCTCCACCTATCACGATTACATCATAGAGCTGTTCCATCTCCATTACAGCATACCCACAAGGTCAAGGCTGGGCTTGAGGGTCTCGGCTCCGGGCTGCCACTTGGCGGGGCAGACCTGGTCGCCGTGCTCCGCCACAAACTGGCTGGCCTGAAGCCTGCGGAGAAGCTCGTCGGCATTGCGTCCCACGTTTCCTGCGTTGACTTCGTATACTACGATCTTGCCCTCCGGGTTCACAATGAAGCTTCCGCGTTCTGCAAGGCCGTTTTCCTCGATATACACCTCAAAGTCGCGGCTCAGCGCATGTGTAGGGTCGGCCAGCATGGGATAAGTGATCTTGCTGATGCGCTCAGAGTGGTCATGCCACGCCTTATGCACGAAATGTGTGTCGGTGGATACGGAATAAACCTCGCAGCCGACCGCCTTAAACTCAGCGTATTTGTTCTGCAAATCCTCAAGCTCGGTGGGGCAGACAAAGGTAAAGTCTGCGGGGTAGAAGAAGAACAGGCTCCATTTGCCCAGCACATCCTGCTTGGTCACGGTCCGAAACTCTCCGTTCTGATATGCCTGTGCGGAAAAATCGCTGATTTCTTTGTTAATAAGTGACATGGTTCAATCTCCTTTTCTTTTTAATTGGTTTAATTGGTTTGATTGACGAATCGGGGGACGGCGTCATTCCATTGTCATGGAGGGCGCGGTGTAGACCCGTGCCCTCAGCTCGCTGTTGAGCATATACAGCCCCTTGCTGTCTCCGCCGAACAGCTCCATCTTGGTGATAAGGTCGGCGGCATTCTTCTCTTCCTCGCCCTGTTCCTTAATGAACCAGTCCAGCATCTGCATGGTGCGGAAGTCCCTGACATCGTATGCGGCGGCGTAGATGGCATCGATGCCGGCGGTGATGAGCCTCTCATGCGCCAGCGCCTTTTTCAGAGGGGTCATGTGATCGTCTCGTTCCCACTCCGGCTTTGCGATGGCCTCAAAGGTGACGCCCTCGCCGTTGTTCTGCAAATACTGATAGAACAGCATGGCGTGATCCCGTTCCTCCTGCGCCTGCACCCGATACCAGTTCTCAAAGCCGTCTAAGCCCACGGAGGCGTAGTAATTTGCAAAATCCAGATACAGATAGGCGGAGTAGAACTCCTTGTTGATCTGCTCGTTGAGCAGCTTCGATACGTTTGCGTTCATTGGGTGCCTCCTTCAGCGTTGTTTTCTTCCTGTTCCCTGCAATCGGGACAGATATACCGGATTTTAAGATCATACGAGAGGATATCGCATCCCAGCGCGTACTCGATCCGACTCTGTATATCCGGCAGGTGAACGTCCGCGATTTTCCCGCACCGGCTGCAAATCAAGTGATCGTGCCGTTCCGTTCGGTCGTACCGGTCCGGCGAACCCGACTCGGTGATGCGGCGCAGCAGACCCTCCTCCGTCAAGGTGTTCAGATGCTTATACACGGTGCCAATGGCGATGCTGGGATGCTCCTTTTTCATCTCCATGAACACCTGTTCCGCCGTGAGGTGCCGCTGAAGCTCCGTTACGACAGCCAATATTTCCTCTGCGTATTTCGGCATACTGCCGCCCCCTAAATACAAGAATAAGTCTTATTCTTACATCTTTATTATATCCATATTCTTCTTTTTGTCAACTGCAATTGAAGATTTTTCACTTTTTTGCAAATATCTGTTGACATTTCCAACTGTGCCTGTTATAGTCACAGTATAGACTGTATCAACAGTGAGCACAGTTACATTGGAGGTGTATTCATGCGTCAGATATTACTTTTTGCGGCACTTGCCGCCTCGCTTGCGCTGCTGAGCGGCTTCGCGCTGTCCAGAGCAAAAGAAGACAAGGCGGAGGACATGACAGACAAGGCAGCGTATCAGAAGATCAGCGCCGAGGAAGCCTATGAGATGATGGCCTCGCAGGAGGTCGTGGTGGTGGACGTCCGCACCCGGGAGGAATACGACGGCGGGCATATTGAAAACGCCGTCCTTGTGCCTAACGAGAGCATCGGGAGTGAAATGCCCGAGGCGCTGCCCGACAAGGAAGCCACGCTGTTGGTCTACTGCCGCAGCGGCCGCCGCAGCAAAGATGCCGCTCAAAAGCTGCTGGCACTGGGGTATCAGAGCGTCTACGACTTTGGCGGCGTCATCGACTGGCCCTACGAGCTTGTGAAGGAGAGATAAAGGGTGGACAGTTCCTTTAATCTGGCCGTCCACGCGCTGGTCTGCCTGAGCCACAGCGGGCGATCACTCAGCAGCGAGGCGCTGGCGGAGAACATCTGCACCAACCCCACCCGCGTTCGCCGGGTGCTGGCGGGGCTGAAAAAGGCGGGGATGGTGGAGACCCGGGAGGGCTTGGACGGCGGCTACCGTCTGACGGCAGACCCGGCGAGCCTTACCCTACGGCAGGTGGCGGAGGCGGTGAATACCCGCTTTGTGGACTGCGCGTGGCACAGCGGCGACATTGACCGGGACTGCGCCATCTGCTCCGGCATGGCGGGCGTGATGGACACGCTGTACCGGAACATGAACGAGGAATGCGCCGCCTACCTCTCGCACATTACGATCACAGATATTGAAACACAGCTTTTTACACAGAAATAGGAGGATATACGACGCTTCCCATTGCGGCCAACCGCTTTGAAAGTGAACGGCCTGCGGGATCTGCTCCTTCCCCAGCAGCAGCTTGCCCAGCGCGTATGCGGAGCAAGGATTACCGGCCTCTGCCGATTTTTGAAACCACTCTGCCGCCGCTTTTCGGTCAATCGATATGCCAAGCCCGTCCTGAGATGCCTTTCCCAGCTGGTGTGCCGCGAAGGACTTCCGGTTCAGCTCATCTCGCAGCCGTCTTTGCAGCGGACGGAACATCCTTCCGCCGAAGTCAGCGAGGATGCGGCAGCCGCCATCCAGTCCGCTGGCTTTGAGCTGCGGGGCGGCTTCCGTAGCGGTCATATCCTCCAGCGCCCTTTTAGAAATTGAAAAAGGGCGCCGCTTTTTTCGGCCCGTCAAAGCCGACAAAACGACGCCCAAATATTTGTGATTCTTTTTCTGCGATGATGCCGCTTATTTCGAGAGAAACGTCCTCTCTCAAAGGGCGCTGGAGGTTGGAAACTGTCCAAGACATGAGAGCCTCCCGTTCAAATCCGGTCAGTTGCCCCGAGACCTCCATAAAAATCTATGGTTCAAAAGAAGAAATCCGGGCTCAAAAAAGCCCGGAAACGGTTGATGCGCCTGACTTTGCGCCAGACGCATCTATACTGGTAACTCTTTATGGAGCTGCTATCCAGATTCGAACTGGAGACCTCATCCTTACCAAGGATGCGCTCTACCAACTGAGCTATAGCAGCACACTCACAGCTCGATTATAATACCATAAACTCTGCCGCATTGCAAGCGTTTTTTCAAAAAAATCTGGCATTCTGCGTTTTTCTGCCCGGATGCAGAAAAACGGCTGCCGTTTTTCCACGGCAGCCGTCTGCATTGTTGAAACTATTACTCGATAAGGCCGTTCAGCAGGGCCAGGCACTTGCGGCTGTGCAGCTTGCGGATGGCCTTTGCCTCGATCTGGCGGACGCGCTCACGGGTGACGCCGAAATCGCGGCCCACCTCTTCCAGCGTGCGGGGACGGCCATCGTCCAGACCAAAGCGGAGACGGATGACCTTCTCTTCACGGGGGGTCAGGCTCTTGAGGGCCTGATTGATCTGCTGGGCCACCATGGCGCGGTCAGCAGCCTTGCCGGGAGCCTCGGCGTTCTCGTCGGCGACGAAATCGCCCAGAGAGGAATCCTCTTCCTCGCCCACGGGGCTCTCAAGGCTGGCGGGCTCCTGTGCCATCCGCTGGATCTCACGCACACGCTCGACGCTCATGTCCATGGCCTTTGCCAGCTCTTCCGGGGTGGGCTCGTGGCCGTTCTGGTAGACCAGCTGGTTGGTGGCCTGACGCATCCGGTTGATGGTCTCGACCATATGCACCGGGATGCGGATGGTGCGGGCCTGGTCGGCGATGGCGCGGGTGATGGCCTGACGGATCCACCAGGTCGCATAGGTGGAGAAGCGGAAGCCGCGGTCGCAGTCGAACTTCTCAGCCGCCTTGATGAGGCCGATGTTGCCCTCCTGGATGAGGTCGAGGAAGGCCAGATTGTGGCCCACATGCTTCTTGGCGATGGAGACCACCAGACGGAGGTTCGCTTCGCTCAGGCTGCGGCGGGCGTTCAGGCCGTCGCGGCGGGTCTTCAGCAGCTCCTGACGGCGCTCCTCGGTCAGGGGGCCGTTCTCCACAGCCTCCATGGCCTCTTCCTCAGCGGCCTTTTCCTCGGCGTCCTCGCTGGGCTTCTCGCTGCCCTCTTCGTCGATGTCCTCGGTGTAGCTGCGGCTGTTCTCGTCTTCCTCGAACGAGAAGCGGGCGCTGTTCTTCTTGATGTACTCGGGCGCACTGTACTTCTGGCGGTCGGCCTGCAGGATATGGGCAGCCTCGGCGCCGGCGTGGATGCGCTTGCTCAGGTCAACTTCCTGCTCCGCGCTCAGCAGAGGGATCTGGCCGATCTGCTTGAGGTAGTTCTTGACGGGGTCGTCCAGCAGCTCATCCATCGCAGCCTTCAGGTCGGCGGGGTTCTCCTCGGCGGCCTCTTCCTCGTCGTCGCCGCCCAGACTCAGCTCGTCGCTGTTGTTCTCGGCGTTCTCCACCTCGGCGATGATGCTGTCCACGTCCAGGTTCACATCGGCGTCGGCCTCATCCTCGATGATCTTGATGCCGCGCTCTTCAAGGAGCGTATAGAGCGTTTCCACATCCATCCTGCACTGTGCGGCCAAAGTTTTGGCCTCCTGTGCCGACAGGGTGCCTTCGCCTTTCGTCAACAGTTCCTTCAAAGTCATGCCCATTTCGCTCTCTCCTTCTCACTGCGGGGGAAGCGCCCCGCAAGTGAACTTGTCTCATAGTTTCGGCCTTGCTGCATCAAATGACAAGACCTCCGTTGACGCCGAACACCTGGCCGGTGATGTAGCCGGCGTCTTCTCCGGCGAGGTACAGCAGAAGCTTTGCCACCTCTTCGGCGGTGCCGAGACGGCCCACAGGGGTCTCTTCGGCCAGCGCCGCTTTGTCCTCAGCAGTGAACGAGGCCATCATATCGGTGTCGATGACGCCGGGGGCCACGCAGTTCACGGTGATGCCGCTGGGACCTTCTTCTTTTGCCAGCGCCTTGGTCAGGCCGATGAGGCCCGCCTTGGCGGCGGAATAGTGTACCTCGCAGCTGCCGCCGGTCTGGCCCCACATGCTGCTCACGGTGAGGATACGGCCCGCTTTGCGGCGTATCATCCCGGGCAGGGCCAGCTGGCAGAGGTTGAACGCACCGGTCAGGTTGACGTCCAGCATCCGCTGCCACTCTTCCGGCGTGATGTCGGTGAACAGCTTCTGCTGGGCGATGCCCGCGTTGCTCACCAGCACATCCACCCGGCCCAGCGCCTGCTCGGCGGCGCGGAAGGCCAGCTCACAGCTGGCCCGGCTGGCCACGTCACACTGGACGGCCAGTACGCCCGGCAGCTCTTTTTGCAGGGCTGCGGCGGCCTCGGCGTTGGTGTGGTAGAACACCGCCACCCGGCAGCCCGCCGCGTAGAATGCGCGGGCTGCCGCTGCGCCGATGCCCCGGTCGCCGCCCGAGATGAGGACGGTGCGGTCCTTTGCCGCCGGGGCAGTGCTCCGGGGCTCTGCCGCAGGTTCCGGCTCGCGTTCCGGTGCCGGCGTGTTCTCCGGCGCAGCGCTGACCGGCGTTTCCCTCGTTTCCTGCACCGGCGGTGCGGCCGCAGCCGCTTCTTCCGGCTCGGGCAGGGTCGGCCTGCGCTGTTCTGTCTTCGGCCCGGCGTCTGCAAGGTCAAATGTCAACTCAAATTCGTCGTTGTACAAGAGTCAAACCCTCCTGTCCACTATTTTCGGCCGCAGCGCCTCTTCGTGTCAAAGCCTCTGCGGCGGGAAAGGAAACAGCTTCCCCCACCCCGCCGGAGCTGCGCTCTGCTCACTTTTTCCGGTCTCGTCCGGCTCTGCGGCGCGCCCGGCGGCATTTGTGTGGTTTCGACAAGTTTCCATTGAATAATATAGCACAATCGGGCGAAAAAATAAAGTGGTCACCGGTGATTTTTTCACGCAGTTCCCACTTTTTTCACAGATTCAGGGGTTCACGGGCGGCTTCCGGCGGGGCTTTGCGGCCCGCCTGGCCCGCAGTGAAACGAAAAATTCCTGCAAAAGCTGCTGTGCCTCATCGGCCCGCAGTCCCTTCTCGATGACGGGGTGATGGTTGAAGGGCTGGGCGAAGAGGTCTGTCACCGAGCCGCAGCAGCCCGCCTTGACGTCGGCGGCACCGTACACCACCCGCTTGATGCGGCTGTTGATGATGGCGCCGCTGCACATGGGGCAGGGTTCCAGCGTCACGAACAGCTCACACTGCCACAGCCGCCAGCCGCCCAGCTTTTTGCAGGCCGCGTCGATGGCCAGCAGCTCCGCGTGGTGGAGGGCGTTTTTCTCCGTCTCGCGGGTGTTGTGGGCGGCAGAGATGATCTCTCCGTCCTTCGCCACGACCGCGCCCACCGGCACTTCGCCCAGCGCAGCGGCCTTCCGGGCCTCTTCCAGCGCCGCGCCCATCAGCTCAAAATCGGTCATCCCATTCCCCTTTCTGCCAGCCGTGCGGCAAACACGAGGCAGTTATTTATAATATGTAACGCGCTGCCGGGCCATACGCTCTTCGCCTTCCGGGCCGCCCAGCCGAAGATGAGCCCCATGCCCAGCGCATAGGCCCGGGCCGTCCAGCTGCCGTGCAGGGCCGCAAAAAGCACCGCCTGCACCACCACAGCCCCCGCGCCGCCCAGCGGCTGCAAAAGATAGAGCGCCCCGCCCCGGAAGGCAAGCTCTTCCGCCAGAGGGGTCACAAGGCAGATGCGCAGCGCAGCCCACGCGAGGGCCGCGCCCTCGGGCAGAGCCGTCTTTTCCGCCGGGAGCAGCAGCTGTGCTCCCGCCGCCAGCAGCGCCCAGAGCACGGCCGCCTCGGCCAGGACCCGGCACTGAGCCGGAAAAGACGGCTTTTCTGTTTCCCTTATCAGTCTCTTCACGGCGCACCCTCCTGTCGGCGGACATTGTACCATACTGCCGCCCCGTTTTGCAAGCAGTTCTTCGTTCATTCGAAGAAATTTTACTCAAAAGATTGACATTCCGCCCGGCGTTCTGGTATACTTTGTACGACTTTTTTATAGATTTGTCGTTTTACCAAAGACACACGATGAACGCACCCATGGAGGTACGAGCTATATGATACGCATTCTTACCGATTCCGCATCCGACATCCTGCCCGCCGAGGCCGCGCAGCTGGGTGTGGACGTCATCCCCCTCAACGTCACCCTCGAGGACGGCACCGTCATCCGGGACGGCGTGGACCTGACTCCCAGCGAGTACTATGAGCACATGGCCGGCTGCAAAAAGCTGCCCACCACCAGCCAGCCCAGCCCTGAGCTGTTCGAAAAGTTCTACGCCGAGGCCGCTGCCGCCGGAGACGAGGTCGTGGGCATCTTCCTGTCCCATGAGCTGTCCGGCACCTATCAGTGTGCGAAGCTGGCCGCAGACCTGGCCAACGTGGACAACGTCCTCTTCGTGGACAGCACCAATGTCTGCCTCGGCGAGGGTCTGCTGGTGCGTCTGGCCGCACACCTGCGGGATGAAGGCAAGTCCGCCGTCCAGATCGCCGCCACCCTCGAGCACGCCAAGGAGCACCTGCACCTCATCGCCGCCATCGACGACCTGAAGTATCTGCGCAAGGGCGGCCGTCTGCCCGCCGCCGTCGCCGTGGCCGGCGGGATGCTGGGCATCAAGCCCCTCATCACCATCAAGGAGGGCAAAGTCGCCATGGCCGGCAAGGCCCGGGGCCTGCCCGGCGCATACGTCGCCCTCTTCAAGAAGATAGAGGAGCTGGGCGGCGTCAATCCCCGTTTCCCCTCTCTGGCCGGTTACACCATCAGCACCCGCGAGGTGAACCCCATCCGGACCTATCTGGTGGACAATCTCGGCCTTCCCGAGCCGCTGGTGCGCCAGATCGGCTGCGTCATCGGCACCCACGCCGGTCCCGGTGCGTTTGGTCTGGCCTTCTTTGATAACGGGCTGGTCATCGACTAAGAGTATATAGGAAGAGGCTGCCGTGCATCTGCACGGCAGCCTCTTTTCGTTTTTACTTACAGCATATCCGTGATGAGCTTGCCCAGCAAAAGCACCAGCACCACGAGCATCATGGGGCGGATGAACTTTGCACCCTTTCTCAGGGCAAAGTGAGAGCCGATGATGTTGCCGACGATGTTGCTGATGGCGCAGGGGATGCCCACCGGAAAGACCACCAGCCCGCCGCTCAGATAGGTGAAGAGGCTGGCGTAGTTGCTGGCGAGGTTGAGCACCTTGGCGTTGCCGTTGGCGGTGCGCAGGTCGAAGCCCATCAGGCTGGTGAAAGCGATGATGGCAAAGGTCCCGGTGCCAGGCCCCACCATGCCGTCGTACAGACCGATGCCAAAGCCGATGGCCAGAGCCAGCAGGGCCTTTTTCAAATTCAAGGTGCCGTCGTCCCGGTTCTCGTCCGGGAGGTTGCGCCGCCACAGGATGATGACTGCCGCGATGGGCAGGATGATGAACATCATCATCTGCAGCACCTCATCGCTGAGCATCAGGACGATGTGTGCGCCCAAGGCACTGCCCGCAAAGCTGCCGATGGCGGCGAGGATGCCGACCTTGAGGTTCATCGCGCCGTTCTTGAAGAAGCTGGCCGTGGCGAACGTCGTGCCGCAGGCGGCGCTGAATTTGTTGGTGGCGTAAGTATAGTGAGGCGGCAGCCCCGCGAAGAGATAGGCCGGCAGACTGATGAGTCCGCCGCCGCCCGCTGCCGAATCGACAAAACCCGCAAAGCCGGTCATGAACACCAGAAATGCCATCATCGGCAGGCTGATTTGAATACCCATTGTTATGATTCCCCTTAATATTCCTATTTTTTCCACAATTTTACTTGTACAGCTCACCCTCGCAGGCCAAAATCTGGTCGAGTATCATCCGGGACACCCGGGCGCCGTAGACCATGGAGGGATGGTCATTGTACTCGATGATGTCGTGGAAGTCCTTGTTCATCAGGACGATGACATACTCGCCGTAGGGGGTGTGGACGATGCCGCCGTCGTTGCGGCAGGCATTCATGCTGCCGCTCTTGCTGGCCACCCAGATGAGCTCCGGCTCGCCGGTCTCCTCGCAGTCGAGATAGAACTGCGGAAAGTCGTGGGTCAGCATGGTATTGTAGTGCTGCTGACGGAAGATGGCCAGCATCTCGGCGCTGGCCTCAGCGCTGATGAGCGTTCCCTTTGCCACCTGCGCAAACAGCGAGGCGTAGTCCCGGGGCGTCGTGGTGCCGAGGTCGTCGTAAATATCAAAGTGGAGCGGGTTGTGCAGGACGGTGTGGGCAAAGCCCATCTCCCGGATGCAGGCGTTGATGGTGTCCAGCCCCAGATAGTCGATGACCATGTTGGTAGCGATGTTGTCGGAGCAGATGATCATCATGGTGGCGGCGTCTTTAACTTTCAGACTTGCGCCCACGCCCAGCGCCCGGAGCATACCGGAACCGTCCACAAAGTGCTCGGGCTTGTAGGTGATTTTTTCCTCGAGGCTGGCTTTGCCCCGGCTGGCCTGCAGATACAGGGCTGCGAGGATATAGGCCTTGATGGTGGAAGCCGTCTCAAATTCCTCGTCAGCGCCGATTTCGACCGTGTGGCCGTGCAGATCGTCCACAAAGACGCTCATCTTGCCCTGATAGGAATACAGCTCGGCGGCAATACGCTTTTCCAGCGTCATGTTTTTATCCATTTTGGAATCTCCCTGTCGTTTTATACATTATTTAGAGGTTTTCTTCGAAGAACCGCCGGGCGTTGCGGTAGAAGATGGCCTCTACCTCGTCCTCGGTGAAGCCCTCGCGGCGGAGTGCGTCGGCCAGCAGCGGGAGTTTGGAGCAGTCGTCCATTTCCAGCTTGCCGCCGATGCCGTCGAAGTCACTGCCCAGACCGATGATCTCAATGCCGCCCACCTGCTTGAAGTGGGCCGCGTGCTTTGCCATCAGGGCCGTGGTGCTGCGGCAGAGCTTTTCTTCGGGCTGGTTGTCGAGGAAGCCGCTGCAGTAGTTCAGACCCACGAGACCGCCCTTGTTGGCGAGGGCGCGGATCATCTCGTCGGTGAGGTTGCGGCAGTGGGGCGCGAGGGCGCGGCAGTTGGAGTGGCTGGCCGCAAAGGGGCGGGTGGAGTGCTCCACAATGTCCCAGAAGCCCTTGTCGGACAGGTGGCTCACGTCTGCGATGATATGCAGACGCTCCATCTCGGCCAGGAACTCGAAGCCCTTCTCCTTCAGGCCCGTCTCGGTGTTGGGGGCGCAGGGCCAGATGCTGTGGCCCCCGCCGGGGACGACGTTGGGGCTGGCAAGCTCGTTCTCGTGGTTCCAGGTCAGGGTCATCATACGGACGCCCAGCTCGTACATCCGGCGCAGCACGCCGATGCTGCCCTTGCAGCAGCCGCCCTCTTCGATGGTGAGCATCCCGCTGATCTTGCCCTCGGCGGCGTTTTTTCGGATGTCAGAGGGTTGATACACCGGAGCAATATTCTCCGGGTATTTTTCCATGATGCGTTTGAAGACGTCGATCTCTTCCAGCGCCGTCACCAGCGGGTCGGCACCGGGGGTCTTGTCGCCCAGATTGACAAAGGCGGCGAAGCACTGCAGCATATAGTCGCCCTTTTTCAGTTTTTGCAGGTCGATGTGCAGATCATTCTGCGCAAAGCTCTTGGGCGTACCCGCCTTTTCGGCGTAGCGCAGCTCACTCAGGGTGTCACAATGTAGATCAAAGACTTTCATTTTTGGTTCTCCTTTGATAGAGGGAAGATGCTTCTTTCTTTAAGCTACGTTCTCTTTTGCGTGCCAAAAGAGAACCAGAAAAGCACCAGCGATTTCGACGCGCTGGATCCACGAGAAAGGGGCTGCTCGCCCCTTTCAGACCCCGAAGGAGAAGTCGAAGTGGAAAAATGCTAGCCGCTTCGCTAAACGCATTTTTCTCACTTCTCCGATTTGCTGCTCCGCAGCTGGTGTTACCTCTCTGCTGACGGTAAAGTTCTGCGAAAGCCTGAAATCTTCGGCGAAGCCGTAAAACGGCGGAGAGCTAAAATGCGGTTAAGAGATCTTCACGCCGAATGGCGTGAATCTCCAGCATTTTTGCTTGGAGCCCACTTCTTCGGAATTGTTAAGGGCGAGCAGCCCTTAACTCGTTGCGGGGAGAGTGGAGTCCAGAGGTAGGGAGGGGGGATTCGAAACACCCCTCCCTACCTCTGGCCCGCGCGGAGCGCAAGCCATTTGACCATAAAATAAAACCCGCCCCGCGCCACCAGCGCGCGATCCCACTTAAATTAAATCAGAACACGCTCCCCACCGCATACAAACACTTCACCAGATCCTCCCGATACAGCGGGTCATCCGGCTCAAGGCTGTTGATGACCACACCGCCGCTGACGGCGGCACCGGTGGAGTGGATATACCGCCCTTCGCCCAGATAAAGCGCCACATGGCCGGGGAAGAAGAGCGCATCGCCGGGCTTTTTGTTCTCGAAGGCCACCTCATGCATCGGCCAGCCCTCGATGATCTTTGCGTCGCGGTAGATGAGCACACCGCACTGCATGTAGGCGCTGCTGACAAGGCCCGAGCAGTCGATGCCCCGGCCCGACTTGCCGCCCCAGCGGTACTCGGTACCCATATACTTCTTTGCCTGCTCACAGACAGCGGCGCGGAAGGCTTCTTCTCTGCCGCCGTACCAACGTGCCACAGCTTCCGGCACGAGCTTTTCCGCCGTCGTGTCCAGCGCCCCGGCCAGTGCGTCATTAAAGGCAAGGCCCTCTCTCTGGGAGAAGACCGCCGTCATCTCATATTTCACCGGCTCCAGCGCCACATCCCGGACATAGCCCGTCCGGCCATCCGTCAGCAGGACTTTCGCCCAGCCCTTGTGGGCCTCGGCCTCTTCGGCCGTCTCAGGCTGGCGGCGGAGAACGCCTCCCCGCTCCAATTCCATCATCCGGACGCCCTGCACCTTGGGCAGGCTGAGGACATCCGTAGCGCGGCCCACGAGAACGAGATCCGCCCCCAGATACTCCCACAGCTCCTCCTCGCGGACAAACTGCAATTCCCGCTGATCCACATAGCCATGGTAGCCGTAAAAGCTGACCACTTCGGCCACATCGGGCGGAAGCCGGACGCCCGCAGCGGTCACGCCGCCGGGCGCAGTCCGCACCTGACAGGCCTGCCCATACAGGCCCTCATCTCCGATGGTGGAGACAAGACCCTCCTCGCCCTCTTTGATGGTCTGGGGCAGGTCGTAAATGGTGCCTGCCGGCACCGAAAACAATGCGTATTTCATGGTTCGCTCCCTTCCAGCAGCTGCAGCAGCTCATCCGGCCGCATCGAGAGGATGGCACCATCGGCGGTGCCGGTCACGGTGTCGGCCAGCGACTGCTTGGCCTGCTGCAATTCCACGATTTTTTCTTCAATGGTATCCTGTGCAATGAGCTTATACACCTGCACCGGGTTCTGCTGGCCGATGCGGTAGGCGCGGTCGGTGGCCTGATTCTGGGCGGCGACGTTCCACCACGGGTCGTAGTGGATGACGATGTCCGCCGCCGTCAGGTTAAGGCCGGTGCCGCCGGCCCGCAGCGAGATGAGGAAAACGCTCACCTCTCCCCCGTTGAACCGCCGGACCAGCTCCGCCCGGACGGGCTTCGGCGTCGAGCCCTGCAGCGTAAAGTGGCTGATGCCCTCGGCGTCCAGACGCTTTGCCAGCAGCTCGAGCATCGAGGTGAACTGGCTGAACAGCAGGATGCGGTGGCCGCCCTCCACGGCGCTGGAGACAAGCTCCGCGCAGGCGTCCAGCTTGGCGCTGCCGCCCTCCCAGTTGTCTGCGATAAGGCGCGGGTCGCAGCAGATCTCCCGCAGCCGCATGAGGACGGCGAACACCGCCATCTTGTCCTCGGGCTTTGCGGCCTGCAGCTTCTCCCGGGCGTCCACCACAGCGGCCAGATAGAGCTTGCGCTGCTCCTCTTCCAGCTCGATGCGGTAGACGTTCTCGGTCTTGGGCGGCAGTTCCTTGAGCACATCCGACTTCATGCGGCGGAGGATGAAGGGGCCGGTCAGCTGATTGAGACGCCGCACGGCGGTCTGGTCTTCCTCCTGCACGATGGGCTTCTCGAACCGGCTGCAAAAGCTCTTGTAGGGCGGCAGATAGCCCGGCATCAGGAAGGAGAAGATGCTCCATAGCTCACCCAGCCGGTTCTCCACCGGCGTACCGGTGAGGGCGAACCGCACCCGGCTGCGCACTTTGCAGACGGCCTTGTATTTCTGGGTGGTGTGGTTCTTGATGGCCTGCGCCTCGTCGAGGATGCAGGCGTAAAACTCCTGCCCCTCGTAAAGCGCCTCGTCACGCCGCAGCAAATCGTAGCTGGTCACCACGAGGTCGGCGGCGGGCCAGCTCTCAGCCAGCTCGGCGCGGTGGGCGGCGTCGCCGTCCACCACCACGCAGGAGAGTTCGGGCGTGAATTTCTGACACTCCTCGGCCCAGTTCAGCACCAGCGAGGCCGGGCAGACGATGAGGCTGGGCAGAGTCTGGCCGTTCTGCTTCATGGCCAGCAGGTAGCTCAGCACCTGCACCGTCTTGCCCAGGCCCATATCGTCGGCGAGGATGCCGCCCATGCCGTAACCGTCCAGCGTCCGCAGCCAGCGGTAGCCGTCCCGCTGATATTTGCGCAGGGTCTTTTGCAGGGAGGCAGGCGGGGCATACTCGCTGTCCTTGACGGCGTGGAAGCTCCGGCTGATGCGCCGAAAGGCGTCATCCCGGTTGAAGCGCACACCGGTCTGGCCCGACAGCGCCCAGTCGAGGCTGGGCGCACGGTAAAGCGGAAGCTGGGCGTGGTTCTGGCCCAGCTTTGCGCCGGAGAGCTCCAGCGTTTCGTTCAGTTCGTCCAGCACTTCCAGCGAGTCATCCAGCCGCAGCAATCGGCCATCCCGCAGGCGGTGGTAGCGCTTTTTCTGGTGGAGCGACTTGAGCAGAGCTTTCAGCTCGCTCACCGGGAATTCGCCGGTGTCCACCTCCAGATCAAGCACACTGCCCTGTACCGACACCCCCACCGAGATCTTCGGCGGCGCAGCCTGCAAGTCGCGGAATGCATCGCTGAGGTAGACTTCGCCCTCCGCCAGCAGGGCAGGCACACCCTCTTCAAGGAAAGTAACAAGGGTATCCTCGTCGTCTGTGCCATATTCGGCGGGGCTTGAGTCGGTCTGCTGGGTCAGATAAGTTTGGAGCAGCCGCCCGGCCCGACGCTCTGCGCGGGCGTCCCTCAATAAATCGGTCGGGGCCGCAAAAGGCGTCACCCTGTCTTCCCCATACAAAAATTCCGGGTGGGCGCGGACGGCCCCCATGTGAGGCGCATCCAGATAAAACTGCACCACCGGCTCCAGCGGTATCTGATTCAAAAGCAGCCGGTCAGGGTCGTCGATGGTGATCTTCCGGCCCAGCTCCGGCAGCACGAAGCTGCAAAACGACACGGCATCCTTGCTGGTGAAAAAGAGTCCGCTGCCGCAGAGGGCGTTCAACGCGGGCAGCAGACGGGCCGCTTCGGCTCGTTCCAGCTTCCAGATGGTGTCTTCATTATAAAGGTAGCTGTAGTCGAGGCCCTGCAATGTGTACAGACTGGGCTCCACCACGATGTGTACGCCGCCCCTCTTCTTCTCGACCCGCAGCGTCAGCGCGGGCAGCCCCTTTCGCAAGGCGTAACCGCCCACCTCGCCCCTCGGCTCATATAAAGCCACCAGTTCATCCAGCAGCTCACCCGACAGCGGCACACTTCCAGCGGGGCCATTTGCGATGCTGCGGGTCGGGCGGCCTGTGGCGGCTTCCACGCTCTTTACCGTGTCCTGCTGGCGGCGGAGCAGCGTCAGAATCTTCTGTGCCTCGGAGGTAAAGGCGTCCCAGCGGTGGACAAAGGCCAGTGTTTTGCCGTAGCTGACGCTCCGCTCTTTCTCGATGGCCGTCAGCAGTTCCGGGATGCTTTTGACGACATACTGCCGCCCGCCGTCCGAAATGCGGAGGCGCAGCAGCGGCGGCTGTCCGGAGCAGTCCAGGATGAGCTCCGGTTCCAGTTCCGCGAAGCCTCGCTGCTGGCCGTCCGAGGCCGTCAGGCTCTCCACCTCGGACAGCGCGTCCTCCTGATAAGCCCGGAGAAGCTCCTGCGCCCGCACATCCGAGACGGGTTCATCGCCTCGCCATTTCCTGCCGAACAGCATCTCGAGGCCGGAGACGTAGCTATCCTTCCGGGCTGCGGCTTCTTTAGCAAATTCTGTCCCGCGCTGCACGCCCGGGATGTCCAGCAGTGCCTTCTTTTCCGGTTTTGACTCCGTCTTTTCTTCCGGCTCATCCACCTCATGCAGCAGCAGCGCACCGATGTGCTTGCAGCAGGGACCTTCGCCGTTTTCATTGAAAGGGCAGGTACAGCTGGCGCTGACGAAACTGCCGTTCTGGCGCAGCCACGCCTGCGTGCGGTAGAGGTTCCGGCCGCTGCCCCGCACGTCGGCGCTCAGATGGCGCACGCCGTTCTCCGCCGTCTCACATTCCAGATCCTGCACCCGGTTCTCGTATGCCTTGGCCCGTGCATAGATCGTGCTGCCCAGCAGATAGCGGATCTCTTCTCTGTCCATGTCTCTGCCCTCCCTCTTGCAAGCGTCCTATTGGTTAAGCATACCGCACCCGCCGACCAGATGCAAGAGCTTTGGACGAAAAAAGCAAAAAGAAAACGCTCCAAGATCTCTCTTAGAGCGTTTTGATCAAGTCGGCGGCTACCTATTTTCACAAGCCGTTTCCAGCTAACTATCTTGGGCACGAGTGAGCTTAACTGCTGTGTTCGGAATGGGAACAGGTGGAACCTCACCGTCATCGTCACCGACCATATGACTAGCTAAGTATATCATTTCTGATTTACTTTGTCTAGTATTTCTCTGCAATCCAGCTTTTCAAATCGTTGGCAACAACAGCTGGATTGCGTTTCGCAACAGATGCTGTTTTCCAAGACTCTCTATGCTGTCTTGCGATGAAGGACGTGCCTTCAAAACTGAATAATCACTGCTACTTCTCGTTGACTTGAGATACTCAAGCGAATTGTGGTCAAGCCCTCGACCTATTAGTACACGCTTGCTGAATGGATCACTCCACTTACACATCGTGCCTATCGACCTTGTAGTCTTCAAGGGGTCTTACCTGATCAAATCAGTGGGATATCTTATCTTTGGGTCGGCTTCACGCTTAGATGCTTTCAGCGTTTATCCGATCCGTACGTAGTTGCCCAGCTATGCTCCTGGCGGAACAACTGGTGCGCCAGAGGTACGTCCGTCCCGGTC